>SDBU01000087.1_pt1 | contig 117275 bp, 125 predicted proteins | sample 2277071 | NCBI WGS metagenome assembly SDBU01 (sample SAMN10397929, study PRJNA504765) | marine sediment metagenome | isolation source: marine sediment core GS08_GC12, 126 cmbsf | place: Arctic Ocean: Gakkel Ridge, Loki's castle | collected 2008
AAGTGATTTCTGATGGAATTTTATTGTCATTTATACGCATTAAAAACCCTGATTTAGCCTGATTTTCACCCTCTGTAATACTTAAGTAAATTCCGGTTTACGTAAGTGTCACAATAAAAAGAAATACTACGAAAGAACACCGAATTTAGTTGTTTCAATAACAAGGAATAGATGGACAAATGTAGGTTTTTAACGGCTTCCTGGTGCAATCTCGGTGCAATTACCGGGAGAATAGATCAGATAACGGGGAATTTTTGGTGATTTAGCTAAAAAACGCTTAGATTTGCCCTCTAAATGGGGGAAAGTAGGGGATGAAGAAACCGGGCGTCTGACATCCGATCAGGAGTGTGAAAAAAACAGATGACAGGAAACTAAGGTAGTATTGCTGTCAGGAAATCCACCGGTTTCAGAACCGGGACAAGAGGGGGTTGGTAATCGGAAAGGTTTCGGGTGATCAGATAATCTGCCTTACACTGCAGGGCGGAGATCATCTGGACCGCATCTTCGAAATCCTTGTAATCCAAATTGAGTGCTTGATCGATTGTGTTTTGATTGACAGGGGCAATCTTCAGAAACTGCAGCAGCTCCGTAATGGCAGCGCGAGCTGCGCTGGCAGATTGATCATTCTGGATCAGGTAAAAGAGCGTGGTTACACTGTGGGCGGCAAGATAGCCTGTGATCAATCCTGTCTCAACCCCAGCCAGCACCTGGGCAGAAGTTCCATAGAAGGGTTCTCTCTCCTGAAGAACGTCCAGAATGATATTGAGATCAATCAGGACAGATGGTTTAGCTGCCATATTTCTCAACCAGATGTTGTTTGTGATCCTCGACACTGAGTTGCTTGGATAACGTGCCGCTTAGCCGACGAACGATGGGGGCATCCTTGGGAATCTCCTGGTGGGGAATCCGGCGGAGATAAGCCTCCACCAGAGAAGTCATGGTGGTATTCTTCTCTTCGGCGTAGCGTCTAAAGTTGTCGAGCACATTCTGGGGGATTCGGACGGTTAGTTTTGTTTTTCGCATGTCAACTCTCCTGCCATACATAATAACCTGTTAGTGTACGGCTGTCAAGTCCGGGATCTGGAGTACTAGGTGCTTCTGCCTGAATGTAGGGAGAAGGTCATTACGTCTGACAGACAGTTTGGTCTATAGGGTGGGACAGGACACTGTGGCATTGAAACAATCCCTGTCTATATGATTGAAGTAAACGATACCTCTTGACATAACTGCACATGATGGCAGTATACACAATGAGTTTATACTTCAACAGAGAGGCAGGTGCGGTGAAAAAGGCAAAGTTATTCAAGAATGGTGGCAGTCAGGCAGTTCGGCTGCCCAAAGAATTCCGGTTTGAAGGTGAGTTCGTTTACATCAAGCAAGTGGGAAAGGTAGTCGTCTTGATGTCTCACGAGAATCCCTGGCAAGCGATTGAGAACAACCTTGAGCAATTCTCAGACGATTTCATGGCAGAAAGAAATCAGCCTGCCTATCAAGAAAGGAAAACGTCTTTCAAATGAAATACTTGCTGGACACCTATATTTCGTTATACGTATTTTAATATGTAGGAGTTTATGTTGTGGATTAACAAGCCTTAAGGTAATTGAATCAATTCACTTGTGGCTTTCACTAAATCTTCGTACTCTAAGAAACCGAGATAAGAGTCTCCCAATTGTTTGCGAAGTATTTCTTTGCCGCGCACACCAGCAAAATCGGACTTGTCACCCGGTGGTCCGATCCTCACAGAAAGGAACCCCCAGCGATAACGAATATAGATACATCGGCCATCATCTGTGTAGCCTTCCCACTGAGAAGGACACGCTACACACGTTTGTTCAATTTCTTTCACTACTACCATCTAGTATCCTTAGTAAAACTGCGAATGGATGAGCTTACCTGCAGTTGGGTCTTACGCTATATCAAGGAACACGGCTGGATGTTGTTCTGCGATCCGCAATAGTGATTTTGCCGGCCCGCTTGGCTCTCGTCTTTCTTGCTCCCAATCCTGGACCGTGCGCACACTTACTCCCATCAAGCCGGCGAATGCTGATTGTGACAGATTTAACCTGGCGCGGATATCTTTAGGGTGCGAAGGTTCACTTAGCACTCGTGTTACAAGATCAGCTTTGCCTTCTTTGAAAGCTTTGATTTCTTTTATTCCATCGAATATCTCTAAGCCAATATTCCTGTCAGTCATTTTTGATTTCCTCTGCGATTTTCCTTATTTAAAAATATACGGCATTGCCGTATAATATGCAAGAGGCATTTTTTTTATTGGATCATCTTGAACGAGGCTGTTTTTAATATTGATATTAGTTACTCGTCTATGGCTCCTGTAAGAAGAGAGATAGGATAGTCATGGAGGAAATGGGCAGCCGCTTTAGGATCTGTGTTGATATGGGGGATAAAACCCCCCGTATTGACACAAAATGTCAAGTAAGACGGAGAAGGATTACTTTGGGCTGTTTGTGAAAAGAAGATGAACCTGGAAGGAATTGATTATTTTTCAATCAATTTGCTAGCAATTGTCTTCAGAGGTACCGGACGATAATCCCAGCAATCAACACCGATATCCAGGCTGTTTTCAAGTGGGGGCAAGTATCCGCGGGAGTGGCCGTATGACCTTGACAAAAACTCTTTGCGTAATTACAATGTAGCTACGACTAGGGTAATTTTCATTCTAGGAGATGCTGTGATGCCTGCAACAATTAAAACCCGCATTATAAGAATAGGGAACTCTCGGGGAATTCGCATTCCCAAGATATTGCTCGAACAGGCGCATTTTTCTGAGGACGAAGAAGTGGAGTTGGAGTTAAAACAAAATCAGATTATTGTGCGTCCCACGCGCGAAATGCGGCATGGTTGGGAAAGTGCGTTCAAAGTGATGGTTCAGCACGACAACGAGAACCTGCTTGATGGGGAGGAGTTGAAAGCGACCCAATGGGATGAGGAAGAGTGGGAATGGTAGTACAACGGTTTGATGTATTTTTGGTAAACCTGGATCCGACCATAGGGAGCGAAATTCGTAAAACGCGTCCGTGTCTAGTGATCTCGCCGGACGAGATGAATCGCTGGATTCGGACAATGATAGTGGCTCCCATGACTACTAAAGGACAATCTTATCCGAGCCGGGTGGCATGTGAATTTGAAGGCAAACAAGGACAAATCGTTTTAGATCAAATCCGAACCGTGGACAAGGCGCGATTGGTTCGCAAGTTGGGGCGGATAGACCAGAGCGTTCAAGTTTCTGTCTTAGCGACTTTATCAGAGATGTTCGGAGAGTGAAGTAACAGACTTGGTAAAGCGGAAAATTGAGCAGGTCTTAGACTAAATAAATTTCTCTGCGTAGGGTTTCGATAGATACAGGGCGATAATCCCAGCAATCCACGCCGACGTCCAGGCTGTTCTTCAATGGTGGAAGATTTCCATGCGAATGGCCGTAAAGATGCCAGCTACCGTAATGGGATCGATCCCATACCCGCAGGGAATAATGACAGAGAACGATCAATTGGGATTGGTCAGATTCTGGCAAGGCGACTTTAATAGTTTGGAGTGGGGGTAAGATTTGAACAGGTTGTCGCGAACCTGAGTAGTAGGTGTCCTTACCAATCCAGCGGTGATCATGCCCACCGGGGACGACGTGGATCCTGCCATTGAGTTGCTGAAAATAATCCTTGGCCTGTTTCTTTCCAAGGAGCGTAAAATCCCCCAGATGATAGATGATATCGTTAGGATCAACTGATTGATTCCAGTTCTCAATTAATCGGTCATCCATCTCGACCGCAGAAGCAAAGGGGCGTTGGCAATACTTGATCACGTTTTCATGACCAAAATGTGTGTCTGCGGTAAACCAGGTATTCATAGTTACTCAATTATCCAATAAATATCAGTTTAGTGCCAGGAGGATACGAGTAGGGAAGGCTCCAACTTTGTTTCTGTTTATTCAAGTTTTTACCGCCTTTGAAAACTTTTAGACCTAACGCTAATTAGCGAACACTCGACTTTCGTGATAATTTGTTTATAATGTAAACAATACACCCGCCAAGCCTCTATCCCTTGGGATAAGCTACAATGTGGCGGGTTTTTGCTTAAGTAGATAATATGAAATACAAAACCCTCGACAGATTTTCAGGCGAGAAACCAATTATTTTTTATTTAACCTTGTTCTCTCATTAATCGGTCCACAAGATAAGCAATAACTCGTTTTATTGCAGTTGTTTCTGATTCAGTTAATAGCCCATTTTCTGCCAGGAAGTCGTCAAGATCGCTTCCTATGTGTTTTTTATTCATATTTGTTTCCTGATTAACAGTTTGAATTCTTCAAACTTTTTACCGAACTATTCCATTTGTTTGACATCTTTCTTGAATTGTGAAGTCCGATGGACCATCCTCACATGATTCCCAGGTCTTCAAAAAGATCTTCTACAGTGTTGAAACTTTCAATGTTACTCCGCGATCTGGCAGCTTCAAAGGTTTCTGCAGTAAGGGAATTTGGTATTTTCATAATGAAGGGCAACTCTTGTTGTAGCTCTACCTGTTTATAGAAAAGCGTTATTGCCTGAGAAGAGGTCAATCCCAATTTCTTGAAAACTCGTTCAGTCCGTTTCTTTAGATTCGGGTCAATTCTTACTGAAATTGTAGATGTTTTTGCCATATTGCCCATTCCTTAGACTGTAATATACTTCAGTTGTAAATACGAAAGAACACATAAAATGCAAAATGGATTCTGTTATTATTCAATTAGTACCTCATGCCTTCGCATAGATAATCGACTATTTAAGGAGAGTTAGGCAACATTCTGGACTCCATGTTGTCAACTTCGTGCAAGGTTCAGGCAAATTATGGCGAATCGAAGTCATAAGGATTTTCAGGATCTTTGACTTCTACCTCTACAAAATTCCAGATAATCATCAACGGAGTCATGAAAAGCTTGCAGGAGATCGTCTGTGCAGTCCGCCTCAAAGGTTATTACGTCGCGAATATTGATTACAATGCCGTGAAATAGTTTCGTATCTTCATCGAATTTGACTTTTGCGCGATAATCTTTGTATTCCATCTTTTCCATATTACATCCTCATCTCACACTTCATACTCAAAGATCAAAGGTGGATTCACCGGCTGATACAGCTGATCACAGGTGCTGGCATTGATGAAAGTGGTGGATCCGGAAGAAGTCACCCCATACCCTTCATGAATATGTCCAAAGATATGTACGCGCGGTTTGATCCTTTCCACCACTTCCAGTAAATCCTGACAGCCGGCTTTATCTCCCCGGGCTGTCAGATCTCCAATACCAAAAGGTGGACCGTGGGTGATCAACACGTCTGTATCCTCCGGGAACAGATCCCACTTGGCCCTGATCTCGGGTCCTCGTTCTAAATTGAATGCCCAGTCGTAGAACCAGGGCTGCCAGGGACTACCGTAGAATTTCACGCCATTTATTGTCACTTCCTGGTCTTGCAGATAGATACAGTTGGTCAGTGCTTCTTCACAATCCATTCTGTAATCTTCAAAACAAAAATCATGGTTGCCGGCGATGACGATCTTGTGAGGGTGGGGCAGGGTGCCGAGAAAAGTGTTGAAGTCTTCCACTTCTTGTAGAAAACCGCGATCGGTCAAGTCTCCTGCGTGGACCAGGATATCTCCTTCCGGAATTTTCAATGACCAATGCAGTCCGTGGGTGTCGCTGAGGGCGATGAGTTTCATGGAAGGTGATTTAGATGTTTATGATAACGGCGTGAATATTAAACTGGGGATGATTGTGGCTTGAAAAACAGTGACCCTTCCTGGTCTGTGGTCGTTATCGCCATACCTCTATAAACGCGTTGACCACTTTAAGCGTTCCTGGAGAAAAGGACTCCAGATCGCTATCTGTAATGAGATTATTGAACCTCCACCGAGCGAGCTGGTGAAGCGCACTGCTTCGCTTCATATTGTCAAACATGAGAGCGATATTCTCGTCTTCTGTCTTAAGCGTCTTCCACAATTCAAGATATCTTGAGTGAGCGCTTTTCTCTTCAGCAGTAATTATTTTAGGTAGCTTATCCATGACTCGTTGGCAGGCAAGATCAAAAGCATCGTCTTTCATCGACCTAACGATCTTCCAATCCTTTTCGCGAATGTCGGGCATATTGATACTCCATTCTAATAAGCGATAACGGATGAGCTCACCCGCAGCCAGATTTGTTTTTCCGGTCCCCCGTTGCGGGTTTTCCGTCTTAGCTGACTGTCGAGTGGAGTGGGGTTAGCTCGCAGGAGAATAGATACGAACCTCTTTTTCAAGCCTTTCGTCGAGACGATCCTTTTCGACTTCTAAATCATATCGATTTTGTAATCTAAGCCAAAACCCTTCCGACAAACCAAAAAATCTTTCCAGGCGCAATGCAGTATCGGCGGACACGCCACGTTTACCATGGACTATCTCGTTAATCCGTCGAGGTGAAACGCTAATGTCTTTTGCGAGGCGATACTGGCTAATCCCCATAGGAATTAAGAACTCTTCCAGAAGGATTTCCCCAGGATGAATCGGATCAAGTTTATCTTTCGTCATATTTACTCCCTATGGTAATCGACTATCTCAACATTATGCGCAGCGCCGTTTCTCCAAATAAAACAAATACGCCAACGTTGGTTAATCCGGATGCTGTGCTGTCCATCACGATCACCAACCATTTTTTCCAGACGATTTCCAGGTGGAATACGCATATCATTAAGAACTTTAGAAACATTGAGGAGTTCGAGTTTGCGGCGTGCATTTCGTTGGATGTCAGGCGGAAGTTTACGAGAAAAATCTCGGAAAAATATCTTCTTAGTCTCGGTGTCCGAAAAGCCCTTAATCATTAGTAGTATAATAACGCATTGCGGTAATAACGTCAAGCGTTATTATGGGATAGTGGGTGAGATAGGGGTTTTTCCTGCTAGCTAACTTGTTTGTACCAGGAACCCATTCCTGATATACAACTATATCTGTTATATAGGAACAGGATGAAATTCGGTTTATAAATGGTTTTCTGGTGCAATCTCGGTGCAATTAAAGGGAGAAAAGATCAGAAAGCAGGGATTAGTTACCGATATAGCCAAAAATCGCTTAGAAATGTCCTCTAGGCGGGGGAAAGGTCAAAAAGCCCATCAACACTGGCATATTGATCTGGCGTATATCAACCTGAGCGGCACCTTTTATTACTTGTGCACAGTGCTTGATGGTTACAGCCGCTACGTGGTACATTGGGAGATTAGGGAGCGCATGACAGAACAGGATGTTGAGATTGTCCTGCAGGGAGCCAGGGAGAAGTTCCCCCAGGCCCGCCCGCGAGTGATCTCAGACAATGGTCCTCAATTTATCGCCCGCGATTTCAAGGAGTTCATTAGGATCAGCGGGATGACCCATGTCAGAACCTCGTTCAATTATCCGCAAAGTAATGGTAAATTAGAACGGTGGCATGGTTCATTGTGGAGAGAATGCATCCGGCCCGGGACACCGCTGAGTATTGAGGATGCCCGCAGGTTGGTGCGGCGGTACGTGGATTATTACAACAATCAACGGCTGCACAGCGCTTTGGGGTACATCGCCCCCCAGGATAAGTTAGCAGGCCGGGAAGAAATAATTTTTGCTGATCGAGCTCGTAAATTGAAAGATGCCAGAGAAAGGAGGCGCATGCATAAAGTGGAAAAAAAGAATGTTCAGTGCCAGTCTTTAGCACCAGCTCTTGCTGGCTGCTGAGGAGTGTCTATTTATCAATAGCCTTTTTTCCATTTCACGCTGAACCAAGACAGTTTGAAGAGGGGGGATGAAGTTTGATTACATGATATGCGCCTAATGAGACACATACAGGGAAACCTTGAAACAGACTATGGCGAAATCTAAACAATTTGACTTCATCCTCTACTCTACTGATTCAATTATCACAGATGTCGATAGAGAGGGCCGGATAAAAAAAAGCGACCCGACCGGGGCGCCTTTACTTCGTAAGCTTTTCCCCATCCAATCCACTAGCAGCATCGCCCAACTTTGATTCACCAGCCAACTAAAGCCGAAGAGATATACTCCCCCGAAGCTTTGGCCGCAGATGAATTTCACGTGATGCAATTCGACTATTACAAAATATAGCTTATTGAGATACAATTGACATACTCACGATTTATTTTCTGCCCCCACATGTGGGAGCAGATTGCTCATTCTGGCCTAAAAAGCCACCATATGTAGGGCCAAAGATTTAATCGTGATAATGTTTAATACTTAAACCGATATCATAACGAAGGAGAAAACCTTATGTCTGAATTTCTACAAGTGCTTATGGATCAGGTGACTGGCCCCGCGCTCAATATCCTCGGTGCGCTTGTCATTCTAATCGTTGGTTGGATTGTTGCGCTGATCGTCGGTGCTGTTGTGCGCCGCGTGTTCAAGCGTATTACGCTGGACGACAAAGTCGCCCAATGGCTGTCGAAAGATGGCGCCCCGCCAGTAGATTCGGAGCGCATCCTGGGTAAAGCTGCCTACTACTTGGTCATGCTCTTTGTGTTGGTCGCTTTCTTCCAGCGTCTGGGCCTTACGATTATTACTGAACCGATCAACGCTTTCCTGATCCAGGTGTTCGAAGCTGCTCCCCGGCTGTTTGGCGCCGGCCTGATTGTGCTGGCGGCCTGGATCATTGCCAGCGTCTTAAAGTTCGTCATTGTCAAGGCGCTCGACGCCACGAACCTAGATGAGCGCCTGCGTGAATGGGCCGGGATGGAAGATGACGAGATAAAATTCAGCCAATCCGTTGGCAAAGCCGCTTTCTGGTTCGTCTTCTTGCTCTTCCTGCCGGCGTTGCTGAACGCGCTTGGCATGGCCGGGTTGGTTGCACCTATCCAAGGTATGTTCGACGATCTGCTGGCCGCAATTCCCAACGTTCTGGGGGCGGGCGTGATCCTGCTCATCGGTTGGTTCGTTGCGCGCATCGTGCGCCAGGTGCTCACCAACGTGATGGCGGCCGCCGGCGTTGACAAGTTCGGCCAACGCATTGGTTTGGATGCCGCGCTCGGCAAGCAGAAACTCTCCGGCCTGGTTGGCACTGTGGTGCATGCACTCATCATGATACAGGTTGTTATCGCCGCTCTCGACGCTTTGGCCATCGAGTCCATTTCTGGCCCAGCGACCGCTATGCTGACCACCATCTGGGACAGTATCCCGAAGTTTGTCGGCGCCATAGTCGTACTAGGTGTGTCCTACTACATTGGTCGCTGGATTAGCCAGTTGGTGACAAATCTCCTGGTTGGTATCGGCTTCGACAAGGTGCTTGTCTGGATAGGGCTGGAGCAGGAACCCGGGAAAGGCCGCACGCCGTCCGAGATCATCGGCACCATCGTGCTGGTGGGCATCATGCTCTTCGCCACGGTGGAGGCGGCCAGTCTGCTCGGATTTGAAATAGTGGCCGACCTGGTTGCAACAGTCATCGGATATACAGGGCAGGCGGTAATCGCAGTGGCAATCTTCGGCGTTGGGCTGTACCTGGCGAACCTGATCCGCAACTTGATCGAGGGGACAGGGATAGCAAATGCCGCTGGGCTTGGCCGCTTGGCGCGCATAGCCATCATGACGTTGGTGATTGCCATGGCTTTGGGCCAATTGGGCGTTGCAACCGAAATCGTCAACATGGCTTTCGGCTTGCTGCTGGGCGCGATTGCAGTAGCGATTGCGCTGGCCTTCGGTCTGGGTGGTCGCGAAATTGCCGCTCGCAAGGTGGAAGATTGGCTCCAGTCCTTATCTGAAAAAGAGTAAAAATGTTGTCAGTACAGATATCTGAGTAGGGAAGGGCTCAGATATCTGCTTTACAGATTCCGTATTGCTCAAGACAAATATAGTAGTCTGTTTTATACTCGTAAACAACCGGCTTATTCACAGGCTGATATAGCCGATCACAGTTGCTGGCATTGATGAAGGTGGTCATCCCGTTGGAAGTAAACCCGTAACCATCATGAATATGCCCAAAAATATGCAGACCCGGTTTGATCTTCTCAATCACTTCCAGTAAATCCTGGCAGCCGGCATTCTCACCTGACGCTGTCAGGTTTCCAATTCCTTATGGCGGACTGTGCGTGATTAATATATCTATTCCCTCCGGGATCAGATTCCACTTGGCCCGGATCTCGGTTCCCCGCTCCAGGTTGACAGGTTGAAAGCCAAATCGTAGAACCAGAGCTGCCAGGGACTGCCGTAGAATCTCACGCCACCGTATCAATAACTGGTTGAAAAGGTATGAAGTGTCCACTTTCAACTGGTACTAAAAATGGGATGTTGACACTTGGTCTTCCAATTGTCTTGACATTTATTAATGCCAGGGAGATAGGTCGTGTCACAGGCGCGCAAAACGAGTCGGTGTATCGTGCAATTATTGATGCTTTAATCGAGGGGAAGAATGCAAAAGTGCCGATCGCATCATTTGATCGCTTGTTAAGAATTGGTGCCGAGATTTTAGTTGGACTCGTTGGATATTCCACTGGTAACTGGTTTGTTTTGGGCTTAGGGGGACTGATTGCTTTCCTCGGGATATACGACCGTTGCCCAGTATGGACAATCCTCACGAATTTTATTCGCTGGGATTGACACATCAGATTTAGATACCAGGCTGGAGTCCTTCGCGCAACGGCGTCTAATTATTATTTTTTCTAACAATAATTGAGTTAACAATTTTCAAAGATGATCGATCTGCCAAATGCCGTTGGAACAAAATGTAATGAATCTAGTCGCTTTTCCCTGATCTTGTATGGTTTTCTGGTGATGGGGCGGTTATTCTGCCGGCCGGTTTTGGCTGCTTCTGCTTGTTAACTGCCTTTCTAAATTTCGACTCACATAAAAGATTAATCCTCCCCCTCTTCAAAAATAATTGGGCTGTGAATTTAGGTTTTATTTGATCCGTTCCTAACAACGAATTATCTTTGTACTTCTTGGGCAGGCGCGATAGAATATGTATATGCCAAGAAAAATACTGCTAATTGACGAAGACGACTTATTTCGTCGCAACCTTAGTTTTCATTTGGTACAAGCTGGTTACTAGTTGCAAACAGGGTGGCCAGGATAGGTTCCGTGGACACTATGGACTGATTTTCCCCCACCCGTTGGACGCAATGGACACTATTTTATCCAATGGGCAGGAAGGATATTTCTTCACTTGATTAAGAGTCAGTTGTATTCTTTAAGTCACTGACACTATATCAGGGAATAATTTCAGAACCCTGAATGTAATTAAATCAAATGGTTTCATCTAATCTTGATAAATGAGTACCTGGTTCAATATGAACTGTCACATCAACGATTTTGAGGTTAGATTCAAGAAGGATATTCTTTACGGCGTGCCCAATTTCATGACCTTCATTGACTGACACGTCTCCCTGGACCACTACATGGATATCCATTAATAAACCAAGTCCGCTTTTCCTGATCCTACATTTTTCAATTTCCAGGACACCATCGACCTGCGAAGCAAGATTTCTGATCTGACCTTCAATATCAACAGGGACAGCTCCATCCATGACTTCGTTTAAGGCTGGCAATAATAACCGGACCCCGTTGTAAACAATGACAACACAAGCCCCGAGAGCGGCCCAATCATCGGCAACTTCATAACCAGGGCCTCCCGCCAGAGCGATACTGATCCCCACGAAGGCCGCCACGGAGGTGAGGGCATCGGACCGGTGATGCCAGGCGTCACTTTTAAGTGCGCTGCTGTCCAACTCATGCCCAACCCGGGTCATTTTGCGGAAGAGGATTTCTTTGACAAAGATGATCCCGACCAAAACCACCAGGGTATACCAGGCCGGGGCATGGTGTGGGGTTTGTATTTCACGGATACTTAGAACAGCGATCAAAACTGATGCCCCTAAGAGGGACATTGCCACCACTACACCAGCGATAGATTCCGCTTTCCCATGCCCGTAGGGATGGCTATCATCTGGGGGCTTGATGGATATCCTGAGACCTCCCCACACGATCAAGGAGGAAAAGATATCCATGGTGGATTCAATGCCGTCAGCAATTAATGCATAGGAGTTTCCGATAATACCTGTTGTGATTTTTGTCAGCGCAAGAACAATATTTACAGCAATCGCACCGCCTGATAATTTGAGTCCGGTTTCGAAAGAATTCATCTTCTTTTCCCTAATATATTGAAAAAACTGGTATGTATATATCTCTTGAAAATTCTTGCGAAAATTATACCAATATATATCTGGTAGAAATCAGAGTTAAATACATTTATCATGTGTATTTATGAGTGGGATTGGTCTCAAGCCTCGTTTTTAATGATTATCGAGTCGCCTATCCACTTGAATTAATTGATATTTCTGGTGAAACGCCGGTGCAACGGGGATGGAAAGGATGGATTTTGTGCTCAAGATGGACTAATTTGGGTTCATTCTATCGAGAGGATGGACGGATTTTACCCCCATAGAAAGGATATTCAATTCTTCCGGCCAATTCGAAGTCAGAAGCCTGTCCTGAGCGCAGTCGAAGGCGAAGGGCTCTATCCATTGAGCTACGGGTGCGTGGTTTGACTAATTATACCTCAGGGGTAGAATTAGTCAATTTCAAGGCACAAAATATTCATTTTTTTGATTTAAGGCTGAATATCTTGAGGTGGTCTGAATCAGGCGTCTGATTCCTGGTGCAATTGTGGTGCAGTTTGGTGCAGTTAAATCAGCCGGCAGCGTCACTGGAGTTGTAATTTCATCCATAATCGCGGCGGCTTTTTCCTGCAGGCCTGGGACAGTGTGTGCATAGTTGTTCAGCGTGGTGCTGGGTTTAGAGTGCCCTAATCGCTTGGAGACTGTAAGTAGATCCACGCCGTTAGCCAGCATGTGTGTGGCCGCGGTGTGGCGCAGGTCGTGAAAGGGCATGTCCGATTTTTCTTGACAAATCTAATAGATAATCGACCCCAATTAATTATAATTTTCGCGGTTGGTATTTCCCGGGATTTTACCCCTCTCAAGGAATAATAAAAAAATTGCGGATCCAAAAAAATCCCTAGAGTATATGATTTCCCAAACCGGAAAAAACAAGTTAGATAGTCGCCCGGGATGGAAAATCTTTGAACCAAACCAATAAATTACAAACTTCCATAATTGATCGGGTAACCAAGGGTCTTGAACTTCCGAAGATTTCCATGTATAATTAAGTTGGCAGCCAACAGGAGACTCTAAGATATACCCATTTTTTTTGACAAGGAAACATGATGATGAATACGCTGGTCCGGAAATCTTCCCTGGCAAATCAGGTGGAACAAATTCTGATAGATCAAATTAATGCAGGGGTATACCTAGCTGGAGAAAAACTGCCTTCTGACGAAAAACTGGCGAGTGAGTTTAATGTCAGTAGGGCAACTATCCGGGCAGCTTTAAACGCTATGTCTGCCAATCGCCTGATTGTTCCCAAGCATGGTGTGGGTACCTTTGTCAGCCAGGCGGCTCAGTTAAAGAACCCCCTTGATCAGTCGATTGATTTTCTGGACCTGATTTCATCCAGCGGATTTAAGGCGGATTTTAAAGAATTATTTTCAAGGATTATCAAACCTGATCAAAATGTCCAGGAAAAATTAAAACTTGAATCTGGCCACAATGTACTTGAAGTACACAAAGTATTTTCAGCGGATGGAGAACCGGTGATTTATTCCCAGAATTACATTCCGGAATGGGTCTTCTGCAATGGCATGAGCGCAGAACAGGCAATAACCCCCGGATCGACGGAACCATTCTTTGATTTTTTCCGGGATACTTGTCAATGTGAATTACAGTTTTATCTCTCAGATGTGTGGGTTGGCATGCCTTCAGATTATCCAGTAATCATTGAAGTCATGCAAGCAGAGGAGTGTACACCCGTGCTTGTGATAGACGAGGTTGGTTATGACAAACAAAATCGTCCGGTGAATTACGCAATAGAATATCTGCCCGGGAATAGGATGCATTTCAGCCTGGTACGAAAATGTAAAGGGCGATAGACAAAAGAGTATAGGAGAAGCAGATCCGGATGGAATCCAATTGGCTGCCTGAGCTTGTTAACCGTTCAGAAAACGGACCCTATCAAAAAGAAAGCGAATATGATCTCACCCTGGCAAAGACGGTCATGCGTCTGGTTCAGGATTATGAATTGAATTATGATCCAAAAATCCTGGTGCCCAGCGATGATGATCTGGCCGATCGCGTCTATCAAGCCGCGGTTGAGCTATTGATGGAAATGGGTGTATATAATCAATCCACCCAGCGGCGGATCATGTTCACCCGAGAAGAAATCGATCAGGTGGTTGCTGCCGCTCCCAGTGTAGTTGTCCTGGGAACAGGCGAGGACAACGTGGTTGAGCACCACCGGGATATAGAGGATCTGGAACCATGCTGCATGCACAGCGGCCCCACGGGCACTCCCACCAGTGAAAAATACCATGGATTGATATTACAAAGCTGCGCCCAGGAGCCTCTCGTCGATTGCCTTGGACACGGATCGGTAGCCACCTACCAGGGACAGATGATTATTCCCGGCACTCCCCTGGAAATCCTGGCTGCCCAGCGTGATGCCGTTCAAGCCCGGGAAGCCATTCGAAAAGCCGGCCGACCAGGCATGCATATTGAAGATATGGCGCTGCCCTTGACCTGTGCTGGAAAGATTTCCACCTTTATGCCTGAGATTGGCATGCGTCCCTCGGATGGTCTTCTGGTATCACAAATTCCGGAATTAAAGACAGATTATGATCAGCTCTCCCGGGTTGCTTACCTGCAAGCCGTGGATATGCACATTGTAGATTTAATGACACCACTGATCGGTGGATTGGGGGGAGGAGCCCAGGGAACAACTATCGTAACCATTGCCTGCCATTTGTTGGGAGTTCTGTGTTATGCCGTGTCTTACCACTTTATGGGGCACATGTCCCTCCAGTGGTCTCACAATACCGGGCCGATGGGATTGTGGATCCAGGCTGTTGCCGGGCAAGCCTTAGCACGCAATACTCCTATGGTCTCCATTAATGACCTGTATACTCGCTCAGGATTGGGCACGGAAGAAATTTTCTGGGAAATTGCTGCGGGTGCCATGATCGGTGCCGTTTGCGGATTGCATCAACACGGGGTTGGGGCTACTTGCGGCAACGAACTGGATCACACCAGCGGATTGGAAGCGCGTTTTCAGGCTGAAGTTGCCCACGCTTCGCTGGGAAAAACCCGGGCAGAAATTAATGATCTGGTCTTGGTTTGTCTCAAGAAATATCAAGACAAGCTGGCGGAACCGAATTTAGGCAAGCCATTCCCTGAACTGTATGATCTAGACACCCTGGAACCGACCCGGGAATGGCTCGATCCTTATCGCAAAGTAAAGGAAGCGCTCCAAAAAATGGGACTTGACATGGAGGACGGCTGGAAAAAAGCTCTCAGCCGAAAAAACAAGGGTAATGGGAACATATAAAGCATCGGACAGGAACACTACCAGAGGATTTTATTTCTTTCAAAAAAGTGATTACCCACTTATACGATAAATTCCTAAAAAAAGGAGATTGAGTTGTTCATTGAGATTTGTGTCTATGACAAATCCACAGAAGGCTTTATCTATAATTTATCTGCACAAGAAACTTGGTGGTGATGGATAACCTGGCTGTTGGAAAGGAGGGAGATATAAGAACAAGATTGGCATTAGGCTACAAAAATGTTCTCTAGTTTTCAATATGGAGGAGTGTAATGATTACCAATAAAACAATAAGAGTTGTTTGCATATTATTCTTTTTGGCGATATTTGTAGCAGCATGTGGTACTCCTACTGCGGAGGAACCTGCTGCGGAGGAACCTGTTGCGGAGGAACCAGCTGTGGAGGAACCGGCTGTCGAGGAGCCAGTTGTCGAAGAACCAGCTGAACTTGAAGAGCCAACAGAACTCCGCATGGCGATGATTGTGTCCAATAGCATCGATAGTGCCTGGGATTACACACTCATTGAATCCTATGAGCGTGTGCAAGCCCTGGCGCCACATGGGCTAACTATGCACGAAATCGACTGGACGGAAGGTGTCTGGGGTGCTGATAGAGTGGCTGTCCTGCGGGAATTGGCGGAGACTGGGTTGTACGACATCATCTGGTGCAACACCACCTGCTCTGACGAGGTGGGGCAAGTGGCGGCTGATTATCCTGAGATCCTGTTCGTGTATGTGGGTTCCGGAAATGAAGGCCTTGGCGGCAACACTTTCTGGGTATATAAGCGCATCCATGAACCTGCCTACCTCTTGGGGATGATAGCAGGTCTTTTGACCGAAACCGATAAAATTGGTACAGTTGGCACTTATGCCTTCGACGATGTCAATGACGTGATTAATGCGTATCATCAGGGTGCAAAAGATGTAAATCCAGACGTATCTGTAACGGTGACTTTTATCGAAAGTTGGTATGATCCGGCCAAAGCCCTGGAAGCAGGAAATGCTCAAATAGCTGCCGGCGTTGACCATATCAATCAGATCGCTGAAGGGTTTGATGTCTGCACTGGAGATATTTTCTGCTATGGCGTGTATGGCGACTATAACTATATTGCACCTGACAATGTTCTTTCCAGCACCATGGCATCCTGGGACCCAGACATCCTCTGGGTCATCGATGAGTGGTGGAACCATAAAACTACAGGCGAGCCATTCGATGGTAATACAGAAAAAATATGGTTCCCAATGTCGGAAGGCGCGGCATCGCTGGCTCCATTCCATGGATTGGATGCGAATTGGCCACCCGGAGTCTATGACACCGTGATGGCAAAGCACGCCGAAATCATGGCAGGTACATTTGTGGTTGAGCTCAATGTTGAACCGCCAATCTCTGATTGAGATATTCAAATAGCTCAACGAAGATTAAGGTATTTACCTTAATGGTGTGCCCTCGACCGGATATAACATCAGCGAGGGCACACTTGCCGGTCTGCCCTGCATGAAAGGTGGCTTGAAAATGTTACGGACCAGACTAGCTATTTTTTATCCAAGGTATTGAAAGCGCGGATCTTGTTCCTGCCTTTTATCATTACCAAATTACTACCACTAGTCAAAACAATTAAGATCGAAAAGTTACACGAGTAAAAAAGGTATCCCTTCCAGAGCAAAACGAAATGAAGTCGAGGTAGCCCTCAATACTTTGTTTTCAAGGATTTATCAACATTTTCAGGGTTAGGAATGACATTATGCAGATTATATGTATCCATCTGATCCAAATATGTCATAATAATTCATATAGGTGATACTTCCATGTCTATCGATAGAAAGAATGATCAGGTAGAATTCGTTGTCGAGACTCATAACCTCACCAAACGCTTTCCTCGGGTCCTGGCAAATGATAATATTTCTTTTGATGTGCGCAAAGGAGAGATACACTGTTTATTGGGGGAAAACGGCGCTGGAAAGACCACTTTGGCAAACTGTATCTATGGATTTCACCAACCTGACGAGGGAGAGATCCACTTTAGGGGAGAGGCAGTCAATATCTCATCGCCCAGTGATGCTATCCAATTTGGCATTGGTATGGTTCACCAGCACTTTGTTCTGATCGATCCACTTACAGTTGTTGAAAATATTATCCTGGGGAATGAAGGCAAGAGCATCATACTTGACCTGGATAAAGCATTAAAGGAAATCGAAGATCTTTGCAAAGTTTACGGTGTTGATTTAGACCCGACGGCAAAGATCTGGCAGCTTTCGGTTGGCCAACAACAATGGGTCGAAATGCTTAAAGCGCTTTATGTAGGAGTGGAGCTTCTGATTTTGGACGAACCCACTGCCGTCTTGACACCCCAAGAAACAGAGCGTTTATTTTCAGTGCTTCAACAAATGAAAGAAAAAGGACTAGCAATTATTTTTGTGACCCATAAATTAAAAGAAGTTCTGGCAATATCTGATAGGGTAACAGTTTTACAGAAAGGAAAAAAGATCGGTACAGTAAACACATCAGATGTAACACAAAATAAACTTGCCAGAATGATGGTCGGAAGAGACGTAATCTTTCAGGTTACGAAAGACGAGATACCTCGAGGTGAACCAATCCTAGAGGTAAAAGAACTTAGAGCGTTGAACGATATGGGATTAGAAGCACTAAATGGATTATCTTTCACACTGCACAGAAACGAAATACTTGGGTTGGCTGGTGTTGCGGGTAATGGGCAGAGAGAGTTATTCGAAGTGCTTATTGGTGTTCGAAGTGCTCAAGGTGGTCAGGTTCTTGTATCAGGAGAGAATTTCACCAATCAATCTCCAGGCTTGATCATGTCAGGTGGAATCAGTCATATACCGGGAGACCGGTTGAAGGATGGGCTGGTTCTTGATCTCACTGTAGCCGAGAATTTAATCCTTGGGCAGCAGTGGAACCCTCCTTTCCGAAAAGGTTTGCTCTTGAATAAAAAGAAGATTGAGGAGTTTGCCCAGAGCTGTGTTTCTGAATTTGAAATCGCAACGCCTTCAATTGATCAAAAAGCCAAATTTTTGTCTGGCGGCAATCTTCAGAAAGTTATCCTGGCACGTGAATTATGGGTTAACCCTCAAGTCTTGCTCGCTAACCAACCCACCCGGGGATTAGATGTTGGGGTTATTGAGTATGTCCATGGCCGTTTGATAGAGAAGCGCAAGGAGGGGGTTGGCATCCTGTTAGCTTCTGAAGATTTGGATGAACTTTTCAATTTATCAGACCGGATTGCGGTGATATTTAAAGGACAAATCGTAGATATTATAGATACTGACAAAGCAAGAATTGAAGAAATCGGCCTGCTCATGGCTGGTATCCACGGAGATGCTTAATGCTTAGCCTTCTAAATTTAAGGATTGAGAAGAGAGAAGATGTCGGCCTGGCCTGGCGATTTCTCAGTATCATCTTTGCTCTGACGGCTGCCTTTTTCATTTCTGCGATTGTGATAGAAATAGCAGGAGCAAATTACCGAGAAGCTTTCTCCAGTCTGTATGCGGGAGCATTTGGCAGCTGGCGTGCCATTGCAGAAACCCTCATGAAATCAACACCATTGCTCCTGACCGGATTGGCAACGGCCGTTGCTTTCAAGGGAAAGATATGGACAATTGGGCAGGAAGGCCAGTTGTTTGCGGGGGCGATTACAGGTTACTGGGCCTATGTAAGCTTTCCCGAGTTGCCGCGTTTTCCGCTGTTGTTAATCATAACCATCGCTGGTTTTCTGGGAGGCGCATTTTATGGTTGGATCCCAGGTGTCTTGAAAGCGCGTTTTGACGTTGATGAAGTGATTAGCACAGTGATGGGGAATTATATAATTGTCTACCTGCTTTCCCTGTTACTCTCAGGTATTGGTCCCTGGAGGGAACCGGATTCATTTTACCAACAGTCACCTACTATTAGCGAAACTGCCCAATTCCCATTATTGACAGAAGGTTCACGTCTCCATGCAGGTTTTCTCCTGGCAATCATCATGGCGTTTATTGTTTATATCATCATGCAAAAAAGCCCGCTGGGTTATGAAATCCGGGCTTTTGGTTCCAATCCAAACGCGGTCAAATTCAAAGGAACGGACATTAGACGCCTGTATATTCTGGTGATGGTTATCAGTGGCGGGTTATCTGGATTAGCGGGTGTCAGCGAAGTATTTGGTGCTCAACACCGTTTGAAATTGGCCCTCTCTCCTGGATACGGGTTTACAGGGATTATCGTTGCCATGCTGGCAGAGCTTAACCCGTTAGTCATCATCCCCTCAGCAATCCTTTTTGGTGGGCTGATTCAAGGGTCATTCCGAATGCAGGTAATCACCGGCGTCCCCACAGCTGTTACAAATGCCATTCAGGCAATAATCCTCCTTTTTTTCCTGACCTCGCAAGTACTCACCAAATATCGCCTCAGGAGAGTGCGTGATGCTAGCTGATCTCCTGACAACGGCAATCATTGTTAACATACTAACTTCAACTATCCGGATTTCAACTCCGATCTTGATCGCGGCGCTGGGTGAGCTTGTTTCAGAGCGTGCTGGAATCCAGAACCTGGGGGTTGAAGGCACCATGCTGATGGGGGCTTTTGTTGGTTTCTTAGTCACGTTTAAAACTAAATCATTGTTGATCGGTACAGGCGCGGCAATTGTCGTTGGGGGGTTAATGGGACTGATCATGGCTTTCATGGCGACAACGATGAAAGTTGATCAGACGATCACAGGGTTGGGATTAAACATGCTCGGCGCTGGCCTCAGTTTGTTCTGGTATCGCATTGGTTTTGAAAACATTGGCGGTGACACCAGCCCCACGATTGAAACCTCCAGAATCGTTGAGATTCCACTACTCTCGAAAATTCCGTACCTGGGAGATATCTTATTCTCTCAACAGATGTTGACATATTTTGCGCTCCTATTGGTGCCTGCCATGTGGTATTTCCTGTATCGGACAAAATATGGTCTCAGGATAAGAGGGCTTGGTGAAAATCCCAAGGCGGTGGATCTGAAAGGCGTAAGTGTCGCAAAACTGCAATATTTTGCAATAATTTTCGGCGGTATGATGGCCGGTCTTGGTGGGTCTTTTGTAACGATTGGGACGACGGTTCGTTTTCTACCGGGAATTACAGGGGGACGAGGTTGGTTGGCGATTGTTATTGTCGTTGCTGGCAATTGGAAGCCATGGAGAATCCTGGCGGCGACCCTCGCCTTTGCCTTCCTGGATGCGCTCCAGCTTCAAATCCAGGGTGTCGGAGTGCAATTCCCTTACCAGATATTGTTAGCCCTTCCTTATATCATCGCCATCCTGGCCCTACTCGCAGGGAAGGCACGGTCAAGACCACCGCGTTATATGGGTAAACCATATTACAGAGAATGAACAACTGAATCCACTCTACTCCTTGATATTTAATTAGAAAGTTGCTGGAATTGAAAAAGGAAACGAATGCAATGTCCTCAAAAACTTTGTTGCGCAGCAGTTATTTATTACCTAAAGCAGACGAACCACTTATTGAAGATGGCGCTGTAGTTTGGGAGGGCGACACAATTTTAGAAGTGGGTGAGTATGTTGATGTACGATCAAATCACCCCGATGCAATCGTAAATGAGTATAAAAACCAGATTATTCTCCCAGGATTTGTCAATGCGCATGATCATGGGACTGGTGTCGGGTACCCACAAATGGGTGTACCCGATGCGCCTTTGGAGCTATGGTTACCCCTGCTATTTGCAGCGTGCTATCCTGATCCATACCTAGCAGCCTTTTATCAAGGGCTATTATTATTGTCGAGGGGGGTTACAACGACAATGCACCAGCATGATCCCAGGGACTGGTCCTTGTTGGAAAGTGAACTCGAGGAAACTGCTCGGGGATACCATGATGCTGGAATACGCGCCTCAATCAGCCTTACTTTAGCGGATCGTAACCAACTTGCCTACATTGGGGATAAAAACTTCATAAGCCGTCTCCCTAAAAAACTTGCTACTCAGATCAGAGAAGCAGGACTTGGTACAATCCCTCTAAAAGCGAATGATTTTATTGATATTGGTAAACGATTAAAGAAGTGCTGGGAAGGGGATTCCCGTATAAAGCTCTGCTGGGGTCCATTTGCCCCCCAGTGGTGTTCGGACGATTTATTAATGGCAATTCATAATGCTGCTGATGGAGCACCTATCCAACTTCATTTGCTAGAAACCCGTTACCAACAAACCTATGCAGAGCATAATTATGAAGGAAGCACTGCTGCTCACCTTGATAAGATTAAATTCCTCACGCCAAATGTATCTTGTGCGCATGGAGTCTGGCTTACTATCCAAGATATTGATATTCTAGCAAATACAGATGCAATGGTGGTTCACTGTCCGTCCTCAAATTTACGGACTCGAAGTGGTATTGCTCCAGTATTGGATTTACTTGAAGCCGGGGTGAATGTTGGAATAGGATTGGATGGCGTAAGCCTGGATGATCATCAAGATATGTTTCTTGAAATGCGCCTGGCGCGCGGTTTGGCATTTGACACAGGATTGGAAGGACGGTTTTTGACTACACAACAAGTATTAAAGATGGCTACACAAGTGGGGGCAAGGATCGTTGGTCAATCGCAAGTCGGATATCTTGGAAGAGACGCTAAGGCAGATCTATTTACCGTGCGGCTTGATAATATCAGTCAAGCTTATCGTGATGCAGGCCTGGATTTAGTTGAAGGAGTGTTACTTACTGCCCAGGCTCGAGATATCGACACGGTTGTGGTAGCCGGAGAGATACAGCTAAAAGCTGGCAAGAATATTAATCACGATCTCCAAGATATTAAATCGCGCATCTTTGAATCTTTGTCTTCTTGTGACAGGGTTAATAAGAGTAAGATCAAAAAACTAGTAGATGAATTATTTCCTTATTTGCGAGAAGTTTACGCGGATTGGTAATCATTCATTAATGATCTCCGAAAAGTGCAAAATACTCTATCAATATTATTTATAATTTTAGTGGGCCGTTCGGGGACCTTGCCACTAAACTCAATTAATTAATTGTGGTTTGTGTTTAGATCAAGAATGCTCGCTCATAATTAAGCCGTGTTTCAAATATAGCGGCGAAAGTCATTCACTACGGATTTCTAGACCTGTTCTTCTGAGGGGGGTGTATTCGAATGGAGGGGAAATGGACCCATCAATCTACGATTATTTGTTGTCTGTTTTGGACAAAACAGAATCAGGACCATTTATTGAGGGAAAGGAATTTGATAAACAATATATCTATGAGACTATCAAGAATCTAATTAATAAATATGATATTGCTTGGGATCAAGAAACCTATGTGCCGGCAGATAATAACTTAGCCGACAGGTTGTTTAAAGCTGGTTTTGAGCTGGCAAAAGAAACTGGTGTCTTGTGCCTGGACACTAAACGCAGGATGATTTGGTCGGATTCTGAATTAACATGGGTTCTTGAAAATACTCCTGATCAAGTTAGCTTAGGAACGGGAGATGATCAATGCACCATCACCAAGCGTAATCCCGATCAAGATTCTTCAATAACGGTTGCAGGGGGTGCGATCGGTATTCCTGTCCCTGAGGAATTATTTGTGCCACTGATGGTGAGTTTTGCCCAAGAAAACCTGATTGATATTATTGACAATGCCTCTCTACTGAGAACGCATGGGCGTCCGATTCGAGCAGGTTCGCCATGGGAAGTGGTGGCTTGCTGGCAGGAGGTGGATCTATCCTTTGAGGCGATCAAGATTGCTGGGCGACCAGGTATCGCCATTGGTTGTGCTGAAAACTCCCCGAGCGAAATAGGAGAATTGGCATCCCATACCCGGGGTGGTTTTCGCCCCACAGATTGGCATCATGTTGGAATGATCAGTGAACTTAAGATTTCATACAGTGATCTGACCAAAGCTGTTCAATATGCCCGCACCGGGGTAGTGGCACAAGGTTTTTACAATCCAATCCTGGGTGGGTATGCTGGCGGGAAAGAGGGTATTGCGATTGCAAGCGTGGCTGGGCTGATCCTGATGCGGGCAAGTTATGGCGTACAGACTTTGAATACTGGCCCCAGCCACCCATCCCTGGCCTGCAACACTCATCCCATGATGCTGGCTTCCCAAAACCTGGCGTTTCAAGCTCTGAGCAGGAATACAAATTTACTGGTTGGTAATTTTGTTCGCCCTGTAGGAGGACCTGGCACAAATGATATCTTGTATGAAGTGGCAGCCCACACAATAGGCGCAATCGCATCAGGAATTTCGTATGCCTATGGTGTTCATTCGGCCATGGGGAAGCAACCTGCTCATACCAGCGGCCTGGAATCGCGTTTTATGGCGCAAGTTGCTAAGGCAGCAGTTGGATTAACCAGGGTAGAGGCTGATGACTTAGTCAGTAAATTAGTATTGAAATATTCTAATAATCAGGCTCAAAAACCGATTGGAAAACCATTTGAGGAAGTGTACGATGTCGAAAAGGTTCAACCCACTTCCGAATGGCAGGCAATATATGATGATGTTTGTTACGACATAGAGACATTATTGGGATTGAACCTATAAGCCGGAATACAGATTATCAGGATATCAGTGAGGCATAGATTTTGCTGGGGCGGAGCAAATGCGAAATCATGCAAAAATATTATTACGGAGACAATATGTCCACCTGGAAAATCCTGCAAGAGAATTTTCTTCAATTCATACTGGAAGGCGACACTAATGCTGCAGTGAAGTTAGCGCAGGATTCTCTGGATGGGGGAGCTACTCCTGTAGAGTTTTTTGAAAATTGCATCTCCCCCTCCTTACAAGATGTTGGTAAAAGGTTTGAAATCCTGGATATTTTCCTGCCGGAAATGGTTACCGCGGCAGATACTGTAGAGGCCGTGAACACACAAGTCATTAATCCGGCCGTGGCAGAATCTCTGACCGGTGCCAGCATGTCTCTGGGTAAAGTGCTCCTGGCAACGGTCCAGGGAGACCTGCACGATATTGGAAAGAATATGGTTGGTTTAATGCTAAAAGTTAATGGATTTGAGGTGATTGACCTTGGAACTAATATGTCCCCTTTTGATATTGTCGCTCGAGCAGAGGAGGAGAGAGTGGATATTATTGGAATGTCCGCCTTGTTAACTACATGTCTGCCTTACATGAAAGATGTTGGGGATTACCTGGATGGTAAAGGAATCCGAGAAAAATATTTCGTGATCATCGGCGGCGCGGCGACAACATCTGAAATCACAGGGGAAATGGGAGCCAACGCTTACGGCAGTTCAGCCGCGGATGGCGTTAAGAAATGCAAAATGTTATTAGGAAAGTTGTGACACAGTTATAAATCTCCAACTAATGAGTTAGAAAGGAGCTGACCATGCAAAGTCGTTTCAGAATGGGAGCGATTATAGCAGCTGCAACTGGCGGAATCTTTGGTATTGTGACCACTATTGAAGGAGCAATTGGTCGTACGGTGGGTGCCATTAATGCTAGCCTGATTGAGCATGTCTTTGCAGCTATGATTGCAATACCGGCAGTAATCATCTTATTTGCCCGAGGAAATATAACCTGGGATAACACACGAGCAATCTTGCCAATGTCAGCGCTTGCCGGTGTCCTGGTAATTATTGGCGTTGCCGGCGTAGCTTTCTCCATGTCTCGGGTTGGAGTCACAGCAGGCAATATGGCCATGCTATTTGGCCAGATGACTATAGCTGTGTTAATAGACACCATCGGCGTTGCAGGTTACGAAAGAGTCCCCTTGACTCTGCCCCGCATTGCCGGATTAGCTTTGATGATTATAGGTGTATATCTTGTATTGCCGCGCCAAGGTTGATCGGGGAGAGACAACATACCAGATTCTGATTTGTTGGAACCTGACCATGTCGCATAATAGGTTGTGAATAGTTCACCTTGTTATAAAGAGTGAAATGATAAACATGATGAGCGTTATTTCAATTATATTGGTTATCAAACATCTGAGGACAGATTGCAGAGAGAAGGAAAGCCCATGAAAAACTGGTTATTGCCTACTATATTGGCTTTAGTTGCCTGGATTTTTTGGGGATTTTTCCCTAAACTTGCCGCCCGCCATATTGGACCACAAAGCGCAATGGTTTACCAGGTCCTGGGAGGAATCATTATCGGGGTAGCGGTTTTGATTAATTTGAAATTTAAGGTTGAATTTAATATCCCAGGATTTTCCTACGGTTTGGTAATAGGGCTGTTGGGTTTTTTTGGGGCTTTGATGTATTTATTAGCAGTATCTAAAGGCCCGCTGGCGCTGGTTGCTCCGATAACCGCCATGTATCCCGTGGGAGCAATTCTTCTTGGGTTGATTTTCCTTGGTGAACCGATCACCATCAAACAAGGATTTGGAATTTTATTATCAATTGCAGCTTTGTATTTGATTTCCACTTAATTTGAAAAATCGTCATCATCTCCAACAAAGAGGGTGGGATGGCGATCATTAACTTACCGGAAGAGGTAGCCACGAGAGCTGTTGCGAATTGCCCGAAATGTGTTACGGTGTTGTAGTATTTCTTGTGGGATATGCCAAAATTCAAAAAAAACCATGTATTCGAAATTAAAATTTTGAGTTACCTATGATCTCAATTCCGAAAGTAACACTTCCCGATTAATGGGTATTTTGTTGAACCAGATCCCAGTTGCATCGTGAATTGCACTAACTATCGCGGGAGCCAAGGGAACAAATGGAATTTCACCAATACCCTTTGCGCCAAATGGTCCGATCGGATCAGGTCCTTCGAGAAGGATGATTACTAGATCCCGCGGGATATCAACTACTGTCGGAATTAGATAAGTTCTAAGAGAATCTGATTTAATGACAGCATCTTCGATGACAAAGTCTTCTAGTAAGGTCCATCCCAAAGCCTGGATTATTGCGCCTTCTATTTGCCCCTCAATTAAGGTAGGATTTACCGCTCGACCCGGATCGTGAACAGCGACAACTTTTTTCAGCTCTACCTGACCGGTTTCTAGATCAACTTCCACTTCAACGCCCTGAACGCCATATGAATAAGAAATATTATCTTGACATTTTCCAGTCAGCGGATCTGGACGAGTGGTTTTTGGTGCTCGCCAAATAGTCTTTCCAATGGCCGGGCGATTTTCATCCCGCCAGTCCCCAAGTGCTAGTTCGGCGGCGTGTTTCACCGCATTTCCTGCAACAAGGGTAAGCCTTGATGCTGCAGCAGCCCCTGCATCACCGCCAGACAAGGTGTCACTTGCGATCATCTTTATCCGGTCGTGTGATAAATTCAAAACCTGGGCGGCAATTTGCGACAATACAGTGTGGGATCCCTGTCCTACATCAACAGCAGCAGTATATATTTCGGCAAATTCAATAGAAGTTTCACCAAATAACTTTACTTTTGCTTCGCTGCTCTCTGGGAACCCAAACCCATAACCAGACGCTTTCATTCCAGAAGCAATCCCATACCCGGATACCTTGTTACCAGTTTTTTTTATTGTTGGCATTTTCCATTCCCTCTTTTTCTTTTGCCAGCCGGTTTTTCGGGCACATAATTCAGTTAATTGGGGCAAATTGGGTTCACCAGGAATGGCAGTCTGCGTAGGAAGATGGGATCCTTTGGATAGATAATTGCGCAAACGGATAGAAATCGGATCTATTCCAAGTTGTTCAGCTATCTGGGAGAGATGTAATTCTGCTGCGAAGGCAGCTTGAGGAGCGCCATACCCTCGAAAGGCGCCCCCTGGAACGTTGTTGGTATAGACAGCTTTTCCATCTAATTTAACATGAGGTACATGGTATGGACCGAGACATTGGGATAGAAACCCTTCCAAAACAGAACCACTGGTTGATATATATGCCCCAGCATCAAGTAAAATATCTACTTCTGCACCTAGGATTTCACCCTGTTTGTTCACACCCCATTTATGTTTGATTGTTGTGGCATGGCGTTTATGATGACCACGAATGGACTCCTCGCGGCTCCAAACGGCTCTTACTGATGAGCCAAGCTTCCATACGGCTAGAGCCAGAAGTATTTGGACTGAGATATCTTCCCGTCCTCCAAATGCACCTCCAATAGCGCCATAAATCACTCGTATTCGCTCAGGTTCGATATTAAGTGCAGCAGCAATTTGTTTCTGATCATTATGTACACACTGTCCGGCGGAATGGATAACAATCATATCCTGGCCATCGAGGTAAGCAAAACCAGCCTCAGGTTCCAGATAAGCATGTTCCTGCATCGGGGTCTGGTATTGATTATCGTAAACAAGAAATGAATTACGAAATGCTGACTCAGGATTTCCTTTCCGGACTTGTATTGTAGAGGCAATATTATTTGGCTGTTCAAGATGTAGTCGTGGAGAGGATGGCATTAACCCTTGTTTCGGACTACTAATCACTGGAAGATCTTCGTAGACAACCTTCACCAATTGAGCTGCAACAGTTGCCTGGGATGAAGTTTCCGCGATCACTGCTACGACTTGATCTCCCTCGAAAAGCACTTCCCGATCACAAAGAACGGGTTGGTCTGGAGCAATAAGTCCATAGCGGTTAAAAGGCACATCCTTCGCCGTCAGAATTGTAACCACTCCGGGGGCCTGTCTTGCTTGGGACGTATCGATGGATGAAATTAAGGCATGAGGTTTACCGGCAAAGAGCACTTTCATGTGGAGCATATCCTTGAGAGGATAATCTCCAGCATATTTAGCCTTGCCAGTGACTTTGTCCAATGCAGACAGTTGGGGAATTGAACAGCCGATCATTTAGTTACCATGGATTAATAATAATTACCTATTAGTATACTCGGATACCGCCTCAACCATAGCTCTGACGTTCTCGGGGGTTGCTTCATCTGGGATGCCACAGTCACCATCGATAATCAGCCCCCCTGTATCTCCAAAGAGGTCGATTAATTCCCTAACGTCGTCTTTTACCTGCTTTGGGGTTCCAGTAATCAGGAGAGATGAAGGAATATTCCCCCAAAAACATTGTTTGCCGCCTATTAAATCACGTGCTATCTGACGATCTATAATGTCAAAATGTAGCGGGACCTTCCCTGGTGGCAGTTCGGTAAAATATGGCAATCGGGAAGTGTTATCTCCTTGTAAAAATAGTATCGGTGTTAATCCTGCGTCAACCAGCGCCAGAGTTAATTTCTTCAAACCAGGCCAATAGAATTTTTCGTAATGTTCAGGAGACATAAAAGAATCCTGGCCACGATGAAGCCAAATCGGTACCCGGGGATTATCATATAGCTTGGCATCGGCGATCATCCAATTAATCATCATATCCGTAAAGAGGTCAAGAGTTGCAAGTAATTTATCAGGCACCCGAAACATGTCCATCATGATACCCCGCAAACCGCGATAATAATCTGCGATGACATCAAAAGCGGTATGTCCATAGGGGGTGCCATAAGATAGTGGAAATCCCTCCTCCTCGATTTCGCGAGATGTAAGGGTGTAGGTCTCTAGCCAGTCTTGATATTCCTCTCCAAGCTTTATTAAAGATTGTAAAGTGTCTCTCGCCGCTGGATTTGCCAGGTATGCCCCCACTATAGCGGGATCAAGTCCTAACCACTGGAGGGGAGGAAGGTTAGCACCATACTCAAGCAGACTGCTTTTACGGGGCCAAATCACCCGGCAAGTAAAATCCCCAGGGTTTGCCAGCAGCTGATCGTATTCATCTTGCAGGAGATACTCTTTTTCTACATACTGAAAAGGAAGATGGTCAGCTAAACCGCCCCCCGGCCAGAGATAATGTTTTGCCCCTATGATTTCCAGTATCTGGGCGGAAAAGGTCCCCGGGACAGGCGCTAGATCAAATTCATAGTCTAGGACAAATCTTTTCCAGATGCGGAACCGTTTTTTGTGATCGTACATAGCCTGTTTGTTCGTGACCCCGGCCTGTATGGTGTCAAAAAATTGATATCCGATCGGAATTACTGGGACCCGATCTGGCCCCTTGAGGGAAATTGCATCTTGAAATCTTGCCAAACGTTGGGAATACCCCTCTGTGTTTTTGGAAGCAGTCATATGCTCTCCTGAGGCATTTATGTGAAGGTTGACAAAAATATAGAAAATAGGATATATTTATTGTAAGATGGCAGCCATTTCACAATTCACTGTAATTATACCCGAGATAAACCAGGCTTTGCAGGTATGACGACAAAAGTTTATCCAGTGCGGACTGCTTCGTTAGCCGACCAAGTTTATGAAATTGTATTACAGGGTATAGCTGATGGAACGTATCCCCGGGGGAGTATGCTGCCTTCTGAGAATCAATTGGCTGAACGATTTCAAGTAAGCCGCCCTACTATTCGGGCGGCTTTTACGCGCTTAGTGGAACGTGGTTATGTTACCCGGAGAAGAGGAGTTGGCACACAGGTTGCAGAATCACCAAGTATAGTCAACCCCCTCTACCAATTCATTGATATCTTTGAACGAATCTCAAGTCACGGCTTGATTCCTGGTTTTAAACAGATTAGCGCTGAAATACTTCCAGTTGATAAAGAGATTGCCAAGATATTAGGGGTATCAGAAGGAAGTGATGTTTTAAACATCCATAAGATATTTACTGCAAATGAAAGTCCAATTATCTATTTCGAGAACTATATACCGCGGAGAATATTTGGTGATTGTCTCACGGATAACGAGGCACTGCAACCAGGTATTACTGAACCATTCTTCACTTTTTATAGAGAGGTTTGCAATCATCCAGTAACGTATCTCACATCTGTCATCCAGCCGGAAATCAGCCAGAATATAAATATTGCCAGAATACTTGATCTCAAAACCTCTAATGAGACATTATTACACATCGAAGATATTGGATTCGACAAGAATGATACCCCAGTGTTTTTTTCTAATGAATATTTAGTTAAGGAAGCTAGCAGCCTCCATGTCATTCGCCAGGTGGATAATGGATAACACCTATTTGTAGAGCAGAGGAAATCAACTATGCCTTCAATTCTTATCACGAATGGTTACTTGATCACTATGGACCCAACGCAAGGAAATCTTTACAGTGATATTCTGATTGAGGATCAAAAGATCAAGAAAATTGCACCAAACATTACTGTAACCGCGGATAAAGTGATTGATGCAACAGGAATGCTTCTACTACCCGGTTTTGTACAAGCTCACATTCATTTGTGTCAAAGCCTGCTGCGCGGGCAAGCCGATGACCTACCATTAATGGATTGGCTGGACACGATCACCTCGCTGGAATTCCGGCACACGCCAGAAACATTATACGCTTCGGCCCGGATTGGTTTAGCAGAAATGATTAAATCAGGGACCACATCCATTATTGATATGGGAACCCTGCATCACCAGGACAGTGTTTTTGAGGCGATTCTGGAATCCGGCATGCGAGCCCAGGCCGGTAAAGCCATGATGGACCGCACTGAAAATTTACCTCCGCTGCTACAGGAAACTACGGCGGATTCCATCAATGAAAGCGTGGATCTGATGCACCGCTGGCATGGCAAAGCAGATGGCAGAATTCGCTACGGATTTGCTCCCCGCTGGCAGCTGTGGAATACAACCGAATTGCTCCAGGAGATCAAGCAGGAAGCGGACAATAACCCCGGGATTGGCATTCACGGCCATGCCGGTGAAATTGAATATGAGATCAAAGCCATGATCAAACAGACTGGCTACAGGAATTTCCTTTACCTGGAAAAGATCGGGGTGGTAGGTCCCAATGTGCAAATGGCCCACTGCATCTGGCTGGACGAGGATGAATACCGGGTTATGGCTGAAACGGGTACCCATGCCCTGCATTGTCCCTGCTGCAATACCAAGCTGGGTTCGGGCATTGCCAAAGTTCCGGAAATGCTTGAGAAAGGCATAAACGTAGCCCTGGGATCTGATGGTGCGCCCAGCAATAATAATCTTGACATGTTCATTGAGATGCGATTGGCTTCTATGATTCATAAGTACCGCCTGGGTGCAGAAAAGATGCCCGCAGAGGACGTGCTGCGAATGGCGACTATGGGGGGTGCAAAAGCCCTAGGGTTGGGGGACGAGATCGGTTCACTGGAGGTGGGAAAAATTGCCGACCTCATTATTCTTGATGATGGTGGTTTGTACTCAGCTCCTATTCGCGAATTCGAGGAGGATCATATTGTCAAACGGCTGGTTTCCTCCTACCAGTCCGCCAGCGTGCAAACCAGCATCATTGACGGGCAGCTGGTAATGGAAGACCGGAAATTATTAACCATGAATGAAGAGCAGATCCTTCAGGATGGCAAAAAGGCCCTGGAAGATCTTTGGAAGAGAAAACTTAAAGGCGAAGCCAATTAACTGAGTTTCTGCTTGGAATAGCAGGGAGGTTAGGTTTATGGCACTAGAAGGATTTCATTGTAAAAGACCTTATGAGATTTTAACTGAGGAAGAGATACTTCAGATTCATCATGGATCCCTTGAGGTATTAGCAGAAACAGGCATGACGGTTGCTGACCAACGTTCCAGGAAGATTCTCGAGGAAGGCGGCTGCCAGGTGGACCACGATACCCAGCGGGTGAAATTTCCCTCTGATTTGGTTCAATGGGCGGTCGACCAATGCCCGGGAAGATTCGAGGTCAAAGCACGCAATCCTGAACTGACCCTGGATCTTGGTGGGGATCGAGTGTATTTTGCATCCTTCCCTGGATTTACCTGGCTGGATATCGATAGCGAGGAACGGATTGAAGCGACTGTAGAAGATTGCGCTAAACTCGTTCGCCTATGTGATGCCCTGCCAATGGTCCATACTCTCTGCCAACCGGTTGCTCACCTGGGAGATAAACCTCCTGAGGTTGAGCTGGAATGGGTCCACGCCACGGAGCTTCGCAACACGGATAAAACTATCATGGGCACAGCCTTTGGGGGAAGCTCAAAATGGTTGGTTCAAATGATTGAAGCAACCGACCAACAAACGTTGGGAGGGATATGCATTGCCTCGCCGCTGGTGATTCCTGAGGATCAAGCCCAGGGCATTCTTGATTATGCAGAATCTGGAAATCCGCAGCTGATACTCAGCGGTCCTTCCAAGGGAGCGACAGGACCAGCAACAATGGCAGGCACACTGGTTCTACAAAATGCAGAAATCCTGGGCGGTACAGTTTTAGCCCAGCTTGCACAACCTGGATGTGGCGTGATGTATATGGGTTATTCCACGCCGATGGATATGCGTTTTGGGACTATGGCAAGCGGTGCAGCCGAAGTGGGTATTATGGCGGTTGGCACAGCACAATTGGCGCGTTATTACAAAATGCCATCGGGGGTTTTTTACCCGATGACAGATGCAAAAACACCAGACCCCCAGGCAGTATACGAAAAGCATCTCCAAACCTATTTATGTGCCACCGCCGGAGTAAATTACATCATGCCCTTAGGGGGATTAGATAACGAAGGCACCCATTCTCCAACCCAGATGGTAATTGACAATGAAGTCTGCAGAATGGTCGGGAAAGTTCTTGATGGTATCAAGATCGATGAAGATCATCTTGCGGTTGATCTGATAAAGGAGGTAGGGCCGGTTCCGGGTAATTACTTAAAAACTGAACACACCCGGCAGCACTGGCAAGAAGAATACATCATACCCGATGTAAGTGTTCGAGAAGATTACAACTCCTGGGTTATGGGAGGTAAAAAAGGTGTGGTGGAACAAGCCAAAGAGATTGCCCGACATTTATTGGCAACTCACGAACCCAATCCGCTTCCAGCCGAAGCTGATCGGGCATTAGTAGAAATTCTTATAGCGGCAGAAAAAGAAAAGATTCCATCCTGATCTGAGAGGTTAATTATGACAGAAGAATTACTCCTGGAATTAAAACAAGCTGTAATTGAGGGGATTCCTCAAAGAGCGATTGAGGTTGCAAAGAGAGTTGTGGAAGAAAAAATCGATCCAGTTATGGCATTCGAAAAAGGTTTAAAAGCAGGCATAACTGAGGTCGGGGAAGGATATGCATCAGGATATATGTTTTTACCAGATCTAGTCTTGGCCGCAGAGACCTTACAGGCAGCATCTCGAATCCTGGAAGAGGAGATCACCAGAACTGGAGCTCAGCGAAGTCAACAAAACAAAGTGGTTTTGGGTACCGTAAAAGGGGACCTTCATGACATTGGGAAAACCATTGTGGCAACCCTATTAACCTCACATGGCTTTGAAGTGATTGATCTGGGCGTAAATGTATCGGAAGAGGAATTCATTGAAGCGGTAAAACGAGAAAAACCCCAAGTACTTGGTATGAGTTCATTATTGACAGTTACAGCAAAAGAAATTCCCCGGGTGCTCTCAGCCTTAAAAGATGCCGGTTTAAGAGACGGTGTAAAAGTGATTGTAGGAGGTGGCGCAGTGACTGACACCTATGCAGAAGAAGTTGAAGCAGATGGTTATGGACAAAATGCGGAATTCGGTGTCCGAATGACTAAGTTACTCTTGGGAATTAACTAGCGTAGAAGAGATAATTAGGATTCATGAGGACAGTTTCAAAAAAGGAGGTGAATACAGGAAAAAAACCTAAATTAGATTACACTTAGTCCAACTTTTCTAAACGTAAAGGAGAAAAGAGATGTTTAAGAAAAAACTATGGCAAATGATTGGATTGGTTACCATCCTGGCTTTCTTACTGGCTGCATGTGGTGGCGCCCAACCCACGGCAGAAGAACCTGTAGTAGAAGAGCCGGCTGCAGAGGAAGTTGTCGTTGAGGAAGAAACCACTGAAGAGGAAGCCGCCCCGGCTGGACCGGTTGAGCTTAATATATGCTCCCTGATAGCGGTTGGCCTTGATCAAGGTTGGGATAGAACTTATTTTGACAGCTTCAATCGGGTTGTTGAAGCCCAACCAGTTGAAGGCGTAGTTCTTCAGGAATGGAGAACGATTGAGGGATTATGGGGAGACGAAGCTGAAGCGGCCATGCGGGAATTTGCAGAGTCCGGTGATTGTGACATCATTTGGACCCATGGTGGACTTAATGACAATGTTGATAACATCAAGGCAGATTATCCGGATGTCATGTTTGTTGAGGTAGGATCAGGCGTGCTAGAAACCGGCGACAACAACTACCACTTCTGGCTCCGGTGCCATGAAGCAAGCTACGCCATGGGCGTGCTGGCTGGTCATCTCTCTGAAACAAATGTCTTTGGTGGAGTTGGTACTTTCCCCGCCTCTGACGTGAACGACTCCATGAACAGCTTCTATGATGGTGCGGCTTCAGTCAAGGGAGAGATCGTCAAAAAAGCAGCCTTTATCAACAGCTGGTATGACCCAGCTGCTGCCAATGAAGCAGCTGCGGCCCAGATCGCAGCCGGTGCTACGCATATCGATATGTATGCGGAAACTTTTGATGCCTGTGCCGAAGGTGGAGCGATGTGCTATGGTGCCTATAATGACTATAGTGAATATTATCCAACCACAGCGATTGCCAGCTTTGTTGTAAAATGGGATACAGCGATCCAATGGGTCATGGAAGAATGGGTGACAGCTCAAGGTGCTGGTTTTGATGCTCCTGAATCCCCCACCTTCACCATGTCCTCTGATGGATCCTGCGACGTGAAACTTTCAGATGTGTTGATCGATACCATCCCGGCTGAAGCACTGGATGCTTTTTATGCTACCAGGGATGCTATTTTAGATGGATCTCTACAGATCGAGTATAATGACGCTCTGCCGGAATCTGACTAAATCTCACGCCTAAAAAATCAGTCAATGTTTTACTTTAGGTATGTCTTCACCGCTGTGATTCAATTCGCTACTGGTGAAGACATACCCTCTTGGGTGGTGTGGCGTTGAAAAAAGACAATTCAAATATAAATAATGACCTTCTCCTTGATGTCCGGGAGCTGACCAAACAATTTCCCCTTGTTCTGGCAATTGACGAGGTAAACTTTAACGTCAAGAAAGGAGAAATCCATTGTTTATTGGGCGAAAATGGCGCTGGAAAAACAACCCTTGCCGAGTGTATCTACGGATATTACTCCCCTGATGGGGGAGAGATATTATTTAAGGGTAAGCCGGTAAAGATTTATTCCCCCAGCGACGCGATAGATTTAGGGATTGGCATGGTACATCAGCATTTTATGCTGGTAGAACCCCACTCTGTTTTGGAAAACATCATTTTGGGTGTTGAAAACACCAAATTCATTTTGAATTTTAAGGAAGCGGAAAAAAAGATCAAGGACCTATGTGATCAATACAATGTCTGCCTTGATCTACACGCCAAAATCTGGCAGCTTTCTGTGGGCGAACAGCAGTGGGTGGAAATATTGAAAGCCCTCTATGTGGGAGTGGACCTGCTCATTCTCGATGAGCCCACAGCCGTGTTAACTCCCCAGGAAAGCAAGCAATTATTCTCTGTTTTAAAACAAATGAAGGACGATGGTTTATCCGTCATCTTTATTACTCATAAATTGAAGGAAGTGATGGCTGTCTCTGACCGGGTGACAGTGCTTCGAAAAGGCAAGAAAGTGGATACAGTATTCACTCGAGATACATCCCGGGAGAAATTAGCCCAGAAAATGGTTGGCAGAGACGTCCTTTTCCGACTGGAAAAAAAGCAGGCTGAACTTGGGGTAAAAGTGCTGGAAATTCAAAACCTTCGAGCCACCAACGATATGGGACAAAATGCCCTGAATAATATCAACCTGGAAGTACAAGAAGGTGAAATTTTGGGAATTGCTGGTGTAGCCGGCAACGGGCAAAAAGAGCTCATGGAATCCCTGATTGGTGTCAGAAAGATCGAGGAAGGGGTTATCATAATCAATGGACAGGATGTCAAAGGATTAGCCCCCCGGGAGATCTTTGAGATTGGGGTTGGCCATATTCCCAGCGATCGGATTAAGCAGGGATCCATCTCAACATTTACAGTTGCGGAAAACATGATCCTGGGAAATGAGTGGAAGACATCAACTCGATTCGGCTTCATTCTGAACGATAGGTATGTCCATAGCCTGGCAGAGAAAGGCATTGAGGATTTTGATATCGATACCCCTTCAGTAGATCACCAAGCCAAGTTCTTGTCGGGTGGGAATCTACAGAAAGTTATTCTTGCCCGCGAATTTGGCACCTGCACCGTACTATTGCTTGCAGATCAACCCTGCAGGGGGTTGGATGTTGGTGTGATCGAGTATGTTCACACACAACTCCTAAAACTTCGTTCGGAAGGAGTGGGCATCTTATTGATCTCTGAGGACCTGGATGAGATCTTCAATATTACTGACCGGATAGCAGTCATTTTTAAAGGCAAAATCCTGAGCATTATGAAAACTGAAGAAGCAAAAAGAGAGCAGATCGGATTCCTAATGGCTGGGGGCATGGAGGATCAAGTATGATGAGATTGTTTAATCTCAAATTTGTGAGGAAAGAAGATAGCAATCTCTTCCTGGAAATATCCGCAGTTTTCCTGGCTTTGATAGGAGCCTTCCTGGTTGCAGGGTTATTGATCAAACTCGCAGGGGCAGACCCTATAGAGGGATTTAAGAACCTGATCCTGGGCGGATTCGGTGGAAAACGGCAAATTCTTGAAACGCTCTTAAGAAGCGCTCCGCTAATGCTAACTGGCTTGGCAACAGTGATAGCTTTTAAGGGAGAGATCTGGTCGATTGGGCAAGAAGGGCAGCTTTTTGCTGGCGCCATGCTGAGTTACTGGATCATTTCTCAGGTGGGTGATTTGCCACGAGCGTTGATGATCATCCTGGCAGTAATCGGAGGATTCGTCGGAGGAGCATTGTTGGGGTGGATATCCGGGGTGATGAAAGCATATTTCAAGGTGGATATTATAATAAGCACTGTTTTATTGAACTACATAATCAACAATGTGATCCTGATGCTGCTATACGATAAAAATTACTGGATGGATGAAGCTTCTTTTTATCCACGAACTCCCGAAATACCAGATCTTTCCAGGTATCCAATTCTTTTCGAAGGCCACCGCATTCACATAGGTGTAATAATCGCAATTATGGCTGCCATAATTGTATTTTTGATCCTCAAGAAGACCGCACTCGGATATGATATCAAAGCTCTGGGAGCAAATCCTACTGCAGCTAAATTCCGGGGGATTAATATTAATCGTGTGTTAATTATTACTATGATTATAAGCGGCGGTTTGGCTGGATTGGCCGGGGCGGGTGAAGTTTTTGGAGTGCACCACAAACTCCAAATGGATATCTCCCCCGGGTATGGGTACACAGGTATTATTGTGGGCATGCTGGCAGAATTACACCCCCTGGTCACTATCATCACAGCAATCTTTTTTGGGGGCTTGATCAATGGTTCGGTGAAGCTCGTAACAGCAATTGGAATACCTACCGCATTAATATATGCCATCCAAGCCATTATTTTAATCTTCATTTTGGCTGCCAGGGTATTGACTCGTTACCGGATTAGGAGAGTTACCGATGTTGGGTGAAATATTTACAGCGGCAATTATCATCAACCTTTTTTCGACCATGATCCGCTTATCCACACCTTTGTTGATTGCCGCTATGGGAGAGTTGGTTGCTGAACGATCTGGGGTAATGAACATGGGCGTTGAAGGCACGATGCTCATGGGAGCTCTGGTTGGTTATATGGTTTCATTGGCAACAGATTCTCTTTGGATTGGAGTTCTATCCGCCATTCTTGCAGGTGGCCTGATGGCTTTGATACTGGCTATTATGACGATCACTCTCAAAGTTGATCAAACGGTTACCGGTTTGGCGTTAAATCTATTGTCTTCAGGCTTGACATTATTCATTTTTAGAGCCTTTTATGATGTGAATAATGCTGTCAATAAATTATTTCCCTCATTAGATATTCCTTTCTTATCAGACATTCCATTCCTGGGAGAAATATTCTTCTCTCAAAAAATTCCTACATATTTTGCTTTCCTTTGTATTCCCCTGATTGCTTTTATCCTGAATCGAACGAAAATAGGTTTAGAGATCAGAAGTACAGGTGAAAACCCCAGCGCGGTTGACACCCGGGGGCTGTCTGTTAATTCACTCCGTTATCTGGCAGTTGTATTTGGGGGAATGATGGCGGGTCTGGCTGGTTCCTTCTTCACTAATGGAATTTCGAGCCGTTTTGTACCGGAAGTTACCGCAGGCCGAGGGTGGCTGGCCATTATTATAGTCATTGCCGGTAACTGGCAGCCGGCCCGTATGCTGATAGCAACCCTTGTTTTTGCCCTCCTGGACGCTTTCCAGTTTACTCTCCAGGGTGTTGGCACAAACATACCGTTTCAGCTGCTGCTGGCCATGCCTTATGTAATTGCCTTAATTGCTTTGATGAGCAGCCGTGTTCGATCTAGGATGCCAGGCGTTCTGGGTGTTCCCTACTCCAAGGAATAGTGAGATTTTATGACCCAAGATTTGATCACAGCCATAATTGATCTACAGGAACCCCGAGCTCTAGAATTAGCCCGGGAAATGATTCTGGCGGATGACGACCCTTGGGAAATTCTGGATGCTTGCCGGGAAGCAATGGTCGTCATTGGCAACAAATTCGAGCGAGGAGAGAGTTTTATCCCGGAACTGGTTTTTGCGGGGGAGATCCTGGACCAGATCACTCAGCTAGTTAAACCAATACTGGACGATGAAGTCCCCCGGGAGAAAGACGGCAAAGTGGTTTTTGGAACTGTGGCTGGAGATATCCACGATATCGCCAAGGATATTGTAGTTTTAATGCTGGATATCAATGGATTTGAAGTCTATGACCTGGGAGTTGATGTCTCCCCCCAGATTTTCATAGACAAAATTCAAGAAGTTGGAGCAAATATCTTGGGATTGAGCGGATTCTTGACTCTAGCGTTTGAGCCCATGAAAGAAACGATCGACCTCCTGCAGGAGAAAGGTCTTGGTGGGAATATAAGAGTAATGATCGGAGGTGGGCCGGTTGATGATCATGCCTGTCGTTATACCGGCGCAGATGCCTGGGGGAAGGACGCTATGGCGGCGGTAAAACTGGCGAAAGAATGGAATCGTGAAAATAACAGCAAGGATAATTAATTATTAACAAGGAAAACCATTTATGGAAACAATCATTAAAAGCAGCAGTCAGGAAGTCATCATCAGCATTGATAAACCCTTTGTGGTGATTGGTGAAAAGATCAACCCCACCGGCCGCAAAAAACTGGCCGCAGCCCTCAAAGAAGGAGATTTTGAGTATGTGAAACAAATTGCCCTTAACCAGGTGGCAGCTGGCGCAGACATTCTTGATGTTAATGTTGGTGTCCCCGGAGTTGATGAAGTCGATCTGCTCCCCAAGGTGGCAAAACTTGTTTCCGAGACGGTGGATGTTCCCCTTTGCCTGGATTCAGCAAATTGTGATGCCCTCGCTGCAGCACTGACGGTATTACCCGGGCGTCCGTTGGTGAATTCGGTCAATGGAGAAGAAGCTTCTTTGGAAGCCGTGCTTCCCGTAATCAAAGAATTTGGCGTGCCAGTTATTGGCTTGGTGATGCATGATGACGGGATCCCAAATGATGCAGACACTCGGGTCTCTGTCGCTGGAAAAATCATTGAAAGAGCCGCCAAACTTGGTATTCCTACCGAAGACATTGTGATTGATCCTCTGGTGTTAACAGTAGGCGCAGACAGTAGTGCCGGAACAGTCACCCTGGAAACAATCCGGCGTGTTAAGGAAGAGTTTAGGGTTAATATGAATTTGGGTGCCAGTAACGTTTCCTTTGGGCTTCCCGATCGGCACACCATCAACCAGGCCTTTTTAGCACTGGCGATAGGAGCCGGCGCAACCTGTGCCATTACTGATCCAATTAAACTGTCTTCAATTATTAGGGCAGCTGATTTACTGATAGGTAAAGATAAATTCGGATCCCGATATATTGGCTATTGGAGAGAGCACAAACCTGAGGACGCTAAATAAGTTATGAAAAATTGGCAGATTGCCGATCTTGATATTAATGTTGATGCAGTCTTGCGCGGGCAGGGTGCTGATCCAGCCATCATCCGCACTCGCAGTCCGCGGCTGATCGAAGTTTCTGAAAAGGCCATTGAAACCTCCCTTCAACTGCTTGAACCGCAAATCCTGGTCGAGGAGCTGGAGGTTATCAGCTACCAGCACGAGATCCTTGAGTTGGAGAATGACAAGAAACTTTCCGGTCCCCTGGTTACCGGCCATCTTGTTGGTGCCCGCAGTGTGATCGGCGCGGTCTGCACGGTCGGATCGAAGATCGATCAATATGCATCCGAGGTGATGGAAGAGGATATCGTGCTTGGCTTGGCGATAGATGGTGTAGGTTCAGCTGCAGTTGAAGCCCTTGCCAATGCAGTTTGCAAGCAGATCGAATTGGAAGCAGCTGAAAATAAATATCAAACCACAATCCCTCTCAGCCCGGGCATGATCGGCTGGGACGTAGAAATTGGCCAGCCGCTTATCTTCGACATTATGGAGCCAGCCAAAATCGGGGTGGAATTGACTCCCTATCATTTGATGATTCCTCGAAAATCCCTCTCGATGCTGATCGGTGTTGGACCGGGCATCAATTCTGGCGAAAAGATTTGTGATTACTGCGCCATGCGTGAAACCTGCCGGTACCAGGATCAATACGAACAAATCCATGGCTAAAAACATATTGAATATAGATATGCAGCCCGTAGGGCGGCGGATCGCAATTGAATCCGGCAAAACCCTACTGGATGCCTCCCGAGAAGCTGGGGTGGGTGTTGTTTCGTTATGTGGGGGTGAAGGCTGGTGCGAGAGCTGCTTGGTGAGAATCATCCAGGGAGAGGTAAATCCACCAACCCAATCTGAGATCGACTCCATCGGCCAGGAAAGAATCGATCAGGGTTACAGGCTGGCATGTCAGTCTGTCCCGAAATCTGATGTCCGGATTGATATCCCCCAAGAATCACTCTCAACGCCACAGCGTTTGCAGGTGGAAGGCAAGGATTTTGAGATTGACCTCTCTCCCGCCGTACAAATCGCTGACTTAAAACTTTCACCTCCAACGCTTGAGGACCTGCGGGCAGATGCGGATCGGATCATTGACGGATTGGCGGATCTAGGCTATCCGGATGCTCAGATAGGACTTCCTGTTTTGGAGAGCTTATCCGAATTAATTAGAAAATATAAATGGACAGCCCGATTTATTCTCCGAGAGTCTGAGGTCATAGCTATCCTCCCTCCCGACGCCGATATTTATGGCATCTCCGTTGATATTGGTACAACAAAAATCGCAGTTTACCTGGTTAGTTTGTCTACGGGAGAGATTGTAGAAAAAGTTGGCGAAATGAATCCTCAAATTGCCTATGGTGAGGATATTATCAGCCGGATTTCCTTCACCATAGATAAGGAGGACGGTCGTTTACAGCTGCAGAAAGCAATCGTGGATACGTTGAATGCCAAGATCCAAGAACTCTGTCAGCGAGTTGATATCCAACCTGACCAGGTGGTGGATGCAGTTGTTGTTGGCAATACCGCCATGCACCACCTCTTCGCTGGACTGCCCGTTGGACAGCTTGTCTTTGCACCCTATGTTCCAGCGCTTAACGCACCGATAGATTTTAGAGCCAAGGAACTTGGCATTATCATGGCGCCTGGCGCGTATATTCATTTGTTGCCCAATATAGCAGGCTACGTTGGTGCAGATCATGCTGCTGTGATCTTGTCCACAGAATTGTGGAAATCCATAGAGACAGTATTGGCAATCGATATTGGTACAAATACTGAAATCTCCCTGGTTTACCAGGGAAAGATTTCCAGCTGTTCCTGTGCTTCGGGCCCGGCATTTGAAGGTGCTCATATCAGCCACGGTATGCGGGCTGCCCCGGGAGCCATTGAGAAAGTTCAAATCATTGATGATGAAATCAAGATATTTACAATTGATAATCAACCCCCGATAGGCATCTGTGGCTCAGGAATCCTGGACATCGTTGCGGAGATGAAAACGGCCGGCTTGATGGATGAAAAGGGAGCCATCAAGATAGGAGAGAGAAATATTCGTACAGACGCCAAAAATATGCCAGAATTGTTGCTTGTACCTGCAGAAATGGCAGGAAATGACCAGGATATCACTGTGTCAAGGAAAGATATCAATGAGATCCAGTTAGCCAAAGCAGCAATCCGTTCTGGTCTGGATATTCTACTGAGAGAAGCGGGCATTGAGGCAAAGGATGTCGACCGGGTTCTCGTTGCAGGAGCTTTTGGAACTTATATCAGTGTTCCCAACGCTATTGAGATCGGCATGTTCCCCGACATCGCCTTAAGCAGAGTTGAACAGGTTGGAAACGCGGCCGGCATGGGTGCTGTTCAGGCCTTGATCTCAGCAAACCTCAGGAAATTGATCAACGAGGTCATTCAGAATGTTGATTATATTGAGCTGACAACCTATGATACTTTCCAGAAGATCTATATGCGATCGATGTATTTGCACTAATAAGCTACTCCAACACTTTAAATATTCTGGTCTGAAACTATGAAAACAATATCCCTGGCAGTTAATGGCAGTTTGATGAGGGGATTGGCACTTAATAAAAACCTGCTTGATGCCCGGGCAGAGTTCGTAAGGGAAGCAAAAACCAGTGCCAAATATCGGCTTTGGTCCATTGACGACTCATACCCTGCCATGATGCGGGATGAATCCGCCGGAAACAAGATTGATCTGGAAATCTGGAAATTATCATCTGCTGGGCTGCTGGAAGTGGTTGAGAAGGAACCCCCCGGTTTGTGCCTGGGCCGAATCGAGCTCGAAAATGGTGATTGGGTCTTTGGTGTGCTGGGGGAGATTTACATCTGCCAGGATAGGGTAGAGATCACTTCCTGGGGTGGCTGGAGGAATTATTCAAATCAGGGTAAATGAAAGATCCAATCATTATAAATTTGATTTAAAAATACAGGCTGTATTCTGATGATTACAGCCTGTCTGGTCTAAGCGTTTCTTCTGATTATTTTTTCATCAGATTCTTACAGAGTTCTACTGCTCCCGCCGCATCCTTAGAGTATCCATCACTGCCAATCTCTGTAGCCCACTCTTGTGATACCGCACCCCCGCCAACTATTATGTAAAAATCTTCGCGTTTCCGGACTTCTGAAAAGAGGTTTATGGTTCTTTTCTGGGCTGGCAACGTGGTTGTCATTAATGCTGAAAGCGCAACGATATCAGCTTGTTCTTTTTCAGCCGCGTCAAGGAATCCACTGGCAGGCACATTCCGTCCCAGATCAACAACTTTATAGCCGTGTGATTTCAACAATGTGCTGACAATATTACGACCGATATCGTGCATATCCCCTTCAACCTGACCAAGGATTACTGTGCCCTTATTAAGGGAAGGTTGGCCTGCATCCAGAGTGGTTTTTTCTACAATTGCTGTAATTGCTTCGGCTGCTTCTCCGGCCATCATCAGCTCAGGTAAAAAGATTTCAAAATCCTGGAATCTCCGGCCAACATCGGTAAGGGTTGGGACCAAGATGGTATCGATTATGGCTAAGGGTTCCATACCCTGTTCAAGGGCCAGATTGGTCAGGGTTTTGGCTTGATCGGTTTGCCCGTTTTTAAGTGCTTCGCTGAGATCCTGGGTGATTTTTTTATAATTACCGGCCATGATTCCTCCGTGAGATTGGTAGGGGTATTGTACAATAGCTAATCGAAATTCAATCCCCACTTTGCGGCTTCATTTTTCACTTCATCATACATGGTCAGCCACTCTTTTGTGGGTTGAATTGTTTTAAGATCGTAAACGTCCTTAAAATGTTTGCCATAAGGCTGTGTGGTTAGGTCCGCCTCGTATTTAGCATAGGCTTTCTGGACAATTTCTTCTGCCTGCTGGCGATTAAGTTTACTGGCTGCACTTAGAAGCTCACCTGTGAAACGGGCTTCCAGGCCGCTGAAATGTCCGGTGATTGATCCGGTAGCAGGACGCGGTCCCAGTATGCGGCTGCCGCCGGACACCGTGTTCATCACAGTAAAAGCCACACACTCATAAAGTAATGTTTTTGTGCCAGGTCCTCCAACGGTAGTGTTGGTCAGATTTGTCAGCAGATGAGAGTTTCTGGCAAGCGCCTGAAAGGACAAACTGCAGGGAATCATTAGTTCTTTTCCGGTGTCGTTGAAATTAAACGGGTGTGTGGGGGAAGAGCCAACGCAGGTAGCCATAAAGACCACATTGAGGGCAATCATGGCTGCGGTAATTAAAACAGCCTGCCCCTCCATACCACCTCCCAAGCCGCCATATATCGGGTTGGCGTATGGGTCAACGATCCCATCGCGGTATAGAATATGGGTGAGTTTGTTGAGGATATCAAAGTTGGTTTTTAGCTCGGAGATGATTCCGAAGGTATGTAAATCGGTATTCCTTAATCCCCCCGGTCCATCTGCTGAGAGCTGTCCGACATCACTAATACTTGTGCCCAACCCCGTAAACGCCATCCCCGGGCGTCCAGCTCGGCGGAATACTTCCAAGGCAAGCTCAGCTTCACGCCAGGATGTCATAATTTCTAATGGTGACCTGGTGCGGATATCATAGCCATATATCTTTTCAAAAGTTGGCGCCATAGTCACATCCACTTCGGGTTCTTGAACGTAGCTCATCATCGCGGGGACATAGTATTCTTCTTCAATGGCGGTACCAATAGCGCTACCCAATAAGAGCATACGCCTCGGATCTTCCACTTTTCGTGCAACTTCATGTACTCTATCAGTCCCTGCTCCGATCCATACATTGTCCGGTGCAGTTTTTAAAATCGCATTGATTTCTTCTTTGCTGTGAAGTATCACCCGGCTTGTTGATTGACAATAAACACCAGAGGAAGCCAGAAACTCGATGGAAGCATCCCAAACCCGATCTGCAAGTTCATCGTTGAAGTTGATGATGGTGTCCCCTTTAATCTGGATATCAAATTCCTTGACCACTCTAGCGATCCCTTGCGAAATATTTATATTATTAAAATCCTCTTCTTCCATGATTGGACCACTAAGGCTTCTTTGTACTATATCCATAATTCGAGTTGAGTGTTTCATCCTGGTCTCCTTCTTTAATAGCTCAATTCAAAAGCTGTTTGACTATTTCCACTGCCTGTATGGCATCATCACCATACCCATCTGCGCCTGATTCATCTGCCCAGACCTTGCTGACGGGTCCGCCGCCGACAACGACTTTGATTTCATCATGGGGGTCAACAAAGTCGATTACATCCTTGACAAAAGGCAAGGATGGTATCATGAGCGCAGATAAGGCAATGAAATCCGCATTGATCTCTCTAGCGGTCTTAATAATCGCCCGGGCATCAACATCAACACCTAAATCAGTAACCTCATAGCCATTTACTTCTAACATGGCTTTAACGATATTCTTCCCTATATCGTGTAAATCTCCCGTTACAGTAGCAATGACGATTTTACCTTTTACAGCGCTGGTTTGATTCTTTTCCATGATGGGCTTTAACACCGCTTGGATAGCTTTGACCACATCCGCGGAGCTAATCATTTCTGGCAGAAAGATCTCTAATCTGCTGAATTTTTCTCCAACTATCGCTAATGTGGGTTCTATGCCTTTAGTGAACAGATCAATAGGTTTTATCCCCCCATCTACTAATGCCAACGCTTCTTTAACACCGGCATTCACGTTGCCATCAGTTATCGCGCTAATAAGGGTATCATATTGACTTGACATAACATAACTCCTTTATTAAGTGAGTTTGCCGGTTAATCATCCCAACGGCGGATTATATTAAAACGCATCCAATTCCCAGGATGGTACTCACTGGAGCTGATCAATGGGCGCCCATTTAAACTATATCCAATCTGATCGATGATTAAAACTGGGGTATGGGGTTGATAAAAATTGATTTCATCTGGGGCGGCGATGTTCTCAAATATTTCTGCGCGAACTTGGGAGATGAAATAGGAGACTTTTTGCTGGCAAACATTTTCGAAAAAGTGTTTCAACTTTTTTGTTGTATCAGGAAGCAAGGCTTTCTTTTCCGACAATTTCTTAACAAAAATACTGGTTGGAATATGGTTAACAACCCAGATGATAGGATCTTGATTTGCTGTGAAAATCTTGGAAATCTTTAAGATCTTGCCGCCTTCAGGCAGCTGTAATTCTTTTTCCTGTTCTTTTCCCGCTGTAATCAATTCTGATGAAACATGGATTAAACCGGGTTTAAAGCCATTCTCCTGAATCAGCTTTTTGAATTCAATAAACTCATTAAGGGGATTGGAGATGTTGATATTCTCACTGACATAGGTTCCTACGCCAGGTTTACGATGGACAATTTTTCTGTCTTCTAATTTAAAGATGGCTGTCCGGATTGTAGATCGGCTGACATTTAACTCCTCAGCCAATTCATTTTCAGTTGGCAGTTGACTCCCGGCCGGATAGAGCTCATCAGTTATTCGATTGATCAGAACACTGAAAACCTGGTCCGCCAGAGATGAATTTCTTACAGGGACATCCATAAACTTGCCTATTTATTGGCTTGCCAGCCCTTATTTATATCCAACCCGATTTTTACAATAGCTTCACTCACCTGGTGGTATTTATCCAACCATTCTTCATTTGGTTCAAGGGTGTCAACATTGTAAATCTCGCTGAATGATTTACCTGCGGGAGGATTTTTGTGGGACTCCTCATAATGGTTAAGGAATTCCAGCACGAATCCATTGGCATCTTCCCGGGTCATACCCAATGAGCTGTGAGCAATCTGGGCGTTAAATCGATTTTCTAGGCCGCTGGTATGGTCTTCCGAATTTCCTCCGGTTGCCCCAACGCCTCCCTGGTGTAGGCCGCTAACAGTGCTGGCGACCGAGGCAGCCGCTATTTCCCACAGAACCTCTTCTGTGCCAAGTCCAGCCCGGGTATAGATGGCATTAATGGATTGAATGGGTGTATTCAATGCCAAGGCTTGTCCGCCCGCGGCATAACCCCACAGACCCATGCGATCGGTATCTGTGCTGAGCAGCAGATGCATATGGCCGTAGATGTGGTAGGAAGCATGATACATCATCACACCCAGCAGATGGCAAGCAATGGTGACAATGACTGTTCCGACCGGTCCTCCGCCCAGGCCGCCAACCAGGGGAGTCATCAGATCGACGATATGCATACCAAGACTTTTCATGCGGGCTACCCGGGAAAGTTGATCGTAGTCAGTTTTTAATTCCACCATTTGGGAAACCAGCAATCCATCGGTAGAGCGCATTCCCCATTCTGGGTTGTAAGTTGAAATTTTTCCGGCACAGGTCAGGGGTGAAGCCACGTCGTTGATATGCATCTCCGGCCGGCCCGCTTTGCGGGTTGCTTCACGGGCAACCGCAGCATCCCTCTGCACTGCCAGGATCTCCAGCGGCGTACCGGGAATCACTTTTTCACCCTGGTAGGTGGACACAGATCCGCCTCCCAAGCAGTCCACCAGGGGTTCCTGGGCGCAGCTTTCCAGAATAAAGGGATGATATTTTTCGCTGCAGGGAGTGCCTGTGGGACCGCTGTGGATCAAACAGGGTACGGAACTTTCCACACCCCTGTGCTGCATGACTACTGCGTCCTTGCCAGCACCTACTGTAAAACTGCGGGGGACCAGGGCAACGGCATCTTCTACTTCACCCCGCGAGAACATGATCCTGCGTTGGGTGCTCATGTTGTAAACACCCATCTCCAGGAATAAATCCATTCCAGCTTGATAGAGGCGGTTGGCCAGATCGTCATCCGAGGGAACTAAAACATTTGGATCGTATTCCAGGCCATACCCCTTGATCAATTCCGGAATTCGTTTGGTGATTTTCATATCGAATTCAGATTCTTTGATATATGGTCCTGCTTCGGATCTTTTGACAATCTCAGGCAACCAATTGCTGTACATAATCAGTGCTCCTTTGGCGCTCCAATCTGGAATGATTTCTTATGCCATCTCCTGGTCCCGGTTCTGGTTTAGTCCCAGGGACCAGCTGTGAATTGCAGTCCCATTTTCGTGAGATCTGCTTTTACCCGGCGGTAACAATCCTGCCATTCCTGGATCGGGGTCAGAGACTTCAGATCATAAGCCTCGTGGAAAGGCAAACCACGTTTTGGCGTATCAAAGGTAGCCTCATATTTTTTAAGACACTTGAGGGCAATCTCAGTGGCTTTTTCCCGGGTAATGCCGCTGCGGGTAGCAGCCACTCCAACCTCACCCTGCCAGCCGGCTTCCAATCCAGTGTGGTGATTGGGTTCAAATCCGCCGGTAGATCCAACGCCGTGCTGGGTATATCCACAAACACTGCCAATTACGGCATGTTGGGCAACCTCGTATAACAGCTCATCAGTCACTGGGCCAGAGACACAGAAAGGATCATTAGTCCAGACGATGTGGGAATTGCGGGCCATGGCTTGTCCAGCCATCGCTAACACATACATGCCCCACTGGTCCGAGTTATTGGCTCGTTTAATGTGGGTGATACTGAGGTAGTGATAGTCAGCATAATAGGCCAGTACCCCTAAGAGAGTCTCTGCGACCGAGACTACAGCAACACCATCTGGGCCACCGCCCATGCCACCAGTCAAGGGGGTCATTAAGTTAATAATATGAGAACCGTAATTTAGCAAATGGGGCACTCGGTTGAGTTGGTCGTCATCGACTTTCAACTCACACATTTGAGCAACCAAGCGGCCGTCACAAGGGCGCAGACCATTGATTGGATCGCTGGCAGCCATCTTGCCAACCGCAGTCATGCCAGTGGCTGCATCGCCGATATGCATGCCGGGTTTTCCGACTCGGCGGACAGCTTCACGGGCAGTGGCTGCGTCTCGCTGGACAGCCATGACTTCCATCAATGTTCCAGCCATGATGTCAAATCCATTGAAAGTCAAAGTTGCGCCTGATTCAATGGCATCTACAAAAGGTTCCTGAGCATAACTGGTTAAATTTGCCAGGTAATATTCTTCATCACAGGCCTGTCCGGCAGGACCGGTCAGATTGAGAGGTGGATTGGGATCTTCAATACCGCGGTGTTTAGCAATCACCCGATCTTTGCCTTCACCCAGGTAAAGTGTATCAGGTGCGAGGCGGAGAGCATCGAGGATTTCTTCCCGCGAGAATCTAATCACCCGCTGGGTATCGAGGTGGTAGGCGCCTACATCGACCAGCAGCTGCAATCCAGCTTCAAATACGCGATCTGCTAATGCATCGTCAGCTGGGCAGACATTTTTTGGGTCGTATTTAATATCAAACTCTTTTAATATTTCCTGCACTCTCTTGGCGAGCATCAGGTCATACTCGACCTCTTTCATAAATTTCCCACTGCGGGAACGTTGGTAGATTTCAATTAGACGTTCTCTTGTTAACATAGTATTTCCTCCGAAATTTGGGAGAAGTTTATCAACTTTCTCCTGGATAATCAGCGCTGATTTATTTGAGTAAGTAATTGACTAACTCGACTGCGCCAGAGGCAGTAAACGAGTAACCATCAGCCCCGATCTCATCCGCATAGGCCTGGTCAGTTGATCCGCCGCCGATGATAAATTTATATTTGTCTGCCAAATTTAATTCACTAAGCAGGGCAGCCACTTCGCGGCAGCCCGCCCTGGTGATGCTCATCAAGGCAGAGGCAGCAATCACATCCGCTTTGTTTTCTTCCGCAGAATCAATAAAATTGGCTGCGGACACATCTTTGCCAACATCAACAACTTTGTATCCATGAGCTTTAAACAGACTGCCGACAATATTCTTTCCGATGTCGTGAATGTCACCCTTGACGGTTCCGAGGACAATTATACCTTTGGTGTAGGACTCGCCGCCGCTTTTTGTGAGGGCTTCTTCAATTACTCGGGAGCAGGCATTGCCTGCTTCGCCCGCTGCCATAAGTTCTGGAAGGAAAATATCCAGGTCTTCAAATTTCTGCCCAACATCTGTAAGGGTGGGTACAACAACCTGCTGGATCAATTCCAGGGGATCCGCGCCATCAGCGAGTGCGGCTTCAGTTGCGGCTACAGCGGCAGCAGTATCGCCGCCAGCGAGTGCTTTGCTAAGTTTATCAGATAGTTTCTTGGGGATTGTGGCTTCGGCCATGATTTGCCTCCGGGGTTAGGATAAAGAAAGGAATTCTGAATTTAACAATTTTCAAAACCGTTTTTATTCAAGTAGGGATAGCTACCAAGGGAATAATTGCAAGCGACATTAGATGGCAGCCATCCTACAAGTAGTATACAATAGAGGGTGGGTGGTGTCAATATGACTTTTATAATGGGTTTTGATGTATACTTTTGAAAGCTTATCCAAGGAGGATTGATGACTTCAGCGTTATCTTATGTAATTATTGTAGGTTTGGTAGGTGGAGTTGCTGTTGCTGTCCAGGCTTCTTTCGCTGGTATATTAACAGACAAGTTGGGAGTGAGTGAAAATGCCTTTATTGTATTTGGCGGTGGGTTTTTGGCTGCCCTTGTTCTGCTGCTCATAAATCAGGGTGGGAAGATCCGTTCCTGGGGATCAATACCCTGGTATGTCTTTCTGGCAGGACCTCTAGGTATAGTGATCATCACCTCGATTGGTTTCGCAATTCCACGGATTGGATTGGCTACAACTTTAACATTAATTGTTGTAAGTCAACTAATAATTGGGGTGGTTTTTGATCATTTCGGATGGTTGACGGTATTGCGACCTATGGATTTGAACCGGTTTATTGGGATTCTGTTATTGTTTTTTGGAACCTGGATTGTACTTCGCTAGGGAATCATTAAAAACTAAATCCCGCGGACAAAGCGGGATTTGCGATCCATAACATCTGATATTTTATATAGAGCTAATATGCCTGATGACATAAAAAAAGCTGGCATCTTTAAATAGAAACTCTTTTGAAAAAAATATAGGAGAATTATCATTGTTGTACCCAATGTCTTCCAATGTTAAAACCGAGGTGAAAGGATCATAGACATCGAATTCTGAGGGGAGAATACAATCTTTCAAAATCAATGGGTGGATGACCGAAGTGAGGAATTTAACTTCATGTTTACATTTATGGGCGAAAAACTGGAAAAAGGGCTCAGTTGCTCCAGGTTCCAAAACTTGATTCTCTGATAAACATTCTTTATAAACCCACTCCGGGATAAAATTCTCAAAATATATGATCGGCTCATCATCGGCAGTAAAGAGTTTGTGTACATTTAAGATCGGGCTGCCCGCAAGAATATCCAATTGTTCAGAGAGAGTCTTGTTCGCTGAAATGACTTGAGCAGATAACTGCTTAAAACCTGGCTTATAGCCGCTGGAAGATATGCGCTCCAAGACATTAAAAGAAAGGTAAAGTGGATTAACGAGGTTAGTGCTTTTGGTAACAAAAGTTCCCACGCCTCGTTTTTTTATTACATAACCCAATTCACCAAGTCGAGAAAATGCAGTTCGGATAGTGGGCCTGCTGACCTGGTATCGCGCAGCAAGCTGATTTTCGGATGGGAGTTTACTACCTGGCGGGTATTCCCCACTCAATATACTCTTAAATATAATTTCATATACTTGATCCGCCAAGGGTGGATTCTGAATAGGAAGATTATCGGTCATTGATTTATCAAGCCCCTAAATAATTTTCATACGATCGATCTAGAATCGAATTACGAGTGAATATGTTTATGTTCCTACTCCACTATAATTGAGACTTGATAGGTTGTCAACATTCCTGTTAACTGAGTCCAATTATGATGAATGGTCACTACTCATGCTATATTTGGGCTAAGATATGTTCATTGTTATCGATGTTAAGCAAAATCTAGAAAAACCCCCGATAATTATTGAGTATCTTCGTCGAGGTGAGATTACTGCGTTCTGAATTTCTCAGGAGGCGGGCGGAAAGGGCAATATACGCACGTAAGATTGAATTGAAGAACAAATCCATTGTGAGAATTTTTAGGATCCCCATTTGGTATTGGTGTAGCCCAAACGGGGTCCTTTTATTTAGATCGAGTCGCCTTTCCTGGATTGTAGATTGATTTTCTGGTGCAAATGGGGTGGACAGGATGGAAACAATGGACAAAAAAGACACCTGTGGACAATATGGACAACTTCCCATTTGATTAAGAGTCAATTGCTCACAATTAACAAAGATAGCGTTAAATTTCTGACTGAATAGAGTAGGGGGATACCGCGTATTTATCTGTAATCGAGCCGCCAATCCAGATGGGTTGGTGGTTATTTTCTGGTGCAACGCCGGTGCAACTGGGATGGAAAGGATGGATTTCCTGCACTTAATAGACCAATTCTGGTTTGCTCCATCAAGAGGATGGACGGATTTTACCCCCATAGAAAGGATATTCAATTCTTCCGGCCAATTCGAAGTCAGACGCTCTATCCATTGAGCTACGGGTGCGCGGTTTAAACTATTATACACTAGGTGTATTCTTAGTCAAATTCAAGGCACAAAATATTCATTATTTTGATTTAAGGCGGGTTTTCTTAAGGTGGGCTGAATCAGGCGTCTGATTCCGGGTGCAATCTCGGTGCAACCAGAGTAAGTATAGATCAGATATTTGGGAAATAGATGCCCATATAGTCTAAAATCGCTTAGAATTGCCATCTAAATGGGGGAAAGTAGGGGGATTCTTCAACCGGCGCCTGACTAAAGATCAGATGTTTATATTGAGCGTATGACATCTAGTCAGGTGATATTTTTTTTGTATCGGACAGGTCTCGAACCACCAACGCCGCTACCATAATTATTAGTGATTTACATTAATTGGGGGATATATTTTCGACGATTCTCTTGTAAAATCAAAATAAGGTATCCAATATGGTGTAACATAATGATATTGGCCTCAAGATAATGTGTTATTGAGTATTCTTATGGCTTTACCGCTCCTCACAACCAAACTCTATATCCCACCTTCCCGGCCGGAACTCGTCCACCGCCCGCGACTGATAAAGAAGTTAAACGAAGGCCTTCATCGTAAACTAACCCTCATCTCTGCCCCGGCCGGCTTTGGCAAGACCACGTTGATAACTGAATGGCTGGACAACTTGCGGTCGAATGCCAAAAAAGAAAACCAAACCGAAAATAGGCGATTGCATCCCTGATTAGTCAGGCTTTGGTTTGAGAAAGAATTCTTGCAAGGGTTATGAAGAGTGGAAAGTATAAACTATGAGCAAAGAAAAAAAGACAAATAATTGGATAATCGGGGCAACGGTTTTGCTTTATATTAGCCCCGTCATTGCTGATCTTTTAATAAATGGGTTTAATCGTGTTTTTTCATATTTTGCGGCGGACACATTTTATTACCTTACCATTGCCCGTAATTATGCTCAATATGGTTTCTATACATTTGATCAACTTTATCCCACAAACGGATTTCATCCTTTATGGCAATTTCTCCTGGGATTCCTCTATCAGGGATTGTCAATATTCCATGCATCTGATGAGGCGTATCTGGTTGTAGTTATACTAGTTAATTTACTGGTTATCAGCCTGGCAATTATTATTTTGGGGAAATGTTTTGTCCTGATAAATGGCCGCGTTCCAATATTATTCATCCTTTTACCGGTTGGCGTTTATAGTCTGATCATTGCGCCAATATATTCCCAATATGGAACCTTGTGGAGTTTTACCAATGGAATGGAAAGTGGCCTGACATTATTGTTTTATGCAATTCTGATGTGGCTTACCCTGAAAACCGAAATATTAACCAGACCTTCCGTCAAAAATGCGGTGCTGATAGGGGTTGTGCTTAGTTTTGTATTTTTATCCCGCCTTGACCATGCTTTTCTAACCGTAGCTTTTCTTAGTGTGCTTGGTATCCATTACCTTGCAACGAAGCAGTATAAATGGATCTGGTATCTGGTATTGAGTGGAATGATTGTCGGTTCATTTTTAGTTGGTTATTTGGCTTTCAATTATGTCACGGCTGGTGCTTTTATGCCGATAAGTGGTGCTACTAAAAGCTCTTTTCCGCGCCCCAACCCTGAAAAAATATTTGGTATCCTCTCATTGATTAAAGACCCTGGTCAGGCCTGGGCTGTACAAAGTATAACGAGGCATGCCCAATTGGATATCCCTGCTGTGGCCGCCTTTATCGGGGTGATTTATATTATTATTGCCTGGGTGAAGAAAAAACAACAGGATATTGCGCTCTTTGTTTTGGAAATCAACGTGCTTTTTGTTTTGTTATTCTGGGGATATAATTTTTTCTTTGTAAACCTTTGGAGTCAGGGACACTGGTATTATCCGGTATCAATTCTGTTTGTTTCTCTATTCGTTTGTTATCTCGCAGATCGATGGCTGCAAAGTAATATTTCCTCTCCGGCAACCATTCCGGTTTTATTTTTACTTGGCACACTATTTTATAGCTTTGTGTATAGGTCAGAAAATTATAATTCACACTACGCAAATTTATTTAACCAGAGGAATGAAATCAGGGATTTCTATGGAAACGATACCCCGAAAATTATTGAGATTGATGATGGCATCATTGCATATTCTACAGGGTTTGAGGCCATGTCCGGATTAGGTTTTGCTTTGGATAAAGAAGCGATGTTGGCAAAAGAAGAGCATAGATTACTTTATATTGCCCTCGAGAGAGGATTTAACAGGATCGCTACCCTGAATTATTTTAATTGGAAAGGGGTGACGATGGATATGTCATCAATGGATATCCATACCGCGATTAAAGACAATATGTTGAATATCCCGGGATTGGATGATATGGACTTAAAAGTGGAGTACATTTCCATGAATGGTAATTTTGCGATCATTTACATCATTCCCCGATAATGCGCTTACTATACTCGCAACAATCCGAAAAAAGGTAGGCTGTCATCGTTAGCTTCGACAATAAAAATAACATTTGGGATGATCATATTAAATGAGGAACCATTTATTAGGTACAATCTTAGATCTCTCTATGAATTTGCCCATCAGATTATTATTGTCGAGGGGCATCTCTATCCACGAAAGTTATAACCACGGCAGACGGCCACTCCACGTATAAAACCCTGCAGGCCATCCGTTCTTTTATCCGTGATGAAGATCCGGATCACAAAATCCAACAGGTAATCGAATGGAACGATTATCTATCTGTAAAATTCGCTACACCCAGTGATCCTCTGGCAGTGGCCGGTGATTGAGACTAAAGAATAAATCAATATATTGAAAACCACGGAATTTATCTTGGAAAATCCAGGGTTTTTTGTTTTATTGAAGCGAGTCGCCAATCCGTTGAAAGATTGATATTTCGGGTGCAGTTTGAGTGCAAAGAGGGTGGAAAGTATGAAAACAATGGACATTATGGACAAAATTGTCCTTACTGGGTGGACATAATAGACAAAAAAGACCCCTGTGGACACTATAGACAAATCCTCCTTTGATTAAGAGTCAATAGCTCACCATTTACAAAAACAGCGTGTCTTTTTGGTTGAATAGAGTAGGGGGATACGCTGGATTATTAAATTTTGAGCTCCCAATCCAGCTGGGTTGGTGGTTATTTCCTGATGCAACGCCGGTGCAGTTGGGGTGGAAAGGATGGATTGTGTGTCCTTGATGGACCAATTTTGGTCCATTTCACTGAGAGGATGGACGGATTCTATCCCCATGGAAAGGATTTTCAGTCCTCCCGTCCAATTCTAAGTCAGATGCCTGTCCTGAGCAGCATAAGCATTGCGAATGTGTATCGAAAGGCTCTATCCATTGAGCTAATGGTGCGGGGATACCAAATATGAGAATCTGTAGCAGATGTTTTCTACCTTTTTCAGAAAGACACAAATCAGATCAGCCACTCTTTTTAAGGTAAACGTTTTATTCCATAGCTGATAATTCAAGGCATTCATAAGTGAATAGAACAGAAAATGGGAAAACAAGAAAAGTCTTGTTGTTTCTTTGGATGAAATATTTATTAAAAGTATTCTTGTTTTCAATACCATTTGTTGTACAATCGAGAAGAAGCCCTAACATTCATTGGCGTGAGAATAATTCAGCCAAATGGCCATGATTAATAAACAAAACAAAAATGCAACTCTTCTGATCAGTCTCTTCTTTCTATTTTCTTTATTCTTCATCATTAAAAATATATCTCGATCCTGGGCTGGGATTCGTGCTGATTTTCCATCATTCTATTACGCCGCAGATCTGGCTTTCAATGGTTTATCACCTTACAATAATAAAATTTGGGGAGCAGTAAAATTATTACACCTACCTGACCAAGACCTATATCCGTTCCTACATATTCCTTTCAGTCTGGTCCTCTTTTACCCACTAAGCCTTTTTAATTTCCAGATTTCCCAATCGATATTGTTCATTACAAATATTGTCGCTACCTTCTTATTGATTTACCTTGTATTCATAAAGATTCTTAGAAAATCAATTTTGGATCCCTTTGTAACTATCGGAGGAATTTTTATATTATTATTCCCCCCTGTTCAGGATACAATCTCCCATGGCCAAGTAAATCTCATTGTTATTGGATTAATATGTACTTTTTGGTGGGCCCTTAAAGAGAATAAATCTTCAATCACCATTAGTTTGCCTCTAGCAGTTTCAATCCTGCTGAAAGTATATCCTGGCATATTTCTCTTATATTTGCTTACAAAGAAGAAGTTTAAATGCATGTTATTAACTGTTGGAATTATCGTGCTTTTTTCATTGGTTGCATTTTTATTATTGCCAACTGAAATTTGGACAGATTGGTATTCAACAGTTGGATCAATAAAGTATGGAGGGGTTTTTGCTGGAAGAATACCGTCTTGGAAAGTTGGAAACCAAAGTTTAAATGGATTTATCACCAGGTTCTTTTTGGGAGTAAGAAATCTCCAAATTGCCAGCATTTCTGATTATATTTTCCCGCTAAAGTGGTGGCATAATGCGACTGCATCCATGTTATGGGGTTACATATCTTTTGGTGTTTTAATACTGATTTGGTTGTTCTTGGTTCTAAGAAAAAGGATGGACGCTGGCAATGAAACAAGATCAGATTTAGAAATATCAATGTTTTTACTTACCATGTATCTTGTTGCGCCTATTTCGTGGGGTCACCACCTGGTTTTCATTCTCCCCTCAATATTTGTGCTGTTGAATCATTTTATTAGTAATAATTCCTTGAGTGGATCATTTTGGGTCGTGATTATCCTATCAGTGATACTATCTGTAAATTTCAAATTTGACCATCCATTTTTCCAGAATGGAATTTTTGGAATCTTTGTCTCTATGCACTTCTTTTCAGTTCTAGGAATTTGGTTTATGAACCTATTAACAATTTATAATTCATCCAGAATAATTGAACCAGAATTCCTTTGAGATTACTGCAATAAGCATCCACAGCAGACCGGAATTTAAATGTATACTGCTAAAGTCCTAGGAAACCTATAAAGTGTTATTAGCATGACTTGACCGAACTTGAGACCGGTCAGCTTTCCACTTCGAAGTAGACAGCGAAGGTAATTCAAGAGGTATCCGCTGAAAACAGCGGCCGCTTTGGCGGATATGGTGTTGTTCACCACAACTTGGGAAACTTGGGGGTTAAAAGAAATCATCCCGACCTCACATTCAAATGATGGGCAATTCCTCTAACTTGCTTCGTTGCTCAAATCGCAGAAATTCAAAGAATTGCTCAACACTCGGTTGATACGGTGTGGGATGGGTCCAAAAGAGTTGGCGGTATTGGACTCGAACCGAACTGCCTTCCAGACCTCATTTTGGGATATTCACCTCTGATAATATATTAATCCGAACTGGTTGTTTGGGTTTTATTGAACAGAGAATATCATTACATATGTGGGCGGTATAATAATAATATGAATAAAAAACAGTTTACCCACTTGGATTCCACCGGAAAAGCCAGCATGGTCGATGTTGGGAGCAAGCCGATTACAGACCGCTCCGCGATTGCCAGGGGAGAGGTTGTAATGCTAAGAGAAACCCTCGATCTGATCAAGGCTGGCGAAATGAAAAAGGGAGATGTGTTGACGGTTTCCCAAATTGCCGGGATCAGTGCTGCAAAAAGAACTTCTGACCTGATACCTCTCTGCCATCCCCTGCAGCTGAATTTGGTCAAGATCGATTTTGAACTTGATCACGATCTGCCTGGTGTTGTGATAACGGCTGAAGTAAAAACCAGCGCAAAGACTGGTGTGGAAATGGAAGCGCTCACCGCGGTATCTGTGGCTGCCCTGACAATTTACGATATGGCTAAATCGGTTGAAAAAACCATTCGGATCACGAATATCGCCCTGATCGAAAAGAAGGGGGGCAAATCTGGAGATTTCTATAATGAAAGGGGCGGGGAAAAATGAACCCATTTCCAACCATCTGTTTCCTCACTGACCTGGAGATCGATCTCAACCAAATAGTGCAGGAAATCGCCCTGCCAACTACTGGCGCAGCGGTTGTATTTACAGGCATGGTACGGGCAGAAACAGTCCAGACCGACCGCAAGACTGATTACCTGGAGTATGAAGCTTATGAACCAATGGCCCTTGAGAAACTCAAACAGGTGGCGGAGGAAATTCGCTCGCAGTGGCCCACTGTGGCCGGGATTGGTATTGTGCACAGAATTGGCAAACTCCTCCCGGGAACACCTACTGTCTTGATCGCCTGCACCGCTGCCCATCGGGACACAGGCGTGTTTGAAGCAGCCCGATACGGCATTGATCGTTTGAAAGAAATCGTCCCTGTCTGGAAGAAAGAAGTAGGTCCCCGGGGGCAGGAATGGATCGAAGGAGACTATCAGCCAGAAGCCGGTGAATAGATGGCGTTTCTTGTCTAACAGTCAGGCGTAGATTCCGCCCTTCTTTTTTTGAAATTCACTCCGTCTATCAGGAAGTTATCCCGAACCCTTTTATAAATCTATCAGAGATTAACCGGCTATCTTTTCAATTGGAAATTAAGAAACACAGAATTAATGAATACAGTCTCTCTGGAAGATCCCCGGGGGAATTCTGCCGTGTCATGGTGCCTAGTAGAGTTGGATCACCACCTCGCGCCTTAATAGCTGGTTTCACCAGATTAATACCGGATGCTCTCTCTATCAATTGAGGTCTTGTCCGCCACTTACCGCAGGAAAAAGAGCAATTTCATCACCGGGATTTAGAACCTGGTCAGATGCTGCAAATGCGTGATTGACTGCTACCAAAGAGCTTTTCAGCAAGGGACTGATGGATGGAAAATCCTCCGTTATGCTTTCCATTAGATCCGCAACTGTAGCTGATTCGGCGAGTTCTATGTTCACCGATGATAAACCCGTAGTGGCTTTCAGGGTGGCAAATAATTGAATTTTGTATATCAAGAGAACACCACCTTCAAAGTTGTGTATACAACAACGACACGAGACATTATATATTAATATCTGGAATTCTTCTTCTCGATGACGAGAGTTATCAATAGTTGGTTAAAAAATATGCAGAGCCGAAGCCTTAAATGCTACCTGCACTTTCATTCCTGGAACAAGGGACAGCTCCTCGGCCGAACTCTGGGTGATTAAGATAACAAGATCAAGGTTTTTCCCGTGTTTATTTGGAGAATGGAGCTGGACTGTTACATAACAGAACGAGCCCCGATCTGATATATGGATGACTTTACCCTTGAAGTTATTCCGGGCACTGGAATGGAGTAGTCGTTTGGAAAGCAGAATATCTTCAGGACGGATAGAAGCCCTGACATTTCCTTCCAGTTTGCTGATAGAGGCAAAATCAAAACCTTCTAATTTCAAGTACCCACTATTATCCTCTCGGAGAATGTGTTGGCCGCGGAATATGTTGCGGACCCCCACAAAACGAGCGACCTTCTCATTAATTGGTTGACGAAAGATTTCTCGGGGAGTTCCGACCTGAATGATCTTTCCATCCATTATGATTCCTATGCGATCTGCCAGAGCAACAGCAACTTCAAAATCATGGGTTATGTGAAGCGTCGTAGTGCTCAATTGTTGATGAATGCGTCTGAGCTCAAACTGGATCAACTCACGAGTTTCAGGGTCCAGGGCACTCAGGGGTTCATCCAGTAACAAAACCCGAGGATTAATGATCAACGCCCGGGCCATAGCGACCCGCTGTTTCTCACCACCGCTCAATGTAGTTGGTTTTCGATCCAGCAAATTGGAGATCTGGAGCAATGAACTGATCTCCTGAACCCTGGATCGAATGGCAGCCTGCTTGCTAATCCTTCTCTGGAATATACGTTTCAGGCTTAAGGCATAACGATTTGAATCCTGAGTATCAAATTCCCTAGATCCGCCTATTGGCCTGCTGTTTACAAGGCCGAAAGAAATATTCTCTTCAACTGTCAGATGAGGAAAGAGGGCGTAATCTTGATAAACAAAACCGACCCTTCTGGATTCAGGTGGGCTGCCCGTAATGTCATCGCTATCCAGGTGGATTGTTCCAGATTTGAGGGGAAGGATTCCTGCGATAGCTTCCAGAAGGACGGTCTTTCCAGCTCCGGTCGGACCCAATAAAACAAAATATTCTCCTTTTTGGATCTCCAGGTCCAGACCAGTGAGTAAAAAATCATCTAATTGAACGGAGAGATCCCTGATCAGGAGATGTGCAGGCAGGCTCATGAGTTCTCCTTTTTCTGGTTGAGACTGCGCATGACCAAAAATAAGACCATGCTGATCAGGATCACCAGGCTGGCCACAGGAAGAGCATAATCCAGGCCGAAGGACTGGAAACGTTCGTAAAGCAATACCGGTGCGATCATGGGGTGGTAGGTCAAGATGACCACGGCTCCAAATTCGCTGATACCGCGGGCCCACATCATAATCAACCCTGAAATAATGCTCCGCGAGGCCATCGGAAAAGTGACTTTTCGGAAAGCACCCCAGCCAGATGAACCCAGTGTTCGGGCGACGTACTCCAGATGAGGATTGACAGATTCAAAACCTTCCCTGGCTGCGTCAACCAAAAAAGGAACACTGACAAATAGCATGGCTGCAACTACACCGGGAGTTGCGGACACAAATCTAATACCCAGAAACCCGAAACCCTGTCCGAGAACTGATTGCCTGCCAAGGGCCATCAACAAAGCAATGCCAGCGGCTGAATGGGGGATCACGATCGGTAAATCGATCACTCCCTCGAGCAGGTGTTTTCCGGGAAATTCATTTCGCGCCAGCAAATAAGCCAAAGGAATTCCTGTTACTAAGCCAATACCTGTGGCGATTAATGAGCTCGAAAATGTAAACAGGATCGATTCCTGAACTTGTTCGTCCAGGATTGTTTCCCAGAATACTTCGGGTGGTGAACCAGCTAAAGTTAGTAGAATTGGATACCCAATGAAGGCAACCAGAACAATCGCCAGCAGGATGAAAATTGTGTTAAAGGATCGATTACGGAACATAAGTTAAATTGACCAATAGTTTTCGATTTGGAATTAAAAGTATCACACTTGGATAAAGATTACAAAGTTCCTCTTATTAAACAAGAAAAACTGCTTGGGCAACCCAAATTGTCATCCTGGGTCCTCACAGGTAACAAAGAATTTGGTTAATCGTTATTAGTAAGTGGATCAACCAGCTCTATTAGATTTCCAGGAAGAAGATCAGTTTGTGATGATAATGGCGTCTCAAGCGGAATCTGTCCCTGTTCTTCTAGTATTGCCATACCCTGGGGGCTGAAAAGGAATATTAAGAACGATTCTGCCAGTAGTGGATTGGGTGCAGATTCAGGTATGGTTACTCCATAAATGATCGGTTCGCCGTGGCGCGTGATCAATTCTCCTGGTTCCTGGCCATCAAGCAGGACTTTTGCCTGATGGTATTGCTCAGTTAAATCTGGATTGCTTAAATTTATCTCATCAGGCAAATTGATATATTTCAAACCATGTTGGACCGCGATGGATAAGTAGCTGAAAGCATAATCCAGATCGCCCGTTTGCAGCAGTGGAATTAGGTCAGTCTCTTTAGGGCGGATGTATTTTGGAGGAGAAGCGTGTTCAAGCTGCTCGTATAACCCGGGAAAGTTGTAGAAGCTTTCTGCGAGCTGCCAGACCATCAGAGTTCTGTAGCCATTGGGATCCGCCTGGGGATTGGAACGGCCGACGAGAGTATCATCGCGGAGCAGAATTTCGTACCAGTTATCAGGGTTGATCTCATCGGCGTAAGCAGTTTTTTCTGTGTAAATAACAACCATTGAATTGCGTGCAAAAAGCACATTCCAGGAGGCATGATCCGGGATCAGCAAGCTGTCGATCACTTGATAATCTGCGGACATGACCAGATCTGCCTCTCGATTGAGCTCAGTGATTTTGCGTGCAGTGATCCGGCTCCCGGCTGCTTCAGTTTGGATATTGACAAGTGGAAATAGTTCCTGGAACCTTGTTGATAGTTTATCTACAGGAATGGTCAGGCTGCCGGCATGGAATATGATCAAATCGCCTGACAGGTCATCGTCTGAAGAGGATTCGTATGATCCTTTGCAACTTGTCAAAAGGATCAAGGCCAGGATAATAATCAGTCCAAATGTGAGGAGTGTCTTTTTATTAATGAATAACAATGACCGGACCTTTAGAAAAAATTCAGAATATGTTGTATCTGTTTGACTTTGAGTTTTACAAATCTTGATTTCCCCTCTAATTCATATAGGAAACTCCAGTCAAAAGATTGGGGTTTTCCATTTGATCTTTTGAGAAATCCATTCACTCATGTCAATTACATTAGGATAGAGCTGTAATATTAGAGAGTTGGGCAGCTTTTAACCTCCGATGTAAGACATCTCAATCCTATTGGGATCTTTGGATCCCTGTTGGGTGCGCATCTCAGAATAATTACTGTCACGCCGATGCCAGAGTGATGAGACGAAATTTGCAATCTCTTGATCTGAGGCTCCACCCCGGATTAAAGATTTGACGTCATGACCTTCTCTGGCAAACAGGCAAGTGAATAGCTCTCCTGGAGCAGATAAGCGCAGTCGGGAGCAATCCCCGCAAAATGGGTCAGTCACAGATGCGATCAAGCCGATCTCACCCTTGCCATCCGTATATTTCCAGCGTTTGGCCACATCACTGGGTAGATCGGGATCGACAGGTTCCATGGGGTAAACTTCTCGGATCATGGTCAGGATCTCACTCCTCGGGATGACGTCATCCATCTTCCAGCCGTTCGTTGAACCGACATCCATATATTCGATAAACCTCAGCGTATGTCCTTGTTCTCGAAAATATTCTGCCATGGGAAGGATGCTCTGCCCATTAACACCGCGTTTGACAACCATATTGATTTTGATCGGGTGGAGATCAAATTCTTTGGCTGCCTGGATCCCATCCAGGACCTTATCTACCGGGAATTTGACATCATTCATCGCCATAAAGGTCTCATCGTCAAGCGCGTCGAGACTGATGGTGACCCGGTCCAATCCATTCTCTTTCAGCTTTTTGGCTTTTTGCGGCAAGAGGGATCCGTTTGTCGTCATGGCAATCTCAAGATCAGGGTGTGCCTCTCGCAGCATTCCGATCAATACCTCGACATCCTTTCTGGCCAGCGGTTCTCCCCCGGTAATGCGAATCTTACCTATCCCAAAGGGAACAATGATGTTTACAAACCGCAATATTTCTTCAAAAGTTAATAACTCATCATGGGGAAGAAACTGGTAATCTTTTCCAAAAATATCTTTTGGCATGCAATATTGACAGCGAAAATTACATCGATCTGTCACCGAGATCCTGAGGTCCGATAAGGGTCGCTCAATAGCATCTAATAAATTTTCAGTCATAGTTTTCAGCCATTAAATACTTGCTGTGTGAGTAGATTTGAAATGATTAAATAGGGTTATACTATACCAGACGTTATGTTTATATGCCAGTCTTTGCCCTGTCAACCAGGCCATTAATTCACGGAATATGTAGATAGGACGACTGCTAATGCGTGCCACCTGTTGTGCTTTTCTCTGCAGCAGCTGCCATTCCTCATCGCCACATGAACGATAATGCAATAGCTCCAGAATCAGGCGTTGTTGCTTGAGGCGAGCGACTTTGCTAATGTCTAAATCGCTAAGGACAAAGTCAGGGAAATAGGTGCGTTGTACGTAGCAGGCATCGGCTGCAACCTGCTGCAGATTCAAAATAAAGAATTGTTGACGGGCTTTGAAGTAGCCGAGCTGCAGGATGAAATAGAGGTAAGATTTATAACCATGCAATTGCGATAACAGAGTTTTTTCTGGTGGCGAAAGCGAAAAATAAAATGTACGGTCCTCATCATCGAAAACAAGCAAGCCATAAACCGCTTCTATTTCATCTGTCTCCAGGATTTTTAATTGCTTTGTTACTGCTTTTTTGGATTTTTCTTCAGCCATGCGCACCCGCTCCTCAACCATATTTCAAAAAGTAATCTTTCTTGTATGTGCTATTTTCCTTGTCCTATTCTATATTCCCTGGCTTATTTCAATTACTTTAGGCTCTAGAAACCACGTCAGTGGTGGGTATGGTTCTTATTTGATATATGCGTTTCAGCTCTGCTAATCAAGGGCTATCAGAACAATTAGACGCTCTCAAATTACTCAATGATCTATAGAGGTTTGATCAGAATATTGATACCAGAAATGCCCCCGGACGGCTACTATTTTATAGACTGGAGGCGATTGCTCAATTTGAAATGGAAATCGGAGTAGAATAACAACGAGAACACATTCGTTAGGTCAAAAAGAGGTTTGACAAATTTGGTACGTGAAACAAATTAGAAATCCGCGTTTCAGAAGCATCGCCTCTGCCCATTCTAATCAAATATTGCTCTGTGAACTCCCGATCTACTTCCATTACAGGGCGGTCATATCCTGGATTTGAAAGGAAAAATCAAGAACCGATTATTGACTATGAACAAAAACATGGAAAGCGTAACGATGTGGCTATCAATCGAAGCATTCGAGAAGATTGGGCTGAGTATCAATGAAAGTTTCCACTACTTGCCCAAGAAGTAGATATATTCCTTTTTCTCACTCACGAACTCTGTCAATCGGAAGTATCCCTGTGGATATCTGAATGATTGAGACCACTCGCTATCAATCTGTAAATTGAAAAGTCCATATGTAATCTATCAGTGACCAGGTCTGGTCTTCTGTAAGGATGGGTCCAAAATTCGGCATACCGGTTCCCATACCGCCCCGGATCATCTTGCCTTGTAGCACTATAGAACTGGATGCTAACATTTGTTCAGGCAGGGTGAAATCAGCCGGCGAGGCAATGTCTGCCAATGATGTGTTCGTTCCAGGATCGAAGGCAGTAATCTGCTGTGCAAATATTCCCCCCCCGTCACCGTTCGGCCCATGGCAAGCGGCGCAATTTTGGCTGAACAGCTGACTTCCAGCATAGATGTTCTCGGAAGTTGTGCTGGATCTCCACAAGGCTGCAATCAGGTTCCAAATATCTTGGTCACTCAATTCTTCCATAAATGACTCTTCCCGAAGCGACTTCCAAACACCTGCGGGGCTGTTTGATCTGAGATAATCGATGGTATGGTAAGGTTCTAGTGCTGATCGATCAATTTGGTCCATGATCACCTGACCATCTTTGGCAGAGGGAATTTCCAGGGGGAGTAATTCCGTGCTGGGCCCTTGATCGATATCAACTCCCATCACAACATAAAGAGGTGCCGTGGTCTGCTCCTCCGGCGAGATTTTTCCCTCGACAATGATTGTCCCGCGCATCCGCCAGTGATTGGGACTGCACCAGCGTGTGCAGTAGTAAACATATCTGCCTGGCTCAGAAAAAGTTATTCTGGTTTGGGAAAATTCTCCAGGGAGGATTATGGTTTCAGGATGGTCCAGCCGACCGATAGCAAAACCGTGAACTACATCCTCAGAGGTAAACTGTAATGAGAGTGGTTTTCCAACTTCCGCGTATATGGTTCCCGGCATCCAGCCTCCATCTTCAGGTATAGAAGCGTGCACTATTAACCCGGGGAGCAAGGTATTATTACCCCATATGAGAACCCCGAGAGGGATTCCAAGCACGATCAACCCTAAAAATATGCGGGCAATTCCTTCGTTTTTCATCCGACGAGCAACCATAATAAACCTATAGTGATCCCAAGGAAAAAAATCAGCAACGGACCGATGGAGAATTGCCCGGTTTCTTCTCTGGTGACTCTGGCAGCAATTTGCCCTGAACCCAATAAACCGGCAATTAATACGGCGGCTTCCAACTTGGGAGTCAGACTGCTCAAATACGGGGTCCAGCTATAACCAGCTGTTCCCAATAGATTCCATCCCCAGCCCAAAGGATCCGAAATGACACCCCAGATGTAGGAACCGTTGCTAAAGGCAAATGACAAACTGAAGGCAGCCCAGGCGCCCAGGCCAAGGGGTATCAGAGCCGCAGAATAAGATTTAAAGGCAAGCTTTATAGTAGCCCGTGAAACAGATCTGGGCAGTGTTAAACGGACTGCGCCGTAAAAAAATCCGGGAAGCAATATAAAATTAATCAATAAAAATCCCGCCGCAAATAACCACCACCTCTCACTACCAATGGAAAAGGCCGCGGTTTTTAATTCTCCCCAAGGTCCGAGCATGATGGCAGAATAAATTATAGCACTACCCAGCATCAGGATGGCTTTATACGCCTCGTCAAGTTTTATGGCACCTGGTTGAATGAGATCCTGGCCCCAGTCCCGGATATTGATTGCGATATTGTCGTGGGGGCAGGTTCGCAGGCATTCAAAGCAAGCCCCACAATTGGTATTTAGTTTCATTGCACCGGGATAAACATTCCAGGGGCAACCGTATCCGTTCTCATTTCCTGTGTAGCAAGTTTTAATCTTGTGGTTTTTGCATACACCTCCATCCAGGATCCGAAGTTCGACAGGAGACAACAGGGAATACAAACCGATAAATCCTCCTACAGGACAAAGATAACGACAGAATGCCCGCCGCTCAAAGAGCAAGCTGGTGAGGATGGCAGTTAGTATCATTCCTGCCAATAACCAGCCGGTGACTGCCGGCTTGGTCAGAATCACAGCGCTGAACAGAGCCATCAATGTAAAGGAGCCATTCTGCAGCCAGATATTGCGGAATTTTTTTGGCCAGCGCCAACCTTTGCCAAAGCCTTTTATTTCGGGCTGAGGTCCTAAAACTGTTCCTTGCTGTATCCATTCACCGGGAAGAGGAAGGGGACAAATACTGCACCAGGTCCGGCCCAGAACTGGCACAAGTACCAGGATTAGGGCTGCCCACCAGGCAATCCAGATTAAAACGATGCTCAAATTTCGATTGCCAACCGGGGTTCCTGCTACACCCGCTATGATAACAATCAAAAACACCCCCAAAGCAGCAGCCCGGACAAAAAGCTGAGGCCAGCGGGAGGTGAACGCCCATTTAAGTATTGGATTCTGAATAATATTCCGGCTCTTCATGATTTGCTCCTCAAGAGCTGGGCCAGAACTATCAGGCTGGATATACCTGCACCGCGTAAGAATGTGAGATTGTTGCCAACCTGTATTTTTCCGATCATGAAGGGGTGCAGGGATCCACAACTGACAGAACATCGAAATTTGAAGGTGCCTTCCTGATCGGCTGTGAAAGTCAGCGAATCAGTTTGCCCGGGGTCTGCATATAATTCCAGATCATAACTATCCAGGTGCAATCCATGGGCAACATCAACAGCGGTCAGGTTGAGGGTTATTTTATCTCCTGGCTGCACCCTGATTATTCCCGGATTAAATTGAAACTGGGATGCCTCAATATCAAAAACTTTATTCCCGGAAACTCCCTGGAATCTCGGCAGTGGAAAGAAGATGATAATGAGTGTGCCGAGCAAGATCACTAGATAAAATGCAAGATTTTTATTATTCATAACCAATATGATTACTGGGAGCAGTCAATCCGAAAGTTTGTTAGAAAGCCTCCTAAAACCTGATCCCGAAAATAGAGCAAACTAACTTAAGGCATGTTTGAAGGACCGAAGGCGCTGTAAATTGAATCGATTTCAACCTGGATTTCAGAGAGCGACATCCCCTGATCCAACATATCCATTGTGTCCTGAGTGATATCCACACATATTGAACATCCCAGGGCATGGCCATCGAAGACCAAATCATCAGGGGAGTTGTCATTCTTGATGTAACAGGCATAATTGGATGTGTGGCCCATCGAACCGCATCCACAATAACAAGGTATTTCCTTTAATATCTGGGGATTCTCAACGGCAAATTGATAAGCTTGCTGTACTGTGAGCGGCGCTGATTGGATCTCAATGGGTAATTCTTCGAGGTCAGCCAACTGATAGGATTGGCTTGGATTTGTAGTACTGCATCCTGTAGCAAGCAAACCCGCCAGAACTATAACAATGAAGATCATTATTGTTTTATTTTTCACTAAAACCAGCCTCCCTGAAGTTCATTTGTGAGGATAGGTACAAAGTATATCTATGCTCTGTCTCGTTGGCATGCGCTTTTCTGCGTAATCGAGATAGGCAGAATTGCTTATATCGGTATGGGTCAGAGAACTCTGTCTAAAGAGAATGACGTACTGTATATTAGAATCAGTGATGTATCAAGCAGAATATTTAGTGACAATAAATGAAATATGCGAGACTTCGATTTCTCTGGTAAAAGCCCGGCTTTCTGAAATCGGGATGCATACAGAGTGTACTTTTGACCTGCAAACCGCGCGGGAAGCCCACATTGGTTGTGCCTGCCCCCACCATGGAACGGGAAAATGTGACTGCCAGATCGTCGTTCTCCTGGTATACAGTCAGCGAAATGGTCCGGTTACCTTGGTAGCACACAGCCAGGATGGAAAAACTCGTTTTGGTCTGGTAAATCAACTTAAAGGAGGAAAGCTGGAATATTTGGAAAAATTGATCCGGGAGCATATTATTACCGGAGCCTTCTCATCATAAATGAGGAAGCCAGCGCTAAAAGTTAGGGCACTTTTTCCCCTTGTCAAATATCTCAAAGATAGCAGAAGCGAGAGGGTATAAGTATCCTGATCATGAGAGTTGACCTCTTTCACCCCTTTGACGGCGTAAAGGAAAGATAATTCATATTAGAATGACTGGTTTTTAACTAACCAGACGAGAATTACCTGGAATGTTATACCCAACCACAGCTTCACCGTTGATAAATGTTACCGGAGTAGAGAAGAACCACAATTTTTCTAATTTATCCATAGCAGCAAGATCTTCGATCACATTGCGATCTTCAAATTCGATCCCTTGTTCAGAAAGCCACGTTTTCTCCTGTCCACAGAAGTGTCAACCAGGTTGGGAATAAACGATCACTTCAGACTTGCTCATTAGTATCTCCTCTTTAGGTTTATAAAAAAGTTTATGCCGTCTCACAGATGAACTCATCCGCCCCGGTTCAAGTTTTCAGTCGTCCGTCTTCGGTCTCCTGATTTTTCCGGGCGGTCAGGTGGAGTGGGAGTATTGTCCAATCTAAGCGAAGCTCTAACCCCCATTAAAGCCAAACGATATTAGCGGCTCTCTCAAGTATACTATAGAGCTCAGATCTCAGTTAAAGGGGAAAAATTTTTTGTGTTACGGCAATGAAACCAAAGCATCTTCTAAAATACTTTGCGCTTCTTCAACTTTTCCAACTTCAAGATCTTCGATAGCATGTTCAATAGCTTCTTTAAGGTTGCCTTTTGCCAGAATAAAAGCAACACGCAACTTTGCCAGAGCAGAATCTGTCATGTCAATCTTAATCTCATCCAGGGCAGATTGGGCTTCCATCTGTCCAGGCTGCAAGGTTGCCTCTCCCATGTTCATGTCGCCTATTTCTGATTCTTCATCATGGTCAACCAGTGCTAGAGCCTCTTCTATGGCTTCTATCGCGGCATCTGTATCACTATTATTTAGCGCTTGAATAGCCCTTTCAATCGCGGCGAGCATATCACCTTCAGCAGCCTCGGCAGCTTCATCCAGGATATGCAATGCTGCTTCGCTGTCTCCGTGTCCCAGCATATGGATAACCTCGTGCAGTTCTTCTTCCGGCCCCGGTAACTCAACGATTTCACCTTTCTGCCAAGCCCTCAAGAGCGCGACCAAATCACGCACCTGGATAGGCGATAACACCGTTCCCCAGGTGGGCATGCGTTTGGAAGGCCGGCCTTCGCTAATTGTCTCGATAAACCATTCATCATTAAACCGGGATAATCGGTTTGGGTCATTCAACGAGGGAGCTATTTCTGTCCCAGATCCAGCCTCGCCGTGACAGATCACACAGGTATCACTAAATATAACTAAACCATTGACCGGGTCCCCCATCATCGCCAATTCTTGTCGGTCAGGTGCATCATCTTCCCAATCGCGAATGAAAGCTACCATTTGGCTGATTTGTTGGTCTGTGAATGGACCGCCATGTAACTGACCCCAGGCAGGCATCTCGGTATTGGGGACACCGGAACTTATCACGCTGAATATCGTCGGATCAGCGGTCTTGGATAATAGGTTGCTGTCGTTTAGGGCTGGGCTATCCACACCTTCACCTTCTCCGCCGTGGCAAATGGCGCAGTTTTCGTTATACAGTGAACGCCCTTGGGTAACCAGGATAAGTTGCTCCCGTCTAGCATCATTTTCAATTCTAGAAGGTTCCCTTGTAGCATACACCTGAAAGGTTGCAAATATTGCTAACGTTAACCCCAAGGCCATGGCTACTAATGGAGTAAAGTTCTCTTTCTTACGCATATCAATACCTCACGTTTCCACAACCTGGGATGGATCAAAGTTATTGCGTGTGATAGCTTCTCCGGTATACACGATCACATCATCATTCACGATCTCAATCTGGAACAGATCAAGTGGACGTGGTGCTGGTCCACTGATAACTTCACCTGTATTGTCGAATATTGAACTGTGACAGGGGCAATGAAACCGGTTTTCGCTTTCTTGCCAGGGAACAGTGCAGCCCAGATGAGTGCAGCGGTGCCACATAGCAAGCATACTTCCATTATCTAATCTGGAAAGATAGAAGCGTCCCTGCTGGATATGGCTAACTGTACCTGGTTTAAATTCTGCTACTTTGCCTGCGTTAACCTTTGTTCCGAAAGTGCCTTCCTTGAGTTGAGGTTTTAGAAACTTAAACAATGCCCAACCCGTTTGGCTAAAAATCCCCACCAATGAAGTTATCCATGCTAAGCTCAGAAAAGTATGTCTGGAAATTTTCTTATCTTTTTTATCAGTCATAATGATTTCCCTTATAAATTACAAACTATCCCAGGGATTGTATCCCCCGGGCATATCCCACGGCCAAAATAATTTAAAGCCTGGACCCCGGAAAAGAAAACCACTGAGGGTGAAAACGATTGCCGATACAATCATCACCGTGAACAGAGCCATAATAACTTCGTGCCGACTAGATTTTTTCAGACGCAATAATAGCACGGGCAGGCTAACAAGTAATCCCATAATCACGGCAGGCAGGGCCCACTGGGTCACCCAATCAGGAACGATGCCTCGTAGGATCTCGCGCAGATTATAGGCATTATCAAGGGCGATGTAAGCGGGCATTACGACTATTGTGTAGATTGCGGTTAGGGCAGTTATCCGTTTCCCGCTCGACGATGTAAACCATAAACCAATGCCTTCTTTGGAATGATCAATATAGGGTAGTGCGACCAGGAAACCAATCAAAATACCCGGCAAGATTATGCCAGCCAATGTGGGGTGCATGTGTTCTAACATCTCTTGCAAACCCATAAAATACCAAGGAGCTTTCGCAGGGTTAGTTGTGATCATAGGATTTGCAATTTCTTCCAACGGGGCTTGTTTCAACGCTGAGAAGATGGAAATTGCCAGAGTGACTCCCAGCGCTAACACAACTTCGAGTAATAGAACAACTGGAAATGAGAAAACGGTATCATCGGGGCCTTTCCCTACCATCGATGTTTCCCCACGAACTAACTCTACGAGCGCATATGATTTGTTCGTATCTTTTGGGAAAATCTCTTCAGTAATTTTTTCGGGAGTGGTCATGCTATAGTTCTCCTTGTTCCCCATCGTTTATTGCCATACCACCATCCTTGCGCACGCGCCATATGTGTGTAGCGATGAGCAAGGTAATCAAACCTGGAATGACCAAAATGTGCAGAACATAAAAACGAGTCAGCGCGTTTTGCCCCACTTCGATTCCTCCTAGAAGGAAGTCACGAATGACCGGCCCTATGCCTGGAGCGTACCCAGCAATATTGGTTCCAACCGTGATTGCCCAGTAGGACAACTGATCCCAGGGGAGCAAGTAGCCTGTGAAACTGGCACCCAGCGTGAGGATAAGCAAAAAAACACCAATGACCCAATTGAGCTCTCGAGGTGGCTTAAAGGCACCCGTATAGAATACCCTTATCATATGAAGCGTAACAACAAGGACCATCGCATGCGCTCCCCAGCGGTGAGAGTTGCGTATGAACTGTCCAAATGGTACCGATAAGAGCAGTTCTTTCATGGTTGTATATGCCCGCTCAACGGATGGCACATAGTAAAACATCAACAAAATTCCACTGAGAGCTAGCGAAATGAATAATATTGTTGAAATAATTCCTAACCCGAAGCTATATGACCACTTCAGGCTTTTTCGGTTGACTTTGACCGGGTGAATGTGCAAGAAGATGTTACTTGTCATTGCCAAAGATCGGTCAAGGGGGTTGTCTGGCCAGCCATGACGGAAGATAGAGCGCCAAACTCGCGTTTCTGTTATTCGGGAAATAATTTTCTCTTTATTCATTAGGATTTCTCTAGAATTTAATAGTGCAGAGGGTTTATCGGGGACAGGTGGGAATCTGTCCCCGATAAATATAATAATCTACTGAACAACCTTGATTGTGCCGACCATACCAGCTTCTGCATGACCTGGAATCGTGCAGATAAAACTATATTCACCCGGCTCCGATGGGGCTGTAAACGAGACGGTTTCAGAATGCCCAGGTTCTATTGCATGCATATCTGTGAGCAATTCCTCATCGATATGTTCGCCTGCGCCTTCCTCAATTTCTTCAAGCAAATGATCAAGATCAGCATCCGGCTTTAAGAAATTCAAGGTATGGTTTACTGTGCCAGAATTGTTAAATGTGACAGTTACCGTTTTACCAGCAGTGACGATTATGAGATTGGGATCAAAATTAAACTCATTTGCAACAGTAATGGTGAATTCGTTTGAAGAAGCACCACTTTCACTTCCACTACAAGCAGCCAACAGCAAGGCGCTAAGCGTTAGAAGGACAATTATGGTTAGGTTTTTATTTTTCATGGTTCAAGCTCCTTTAAGAAAATGAATTTCTTCTGTGAATCGGAATGATTCCATCACTACCGCATCGGTCGGGCAGCGTTCAGCGCATAGACCACATCGGATGCACAGGCGTGGATCAAGCAGCATGGCTGAAGCGGATTCCCAATCAGCGGTTCTTTTATCAATAACGGCAGAAATTTTTTCATCCCCGTCAAGCATGGAAATTGGCACAAGTTTGAGGCAGTCTGTTGGGCAAACATCTACACAGCCATTACATAAAATACATAAGTCACCATCGAATATTGGATTAAGCGTGCAGATTAGACAACGGCTGGCTTGATCTTGAGCAGTGTTTTCCTGGTAGCCAATCTCTACTTTTGCGACACCTACGCGACGATCAATGGGTAAGGAATCTGGTTGTTGGCGAGATATTCGCAAGTAATTATGAATGGGTTTGGCAGCAGAATATTCATTCTTGGTGAGTGGGGAAAAAAATCCTTTGCGATGAAAAGTAGGCTGTACATTTTGCAAATAGGTATGGATTCCACGCGCTGCGCGTTGCCCATCAGCGACTGCATTAATGACCAGGCGTGGGCCAAAGGCAATGTCCCCTCCTGTAAATACCCCTTTAGCAGTTGTCATCATCGTTTCAGGATCGAGTTTTAAGGTGCCTTTAGGAGTCGTTTCGAGGCCATCTCTGGTGTGGATCCATTCAAATTCCCCTATCTGACCAATGGATACAATCACACTATCGCATTCCCATACTTTTTCAGTGTTTTTGATCAATTGTGGGTTGAAGTGCCCGTCATCATCAAAGGCGCTGGCAACATCCAGTGTTTCTAAACCAATGGCTTTCCCATCTTTTCCAACAATGCGGTTTGGTGCTAAGTTTGTGTGAATAATGACGCCTTCTTCTTCGGCATCCTTGATTTCAAATGAATCCGCCAGCATTTCATGACGATTTTCAACAACAAGACAATGAACTTCCTGAGTTGTTCCCAGGCGTCGAGCGGCACGGGCAACATCCAGGGCAGTTTCCAGATCACCACCAGACTGGACGGGCTTGCCAAGCCGGGCTGCTGTACGGGCGACATCCATGGCAACATTGCCGCCGCCTATAACGAGTATGCGTTTTCCGAGATCGAGGTTGTAGCCACCAAGGTTGACGTTAATGAGAAAATCCACTGCCCTGAGCACGCCATCCAGTTTTTCCCCCTCAATATTCAAATTCCGGCTTTTATACGTTCCAATTCCTAGAAAAACCGCGTCAAAATCTTTCTGCAAATCAGCAAGGGTAAAATCTTTTCCAAGTACTTGATTAAAATGGATCTCTGAGCCCAGATCCAAAATCGATTTAATTTCCAAATCTATCAGTTCACGCGGTAAACGATATTCGGGAATACCAAGACGCAACATACCCCCCGCAGCGGATGATGCTTCGAATATGATGACATCATGACCAAGTAATGAGAGGTCGTGCGCGCAGGATAATCCCGCTGGCCCGGAGCCAACAATGGCGACCCGTTTGCCGGTCTTGTTTCCGTCATGATATGCTGAATCTAGATTTCTGCGTCCATTGGGGATGTTGGTGTTTCCAAGATCAAAGCCCTCGCCGGATCCAACGTAGCCAGGCCAGGCTGGTGGATGAGTAGATGCTCCTTCCTCGCCCAGATACACCCCATAGCGGTCATTGACAAAGCGCTTTAATGCACGAATGGCAATGGAAGCATCCAAATTCTCTCGGCGGCAGGCTGCTTCACAAGGTGCTCCGCAGACCCATCCACAGGTGGACGCAAAGGGATTTGATTCTCTGGCGATCAGGTAGGCCCGCTCATATTCCCCCTTCGCGATGGCGTTGACATACGCAGCGGCATCTGTCCGAACTGGGCAAGCAAACTGGCAGGAAACCGTTTGCTGGTAATATGTAAGGTCTGGTAAAAAAACACGGTAGGAAGATTCAATCATAATGACTCTCGCTGAGAGTATAATGATTGAAGGTCTAGATTTGGTCTAGATCGGGTGTGGATTTTGTGTGAAGTTATTCAAAGCGATAACCAAAACCTCGCTTGGTCAGAATATGTTTGGGATTACCTGGATCTAATTCAATCTTTTTTCGCAAAGTCCAAATGTAATGTTTGACATGTTCTGTTTCACCAGCGTATTCTACACCCCAAACTTCATGGAGGAGTTGTTCTGTGGGAACAGTCTGCCCTGCATGACGAACCAGGATTTCCAGTAATCGGTACTCGGTCGGGGTCAACTCTTTGACTTTCCCTTTTATTGTCACAAGCTGCCGGTTGATGTCCACGGATAATTCTCCGCTGGTTATTGGCTGTAAAGCTGTCGTCTGGTGTTTTGCTCTTGATAACACTGCCTCTGCACGCGCTGCTAATTCTGCAAAAGAAAATGGCTTAGTAACATAATCGTCCACGCCCAGGCGAAAACCACGTAATTTATCGATCTCCTGATCTTTAGCTGTCAGCATGATAATAGGAATGGACGAGTTTTCGCGTAGATTTTGACATACCTGCCACCCGTTCATACCAGGCATCATAACATCTAAGATGACCAGCTCAGGATTATGCTTGTTAATCTTCTCTAAACCGATGGCACCTGATTGCGCTGTCAACACTATCCACCCGACAGATTTGAAATGATCGGCTAATAATTCAAGTAATGTTTGGTCGTCGTCAATCAATACAACTGTGTTTTTACTCATCGGTTTCCTGCCAAATTGGAAGCGTGAACGATAAAATTGCTCCCCCCTCGGGATGGTTCTCTGCCCAAATTTTACCTCCCATGGCTTCTACTAGACGGCGGCAAATGTACAATCCCAATCCGTACCCATAAGCAGCTTGTGAATCGCTGCTATCAGAGCGATAAAATTTCTCAAAGATACGGAATAAATCCTGACTGGGAATGCCTGCACCTGAATCTCGAACCGAAATTGTGACCTCGCTTTGGTTGGCCCGCGCATCGACTCGAATATCACTCTCGGGTGGAGAATACATGGCAGCATTGTCAAGCAAGTTCGTCATCACTTCTAACACACGATCAGCATCAGAATAGACTAGTGGTAATCCAGGCTTAATCGGGAGGATAATCCGTTGTTTTTGGCTTCTTGAACGCATTTGTTCAACGGATTGTTCTAACAGAGGTACGATTGAGACAGGTTCTTTATGCAACCCGAGTTGGCCTGTTTCAATTTGATTTGCATTGAGCACATCGCGAACCAGTCTATCGAGGCGCCCTGCTTGTTGATCGATAATGTTGAGTTTTGAAATACTAGCAGTGGGCAACTCCTCACTAGACATTTTCATCATTTCCACAGCGCCCCGAATATTTGTTAGGGGGGCACGAATTTGATGTGAGACCAATGATACAAAATCTGAGCGAGTCTGATCAAGCTTCTTCAAACGCTCATTGGCATTGGCTAATTCTCCAACCTTTTCATCAAGTTCTTGGGTGCGCCTCTTTACCATAACATTTAATTGGGTGTTCAACTCATGTATTTCCACTTCACGTTTCTTGCGCTCCGTGATATCTCGCAAGACCATAGAGAAACCTGCCGGACCCCCCCGTTCGTCCGTCATTAGTGACGCAGTTAATTCAACAAAGACCATCTCACCGTTTGCCCGATGGAAGATCGTTTCATATCCCCGAATAAATCCCGATTTCTGAACAGTTTCTGCTATCCAATCCCATTCAACCCCACTACTGTCTTTATCCCCAATTAGGGTTGAAAAGGGAATTTTGCTAATTGGTTCACTAAGTTTTCCTAGGAGGATTTCAGCACCATGGTTCAAAGATTCAATCATTCCATCCGGCTTGAGGCCAATTATGGCATCTGCCGAGGCTTCGATTATTGCAGCCAATTTTTGCTGGCTGGTACGGGCAATATATTCTGCCAGTTCTTTCGCCAACAACCATTGTTGAACCTGGTTAAAAGCCAGGTAGACAATGGTTGGGCCTACAAATCCATAAAATAAGATTTCAACCAGGAAATGAGCGTTTTCGTTAAACCTGTTTTGCACCCAGCGTGCCGGACCGAGTTGATAGCCTACCGATAGGATTAACAATCCAATTGGTATTAGCCATCGAAGGACTTTTACCCTGTCTTGAAGATCAGTTCTTGGATGATCCATTTCATCCTCCAACTATTATTAATATTGCATCATCGTATTCCTTAGTTTATCAGAGTATAGGAAAAACACACTTTACACAAACTATAAATTCCCCTTATCTCATCTTCATGCCATATTGATACATGTACCGGTACACATCTGATCACCGAGAGAACCCCTATTAGAAACTCATTCAATTATCCTTAATGTGATGATAAATTAGAACGATGGCATGCTTCCTTGTGGAGAGAATACATCCGACCTGGGACACCGCTGAGTATCGAAGGCGCGCGAATGGGGCGTTTCTCGTTACATAGAATATTACAACAATCAGCGATTGCATAGTACTTTTGGGTACATAACTCCCATTGGCAAGTTAGTAGATCGAGAAGAAATATTTATTAACTGACCGAGCTCGCAAATTGGAAGACGCCAGAGAAAGGAGGCGATTGCGCAAAATGGAATTAACGAATGTTAAGTATCAGTCTTTAGCCCCAGCTCTTGATGGTTTCTGAGGAGTACTTATCTATTAATGGTCTTTTTTTCAATTCACGCTGAACCAAGAAAATACCATATTCCTTCGTTCTTAAAACCACCAGCCCAACAAATTCCAGTAATTCTCCCACCAAATAAAGATCAGAGCCGCCAAGGTAATCAGCGAGTAATGAACTTTACCCAGGAATGACCAGTAGTTACCCCGCCAGACTTTAACGGTAACATACAGCATATACAGAGTCATGAAGGTGGTAATAGTCGGGATAACCAATGCGATTTTGACAATCGCAGGCACACCAAATATAAATTTTGGGACCATAGAAATCACAATGATCACGCTGAAAACCACATTGAGAAAACAGATCGTTCCAGCCAGCCAGTAAGCACGTTTGCTCTCGAGACTTGAAGATCTCTTCCGAATGCGATTGATCACACCCCCCAGCGGCCAAAAGATGATTGGTGTTAGAAAGATTATTAGGATTGTGCCAAATGAACCCAACTGCACCTCGCTGCCTTCATACCAGGCCAATTTTTCCATGGCCACATTTTGAAGGGCGATGAAGGCAAAGGTGATTTCCCCTGATTGATCTTCGCGAAATACCAATGTGGCGCCTGGGTCAATCTTTAAACCGTCAATATCAAATAGCTCACCAGAAACCTGCTTAAAAACAAGCGGCTCTACGGGGGCATATCGCCATTCAGCGTGAGTACCAAATATTCCTAATGAAAGCGTGTCATCCTCGTTTGCTTGAATAGTCCAGTTAAATGGTCCAGGCGGCAGCGTAATCGCTTTACCAATCGTACTTCGAGGGTATTTCACCCAACGGTATGCGCCATTGAAACGTGCCATCTCTTCTGGCGGCAAAGTAATTCGCTCGAATGGTGAATGTTCCGAACCAGATGGATAATAGTGGTTAAAGAAAGCGCTGACCAAGTCATTTCTAAAAGCATCGTTGAAAATATTGTAAGATACAAAAATACCAATATTTTCTCCTGGCAGTAAGACCATCTGGCTGGAGTAAGCATGTATATCGCCCCCATGCCCGATAACCCGCATCCCGTTGATAAAACGTTCCTTAAAGCCATAGGTCATACCGGGAAGATCGGGATGATGAGTAAATTGCTGCTGGTGCATTTCTTGGGCAGTACCTTCTGCCAGAATTTGCACATCTTGATAGCGGCCGTCTTGTAAATGAGCGATCATAAAACGAGACATATCTAAAACGGTGGCGCTCAGCGCACCTGCTGGGGGGCCTTGAAGATAGACGAAACTGTCTGGGTTGTAATCATCCTGAGCGAAAGAATAACCTACTGCTAAATCAGAGGAGAGGTTGTCAGAAAGCGGTTGGAAGAAGGTTGTACGTTTCATCCCTAATGGAGCTAGAATGTTTTCTTCCACGTATTGTGCAAAAGGTATCCCAGACGCTACTTCTACTAGATACCCAGCCAGGTTGAAAGAATAATTTGAATAACTGTGAACAGCGTCAGGGGGATTTACGCGGGCAACGGCGTAGTCCGCCAAGTACCCTCCCATGGGCAACAGATCATCTTCACTGCTGACAGCGGTATTAATGTATCGATTTTCAAACCCAGCAGTATGGGTCAACAACTGTGCTAATGAAACAGGCTGCGAGTAAGTATCCGCAATTTGAAAGTTTGTCCGGTATTGGTTGATATCCGTATCGAGATTTAAAACGCCTTGTTCAACCAACTGCATGGCGGCTGTGGCAGTAAAAAGTTTTGAGACTGAACCAACCCGAAAGATAGTTTTCTCTGGGTCAACTGGAATTTGGTTTTCCAGATCAGCATAGCCATAGCCTTTGGCGAAAAACACCTCGCCGTCTTTGACCATCACGAAAGCCGCACCAGGGATATGCAATTCTTCCATTTTCTCGGCGAAAAAGACATCCAAGAAAGCTTCTAATTCAGCGGGGTCGGTTGGACCTTCTCCTTGGTGAGGGGATGTAAATGAAATCGCGTCTGCCCCGGTGATACTCATTTGGGCAGCTTTCCCTTGTCCAAAGCCATAAGTAGCGATCAATACAACCAAGATCAATAAACGAACAAGTTTCCGATATTATAGATTTCTCATGATTTTTCTTCATTTTCTACTTTTTTAGATTTGGAAAAGTACCCTCTGACGTCAAACAGTGCACGGCTTAATCATCCCATCCAGCTTGAACAAAGCTATCTTTGAATATCATCTACCATGCTTTCATATTCTTCTTTGGTAATTTCGCCACTGGCAAATCGTTTTTTTAAAATATCTAATGCCGTTTCTGTCCCTCTCCTTTCACCAGAATCCCATCCGGTATCAATCCGAAATGACCAAGTGTCTCTTCGTATAAACATTCGAAACATGAAGATGAACATTACAATAATCCCGACTATAGGGAATATTATCCACCAGCTGCCCGAGACAAAAATTCCAGGAAACAGTTCGCTTTCATTTTCTTCAAGGAACGATGGTGATATCAAAAATTCAGCCATATCTGCCAAATCATCGTCACTAACATTCCAACGAGGCATATCAATGCTCAAACTCTTACCGTTGGGATGTTTGCCTTCCACTACGGCCAGCCGGAAGGTTTCTAGATCGTATTCGGCGTGCGCCTCATCATGCTCATCCTCCTCTTGGTTTGCCCCTTCCATCTCACCTGCCAGAGCCGACCAGCGGATGTCGGGCGCGTCCATCACCTGCATCATCATGAAATGAACACCCCCTCTTGCGTCCTGCCCATGACAGGAGACACAAGCATACTGACTCCCCATCATAGAACCCCCAAAGGGTGGGCCACCACGGTAAGAGATGCGCTCTCCCCTGTCATTGGTTGCCGTGAAATATATGCGCTCCCCATTTGAGGTGTATGCACCATCGAAAGCTGCACTCTGTAGACCGACCGCGATCAGAGTTACCACGAGTGCTGTCATGCCCAAGATTATCATTAGAGTCCAATACCGCTTATTCATTTGTTCATCTCATTTTGAATTCACTAGCGCGCCAATGGAGATTGAGATAATGACAAGGTGCTTGACAAGGCTTCTTCAATTATGCACCGACACTTTTGTTTTTATCGCATCAACAACTTTTCCTCGGTTTTGTAGACGCCTAGAGATCAATATGCCAAGCACACATATTTAGAGGACATTTTTCATCTCCTCAAATTCTTCTTTGGTGATTTCGCCTTTTGCATAGCGCTTTTTAAGGATCTCTAAAGGCGTCTCTGTCCGATCACTTTCATGAGGCTCCTTCCTCGAATCTCTCCGCGGTCCCATAAAGCCCTTGCGTCCCATCATTATGAACATAAATGTGACCATAACAATGAAACCGATTATAGGGAATATCATCCACCAGCCCCCCATACCAAAACCTCCAGGAAACATTTTTTTCTCCTTTCTAAATTAATCTCTCGATACGGAAAATGTGTTCAACTTGATCGAACAGTGAATGTCCGCGACATTCTATTTATCCACCGCAGCCATGCTCCAAAAAAAGTACCCAAAACCAGTGTGCCCGCCATCGGACCTAATCTATTTTGCAGTTTTTTGGTTTGTATTCATTTATTTCTCCTTTGCCACAGTATAGCTGAGGGCGGTCTAGATTTGGTCTAGATTTGGTCTAGATTTAGTCTAGGTTATGTACGAGAAAAGTCTTATGTATAATATCTTCTGTAAATTTCAGAAACCTAAGAAAGGCGTAACCATGGTCTACCAATAAGATTGCACCTCACGAGAAGAGTTCGTGGAGCAACTCTCTGTGCAGGGGCTAGAGGGATTGTTTTTGAGTAGTATTCGAGGGTGGGGGTATTGGAAAGATCTTGAACCGCCGTTATTATTAGATGCCAAATCGCCTTTCCTGGATATTAACTTGTCTGTTTAATAGCAGTTCCAGTTCTCTGAGGGAAAGATCTTAGATATGATATCGGATAAATTATTTTCCCCCAAATATTTCATGACTTATGTTGCTTGACTAAATTAAGAGAGATTGCTATATTAAGGAAAGCCATAATAAATAGGAGAATAATAAATGGAAAGCCTTAATAACCCTACTGAGAGCAATCAGATGTACCTGGTGAGCATGGCTCGGCTTGCTGAAGTGGTAGAAGAATGTCCAATCCCGGTATCACACGTCGCTGAGCTTTTGGGTGTGACCTCCATCTCCGCTAATCAAATGATCCATCACCTGGAAGAGATGGGTTTGGTAACGTACACTCCCTATAAGGGAGTAGAGTTTACAGAAAAAGGGTGGCAGTCAGCAGTAAAAATTCTACGCAGTCGCCGTCTCTGGGAAGTTTTCCTGGTAGAGAAATTACAACATGAGCCGCAGGAAGCCGAAAAACTGGCTTGTCGGTTGGAGCACGCTATTTCAGAAGAAACAGCCCAACGGTTGGCAGAATTTCTTGGTTGGCCCGAGGTCTCTCCGCAGGGAAAAGTAATACCGCAAGTTGATCCTGTGGGCTTGCTGCAAACAGGTTCTCGCCTGAATCGCCTGCCTGCAAATGCAAAGGGAATAATCACCGCTATTCCGTCAGGAGAAGAACGGGCTTACTTACAGCAATCAGGAATGAATGTCGGATGTGAGATCTATATATTGGCATCCCAACTCGATGGTTCATGCCTGATAAAAGCAGGAAATGGCGTAACCTTAAATATTTCTTCTGAATTATCAAATCGAATATGGGTAAAACCCGAATAATTAAAATAAGGAGATTTTATGCTGCCTAGTTTATTATTGTCTCTGCGGGAGGGGCTGGAAGCTGCTCTAATTGTTGGTATTGTTATTGGTCTGTTGAACCGGTTAGACCGTCAACATCTCAAGGCTTCAGTTTGGCAAGGAGTTGCTGCCGCCGTGGCTGTAAGCATCCTTGCTAGTGTGGGTTTGAACCTGCTGGGGATGGAATTTGAAGGTCAAGCCGAAGAGATTTTCGAAGGTCTTGCTACGTTATTTGCTGCCGGGGTGTTGACTTGGATGATATTGTGGATGCAGAAACAGGGCAAGAATCTTAAGAACCGCATCGAGTCTAAAACTGCTCAGGCACTAGTATCTGGACGAAGAGCCTTGTTTACATTGGCTTTCATTGCTGTCTTTCGAGAAGGATTGGAACTAGCCTTGTTCCTGTTGGCAACTTCTTTTGTCACCGAAGGTATTCTGACCATAATCGGGGCAGTTGTTGGTTTGGGCACGGCGGTCATCCTTGGCTGGGTGCTTTTCTCGTCAACAAATCGCTTGAGTTTGCAAGGTTTTTTCAAGGTGACAAATATTTTGTTGATTTTGTTTGCTGCTGGCCTGGTCGCTTATGGAGTTCATGAACTCAATGAAGTCGGATGGATTCCCTCAGTGGTTGAACACGTATGGGATATTAACCATATCCTGAACGAAAAGTCCCAGATGGGATTGATACTCAAAGCGCTATTTGGATATAACGGCAATCCCTCCCTGACTGAGGTTATTGCTTATTTATCGTATAGTGCCATATTGTCCGCAACCTATCTGCGTTTCCAACGACGAGACTTGTAGGCGGTACCAAATACAGCCAGTGCTCTTGCAGATTGATAGCGAGCGGGGGTAGATGATTATCCTCCCTATCGAATAGAATTAGTATCAAAAACCGCTCTTCTAACTTGAAGAGCGGTTTTTGATATATGTGTGGATGGTTGGGATGACCTCTTATCTTAAAGCTTATATCAGCATTTATCAGGTACTTGCTCCCAGACTGGAATCATAAACCCACGTAAACTGGATTTCGCGTATATACAACAACACAGAACGGTTTGAAGGTAAGTACTCATTGACTTGCATTTTACACAGGGTTAGGGTTCATGTCAAAAAAGAATCCCCATAAAAACTATCTGAACAAATAGGCATTTTTACCTATATGATTTCGCGCAGAATGGCTGATGACAAAGGTATTTATCTGTTCTATAGTGATGAAGCATTCTAAACTAAGACCCACCGGATTAGCCCCCAGAAACCTTAATAAGAATTGTCTCAGTGTAGAAACTGTATCTGACACGATTTGGGGCTGGACACTTGAAGAAAAAAACCCACAACCTTCCCACGGATGTTTACGATGTCATCATCGCTGGCGCCAGCTTTGCTGGGTTGGCAGTTGCCAATCAATTAAAGGGTTATCGCGTTTTACTGGTAGATCGCAAGCCAGTGGGTAGCAACCAGACCTCAGCCTGCGGGACGATTTGGCAAATTCTAAATCATTGGGAATTAACCGATACCGTGTTGCAGATTCATAATAGCATCTGGCTGCATACAGCTCGACAATCCTTCGAGGTCGCTTCACCCTACCCCTGGTGTACCTTCGATTTCCATCAACTATGTGAGACTCTTTTTGAGCGCAGTGGTGCGGAATTCCTTCGGGCTACGGTGTTGGGCACCGATGGCGAAAACGTGCGCACCAATCAAGGAAAGTTCCGTGCACGCTGTATCGTTGACGCTTCGGGTTGGCGTGCAGTACTGGCAGCCTCACTCATCTCTGATTTTGCACGAAATACCACCATGAATTTTGGGATTGAGACTATTTGTCCACTGCCTAAAGATGCTCAAGTAGATTCGTCTGCTTTGCACTTCTGGTATGACTCAGATATATTGGCAGGTGGCATAGGCTGGTTCTTCCCACGCGGAGATGCCGTTAGTGTGGGACTAGGATCCTATCGGGGAGCCACTCATTTGCGACGTCCACTGGCACGCTTTGCTGATCGATTGGCTATCCAACCCAACGGTTTACACGGCACCTACTTTCCAAACAAACTGCGCACCCCAACGGCAGGGAATGTATTTGTCGTCGGTGATGCTGCTGGCATGTGTATTGGATTATCCGGTGAAGGTATCCGCCCGGCATTGTTCTTCGGCAAGGGTTGTGGGCGAATCGTGCGGTGTATTTTAGACGGCAAACTGACGCGTGATGCCGGGCTAGCTGAATATGCCGCCTTCGTCGAAGCACGCCGGGGCTTCTTTCAGACATTTTCTACCACGCAAACAATTCTCACTCGACTGCCAACGCCCTGGATCGATATGGTAATGCGCGTGGTTACCCACGACCGTTTTCTGCCGTGGATACTAAATAAGTATTGGAACCTGACGCGTTCCTGGGGTTGAATCGAATATTTTTTTTCTTTAATAATGATGAGAAAGGAGCTGTCATGGATTTAAAAACGAAGGGAGCAGAGGATGCGATTCTGGTGGTAGGGGAAGTACGGGGTCTGAATTTTAATGAAGTTGCAACCACCCTGAGCGTTGATCGACAGACCCTGTTCTGCTATAAAAAACATAAAAATTGCCCCTTCGCCTGCAATCCAGGAGAAGCTGGGAAAACTTCGTATTATCACCCAGCTCTGTACCAATGCTTCGAAGTCAGGTGCTAATCGACCTTATTAGAGAAAACGAGCTAGATGATGTTATCTCAGTTTTTACCGGACTGCACACGGAGACATAAGTATGAAATTAACGTAGGGAGTTTGGAGACAAGTACCAACAAGGCGCTTTCGCGCTGTACACAAGTTTTTCTGGTTATCAGGAGCAATCTATGAGTTCAAACCCGCAAATGGACCGCCGAAGTTTTGTAAAAATAGTCACTGCTGCCCTGGGTACCTTGATGGCGGCAATTGTGAGCCTACCGGCGATAGAGTATTTCATATCTCCCGCAATTAATACTAGAGCAGGTGACGATTGGATCTCCTTGGGTCCCCTGGAGAATTATTCCCTGGATGTTCCAACCTCCTTCAATTTCACTCAGACGAGAGTAAACGGCTGGGAAAGCAGCAGTCAGAGCTACGGGGTGTTTGTCCTCCGCCAATCTGGAAGTGACGTAGTAGTTTTTTCTGATGTTTGCACCCATCTCAGCTGCCGGGTTTCCTGGGATAACGATAAAGAAGAATATACCTGTCCCTGTCACGCGGGATTTTTTGACAAATTTGGCGAAGTGATCTCCGGTCCTCCTCCTCGGCCGCTTGACCGGTATGAAACCAAACTAGAAGAGAATCAACTCTTAATTCATCTCCGGGAAACCTAACCATGGCGCAAAACAAAATTAGCTTGCTTGACGGACGATAGGAGTATCCCGCAATTTCCGGCATTACCGTAATATCAAGGAATTGTAGGCAGAATAAGTGCCCAGCCTAGTTTAGAAGTTTCCTCGGCAGAGATGGTTTCCCTTTCTTCTTAATATATCAAAAATGAGCTCATAACGATAAAAGCAGTCACCAAATTAGGTTTAGCATAATTTCGCTATATATTTGCCTGATAAGCTTCCTTATCCCGACAGCAGGCGATCCTCAACGAAGACCATGAAGATGTTTTGAGGACCAAAGAAGCTTGTGCTTTGCTCGATCTATCAAAGTTTTAAACGTGATAGGCTCAATACCGAAGCCCCACCAATAACTATAATTACAACAATAATAATTGTGAGAAATGATTCCCACCCATAAATATCGTATCCAATCCCAATCATTACCAAATCCTTTCTACTCACTTATCATTTCGATCAAGCCCCCATGCCAGGTATGAACAAACACTTGACCTGTAAAGCCGTTGACGCTAAGCATCCCAACCACATCCCCATTATTTTCGATATGAATCGTGTAATATCCATAAAACTGGTCTGCATGACCAGCTGGTTCAGAACCTGGAAAAACACTATCTAAATATTCCTGCGCAATTTCAACAGCTTTTTCCTTGCTGACCAACATCTCTTTTGAAGGATCTATGTTTGATAGATCGCTTATTTTTCCATCACGCATCATTCTAAGACCCATCATCCCAAGTGTTTCATCTCTGTTCAACATCCCATATTTAGTATTCCACACCATATTCGGTCCAAACTCAGGTATGACGGCATAGGTACACGACTCAATAAGTAATTCCATTGCTCCAATCCCCGTTTTTTCTTCAACGACCTGAACATAGGCATGATTGTTAAATATCATGATCTCTCTGATGATAAGCTCTTCATCAAAAAGCGATAGATATTCTTCTAATGCTGATTTTGTATCATCGATAGATACTGGAGCTGCATCAATTATCCCCCGAGCACCGAATCTATTCATCATGCTACTCTCCATCGCCCCGTATCCGTATCCATAACTATTTCTGCTTCCGTCCACCATAGGCATTTGAGGAGAAGGATCGTTTTGAATACTTTGGAATCTGACATGCATCCACCCAAAAGGAAAACCCGAAATTGCCCAGTATTGCCTGCCGAAGAAAAAACCTGCCCCTAAGAGAATAATACTAACTAGCGGTATGCCTGCTGCGATCATTATGATTTTATATGTCTGGCCCATCATATCCTCCAATTATTCGATAACATAATCTTAGAGTGGGAGACTTGCATCCGCCCATCCGTGAAATTTGCCTTCCAAATTGAATAAATTTGTATAGCCTAAAGAAGCTAACTGGTTTGCTGCAATTATGCTCATTGAACCTGTCCTGCAATACACAACAATATTGGCATTTTTGTCTTTAGGAAACTCAGTAAAATATTGACTAATTTTGTTATACGGTACTGATATGTCAGTTTGGAGGAGATTTCACTCATATGGCACATGCATGTTCACCATAAAAAAATCTTTTGCCAAAAACATCTCGGGAAAACCCTCGTGTGAGACATTTGTAAAAGCCGCCTTGCTAATTGAAGTTTCAGAGTCATTTTGTCCGTTATTTCCAAAAGTATTTGCGATTACCAACAATCCGCCAATCAAAATCAATAATACAGCGGTTTTTCTCATTAATAACCTCCATTGCTTTGGGAAATAATACAGCATGTCTTTGGCTTCTTCAGGAGCAATTTCACCCGGTTGATATAGGTGATTTTGCCTATTTTCCCTATATTTTCTTGAAGACGGATACCCAAACGGACAATGTTGACACAAGTTTTAAAAGAATAAAGGCCGGGAAAGCCGACCTTTTGAGTAATAATGCCACTGAATTATTATAGTTGTTAATATGGAATCTGAACAATTATAGTAGTACCAACATCAGCGGCCGATTGAATGCTAAATTTTGCACCGATCAGTTCGGCCCGTTCATGAATTCCCAATAATCCATAATGTCCAACATTTGATAAGTCCCTTGGATTCTTGGGAGGATCAAATCCTTTTCCGTTATCAGATATGGTCATGACTATATCGCTGGTATTATACGAGAGCGATACTTCAGCTTTCGAAGCGCCCGAATGTCTAGCAATATTATTCAACGCTTCTTGCGAGATGCGATACAACGCGATTTCAATATTATCCGGCAAGCGCCGCCCATGCCCTTGAGACGTAAATGAAACTGGAATATCAACCACCTCACTTGTTTCGAGGGCAAGGGATTCTAGAGCTGCATCCAATCCCAGATCTTCCAAATAAATTGGACGAAGTGCCCGAGTGAGTCTTCTCAGTTCTTGCATTGTTTGTGCAAGCATGGCCTCTATTTCTAAAAAGGCATCCTGTAATCCTGCTTGTACTGCCTGCCCTTTTACCATCATTACCCGTTGATTTAGTGCGATAAGTGATTGAAGGGTATCGTCATGTAATTCTCGAGCCAATCGTTTTCTCTCATCCTCTTGACTAGAAGTGATTATATTGAGGAAGCTTTTTAGTGTTTCCTGTGTGTTCTCCACTTCTTCTGCCATATCAATAAAAGCAGTCTGCAATGTCTGAATCTCATCTATTCCACCAACAGGTTTTTTAAATGCCTCGTAATTCCCCTGAGTGAATAGCATTACTTGGTTTTGGAATGCATTCAAGGGCTGTATAATTTTAATCGTGGCAGACCACAGTGCGAATAAAGCAAAAATCACTATTGGCACAAGGATCAACGATCCGGATTCAGAATACCTTAATAATGGACTCGCTATTGCTTTCCAGGGTTCTTCAATGACTAAAGCCCAGTTCGTCGGAGCAACAGGGCTAAAGGCGACTACATGCTCACCATCATCTGCCAGTAAATAAGTTGTACCGCTTTCTCCAATTAATGCTTCCGCTACACCCGGATGGCCACTTGGGTCAGCTGCTACCTCCAAGAAACCAGTACGAAATAGCAGATTCTTATTTTGATCAACCAGGACTACCGATCCTTGATTATCATAGGACAGGATGCCAGACAGGCTTTGACGAGCAAGATTTGTAACAGAAAAGGTACCAACAGTTACTGGTCCAGTTGAGTCTGATTGCATCAATACCAGAGCATAATAATCGCTTTGGGTAGGATTGATAAAGGGCTCGGAAAAAAGTGGCTGGCCTTCAAGTTTTGGAGTAAGTATTGAAACCTGAACCGTTATTTCATTTACTAAATCCTCCCATAAACGGTCATTGCCGTCATACCCTAAGAGCTGCCCCTCAGCGCTAAAGAAAGCAATGCCGACATCGAAGTCGTTAAATAGAAATTCAACAGAAGAAAGAATTTCTTCTACTGTATCACCCCCGGTAGACCGAATTGCTATGCCTTGAATTGTAGAGGCGCGGTGAGTAAGCTGTTCCCTTATTGCGCTGGCAGCGCCATTAACTGTTCTTTGATCTCTGACAGCAACAAGATCTCTCATCGCACCTTGGTGAAGCGACAAGCTCCCAAATGTTATGGCTAGCAATAATACACTTATGGGTAAGATTACGAAGAAGAATAGCTGAGTATTTAAACTGCTGAACGAATATATAAACTTCTTTTTTTTATCTGGCATTCGTAACTCAATTGATTTTAGATATATCGGTTGGCAACCAACCGAGAGAAACAGCTCTCATGACTGCCTCTGTTCTGCTGCCTGCTTGAAGCTTGGAAAAAATATGGGCTAAATGACCCTGGACTGTCCGGTCGCTTATTGTTAATTGGACACCAATCGCTTTATTTGTAAATCCCTTAGCAACCAGCCCAAGAACTTCATGTTCCCGATCTGTTAGCGATTCGTATAAATAATCATCTTGTCCCTTGGTTAATTTTTTAAGAACCCGGTTAGCGATTATTTGATCAAGCACAGATTTCCCTTCATATACATCTTTCACAGCCTTTATTATTTCTTCTGGAGAAACGGTTTTTAAGACATAGCCATTGGCACCAGCCTGTAATACTGCATTGATATATGGATCATCGTCATAGGCCGTTAAAATTAGTATGCCTACCTTGACTTCGTTTTTTCTCAACCGCCGGGCAACCTCGATGCCCGTTGCTTTTGGCATCTGGATATCGAGTACAACTACATCTGGATCATGTTTTTCGATCAGAGCAATAGCTTTTTCGCCATCATCAGCTTCGGCAATAACCTGTATTTCTCCAGAAACCTCCAAAAACTGACGAATGCCTGATCTCACCACGGCGTGATCATCTGCTAATATAACTTTTATGACTTCTTGATTATTCATATAACTATTCTAACTTATAAATAGATGGGCCATCGTATTCGTTTGAAGATTAAAACATTTTGTAACAAGGGAATAATTATTCCATCCAGCAGAAGATAGGCAATTTTGCCTACTTATATGTAAGCATATTACCTCTTGAAATTAATAATCCCTCCCTATACAATTTAACCTAATGAGATACATCCATTTCCACTTCCTCCTATGGTAGTTAGGAAAAAATAGTTCTCCTTACTAAGACGAACCCAACATTTAGTTGGGTTCGTTTTAGTTTAAAAAAAAGCCCGGAAGAAGGAGAATATTCAGAACATAAATGAATTGCTGCAAATCTTCTCCAACTACCCAATCAAAGCTCGTTCAATTATATATTCCGGCCGCGGAGTGCCTGGTTTAAGGGCGATTACTCGATTCGCGGTGATGAAGATCATTGCCAAACCGGTGTTAATCCTATCTAATTCCTACAGATCACCCCATGGTGCCAATGCCAAAAGAATCCAGTAGAAAACCAGGAGAATCTTATTCTCAACTTGATCAGATCTATTCACAGTGATCATTATGACTGTTCCTGGATAAATTGCTTGTTTAGTTATCTAGTCGTTGATAACTTCAACCCCCATTGCGAGTCCCTGGATAATTGCGCATGGTTCTAGTTTGCCCCGCCTCTCTTTCGTTTATTTTTCTTCATCATCCTATTAGGGGAGTGAACTAATTTATTGTTACATGGCAAGAAAACCGGCAGGCGGAGTTGACCACATAGGCAAATATGCTTGGCTTAACTAGGCTAAATAACGGTTTCTAGAAACATCTGAATCGATTTTAATAAGGATGGATGCTGCCTAATATATTTTCTAGAGCATTGATTAATATAGACTAAATTGTAATATATATTGTATACTGAGATAAGGAGTACATGAAAATAACGAAGCGCAATGAAGACATTAACTCCACCGCAAAATTCGTTGAAAACCTTAGAAACCTCCCCGCGGCCGACGAGCTATTCACTAAAGCGCGTTGGGCCCGGGTATGGTTGATTGCCCGCCTATATTTAGGATTTGAGTGGCTGAAAGAAGGACTAGAGAAACTTGAAAGCCCGGACTGGATCGGCAGTAACAGCGGAACCGAAGTAGTTGAATTTGTAACGGATGCAATCCAGAAAACTGGCGGAGAACACGCAGAAGTATTAAATTGGTATGCCCGTTTCCTTGAAGCGGTCGTTCTGCCCAACGCTAAAGTATGGGGATATTTTGTAGTATTTGGGGAAATCCTGGTTGGAGCCGCCCTTGGTTTGGGCCTCTTTACCTGGATTGCAGCATTCTTTGGTAGCTTCATGAACATGAACTATTTATTATCTGGTTCTGTGGCTAGTAATCCGATTATGTTGTTATTAGCATTATTCCTAATTCTCGCCTGGAGGACAGCTGGTTGGTGGGGAGCCGATAGATGGGTTTTGCCAGCAGTAGGCACACCCTGGCAATCTGGACGAATTTTCCAAAAGAAAGCGGAATTACGACAGAACCACTAACATACAGACAAGGTAGTTAAGTAAAGTATCTCTATTTGAGGCAAGGGAGTGAACTATGGAAACCATTGGATTTCACGGAAAATTAAAAATTGAGTTCGACCAAGCAATAGAATTAATCCAGAAGGGTCTGCAAGAACAAGGCTTTAGTATTGTTACTAGAATTGATATGCATTCAACGTTTAAGGAAAAGATAGGCGTCGAGTTTAGAAAATATACCATACTCGGGGCGTGTAATGCCCAATTTGCTCATCAGATACTGGTTGCTGATCCCAGGGCAGGCCTGCTCTTGCCCTGTAATATCACCGTTGAAGCATTGAACGAAGGAGAAACAGATATATCCTTTATTAAGCCTACAGAGCTGTTAAGTTTGGGCAAGATAGGCGAAAACGAAAAGATATCCGAAATAGCCGCAGAAGCAGAAAAAAGATTACTATTTGTAGCCAATGCCCTTTTTAGTCTGAGTTGATGTCGTGCATATAAACCTGAAAAAAAAGAACGAAGTTATAAATACGAAATATCTAAGGCTCAGAGACAAGAACTGATTCAACATAATCAAAAGAAATTAGGCATAATAGCCTATAAACTACTGGCGAAAATGCTCTTGGGAGAAGAATAGAAGGTCATTATATTATTGCCTATAAAGCATATTTATGAGGTAAATACAATGAAATCAAACCATAATGATAATCACAACGACCATAAAATAAATCAAGAACCCGATGTCATTGGTGAAACGCAAGCCATGGATCACCATCAACACAATATGCATCAAGATCACTCGACCCACGAAATGCCGCCGGAACACACAGGACATGAAGATCATGCAGGACATGAGGGGCATGTAGACCATACGGGACACGAAAATATGTTCCGGCGGCGCTTTTGGATTAGCGCACTACTGTCAATTCCTGTTTTGATTTTTAGCCCTGCTGTTCAAGATTTCTTAGACTATTCGATCAATGCCTTCCTGGGCAGCTCCTGGATAACCCCGGTTTTCGCAATCATCGTGTTCATATATGGAGGTATTCCTTTTATAGAAATGGCTGTGCCAGAAGTAAAGAAACGCAAACCAGGAATGATGACCCTAATCTCTCTAGCTATCGGCGTCGCGTTTATCTACAGCTTGGCTGCATTGATTTTCTCTATTGGTACAACCTTCTTCTGGGAGCTTGTAACCCTGATCGACATTATGCTCCTGGGTCATTGGATTGAGATGCGCAGTATTCGACAAGCATCTGGAGCGCTTAACGAACTGGCCAAACTTATGCCGGATACCGCAGAGCGGATTATGTCGGACGGCAGCACCCTGACGGTACCGGTTTCCGCATTGCGAGACAACGATGCAATTCTTATTCGTCCCGGAGCGAATATTCCAGCGGATGGGCAAATCATCGAAGGGGAATCCTATGTAAACGAATCCATGATTACAGGAGAATCGAAGCCAATCCTGAAAAGGGTTGGTGATCAGGTAATCGGAGGCACAATTAATGAAGATGGCAGTCTGCGAATGAAAGTTACTGCCACTGGCGATAAAACAGCCCTAGCTGGAATCATGCGCTTGGTTGAACAGGCCCAGCAAAGTAAATCGGAAACTCAAATCCTTGCTGATAAAGCCGCTGGCTGGTTGTTTTATGTTGCTTTAGCTGTTGCAGCACTTACAGCAGTTGCCTGGACAATTGGAGTGGGTTTCAATGTTGAGGTAATCGCTAGAGTTGCAACGGTATTGGTAATTGCCTGCCCACACGCTCTTGGTCTTGCAGTCCCACTAGTTGTGGCAATAACCACAGCGATGGGAGCAAAGAACGGAATACTCGTTCGAGATCGGCTTGCCTTGGAAAAAGCGCGGGAAATCAATACGGTCATCTTTGACAAGACCGGTACATTGACAAAGGGTGAGTTTGGAGTTGTGAATATTGCTTTCGGTGAAGGTCAAAACGGAAGTGATGTTTTAGCTCTGGCTGCTGCGATTGAGGGCGATTCAGAACACACCATTGCCAGGGGCATCCGAAACAAAGCCAAGCAAGAAAATTTATCCTTGCCTGAAATATCAAATTTTGTGGCTGTCAAAGGTCGGGGCGTGAAGGCGATTTCTCAAGGTTCAAATGTGTATATTGGCGGTCCTCGCCTTTTAGAAATGTTGAAACTCTCTCTCCCTGATAATTTGACTGATTTTGAAAAAAAAGCAAGCGGAAAAGGACATAGTGTTATTCATGTAATTCGTGACAGCGCTGTAATTGGGTCATTGGCGTTGGCAGACGTAATTCGCGAAGAAAGCCAACAAGCTATCAAAGAATTACACAAGATGAATATTCAAGTCGTCATGTTAACCGGCGATAGCAAAGCCGTGGCGCAATCAGTTGCCGAAGATCTAGATATTGATCAATTCTTTGCCGAAGTACTGCCAGAAGATAAAGATAAAATGGTAATGAAGCTTCAAGATGAAGGCAGAACTGTCGCAATGGTAGGCGACGGAGTTAATGATGCTCCGGCGCTAATCAGAGCAGATGTCGGGATTGCAATCGGATCTGGAACCGACGTTGCTGTTGAATCGGCTGGAATTGTTCTGGTAAAAAGCAACCCCCTAGATGTAGTGAAAATATTTTCATTAAGTCGGGCCAGTTACAGAAAAATGATCCAGAATCTAATCTGGGCAACTGGTTACAATGTGATCGCGCTCCCCCTAGCGGCCGGGGTTTTGGCACCTTGGGGCATTCTTCTGTCACCGGCAGTCGGAGCTATGTTAATGTCACTCAGCACAGTAATTGTAGCTATCAATGCTCAGCTGCTTCGCAGACATCAATTAGTTGCAACCTAAAAAAATATTAGTGAGAGGAGTAAGAACATGATGGGTTTCGGATTTATTGGAATAATATTGGTGATAGCGCTGATAGCCCTTTTGGCAGGATGGCGACCTCAAGGTGACCAAACAATATTCAGAAATTATAGCTCCTCCAATCAATCTCCTCGCGAGATTTTGGAGGCAAGGTATGCCAGCGGCGAGATCAACAAACAAGAATTTGAACAAATTCGTGAAGACCTTACGAAAAATTGAATAGATAAAATGAATAAACCAAAATTTACAGTCCAAACTGATTACATTGAGCTATCAGAGCTAACCCGCAAGAGGTATAACAGAATCGCTCCTATTTATGACCTGATGGAATGGTTTGTTGCGAGAGCCTCTTTTAGAAAATGGCGAACCATGTTGTGGGATCAAGTAGATGGTGATGAAGTATTGGAAATTGGCGTTGGAACGGGTAAGAATATTCTATATTACCCTTCCAACGCACAGGTAACATCGATAGACCTCAGTGAAGTTATGATGTCTTACGCAAAGAGACAGGCTAAAGAATTGTCAAGGGAAGTGAATTTTCAACTTATGGATGTTGAAACTCTGACCTTTCCTGATAATTCCTTTGATACGGCAGTTGCATCCTTTGTGTTTTGTTCAGTTCCCCGACCAGTGGCTGGACTTGGAGAAATAGGTCGAGTTGTAAAGCCAGGAGGCGATATTTGGCTCTTGGAACACGTACGCATCAACAGACCGATCATTGGCTTGTTAATGGATGTTCTTAATCCGATCATCGTGAGATTAATGGGAGCAAACATCAACAGGCAAACTGTAAAAAATGTTGAGACTGCGGGTCTGAAAATCTTGAGTGTGACAGACCTTCAGGGGAAATTGGTTCGATTGATTCACGCAACACCAAACTGAATCACGATGAAATCGCGCCAACTTATTGGTATAAATTATAGTGAAAGATAAATAATGTTTAGGAACATTCGGCAAATAATATCAACAAAACGAAGGCGATTCCAGCAGCATCAAACACCTCTTAAAAGCAACTTGATCCTTGGCGGAATAATTATCATCGCAATTGGCGCGTTTGTTGGATTTCGGAGTGGAAGATCTTCTGAAGATCAATTTATTTATAGCCCAGAAGATGTTGTTTATAATTCTCCTCTTGTTGCAATTCACTAAATACTTCCCCCCACGATATCAAACATCATTTTTTTACCTGCAGATGGACCAAAACCCCAAATAGCAGTTTCAAAATACTTCCATGATTTTGGGATTATTCGATCTTCCGAAATAACAGAATTCGAGTTTATTATTGCAAATCTTGGAAATGCACCACTGACAATCAGTCGTGCTTATACAACATGTGGTTGTACGACAGCAGAATTCACTTCAACGGAGATTCCACCGGAGAAAGTTATTGTAATGAAGTTGCTCTTGAACACTAAGTTTCTCGATTCTCGAGGTCAGATTATCCGCCGAGGAGTAATCATAGAAAATAATGATCCTGGTAACTCGCAGATAGAAATTTGGTATCAGGCAAAAATTCGAGAGGTTCCCTAGTAATTTGATGCGTGGCAGGATTATTATATATACAACCCCTGAACAAAAATTTCATCCACAAGCCCCACAGGATGAATGTAATAATCAAGGGATTTTAACGAAATTGAAATAATCTGAATTCAGAGATATCTGATGAACGAAATAACATCTCTAAAGAACGATCGAACAAAAATTCAAACAAAGCTATTTCGATATTCATTTTCCAGTTATTTTTACCGGGTAGCTTTGCGCAACTGGATCAAGAATGGGGAAGATTTTGATGCATCTGCACAGAACACTAAAATCATTTTGAATTCCGCCTGGGAAAAATATGAGGAAAGAATAAGTGAAATGAAAAAACAAGGCAGCCTGGGCAATTGGCTTGTTATGAACTTTGCATATCTTACCTTATCCGTTTATCAAGTTATGGTTGAAAGCGGAACAGAAAAAAAGATAGCTATATATAGGATCCAGGAATTGACCTGGGATATATCCTCGACCTGGACTATACGAGCAAAACGAGTGACGAAATATATATTTCAAGACCAAATAAAACAATTGAATTATTTTGTAGGTATTATTATGAAGACCTTGTTCAGCCCACCTGGGTATAAGGTTAAGAACGGAAAAACAGATAGCGGTTTTTATCTAGACGTGCAACAATGCCCCGTTGCTGATCTTATGATCACAAATGGTGCAGCTAACCTATGCATAACAACCTGGTGTGGCGTTGATTTCGGTTTGGTGGAAAGCTTGGGAGGGAATTTGCAACGAAAAGGAACGCTTGCCATGGGGAAGAAGAAATGTGATTTTGTTTTTACCCCAGCCGCTCAGGAATAAGACGCGCAAAACAGTATCTATAGTACTTAAATTCCTGGAAAGTTAAAAGAACCCAAATCTATGTAACAGCCCGGGGTGATCCACTTCTAATGTTTAAGCTAAATTGACTATTCACTACCCGGTAAAACTATTTATTCAATGATGCATCTACGCAACCATGCTTCGGTATAGGCGCACAATTTCCAGGTGGTTTTCTTGTCAAGCGATGACATCATTCTCCTTTCCCTCCACTTTGTCCACAAAAATCCACTCCGCCAGCTCATCTTCTATTGCCAGCTCAAGGTGATCGATCTCGAGAACGGTCACTGGTTTGTGCTGCAACACAAGCACTGTATGCCCCGGAACCACTCCGTAGGCTTGGAGTTGAGCCCTGCGCTGTGGTGGTGTGTCTTTAGCGAACCCCGTCACTTTCGCCAGACACCCTGGAGAAATATTGACCAGGGTTGTTTCAGGAACGCCGCGTTTTTCACCGCTTTCTGGAGAGAGGACCCGCGATAACCACCGACCGACTTTGGATTGATAAGGGTCCACAACTTCGAAACCACAACGGGGGCAACAGGACAATAAACAGCCCGACTGCATGGGACAACTATCGCAGATACGATTCTCTTCAGGACTGAACCGGTGACCGCACATTGAACAAGAAATCATCCTTGTTTTCATATTTTCCATCCTGTGAACGACAAGATCCGGCTCAAGATTCCTCCCACAAGAAAAGCCAATGGAAAGATAATCACCACCATTCCCGCGGCGGTACGCCAGCTGCGTTCTTTGGCAATCATCAACACGCTGGCAATACAAGGGACAAATAAAGTAATAGTCACCATGGCAACCACCACCTGGAGAGGAGTCAGCAGCCCCTGAGATTCCATTATGAACAAGCCTGCGGCACCGAAATCACGCCGAAAAAAGCCCATTAAGAAAGCCGCACTGGCTTCCGCCGGAAGTCTGAGCCAATTTTTGACCAATGGTTCCCCAACTCTAATTAAGACATTAAGTATACCTGTCTTGTCCGAGATGAACATTACAACAGTACCAAGTAAGAAAAGAGGAACGACCTCTTTAAGATACCATTCCAAACGGGCAGCGGTTTTGGTAATTACATTGGAGAATTCAGGCCAACGCAAAGGAGGAAGCTCTACTAAAAGCGGTGTTCGTTCACCGGATAAAAGACGTGCTGCCAACCATCCGACGATCAAGAAAACCAGGAGAACAACACCGCTCCATATCAGGGTGGCGGTGAATGACACACCCGCTAACATCCCCATCACCACGCCTAATTGCGCAGAACAAGGCACAGCAAGTGCAAGTAAAAGAGTAACCAGGAGCCGCTCCCGCTTATTATCCATCACCCGCGTGGTCAGAGTGGCCATGGTTACACAGCCCAATCCGAGGATCATCGGTAATACCGCTTTTCCATTAAGGCCCAAAGCCATGAATATTCGATTGGTGAGTACTGCCACGCGTGGCAGATACCCAGAATCTTCCATGACTCCGAAAGCCAGAAAGAAGGTAGTCACTATGGGAAGGATCAAAACAAGAGCATAGGTCAACCCCATGGTCCATAGGCCGTACTCACCGATTATTAAATCAGCAAAAAACTTATTTGAGATTAGGATATTGATCTGGCTGGTTACCCAGGGGTTGATGATCTCCTGAAAGAGGCTGATCTCCAATAAATCAACCAGGACTTGGGCTCCCAAAAATCCTACAAACCAGTATAGAGCTAATAACACCATTCCTAGAATGGGGAGTCCCCAGATGGGATGGATTGCTAAACGGCCCATCTGTGCCGCAAGTCCACTAGCTCTCTGACCACTTTCGACCACTACTTGGGCAGCGAGTTGGTCCACATACTGTAATCTAGTTTTTTGGATTGTAGAGGATAAGGGCACACTTAATAAACGCTGCAGATGAACGCGTAGTCGTTCTAATTTATTCAAGGTTGTTTTATCAAGATGTTTTTCCAACCAGTTTGTGGCTGTTTCATCCCCACATAACCACAATATTCCCAACGCCCTGGATGCGATCGGGGTCTCAACAAGGTATGGATCAATTCTGTCCAAAGCCTTTTCGATTTCGGGAGGATAGGATAAATGAAATTGGGGAGGTGTTGCCTCCTCTAGACATGCCGTTAGTTCCTTGACCCCTTGTCCTTGGGTTGCTATTGTGGGCACTACCGGAAAGGAAAGAATCTCAGCAAGCAGGGCGTGGTTAATCTGAACTCCTTGGGATTGAGCTTCGTCCATCATGTTTAGGGATAACACCAGCGGTACTCCCATTTCTGCCAATTGAACAGTCAAGAGCAAAGTACGGCGAATGTTTTTAGCATCGCCGACTTGCACGATAGCTTTCAATTTTTCTTTTAACAACACACGAATGGTAACCTTCTCGTCTTCCGTATGAGGAGGGAAGGTGATCACGCCGGGTGTGTCGATGAGGTTGGTTTTTGGTAAATCCCGGGCGGCGCTTTTTGAAATTTCCACCGTTGTCCCCGGGTAATTGGAGACAGTCACATACTTCCCGGTCATTTTTTGGAATAACACGGATTTACCCACGTTGGGGTGACCAACAAGGGCAATGTTTCCTCCGGCAGAGATAGAGTTATCTTGGGAAGAATCATGACAATCCATAGTTATCAAATCCTCCCTTTTCTTTGATAGCTAAGCGATGTAAATACTCTAACTTTTTGTCCATTTGATTATCCGAGGCCGGCAAGATGTTTAACCTTTATAAATTCTTGAGATTTGTTGTATTTTTCATTTAGTTCGCACAGAGGCTTCTGCCCAAATTTCCATTTGGGGATTGTTTGGATCGTTATTTTCAATGATCACGCCGCGGCGAACCGATTGTCCCCTGGTGTCATGGTATCCTGCATCAAATCGTAAAGTCATGATCGACACTTTCCCGGGTGGAATGACGGTGGATGTGAAATTGGCCGTGGTGCAACCACAAGTTGTATAAGCCCGACTGATTGTTAATGGCCCTTCTCCCGCATTGAAAATCACGAATTCCTGTTCTACCACTTCCTCGGGATCTATGGACCCGAAATTGTGAAAGGTTTTTTGGATTTCGATCCTGGGTTGTGGACTATCTTTTGGTATGAAGGGTATAGAATCCAAGCTGGGTGGATCCATTTCGTGGATTGCATGCAACGGATTTTCCCGAGATACATCCTGAGGAGAATAATCCAGGAAAATCTGCCCAGCGGAGCTATTCCAAACCAGAAAGGCGCCGAGGCTGACGAGAAGCAAGCCGATTATACCCATGACTGCAACTTGAATGATTTTTCCCCGACTCTTTTGTCGCTGAACATGTCTAGGTATTTCCCTCTGGGAATATCGATGTTCTTTCGTCATTTTTCTCCTTTTATTTCCTGTCAATAATTACCGCCTTCAACACGGTGAAACTTGTGTTTAAACGGAACGCGCGGTTACCGGGACCCTTAATCTGTAAACTGGAAGGTCCAGATGTAGTCTACAAGAAACCAGCTCTGTTCTTCGGTGAATATAGGTCCCGAAATATGGCATTCCTGTTCCCATTCCCCCACGATTGATTTTGCCCTGCAAAACAGCCGAACTGGTTGGCAACATTCGCTCGACATTTGTGAAGTCAGCCGGGGAGATGGTATCTAATAAAGAGCTGTTTCCTCCTTGTTCTCCCAAATTTAGGGAGGAGGCGAAAACCCCATTTCCATCACCGTTAGTTCCATGACAAGAGGCACAGTTCTGAGTAAAGAGCTGCTCTCCTGCGGCGTTGTCCTCATTCGCCCTCACAGATTGCCACAGTGCGGCTATCAGATCCCAAACTTCGGCCTCGCTCAGATCCTTGGCGAAAGACTCTTCTCGCAATGCGATCCAGGCTTCTGCGGGGCTGTGCGTGCGAAGATAAGTGCTCTCATGGTAATCATACAGCGCAGGATCCCCGATTTCCGCCATAAGTTTTTTGCCTGATTGGATGGAGGGAGAATTTTGTGGCGTAAGTTCTAGACTGCGTTCTCCATCGAGGTCTATGCCCATTACGGCATAGAGAGGCTTTGGCGAGGATGGCGCCGGGTCAATCCGTTCTCCCGATACGATGATAGTACCTCGCATACGCCAATGATTGGGACCACACCATCGTGTGCAGTAATATGTATATTTGCCGGGTTCATCGAATAACAGGGTGATCTCTTTTACTTTACCGGGCAAGAGATCAACTCGGGGTTGCTCGCGTTGACCAATGGCAAATCCATGAACTACGTCCTCAGAGGTCAACTGGAGGGTAAGGGGTTCACCAGCAATCGCCAGTATAGTTCCTGGCATCCAGCCACCTTGTTCTGGCATCGCAGCCCGCACCTTGATGGCTGGTGGTGACGATCTCCACCCCCATAGCATAATACCGAAAGGCAGTCCCAGGACCAAGAAGAGGAGGAGGATACGGGCGAGAAGTTCTTTATTTAACCGATTAGCAACCATAATAATCCAATTGTTATCCCTAGACAAAACAAGAGATTGGGCCAATATTTAGTTGGGAAATGTTCTTCCAGACTTATTTTCTGTGCAGTTTGTCCAGCTCCGATTAGACCAATAATTAATGCCGTCACCTCAATTTTTGGGGCTACTCGACTCAGGTATGGAGTCCAGGAAAGCTCAGCGGTGCCCAGTAAATTCCATCCCCAACCCAGAGGGTCAGAGCGAGCAGGCCTCAGATAGGAACCATTGCTAAAAAGGAAGGAAACACTAAAAGCAGCCCAAGCGCCTAATCCCAAAGGAACAAGAGCCGCTGAAAAGGATTTGAATGAGCGTTTCAGGGATTCATCCCCTGGGGAGAGGGCGTTGGCTAATCTAACGGCCAAGTAAAAGAGTACGGGCAGGATAATAAAATTCAGGAACAAAAATCCTCCAGCGGAGATAAACCATGACCCAGCGCCAATATTAAATGCCGCTGTTTTCAGGTAACCCCAGGGACCAAGCATAACGGCGGAATATATTATGGCGCTTCCTAACATGATTATTGCCTTATAAACCTCGTCGAACTTTCTTGGACCTGATTGATTAAGATCACTTCCTCATTTTCGTAGGTTGATCGCAATATTGTCATGTGGGCAGGTTCTAAAACATACCAGACATACTCCGCAATTTGTATTGGTTGTCAAACCTCCCGGGTAAACGTCCCAGGGACACCCATACCCATCTTCATTTCCTGTATAGCAAGTCTCCTGTTTATGATCTTTGCACACCACAGAATTTATCGGTCGGATTTCCAGAGGTGAGATTTGGGAGTATAGGCCGATGAATCCTCCCACAGGACAGAGATAGCGGCAGAATGCACGGCGTTCGAAAATCAGGCTGATGATGACGGCAACGAATATGAGACCGAATAACAACCAAGCTGCCACTGCAGGCTTGGTGAGGATGACTGCACTAAACAAAGCCATCATAGTAAAGGTTCCATTTTGGATCCAAATATTCCGCAGTTTTCGCGGCCAATGCAATCTTTTTCCCCAGCCTTTTTTCCCAATCTGAGGTCCAAGAACCGTTCCTTGCTGCAGCCATTCTCCGGGAAGGGGCAGGGGGCAAACGCTGCACCAGCTGCGACCTAGAAAAGGAACAAGGATGAGAATGAGGACAGCCCACCATGCGATCCATATCAAGACAATGCTCAGATTTTGATTTCCCACAGGTGTTCCGAACAATCCAGCAAGTATGACCAGGATAAATACACCGAGAGCAATACCCCGGACGATGAGCTGATGAGGCCACCGGGCAGTGATCAGCTTCCTTAGTAAGGGAATTTGTAATAAATCACGAGATCCCATGATTTTTTCTGAACACAATACCAAGGACATCAATGATAGATAAACCCGTACCTCTCCACAGGAGGAGATTTGGGCCTACTCGAAATTTTCCCACCATAAAGGGATGCAATGATCCGCAGGTGATCGAACAGAGAATCCGGAAAGAACCCCTTTGATCGGCAGTAAATGAAATTGAACTCGTTTGACCCGGATCTGCGGATATATAAACGTCGTAGCCATCAATGTAGAGTCCATGAACGACATCTGACGAAATCAACTTTATAGTAACCCTGTCCCCCTGGTTGACTTTGAAGGAAGAGGGGGTGAATTCAAACATCGTTGCTTCAACTTCGATAATTCGTTCTTTTGACTCACGCTGGAAAGAAGGGAAAGGGATAAAAACAATCAAGAGTGTACCGGCAAGGAGGAGAAGAGATGAAATTGAAAAGCGAATGTTCATAAGAAATCGAGTTAGGAGTTAAGATTCTCAACTATAAAATAAAGCACAGACATTGGGTGATTTAGGGATTTATCGCAAAAAATCAAATGCATTTATGGTATATTTGATGGTCCATATGCACTGTAAATTTCATTGATTTCTCCCCGGATTTCAGAAAGCGATTTACCTTGATCTAGCATTTGCATTGTGTCCTGCGTGATATCTACACAAATGGAGCAGCCCAGGGCATGGCCGTCAAACACTAAGTCTCCACCATATTTTTCTTCCGCGACATAACAAGAATAATTTGAGGTATGACCCATCCCGCCGCAACCGCAATAGCAGGGAATTGCCTTCAATACATCGGGGTTTTTTACAGCAAATTGATAGGCCTGCTGTACTGAGACGGGCGCTGATTGCACCTCATCGGGCAATTCTTCAAGGGCTGCCAACTGATAGGATTGCCCGCCAGTTTGAGCACTACAACTAACTGCAATCAAGCCAGCGAGAGTAACAAGTAGTAGGATTTTTATTGATATGTGTTTCACTTTAATTAGCCGCCCAGGGATCTATTTGTGAGGCTATGTACAAAGTATATCGAAACCATACCTCATTGATATGAGCTATTCTGCGTGATCTGGGGTAGGCAGAATTGCTTATATAGACATGAGTAAAAAGGCGCAGTGAAGAATCAATCATATTCTGTATACTGAGAGCGGCGATGAAACAAGCTGATTATTTAATTGCCAATAATGAAAATGGTAAAGCTTCGATTTCCAGGTAACAGACTGGCTTTATGGATCTTGGATAAGGAGAACTTTTTACTACTGGAGCATCTATCATCTAATTGGAAGAAGCCAACTATGAAGGTTAATGCACAATATTCTTCCCTGGTTTCGCGCATGCGTTCGGTTAAAGGCCACCTCAGTTCTGTTGCAGATATGGTAGAAAACAGGGAAGAACCCGAAAAAATTCTGCATCAGCTTAATGCCGTTCAATGCGCATTACACAAGATGAGATGCGAGATTCTTCTGCAGCGGGTGAGTGCCAGCCTTAATGTTATTCTCTCAGACAAATGCCCAGAGAAAACTGCTTCGGAAATCAATCGACTTCTTCATTTATACCGCACGCATACTTAGCTTTGTGCTCGCGATAAGATATCAACAGGGATAAAAAACACCAGTAAATTACCGCTACCGATTTAGTGTGACACGTCCCCCGGAAATATGGCAGACGGCGGTGAGGTTATTTTTTTTATCCAACCGCTCCCGAGGACAACTGGGAATTTATGGGCGCCGTTGAAATCCCTAAGTTAGAGGTTCCCAAGACATGGTCCAGTAAAGAAATTTATCAATAAGTTATCCTTAAGAGAGGCGAGTTTACCAAAAGTCTTATTATTGTAATGTCAATGTTTAATATCATCGAGGCAAATATAATTTATGGAACCCCATTCCCTTGAAATAGAAAAATCATCCCATGTGATGTCATCAAACTCGGACGGAAAACCTCGCTGGGTGGTGTTCACCCATGCTGCAACCTTCGTCCTAGGTTTTTCTCTGGTTTTCGTAATCGGTTGGGGAGGAAGTGCCACTCTGTTGGGAAGATTGTTCGGCGAATATAAAACCGAGCTCAGTAAAATTGGTGGGCTGGTCGTGATATTGTTTGGTCTTCACACGCTTGAGATTTTGAGAATACCTTGGTTTGCTTATGATCTCAGGCCTGAATGGTCAATAAATAATAAGATTAAAGGATATTCCGCTTCAGGTTTGATGGGTGTGTTCTTCGCCGCGGGCTGGACTCCATGTGTGGGCACCATTCTTGGAGCGATTTTAACCCTTGGGATTAACCAAGGTTCAAGCGGCCAGGCAATGCTCCTCGCCAGTGGGTATGCCTTTGGATTGGGTTTGCCTTTTTTAGCTCTAGGTCTCGGAATAGAGAAAGCAAATCAGTATCTAATTCGCTTCCGCCGACGGATTCAGCTTATTCAGAAAATAAGTGGCGTGTTATTGTTGGTGCTGGGCGTGCTGATATTGACCAACCAGCTGACAATGATTGCTATTTGGGCTCAACGAACAGGGTTGTACCTATCCCTACCATTCAATGTCACCGCAACACCGACATTTCTAGTTTCTATCATTGCAGGATTATTATCTTTCCTTTCTCCATGTGTTATTCCGTTGGTTCCAGCATATCTTGGATATTTGAGCGGACACGCCGTTAGGGTAGACAATTTGGAGGTGGCGTGATGGCCTTTGTTTCGTCTGATAAACAAGTCAACATGTGGAATTATTTATTAATATTTGCACTAATTTTGGGAACAAGTTGGATCTATTTTTCCCGTGTACCGAGCGCGGGCACAACTGACGGCTCGCCTCCACCCAGCCCCCGAGAAGGATTTTCTGCACCTGGATTTACTCTTGAACTTCTCGATGACAGTAATCCCGGGCAGGAAGTTACATTGGCAGACTATCGAGGCCAGGTTGTAATGATTAATTTGTGGGCTACTTGGTGTCCACCATGCAGGGAAGAGATGCCCGCTATCCAGGCAGTGTATCAGGATTACAAAGATAAAGGATTGGTTGTGCTCGCTATTAATACTACCTTCCAGGATAGTGAAACTGACGTCCGGGCGTTTGTAAAGGAATACAAGCTCGATTTTCCAATACTCTTCGATCGAACTGGTGATGTTAGCAAGCGGTACCAGTTGCGGGGGCTTCCCAGCACATTTTTCATAGACAGGAAAGGTGTGATCCAATTGGTGGTCGTTGGTGGTCCAATGGACGAGACCCTGATCCGCTCCAGGGTAGAAAATTTACTTAAGGAGGGACCCTGATGCTGCCATTTATTTCAATTGGATCTCTTTTGCTGCAAACCCCCGGGCTAGCTTTACTGATTGGCATTTGGATAGGTACCGCCCTGATCGAAAAAGAAGCCGAACGCCTTTCTTTGAAAAAAGATACTCTATCAACGTTGGTTTTCATAAGTTTGGTTGCCGGGATAGTCGGTTCTCGGTTATCCTATGCGGCGCAGGTCCCAAATGTGTACTGGGATAACCCCCTCAGTCTGTTTGCCCTCGATACCAAAACGCTGGATCCCTGGGGAGGATTATTTAGCGGCCTGATTGCTGCTCTGATTTTTGGCCAGCGGAAGGGGCTGACCTTGCGCCCGGTTCTGGATGCGCTAGCGCCGGGTGGGGCAGCTTTCATGATAGCCTGGGCTGTTTCCCATATTCTGAGTGGTGACGCCTTTGGCACAGTGACTCAGGTGCCCTGGGCGATCTATCTCTGGAATGAGTACCGACACCCTGCCCAGATTTATGAGCTGATTCTTGCGATAGGGATATTCGTCATGATCTGGCAACGTCCGTTGAAACAACCGGGGTCCTCATTGAATTTCCTGCTTTTCATCTCCCTCACCTCGTTTACCAGGTTGTTTTTGGAAGCATTCCGTGGAGACAGTTTGATCTGGTTTGGTTCTTTCAGAGCAGCCCAGTTGATCAGCTTGGCTTTATTAGTAAGTAGCTTATGGTTAAAAACTAGGACTGATCCTGGGGCAAAACCCGAAGAGATTCAGGCATGATGTGTTCCATATTTTTGGTGTGATATGTTGATTTGCGATACAGAGGTATTGTCTTGAGACGATACTTAATTAGAAAGAACCACAATTAACAAAGTTTAGGCGGAAGTAATTGTGAATAAAAAGGCATTGATAGAACGAAGATACGCCCAGATCAGAGTTAATAGGTTAAAAACTGCCCTAATTATTAGAGGATCAATGCTAGGCGTTCTTGCTTTGGTCGGGCTTATCGTTTGGAATATATTGAAGCCAAGTCTTGGAGAACAAATTGTAATAATGCCCATGCTGGCAACCGCGTTTTGGAGGGGATAAACCCCGGACCATTTAATTCCAACCCTCCTACCTTCGGACAGCATTATGAACAAACCTTTGAAAGTGGGTTCTACGAGATCGGCGAACCGAAACAATGATTCCCTTTCCAGAAGGATATATTCTTCATAATTTGGAGCACGGATACGCGGGTTTTTGGTATAACTGCGATTTATTAGATGAAGTTTCTTGCGTCCAATTGAAGACCCAGACTGGATCAGTGATGGGCGATTTTAACAACGTGAAGCTGATCGGATTCCCTTGGCTAACATTGAAAGTTCCACTTGTGATGACTTCCTGGAGACAGATCAATCAGCCAAAACGCTATTACAAGTAGGCGGTGGGCGCCCTAAGATTTTAGGAAAAAAGTTGACTATGACAACCTCGCACACAGAATCAACAACCCAGGTAGACAAGATATTTCTCAGACGCTTGACTTATGGTATCAGTAGCCATTGGTTCCTGGTATTCAGCATATTTCTGGGACTGTATGTTGGACTGCCTTTTTTGGCGCCAGTATTCAAGGAGATTGGATGGGAAGGACCCGCAAACGCTATTTATTTCATCTATTCTTATCTATGCCATCAAATGCCCCAACGGTCCTTTTTCTTATTTGGAGAAAAAGCTATGTATTCGTTGGAGATGATTCAAACTGTCTGGCAGAATACCAATAATCCCCTCATCCTCGGTCGATTTATCGGCAATGATGATCTGGGTTGGAAGGTGGCCTGGTCAGACCGGATGGCTTCGATGTACACTAGCGTATTGATTATCGCCTGGCTGTGGTACCCGTTCCGTCGCAAACTGAAACCGCTGCCTTGGTGGGGATTTTTATTATTTCTAGCTCCAATGGGCGTTGATGGTATTACACACATAATCAGTGATCTGTCCGGCATTGGACAGGGCTTTCGTTACAATAATGTCTGGCTGAATGTGCTCACTGGAAACTCGTTCTCAAGTTCTTTTTATGCTGGGACAACCCTGGGTACATTCAATTCGTATATGCGACTGATCTCCGGCGTGTCGTTTGGATTAGGGATTGTGTGGTTTGCCTTCCCGCAGCTGGAAAAATCGTTCCAACAAATTTCCGATTCTATAAAATACTTGATTGGTCGAAAATAAGTAACCCAGTTTGAATACTGAGATTATCTTGGCTGATAAAGAGAGCGCGATACATGGGGGCAGTAATGCTTAGTCCCAACTGGGTTAGTTATGAGGGATTGGGCCAAAGGGTCAAAATAGTCTCTGGAAATCAGAGAACGCTCCCAAAACACTTATGTATGGGGAGCCTCAAACACCAGAATAGTAGCTATTGAATATTCTAAGGAAGGCATTCAGGAGGCCATTTTGTTTCAGTCGAATCAGGATTCGATGACTTCAACCAAAGTGCCACCTGGCATGGAAACAGTCACATCGCCAGGAGTATAAGCCACTTCTGGCAGCGTCCACCGAAAAACCCATTTGGCGTCATCTGGAGATGCGTTGACACAGCCTCGAGATGTAGGAACACCGTAATTGTTGTGCCAATATGTTGAGTGTACTGCTACCCCGGTGCCAACGAAGAGCGAAATCCAGCCTACTGCGGGCAGGTCCCAACCTGCCGCTGATGAACCGCCGCTGAGCGGCAGTGATACTGCTTTCCGCCAGATACGGTGATTGCCCAGAGGTGTGCCCCAGGAATCAACCCGCTTTCCGTTGAAGTTGTACAAAGCTCCTGTTGAGACACGCATGTAATTTACTTCACGGTTTCCCTCAAAACAAGACATCGCTTGAGTGGTGATATTCACCAGGATGCGTTTGTCTTCTATCTCAGGATTGATTGGAGCCATCTCTTCTGGAGTCAGCGGGCGAAAGGCTTCTGCCTTGGCCCAGAAGAGGTCGCCGTATCCATACCGCTCATTTAGGCGGTACCAAACATGATTATCATCGTCCTTTTTTATCTGATCCACCCAGCCAATTTGACTAAAAACCCAGCGGGGCGGCAATCCACTTTCTAGCCTATTAAGTAGCCAGGGAGCACGGGCAGGAGGGTTGGCTTGGATCAAATCCACGTAAGGCACGCTGATTTCCACCCACATACCCGAACCCAAGCTGGAAGTTAAAAGTTCCTTTACAGGGATGTTGGGAAGATTTTTCACCGGCTGGACTTCAGGTGACCAGATGAAGCCATCGGGAGTTTCCACCCAGCGCTGGTTAACACGGTAGGGGTTCGGTCCGATTACCTCTCTCAGCCAGATCACAACCGCATCTTTGTACAGTACACCACTTGTCGGACTGTCGATATCCGGTCGTGTCTTGAGATCTACTCTGCCAACAGTGATACGGCCCAAGCGTTCATTTGTTGGAAATTCTCCCAGGCTGAAGAAACGTCTCCAAGGTTGCAAGCCTATCAAGCCAATACCTGTAGAGGATAGCTTTATAAAATCCCGACGTGAGATACTGCCCTTATTTCGATTGTTCATAACCTTCCTGTAATTTGAAGCTCTGGACTGCTATACGCGGGACATAGAGAACTACTTGATCCACCAGCTTTATAAGGGGACTAAATCTGAAATTCGAACTGATTTACTATCGCCACTGACGTAGAACAAGCGATAACCTTTACCCAACATCTAAGAATCTCATCCGTGGAAGAAACCACCAACCCAGCCGAGTATATAAGCAGGTATCACCGCTCCTGCTGCCCCGGTGTTTTTGCCCTTGGCCTTCCCCTCTAAAATCTCCAGGATGGGCATGGATTGTCTGATTTATATTTCATTGCTTCTCCTAAATTAGTGCTATTTTTCTTCCGTTAATAGCTCTTTGCCATGAAGCATCAGGATATTGTGCTGATGTTGGTAAGCTTCCTTGGTGATTTCCACAGCTTGAATCATTTCATCCAGCTCAAAGATCTGTGACACAAACTTACATCAATCCGGCTGGTCCAGTAAATTATCTAAATTGTCCTCGTCAATTGTTTTGAGATTTCGCCACCGCCAAACACTCAAACCGATCAGAACCAAACCTAGAAACAGGACGCCCAACCCAATTTCCAGAGTGGAGGAAACTTTCGTGGTTGCATCTGTTTCATCAGCTCCAATCATGGGCACAGAGACATTAGTGGATTCGCCGGAGATTAGTATCTCCACGCTCTCACCGGCTTGGAGGGAAGCATGGGAATAAACATCGTAATTGGTGTTGTTCTGGATAGTCTGGGAACCGTCATATGTCAGGCCCTGATTTCCAGCTTCAATAGTGATACCTTCATCTTGGGCGATAAAAAACTCTAAGTTTTTGACCATCACAGGCGGTTGGAAGATGTAGGAAAACTGATCCTCATAAGGGGTAGTGTATTGCACAATAATTGGCGCAGAATCTCTGCCTGGAATCAGGGGGGATGTGTCTGCAAATCCACTTGGGTATTGGGAAAAACGCGAGTCGTCATTATTATTAAAAGAAACACTGGCCGCATTTTCAGGTAGCGCGAACACGAGGGTGGCTAATTGACCGTTGTCTAGAGTGACGGCATCTTTGACCGTGAATTCACCCATATTAGAAAGGATATAGATTTCCATGACTTCCATCACGCCTTGCTCGAAGTAAAAAAACACATGAGCCTGATCAATGGTCACTTGTGATAAATTGCCTGTGGTTTCGTAGATCGGTACTTCGAATTCTACGGATGTGTCTTCAGGAGCAGGGGCTTTTATCTCTGAGAAATACGTAGCCCCTTCGTGGCTCGCCATGACTGCATAATTCAGAGCGGGATTCAGATCAATATCGGAGAAAATAAAACTACCATCCGGTAAAGATTGCCAGTGGTACATTCCCTGTCCTATAAAATTTTGATCCCAAACATGCAGCATTAGGTCTATATTCTCTGGGACAATTCCATCAGGGCTTTTATTAACAACGACACCTGTAACTTCACCCATTACCACATCGTTTGACGGCGTGTCTGTTTGGGCTTTTGCAGTGACAGTAAATAGACTTAAATATGCTATTACAAACAGGGAAATAACGATTCTTCTAATTGGCATAGATTAGCTCCGCTATAATTGGATTTTTTGTTCTTTCAAATTTCGCTCATACTGCGCGCAAGAATTATTTTCTTATTGGATCAGCGAGCGTGACCACATTCTGGGCAGAATTTATCTTCGTCGCGAAATGCTCTGCTGCATTGCGGGCAATTGCTCTCGATGGACTGATTACTCCGCCTAGTGCGGATCAGCGTTTCGACACGCGCATCTTCTCCCTGCCGTGATTTGATGGCCTCTGCTGCCTGCGCCAACAAGGCCGAGCGGATATGTTGATAATCTTCTTCGGTGATTTTATCGGTCTGATAATCGAATTCCAAATCCCGTAATGCGAACAGCGCATCTTTTGAAGAACTGCCTCGCCTAGGATTGTTCACAAACGCGTTGGCGAACAGCTGGCGTTGCCGGTCCCGAAACGGGTCCAGTACAAAGGTGATCACCAACATCAATAAGGCCAAGCCGATAAAAATTGCGCCAAGGTTCATAATTTATTCCTCAATCGATTTCCTTTAATTCTTCCTCGATTTGATTTAAGATCTCCCGCGAGATCTGGTGTTCGGGCGTTCGGGGGATAGTTTGTGTTTTTTGGGCGCTGCGCCAAGTCAGTAATATCTGCCAGACGATGAAAATACCCAGTATTATCCCAATCACCGGAAATATCCATAACAGAGAGGTAAACCCTGAGCGTTTAGGTTCGGCCAGAACACGCTCACCATATTGTTCAACGAAATAATCTATGATTTCCTCTTCGCTCCAGCTTTCTATTAGCTGATCTTTGATCTGCGCTCGCCAATCCTGGCAAGCCTTGGTTTCGCAAACATCCAGCGGGGTATTTGGACAAACCGGACAGTAGAGCTGTTTGGCTATGGCATTGACATCGTTGTCTGTTGGAAAGTCGGGCTCTTTTCCCTGCGCGTTGGCTTCTGTCACCGCGTACCAACCCGTTGTGAAAATCAGTAAAACCAACACAATATTTCTGAACATGAGTCAATCTCCTTCTGAAATATACGACGCTGCTGGGCGCTGTTTGAAGACATATGAAGTACTTCTCTTTAGCCCTGGGGAGTTCCAGGTTGCGACCAGAATGCCAATGATCATCACTATACCGCCAAGCCAGATCCAGTTAATATATGGGTTTATGTAGATTTTAAAAGTAGCTTTGTCATAACTGATTTCCTCCCAGCCCACCAACAAGACGTACACATCAGCACCCAGTGTCGAGTAAACGCCGGGTATACTGACGGGTTGCTGCTGGACGATATAATAATCCCGGCGCGGGTTGAGAGAGGTAACCACTTCGCCATTTCTGAATAAAGTTGTGGATGCATCCAATATTTCACGGCCATCCGAGCCACTGTAATACGCCAGATCATCGAAACGCAAGCTGTAATCGCTGATACGGAGAACTTCTCCCCTGCTGAGTGATCCTTGGGTCTCTTCCTTGAAAAATGAATCTCCAATGAAGCCCAACGCGATCATCACTACCCCTAAATGAATGAGATAACTACCATAACGCCGATGGTTATGGCTGATGATCTTGCGCAGGGCAATCCATATAGATTCTCCTCTGCTTCGCACCCGAGATTGAATACCCTTCAAAAACTCGAGCAGGATGGTCAGGATAACAAATGTCACCAGCCAGAGGCCAATATATGATCCAGGGTGCATGCGATGATTGTATCCCCATGCCCCAGCAAAAACTAAGGAAAAAACGAAGGGAACCAAGAGGTTTCTGCCCAGTCGCTTGACTGTTTGTTTGCGCCAGGCGAACAAAGGTGCGATGCCCATCAATAAGACAAGGATGGCGAAGAGCGGGCCTGTCACCTGTTTGAAATAGGGCGGCCCCACCGTGATCTTCGTTCCGGTGAACAACTCTGAGATCATAGGAAAGACTGTTCCCCAAAAGACTGCAAAGGTGATTGCCAGGAAAAGCATGTTTTGCAGCAGGAAAATCGCCTCACGGGACAAGAAACTCTCCAACTCATGTTCCGACTTTAGCGTATTCCAACGGGAAAACAAGAGACTGAGCGAACCCAAGAATGTCAGACCAATGAAGGCAATAAAAGCCGGTCCAAGTGCCGATTTCGAGAAGGCGTGCACAGAACTGACTACGCCTGTACGAGTAATGAAAGTGCCAAACAGCGTCAGGGAATAGGTCAGGATAATCAAGATCATATTCCATTTTTTGAGCATGCCGCGCTTTTCGGTTATCATCACTGAATGCAGAAAAGCTGTGCCGGTCAACCAGGGCATCAGCATGGCATTTTCCACTGGATCCCAACCCCAGAAGCCGCCCCATCCCAGGACATCGTATGCCCAGCGGCTACCAAGAACAAGTCCAATCGTTAAGAAGACCCAGGCGACCAAGGTCCACCGGCGGGTGGTGCGAATCCATTCATCACCGCTAGATTTTCCCGTGATTAACGCTGCCATAGCAAAGGAGTATGGAATGATAAAACCAGTAAAGCCCAGGTAGGTGGTTGGGGGATGGCCGATCATTCCGAAGTGTCGCAACAAGGGATTCAAACCGCTGCCGTCTTCGGGAATATAGGCCATCGCGCCGCCGGGCTGAAAAAACGCCTTGGTTAATTCCGCCGCTCCGGGGAAGTGCCACAAACGGACGTAAGGATTGGTAATGAAAAACACGATCCCAATGAAGAAAGCTGTCGTCAGCATTGATACAGCGATAACATAGGGCATTAATTCACGGTCAAACTCCCACTTACGCAATAAGGCGACCATGACAAATCCAGCCATGATCCAAGCCCAAAACAGCATCGATCCCTCCTGACCTCCCCATAGTGCGGTCAGGCGCAAGAATGGTGACATAGCCTGGCTGGTGACATCGGCGACGTAGGCCAGAGAAAAATCCAAAACGAATAAAGAATACAGGGTAGAGAGTACAGAAATTGTCAGGAGCGGGAAGACAAGCAAAGATGCGTTTCGGGAACTCTTGACCCAGGATGGCAGCTCTTTTCTCCCGCCATATATAGAAGCGCCAGTGGCGTAAACGGATAAAATAAAAGCAATAAATAAAGCAATTAATCCAATATCATTGATCATTGATCTGCCTTCATATAGAATCAGTTTTCTGAATATGTTTCTGCCAGAAGTTCATCAATCTTGTTATCCAGTGTTGGCGGGAATAACGGTCCGATATGGAAGCCGCGTAGTTCGCCGTTCTTGGCAACAAAAAAAGTTTCGGGAACACCCTGAATGTTATAAGCCTGAGAAATGCGGGTACCGATGTCCGGTCCGTTAAAATAAGTGATATCGAATTCTGCGATAAACGCCAAGGCTTCCACATCGGTATCGACATAGTCCACGCCTATGAAAACGACACCCTGGTCCTTGTACTTGCGCCAGGTTTGTTCCAAGTAGGGGGCTTCATCCCGGCAGGGCGGGCACCAGGAAGCCCAGACATTGATAATTACTACTTGGCCGCGCAACTCACTGAGGGTGAGAGTCTCCCCTTCGAAGCTTGTTAGTGAGAAATCAGGCGCCATTCCTTGATTAGCGGGACCGCGCCCAACTTTAATCAACCCCCAGGTAAGTAACCCCAAGAGGGCGATGATCAAGATGGAAGAGAGAGCAAACACACTCGTTTGTTGCCGGGATTCAGTTTGGAGCTCTTCGGAAGAATGAACTTCCTGGGTTTCGTGAGTGACATCTGGCATAATTTTATGTCTCCGTTCCGACGTTCTCTTCGCCTGGTGAACTTTGTAAATGCTCAGCTTGGTGGGAATGCCCCATATTCTTCATCATCAGCAGATGAGAGAGGGGGCAGAATATAATCAAAGCGACCAGCAACACTGTGTTAAGAGGGATATTTAATAAGAAGAGTGCTACAAGAAATATTAAGGGAATCAAGCAGCAAGCCAATATAAGAAGCAGTTGTTTTTTTGTCATGGGTAAAAATTCAGGGCATCTTGGATGGATTGTTCGGCAGTATCCGCATCCGTGGCAAGCCAGATGACCAATTTTCCAGATTGAAAGTAATAATGTTTTTGATTCATCCCATCCAACTCATAAACAGTTCGTTTCCCGTCTCGGAACTCACCTGTCGGGGTGAAGGGAGAATTCACTGAGGCGATCTTTTCTTGCATGGCACGAGTCATCCTTTTTGCCATAAATTGGAAGGGGGATTCAGAAACCCAAAGTTTGGCTGACTGGTTCATCCCATAACTACCGACAGCGCCACCAACCAGTGGAAAATCCTGCTGGTGCAGGCGCTGCAGCTCATCAACGGCACGCCAACCCTCACGTTTTAAAGTTATTTCAGAGCCAGCGATGGATTCCGGGAGTTTAACCGCCTGGGGATTGATGGTGGATTGATAAGTATATAAAACACCCCCTCCAATAAAGATGAGTACCATGCCTATTGTGGCGATTAAGAAGGTAAAGAACTTTTTCATATATGGGCTATCGATTCCAAACGAAGACCCGTTCGGGTGCATCTACATCTATTATGGTGATTATCATTTTGGAAACACCTTCCAATAGAGGAGTTCCATCTACGCTGGCTGGGAAGGAAAGAATGCCAGTAACGTGATGCCCACCGCGTGGTGCGTCCCAGGTTGTGGCTTGAACGTTGAAGCCTGCATCTGTCTCGAGGGTTGCCAGGGCTGCCAGATCCATATTCAAGTCCACTGAGTGGGTGTTGAGAACGACACTGAAATCCAGGGTCTGGTTGGGACTATTGGGGTTGAGCGGAACAATCTCGACCTCCACGGCACCTTGTTTATCAATCCGACCGTCATCTTCTGCCCAGGGAGCTGGAAGAGAATCGGGAAGACTCTCAATTTCTTGTTGAGCCACAACAACTATTGTGGGTTTTATCTCCGCTGCAGAGGCTGATTCGGGCAAGAGAGATGTTTGCCCGTTACAGGCCGCCAATAAGAAAGCCAGACTCAAGGTCAAAAAAAGGGAAATCCAGTGATGACGTATTTTCATGCAACCTCCGTGCAAATTTTCATGTGCTCAATTGCTTTGTTGCGTTCTCGAATCAAGATAAAGATCATTACAGAAATACCTCCATATGTGGTGATTAAGCCGACCAACATGAAAGCAGTCTGGTATTCGGCCAAGAAGGTTGCTGCAGCAGTCAGACCGAGGATCGGCAATACATCGGTGACGTGGTGGGCACAGCAGGCCACCATCGCCAGCGCAGAGGTCGTCCCACTGGCGCCGGTAATTGCTCCAGATACCCCGGTATTTGATACAGGGACAAACAAACGTTTTTTGAGGATAGTGTAGAGAGCCATTTGCACTCCGAAACCCATAATAATAGGGATCACAATCCAGCGTTCTTCCCAGAATAAGTCCAGGGCGTGTTGAGCGCTTTCCGCCCAGGAAACGAGGCCAAAGTACAAACCGGCTAAAAATAAAGATCCCGCCAGTCCCGCAATGAGGGGCCAGAGGATTCTTTTTGATGTTGACATTTAGTGCTCCTGCTAGTTTTGTTACTTGTTCTCTAACGAAATAATAATGGATTAAACTTAGAGTACTATGAGCCATGTTGCTCTGTTGCTGGTAAGCAATTATGCTTATGACAAATATCATGCAAGAGTTGAATATTTATCAATTCAAGATAAAAAACAAATTATGGGTTTTGGTTTAGCTCTGGGAGAGTAAAGTGGAGTATCCGATGATTACCACTATCTGCAACCCATAATCCACCATCTGGATCAATAGCCATACCGGTAGGTAGGTTAAAGGCATCCAGCGAGTCTCCAAAATATCCCCAAAAGCGGATAAATTCTCCCTGATAATTAAATTCCAAAATCCGGTATCCTTCTGGATCGCTTACAAAAACCTTCCCATTTGACGCTAACCGGATATAGGGTTTGTTTTCCATAGATTGACCGTACCAACCGGCAATATTCCACTCTCTCATGGGAGTGTATACAATCCCCTCCGGGTCAGGACTGAATACCTGCACCCTTTGATTCCAAGCATCTGTGACATAAACAAGTCCCTCGTCATCAATTGCCAGACTGACCGGTTCGTTGAACTGCCCGGCTGCTAATCCTGCGCTGCCAAACTCGGTGATGAAATTTCCGCTGGAGTCGAAAACCACAATGCGTTTGTTGCCGGTGTCGGTCACGTAGACACGTCCATTT
>SDBU01000088.1_pt1 | contig 117077 bp, 174 predicted proteins | sample 2277071 | NCBI WGS metagenome assembly SDBU01 (sample SAMN10397929, study PRJNA504765) | marine sediment metagenome | isolation source: marine sediment core GS08_GC12, 126 cmbsf | place: Arctic Ocean: Gakkel Ridge, Loki's castle | collected 2008
AGGAGTGGGAATAAACTTGCCATAATCGGATTCCTCTGGAAATCAGGAGGTGTGGGCGTAGGCCTGAATGACCGAATCCCTGAAATTCTCGACGTCGATCCGCTTGCCGTCGACTATGATGTAGGCCCCGGGCACCCCGGGGAACTTGTCGAAGGCCCGAATCGCTCGAGATTCGGTTTTCGGACCCCAGGTGCCGTCGACCTTGATTTTTCCGTACTTCGGATCGGTCTCGGAAATTTCCCGATGCTTCCATAGCCATTCCATCAGGCTGTTCCAGTCCATCTGAAAAGTCTCGACCGCAGTCTCGGTGTCCGTGTCGTAGCCACCGTCGATCGCTCCTGGCGGATAGCCGAGGTCGTAGAGCATCTGTTCGACGACTATCGGCTCGAGCAGCTCCTCTTGCTTCGTCGCGGTTGGCTTCGATGCGTTCGGCGCCGGCGCAGGACTGCCAGGGGCTCCAGGTGCGGGGCCGCTTGGATAGGTTCCTACGGGAGCGTACTGAGCGTCCTCCGAAGCAATCCTTCGCGCATCAGCGATGCCGGCTCTCAGTGCCTTGGCAAAGTCCAAGACACTCACAACGCGGTGTTCAGGCCCATCCCTACCCTCGACATGGAGCGCCGGTAAATAGCCCCCTAACACGGTGCCGGCATCTCCGGTCCTATAAGACTCCGGTATATTGCCGGCGGGCGGGTTACCTAAAAACACGAATCCAACGTCCGGATTCTTGCTGGCTACGGCCGAGACGATCTTCCTCATCTCATCCCATTTGGACATATCAACGACAACGGTCGCCACGCCAGGCCTACCCAAAACAGATCGCTGCAACGACTCCAGCCTGGCTGGCGTCATTTTCTGGGTGTTGCGAACCACGGTGAGATTGCCACGTTTGCCGGACTTCTTCTTCTTGCCACCAAGAGCGAGAACGGCGCCACCGGCTGCGAACAGGAGTAGGAGTGGATTTGCCATGATTTTTCAGTCCTCGAAATGCATCTTTTGAAACTTGATGATGTAGGCCATCACGTACTTGTTGAACTCCGCCACCGCCGGTGATGTGGCAGGGAGCAAGGCGATCGGAATCTGCACACCACCTATCGTCACGCTGTAGTTAATCGTGAACTCCGCCGCGGCCTCTGTAGCACTTGCCGCCAGGTCTTCGGAGAAGGCCGCGTTGACGCCGATCTCCGCAAGCAAGGCGGCAATCATCGAGACGCCGAGCCCTGCAGCGCCTCCACTCCATCCGGCGATCGCCCGACTTACACCGAGCTTTGTCAGACTCTGTACGCCGCCAAAGTCCTTCAGTGCGAGAGCGATTTGCGAGCTGCCGAATCCCTTCTTGTACAGCTGGCCCGCGAGCTTCGTCGCGCGAGGCCCGAGAATTTGCATAGCCCGAGTGCTACTCGCGGCCTCTGACGCGGCGGTGATATTCATGCCGGCGCGCGCAAAGCCTGAGGCGTAGATTCCGATGCCCATCGTGGCCATAAGCCACAGGGTTCCGTAAATGACCGAGCCCCCCACCTTGCCGGTTCCGGTGATATCGCCGAGCCAGGTCGTGGGGTCGTCGATCAGCGTGGCGTAGAGCCATCCCTCGTCGCGATCCAGCGTGGCTAGTTTCCCCTCGAGACGGCGCCTGTTGAGCCACGAGTCGAGCACATTGATTCGCCAGCCACCGCCAACCTTGACCCTGGTCAGATCGGGCGAAAATGCGACCTCGTTGAATGCCACAGCTGGCAACGGGTCCCCGCCCGTGATGGCCTCTTCTTCGAAAACCATCACCTCACCAGACGCACGCTTACGCTTCTTCTTCCCCCCTAGGAGAACAAGTGCGGCACCGCCGGCAAGGAGTAGTGGAAACGCGTTCGCCATTGTTCAGTCGCTCGGAAATGGCTCCCCAGGCATGTGCTTGTTCCACCAGTTGACCAAATCGGCCCGTGCCTGAACCGCCTCTTGAGGTCCCCACAACTTCATCTGCACCAAATCTTCCATGAGGCTGGAACCGCCATAAAAAAACATGGACGGAGCATCCGCGGAATATTCTCCGCCGGGATTATCATCATCAACGTATGGACGAATAATCCGGATCTGCACTCTCTCATTTGTGAGACAGCGCGATGGAACCTGAGTGGCGAAGAGCTTCGTTGTGAGGCTGACGATGCTCTTGTTTCCTCCCCTGGCTAAATCGACGACGATCTTGGGGGTGCGCACCTCTGTCGTCCCGCCGTCATCCTCGACGACGGTCACCTCATATTCGAGCTTTCCGAAGTCTAACGTGATCTCGGCCGGACATTGATCCTCGGATGATCCATTCTTCCTCTTCTTCTTCTTTCCGCCCATCAGCAAAAAGGCAGCGCCGCCTGCGAAAAGTAGTGGGAGTGCGTTTGCCATGCTTTGTCCTTCCTAGTCGAGCGGTTCGGGGAACGTTTCCCCGGTAAGAGTCTTGTAGTTGCCGAGAATTTTCGACCTGATTTGGGCAATCTTGGGTGGGCCGATGATGTTGCGATCGAGCAGGCCTTTGGCGACGCCCCAGACAAACCCTCCGTAGATGACCGCGACGTTGGTTTTGATCTTCTCCGGCTCAATTCCGGGCATCGCCATCACCATATGCACGACGCTTTGGTAGTCCGACTTCGTGCAGCCGGGCGGCGAGATGGAGTGCAGCATCGCGTCGCCGATCTTGAATGCGTCCCTGTTTCCTCTGGAAATCTCGGCCTGAATGATCGCCTCCAGCTCCTGTAGGGCCCCTGGGTTAAGGTCCCATTCGAAGGCCGTCGGACAAACACCGGGTGGAAGCGGAAGGCCGCGCTTACTTGGCTTTCCACCAACCTTCTCCATTGCGTCCTGCATGGCCCTGAGAACCGCCTTCCCCAATTCAACGATCCCCGTGCGTGCGGGGTCGAAGTTGGTGCCCGTGGTTTTCTTGTACCAATCAAGCTCGCGCGCCCAAAACTCTTCGCCTTTCTCCTCGGAGACCTTGCCGTCGTTCGCGCGAGTCGAAAGTGACTGCGCGAACGTCAGCATGTAGACGTCCGGAATCGTCATCTCGAAGTCGTTCTTCTCACCGGGGATCTGAATCTTCACCCTCGAGTTCACGCTCGCCCGATGACATCCCGGCGGCAAGACCTCATTCACGAAGAAGTTCGCCTCGTCCGCGGGATCCTCCTTGCCGCCATGCTTGGCGAGCGCGCGCTCGGCCACGCCCTTCATTTCCCCGATGGTGATGACCGTCGTCGGAGGACACTTCTTTTCGTCCTCGTCCTTTTTCTTCTTCTGAGTAACGACAACGGCGGCGGCGCCACCAAGGAGGAGGATCGGGAGTAAATTGACAGCCATCAGTAGTTCTCCTGGAATGCTTCGGTCTCGGAATCGAGCCACTTGTTGAAAGTTTGGACGCCAGATTTTTCGGTGGGCAGTTCGGAAATTAACACGAGACCATCGGTAGTCTCGACCTTGTGGGTCGCACGGAATAGGCCAAGGATGGCCTTGCGGCTCTCGGCCATTATGGGGCGCAGCTGCTCCATCGTCATGCCTTCCATCAGCTCCTGATAGTCGACGGTGATGAGGTTCTGCTCCTCGACCTGGTCTGCCAAAAACGGATCGAGCACCATCTCCTTCCAGTCCTTTCCGACGGAATAGGTGGCGAAGTTCTTCGAAAACTTGACCTCCCCAACCTCGGCGACCGGCTTCTTGGCGACCTTCTTGTCCTTCTTCTTCGAAAACGACTTGTACAGCAGCGCAGCTCCCGCGAGACCGATGAGGCCAGGCACGACAAAATCGCCCACCCCCTTCTTCTCGGGCTCGAGCAGCGGACTCTCTGACGGAGCCGGGTTCGGCGCTGGACTTGGCGCTTCCACTTCGTCGCTCATCCTAAATCCGTCCCTCTCGGGAAAACCCACTCATCTCGAGCGAGCATCTGCTCAGCGTCGCGCAGGGCCAGCATACTGTCGCGATCGACGGCTCCGTCCCTGCGAAGATCACTCTCGTAGGCGAGCGACATGTACCCCTGAAAGCCGGCGAGATTGCCATTCGGAAACCCCACGGCGTCGAGCGCGGTGAGCATCGCTTCCTCATTGATGTACGGGCCAAATCCGACGAAATGCTCCTGCTCTTCCTGAAGTGTCCACCCGCCGCGCACCTGACCGCACTGGTATCCGAAAGGCGCGCTCTCCTTGGGGTCACACTCCTCACCAGTCCGGTCCACCACCTTCCTCGGCTTGCGCTTGCTCGCCATGCCCAACATGACGACCCCCGCTCCGAGTAGGAGAAAGTGGCCATATTCATCACCAAAGCTCACCCCCCAACGCCTCCGCTTACCGCGGCTGACGCCTTCTCGATGGCCTCCTCGAGCTGGTCGAGGAAATGCTCCACCGCCTCACCGCCCTGAGGTAGCTCGGCGATCGACATCACGAACTGGCCGACCTTCACTCCACGGTTGGCGACGAAGTCCTGGAAAGCCGTCTCGAGGCGACCCTCCACACCAGCCTGTCCCACGAATGGCAGGACCGTCTTCTCGTACCAGTCGGGACCGATCTCGTAGGTCGACAAATCGCTCGAAAACGAAACCTGATCTTGCGGTGCAATCGGGACCTCCGACGACGGGTAATTCCGCCACGCCCGATACCAATCCAGGAAGGTAATCCTGGTCGCCTCATCGATGAGGCCACCGACCGTCAAATCGACGCGGGGATCCTCAACCATGAAGTGGCCTATATTCCGGGCGATGACCGCGTATAGCTCCGCCACCTGATCGCTCTCGGGCTCCTCCGGGAATCCCGAGCACTGCGGGGCGATGTCCCCAAATAGCGCGTCGGTCATCTGAATCAGCGTCAACGTCGGGTCCGCCTCAACCAGCTCGTGGAAGGCGCCGTACATGAACTGGTTGAATAGCTTCGCATCAACGACGTCGACCGTCTTGCAGTCGCCGCTCACGCGAATGCCCCAACGGACACCGCCGCTGGATCCTCCACCCGACTTCTTCCGCTTTTTCTTTCCGCCCGAAAGCAGAATTAGCGCGGCGCCGCCGGCAAGAATTGGGAGTGCTGAAGAGGATTTGGCCATTTTCTACTCCGTCAAAACCTTGAAGCCGAAGTAACCGGCCGCTCCGATTGCGACAATGCCGACCGCCATGCCGACCATGGAACCACCGCCATTCTTCTTCACGGCCGCCGGGCCACCGACACCGCCGAGATATCCGCCCTCAACATGCTCGAGCTGGCGCTTCGGAGCACCCTTGGCAAGCGAGGGCTGCTTCAACTCCTCGATCGCAATCTCGTCCAGATCGTCGAACAAGCACGCCGCCTGATCGAAGTAGTCGATGATCTTCCGAATCTCACCCCACCACCACGTCGATAGTGGATGAATGAAGTCGTCGGTCCAAGACTTGTCAGGTCGATACCCGGCCGCCTCCCACGCGTCCACCAGGTCGACGACCTTATTGAACCTGTCGCTCAGCGCGACTGGGAATACCGCTCCGCCGTAGACTGCCTCCGCGCGCGAATGGACCTTCTTGTAATGAGTCACGAGGACATTGTTGATGTACTTGTCCGTCGCCCTGACCCAGGCGTTGTAGCTGTCGTGGTCGCACATGCCCCAAAAGCACATCGCGTCAGCGTCGATCAGCTCGTACCACGCCAGCCCCTCGTCGCCCTCGAAATCGTATCGTGGCGAATAGAGCCTTTTGTCGGCGTTGACAATATCCCTATTGCTGCAATGCCCGCGTTTCGGATTCGGCATGGACTCTCTCCTGGTGGATTTTACCAAACAAGGCCGCGCTTCGTAAGCGTGAGCTTGCCGCCAAAGCACAAAAATACTTCGGGCTTTTGAATGGTTGGACCGCAATAAAGTTCGATGCTTTTCGACCGACATCCGGTTGCGTCGCATATTGCTCTAAAATCGTGGATGTAATCCGACTCCTTTTTGGTCGGAGACCACTTGTCAGATCGATATACGATATGAGAGGCCCTGGCCCCCATCCTGTGCAATCGCACATCAGGCACCTTGACCTTGAATGTATTTTCAGCTGGACGAGCCGTGAAGACCTCGAACATCTTCGCCGCTCCGCCATATCGTGAAATATCGGCCAAACGATACATATTGCGTGGCCGTTTGATAGCGACGACCGCCTTGTACTTTGGGGACCACATGAACATCCATTCGGATGACGGTTCCCACAGCGCATTGCCATGATCATCGATTTTGCGAGAGGTTTCCCCCGGCTTCATCACCCATCCCCATTCAACCATCGAGCCAAGCCATGAGCATGGCCCAGGATCCGGCATAATTTTCGGACTACGAAGCTTGATGGACTTTGGGGGCTTTACCGAGGGCTTTTTTGCTTCTCGTTTGGTCGATTTATTGCGCTTCCGGCCTGGATTTCCGATGCGGGCCTCGCGGATCCGCCTGTAGATCTTCTCGTCGTTCTCAGTGCTGGAGCTGACCCCAGTCAGGCGCAACGCTCGAGCCCGGTCAGCCACTGAGCGGACAACCAGTCCCTGGATGAGGGGGATCCCCAGCTCGCGCTCCTCGACGACCTCCACCGCCTTGCGTAGCCCAGCGCCCGACCGCACCCCCTTGATTTGGGTGTCGAATGCCATCCAAAAATCCCACTCGCGCATGATTTGGTCCCGATCGTCACCACCGCGACGAAACTGCAACCAGCGCTGGTCACCAGGATTGTGCGCGCGCTTGAGCTTGCCGTAGACCAATACGACACCAGGCTCGTTCGGGAGCGGGAAAGACCGAAACGAGCCTCCGATGAAATCCGACGGCGGCCGTTGCCGGAATCTCCAGGACACGCCCGTCTCGCGCGAGGTGTAGAGCCGGCGCGCGTGCGGCCGCGCGAGCTTCTCGGCCCTCTTCCGAGTGCTTGCCGTCGACTTCGAGACAATAATGGTCTGGAGGTTTTCTTTAGACACGATCGCCCTCGAGGCCACCCTCGCTCTGGCGATTGAGGTGAGCGAGGCGAGTTACGCAGGAGGCGGATTCACCAACTAGGTGATGCCGAGTTCGGCCTTGATGCTCGCAATCGAGTTGCTGAATCGGGAGATCTGCTCGCCCGACGACGGGCAAATCACGAAGCCAGCGAATGCTCCGGGTTTGATCGGTGGGAGAACGTCGGCTATTGCCCAGTAGCACTGGACGCCGTCCATCATCTGCGCGCCCGTCTCGAGGATACCCAATGACGCCTGCGGATAGTCCCCGCGCAGCTTCTCCTGGTTGGCCGCGAATGCCGCGTCCCAATTGAATTTCGAAGGGTCGCCCGCCTCTTGGAGACGAATGGCAATCGCCTCCAATGCCAAAAGCCTCGCCTGATCAGGATCGCTGCGACCATCATCGTGGACGCGCTCGAAAGCTTCATCGAACTGACCCTTGATCTCGCCGAAGTGCTTGGGCGCAAAGCCCTTCGCGGCGGAGACCTTTCGGACCTGCCAATTGAAGGTGGAATGCTTTCCTGACAGGACGATATTCGGATCCGTCGGCTCGCCATTGCCGTTCGTCTTGCCATTCGGCTTCGACTTTGCCTTCTTCTTCTTTTTCGGCATCAAAAGGTAGGCGGCCGCGCCGGCGCCGAGAATGAGGGGTAGTGCGTTTGCCATTTTGGAATCTCCTGCGTGCTGTATTCTACGAGATTTCGGTAAGAATCTCGACTATTGTTGAAGGCGGCTCTTTCCCCTCGAGCCATGGGGCCTGAAGGTGGAAAACGAGAGATCCAGTTCCTGGCTTTGCTCCCTCGAAAATGTAGATATCGGCACCTCCAGAGCCTCCAACCTGGCCTTGGGGCTGCGAGGACTTGTCGTATTCGGTCTTGACGTGTGTGACCGAATTGTCCGGAGGGGATGCCGCGAGCGACCAGCTATAACCGCTACTTCCAGCGATATCGCTCATCGATACCGAGAAGCGCTCGCCAACCTTCGCTTTGATTAGGTCGGGACGACCCTCGGTGTCACCCTGAAAAATGGTTCCTCGGCCGTTCACGGCAGGAAGAACTTTCCTGTTGCCGTTTTTCGTGGCCCGCTTTCGCCTTTTCTTCCCCGTGAAAAGGATGATCGCTCCGCCGATGGCAAGTATGGGTAGAAAACTCATTATCTCATTCCTCCTCGAGGTAGGTGAGAACAGCCATCAATCCAAGGCCGGCGACCACCCCTGCTTTGACCAGTTTTCCCTTGTTCCACCCGCTCTTATTTTCTCGGGTGGCAAGCGCGCGACTCGCCCAAGGCCAGCACCACTGGTCGCTTACCCCGTCTGCCTCGTCGATCGCGTTGATGACCTGCGGGAGATCTTCCGGATCGACGATTGGACCCGAATAGATTCGCCCATCCGTTCCTTTGTTCTTGAGCTGCCCAACGCCGCGTCCGATATTCACGATGTGACCGATCAACACCTCCGCATCGTGGATCCACTTCTTCAGACCATTAAGTGATGCGTCGGGCACGACGCCATCAAGTTCTGGAATCTCGATCTCGTCCCACCGTGCGAAAAGATGGTTCCTTCTGGCTGAAAGGCCGGACTTCAAAACGAGCTGGCCCGGGAGGCGCTTCACGACATCGTGCAGCTCGTTCGCGCGCTCCCAAAGCTCACCGAATTCGATGAGGCGAGCATCCTGGTCGACCTCGGGACCGCCATCCGAGCCCCCTGCTGGCGGGAGAGATTTCATCAAGCCTCGTCGCTCCCCTTCAGGGTCTGCTGGCGCTCAGCGTACTGGAGCCGTCGCAGCTCCTCGCGTTCGTTGAGGTTCTTGTTGACGTAGTGCATGGCGAAAGCTGTTACCGCCGCGCCTCCAAGAAGCCACAGGAGCTTGTTACTGGTTTCGTCGTCTTTTTTCTTCGCCATTTTCGTCTCTTAGTTCTGGACCGCGTGCAGGCCTACGTTCGGGAGCGGGGGTTCTTCTTCGGTTTGATTGAAGTCGTCGATCAGCTGCACAGACAGATTCATGAGGCCATACAAAACCTCTTTCCCAATCTCGCTTTCGATCCTCCGACCGTCGTTGTAGATGAACTCGTCGTTGGCTTCGTCGTACTTCCACTCGCACGCCGGCACCAGCTCGGCAAGTGCCTGGCGCACCATGAGCGGCCCAACGGTTTCGGCGTCAATCGGTTTGCCCAGGCTCTGCGAGATGGCAAGCATGACAGCCCTCATCGCAGGTATTGCCGTCTGTTCGGTCGCAACCGCGTTAATCGGAAACTCATCGGCCTCGGTGGGATCGACGTGAATGGCCGCGAGGAATTCCTCGCACATCACCGCGGGATCCTCATGAACCTCTTCGACAGTCAGCGTGACCTCGGCTGCCTCTTCCCCCTCGGTCAGCGACACATCCTCTTCCTTCATATCAAAATCACCTGCCTCATCACCAGTTGGCTCCTCGTCCTTCTCGAGATCACCTTCGTCGATTGCCTCCACCTGGAGCACGCCTTCGTCGCACGAATATCCAACTGGAGGCTCGAGTGCGTCGCACGATTCTCCGGTGCGCGGCTTCGACTTGCGCTTCTTCTTCTTGCCGCCGAGAACGACTGCGGCTGCGCCTGCAGCAAGTAGTAGTGGTATTGGGCTTGGCATTTTTGAAACTCCTATGCGGCCGCTTTGGCCTCTTCATCGAGGCCGTAGACCTTCAGCATTACGTCCATCCCGGGATAGTTCTGCCACCCCTGAATGGTCTGCCAGATAAAGTCGGGATCCATCGTCGTTCCGTATCCCCTGTTGCAATCGTGGATCGCCTTTTCGAGCGCAATGAGGCTACTCCGAGAGCGCGCGTCAACGAGATCGAAGTCGTAGACAAGGTGAGGTCGACCCCACCATCGTCGAACGGCGACGTAATTCGTACCGGTTCCGAGCTTGCTGAACACTCGGTCGCAAGCCATCCAGACGTGGTGCACTGCACACACGAATGACCATCGAGGATTGAGCAACGCATTTGGGTGCGCGCGCATGAAACTCAGCCCGTTCGACGCCTTGAATGCCGTCTCGGGTCGCATGCCGAATAGTCCCCGCGCCGCATTCATCGGGTTCTTTTTGATCTCGGGATTGACCGCGGCGGGGTTGAAGTTGGACTCACGAAAACCGATTGTCGTCAGATAATCGGCGAGGAACGGCATCGATCCAAACTCGTTGGAGTAATGGAGCGACATCCCCCGAATCTCGTTGAGCATTTCGAGGCGCCCGGTGTGCCCCTTCACCGCAAAGCCGCTCGTCTTTACGCCGCGACTCGACGAGCTACGCTTTCCTCCAAGGACTGCGTAACCGCCGAGGGCGAATAGGGCTAAGGTGACGGGCTCCATTTTACTTCTTGTTCTTCTTCTTCTTTTTGCGGCGCTTCTTGCTAGCTCGTACGCGCTGGCTGCTCATGCCCTGGCCCCGCTGTACCACTCTCGAAAATATGTTGAACAGGAGCCGGTCGGCGGGATCCTCGGAACCTGCAACTCCATCGAAAATGGTGCCCTCGGCTGATTCGTCCTCATTCTCGTCGTCGTCGTCGTTCTCGTCGTCGTCGTCGCCGTCGTCCTCGAATTCGGCGGCGTCGTCGTCGGGTGAGCCTTCGGCTGCGGCCGAAAGTAGGTCGTTGATATCGACGCGCGGCTGAGACTTGTCATCGAGCATCTCCTTGATGACTTCGCCAATCTCTTTTTCGTCTGCGCAAGCGGCGGCATTTGAGACATCTTCGACTGGTGATACGGAAAACCCGCGGCCTTTTCTTCCGCGGCGGACTAAAATGAGGATTGGTTTGGATGTGTCGTAATCTGGCATTTTCTCTTCTCCCGCCCAACGAATACCATTCCTTGTTGTGGGCCTCAACGATTTGGGAGATTCAGCTGCTTTTTGCCAACTGCTGTGACGAGGGCTAGAAATAGAAGGGTAGATGACTGCATGTGGAGGACGTTGACCAAGGCTTCGAACGGGTCGCTTTTCTTCTTCTTGGCCACATTCCTCTCAAATCATCCTGTGGCGACGACCATCCGGCGGTAATCACCCTCGGGGAGATCACACCCAACTTCGTCTGCGGAAACCTCGTCGAATTCGAGATCGAGGATTTCCTGAGGAGGATCAATCATGCTTCCTCCGCGACCGTTTTCGGTATCCGGATAATACATTCCCTCGGTCGTCACGCGGCCTTCCGTGTCGAGGAGGTCGAGGTTGATCATGGGAATCCAAATAAGCGCGAACTTGTGCCCAGCCTCGGATGTCGGCCGAAATCCGTTGAGGATGCGCCTTTGATTGTCCTGGTAGACCGGGTTGAACGACACTCCCTTTTGGGTGAAGTAGCTGTCGATGTTCGCGTGACCCTCTTTTAGATCCTCGAGCGCCAACCCGTACAGCGCCTGATTCCAGGGCGCACAGTCGATGCGCACGAGCAAATCCTTGACCACCTGCCGCATCCCGGGCTCGGCCACGACGTCGCGGGATCCGAAAAGGGCTTCGCGGCAGACCTCAAGCGGCGTGTCCCCGAGCTTGATCTGGTACAGCTTCCCAATTCGAGCCCTACCCTCCGAGTCCATGTTGCGAGCAAGCACGGACGCGGCTGAGGAGTCGTCAAGCTCATCCTCGACGTCAGCATCCTCGGGCTCGTCATCCGACTCTTCCTCGCCGGACTCGAAGATCTCCTCGTCCTCATCGTCGAGATCCTCAGCCTCCTCAGGTGGCGGCGGGGAGTCGTTAGCGGATCGCGCCACCTTCTTCCCTCGCTTTTTCTTCTTGCCGGACATGAGCAGCAACGCGCCTGCGCCCGCAAGAAGAAGTATCGTACCCTTAGATGCCATCGATTCTACGATTCCTGGAGACTAGAATCCCTTCAGGAATCCGTCGGGATCCTGCTTAGCTCGCTGGTTCACCTCGTTGACGATCTGCCCGATTCCGGACCAGACCTGCTTTTGCTCGTCCGACTCGAGCTTCTCCCACGCGCAGTCCCGCAACTCGTCAGCTACGTGCATCTGTACGTCCGAGAGCTTGTAGATCTCGCCGGCAAGGACGTATTCGCGGATCTTGTATCGCGCCAGCTCGAGCGCATCATCCTGAGCCTCGCGACTCATGTGCAAAGGCCCCTCTTCCGTCCAAATGTCGGGAAGTTTCTGGCAGCGCGACTTCTTCCGCATCGAATAAAGCACGATGCCGCCGACGACGACAATGCCAGTGGCGAGAGCTGCAGGTCTGAGGTTTTGCTTGGCCATTATCGCCTCCGCTTTCGCGTCCGACTTCTCCGAGCGCGGCGGGTTCGTTGGGCGCCATGGCGGGTTGTCTCCTTTACCTTTGTGCGTGTCGGCTTGCGATACCGAAACTTCGTCGGGAGCACGATCTTGGCCGTGTGGACCTGCCTCTTTTTTCGAGTCTTGTTTTTGTAGAACGATTCCGATATCGCTCGCTGATACAAAGCGCACCAAAGTAGCTGCACCGCGCGTAGGTAAAGTCCGCGAATTTTCCTTCGGCCGGAGGGCACCACCTTGCCCGGGTCATCGTAAATCTTCCCAATCCTAATGAGCGCCGCCTTCGCACGAGCGGCATATTCGTAGATTTGTGCCCTCACTGCAGGATGCGACTTGCCAGCGGCCTCGCGCGTGTTTTGTGCCAAGTCACGAAGCCGTTTTCGCCACTGCCGTTCAGCCTGCTTGTTGTAACCGAGATTCCCCTCGATATCGTATTGGACGCCCTGCACCGACATGGGTAGCGTCGAGGAGAGGGACGGGAAGCGGACGATGCTCTGGAATACCCTGTATCCCTTATAGGAGCTGTTCTCGCTGATAGACTTTGTCCAGGCCAGCGGATCGCGGCACTTGGGCGGCGCCTTTGACAACTCTGGTGCTGTCGTCAGCTCCCGTTCCGCAATGTGCTCAGAGATCAGGCGAGGATCGCCCATATATTTCTTCTCGTCGCCTCCGGGGTCCACGCAACGCACGTGCCCGGAGAATATTTTTGCGTCGCCGTTATCACATACCCAGCATCTGTAGTTCCCTGACGTTGAATTAGGATCGACCTCACCCTCCTCATTCAGGGTCTGGTAAATCACGTCCTCTCCGCACGCGTCGTACTTGCTGCCGTAGATCCTTGAACGATCTTGGCTGGCGAGGCCGCCGGCCACTGCGACTCTGGAAACGTCCACATCGTCCGCGGATGTCTGCGCGAACGTATGCCCGGTGCGCTCGAGGATCACTGGTTGTTCCGGCATGAAGCCCGCACTCGCAGGGACGCCGGCGCCCCAGTGACCGCGGGGATCGGAGCGCGCGAATCGGCGTCCAAGTCTTCCTATCTTGTGAGTCATATTCCTGTCACCCCTACTCGTGAAACGTCCACGTCGTCGGGCGCTGTCTGAGCAAATCGGGCGCCCCGAATCGCCATGTCCATGCTGCCGTCGCCCATGCTCGCGTAGCCAAGGCTTCCGTAGGTCTGTACCGCGCCCATCGGAGCTGATCCGCCACGAGGTGCCGACCCCCTGACCGGTCGAGGAGACTGCGCCACGCCGGCCTGACCGCCCCAACCCGGCATGCCTGGCGCAATGCCGGGGACACCGAATAGACGGCCTTCCTCTTGGGCCCGAAGCATCCGATGCCTGTTCGTCATTCGGTGCGGCTCGAGCATCCGATTCGGAGGCTGAATGGAGGCGAATCGCTTTTTTCGTTTTGCCATGGAAAATGGTCCTGTCAATAGTACCAATTCCCCGTGATTCGTGGAATAGGCGATTCTCAGAATCTCCAGGTTGCCGGGGACTTCGCCTGAAAATTTGATGTGAATCTCGATTGCGTTGTCGTTGCGATCAATAATGGGCGCGAATAAAGCATGCACGCTTTCATCAGACGACCACTCGACTTGAGCTTCGTTTCCTGGGATCGAATTGAATCCGTGACCCTGAAGGATAATGATAGCCGTTGAACCCTCAATATGAGGCGTGACGTTCTCGACTGTCGGAATAGCCTCTTCGTGCACCGGGGAGTGCACGTTGTACGGAAGGTTCCAGTACGGAAAGATGTGGACCCCGTTCCGTCGGTGCCGGCGACGACGACCGCGACCGCGACCCATCCCCGATCCGCCTCCAGGGTGACGACCTGAGCCCCCTCCCGACCCTCCACCGCCGGCACCTCGCCCCGCTCCCCCTCGAGTGCCTCCGCCTCGGCCGCCACCTGGTCCGCCGTATCCACGAGGATGAGGGCCGGGCTCGACGATCGCGTTGGGCATACGTCTCTGAGCATCTTCCCACGCTTCCCAATCCATCGCCCCGCCGTAGCTCTCGGCAAATCCTTGCTCGTAGATCTTGTGCTGAAAGTTGTTCGGCGAAAACGGATTCCGTCGCTTCCCGCCAATCCCGTCCGCGCGACCCCGATAGAGAGCCTCATCACCAGCATCGCCGGGGACTGGGTTGAGGTGACTCCCGTACTTGCGAGGCGCATAGTCCACTGGATCGATCCCCGGGCGACCGGTCCAATTCAGCAATCCGTACCTGCGGCCCTCGACGGACTCGTTTTCGAGCCAGTGGCCAATCAGGTCCATGTACTCGGCGCAGATCGAGATCTTGTTTTCGAGCCACGCCGGAAAGTGGCCGGCCCCTTCCTCCATGTGACCAAGAGCCTCGTCGGCGTATTCGGAGATCTCACGCAGGTTCTTCGTCGCCATGTAGGCGCGGCCGTGCGGGTCGCCGCCGTAACGGATGCCGTGCGACGCCTGCCCACGAAGGAAATGCGTCACGTCCTTCATCTCCGTGCGCACCGACGAGATGATGTGGTTCGTCCACTGGGGAAGATCCCCAGCACCGGAATCGAGCAGGCTTAGAGCCAGCTTCGAATAGTGCGAAATGCTCTCGAGTAGACGACGGTACACCTCCACATGCCTGTGCGTCATCTTCGAACCATCGGCGGTGGCGAACGAAATAGGGCTGCCATGATCGCCATGAACCGCGTTGCCATGGCGGCCTCTTTTTCCGTGTCTCCCAACTCGATGCGTCATAATGAGTGTCTCCTATCGCCCCAAAACGCAGGGGCAGGTGATAGGCTCGGATCTGCCTCCAGGCAAATCGCCTTGCGGAGGCACGGCGACGGTGGCGAATACCACGTCGCCGTGCAGCTCGAAGTTTAGGATCTCGCAGCGAAGTGCGTCATCCGTATGGATGTTCCGGAGCTTGCCGGAGCCGTTCGGAAGCACCTCGACGAAGCTGGACTCGCGCGCCTTCGGAGCCGGTGTATCCGTTTTGGAGTAGGTCCGCGACCCACTCGCGTCGCGGCAGGCAATCCCTCGGTCGCTGCAAAGCGCCTGCCACGATCTCGCCGACGGGGTTCCATCCCGATTTTCCCGCTTCTTCGACCATCGAACCGCGTGCTCGAGCCCGTTGAGCGTTTCCCTATTGAGCTTCCCAGTGACGCGAACCTGGCCCCACCTCCCAAATCGCTCCGAGCACCGGTTGTAGTCGTGCTGGAATTGGCGAACGGTGGAACCTGGAACCTTGTGATCGCTCGGATTCACGCCGTAGCCAAGGAGCTTGAACCCGCGACGGACGGCACGGCTGCTCTTGAACATTTGGGAGTTGTACCCCTTGGCGTCTCCGCTGAGATTGGGTGGCTTGGCCATGGCTCACATTCCTTCCGCAGCGTTGTAGAGGTGCTGTTTTCCGTAGCCGTTTCCGGCGGTGGTCACCATCTCGATCACACATGGCCAGGCGAGCTTCGGGGACATGCGCTGGTTGACCATGGCGATCTCGAGCGCGTTGAGTGTGTTCGGCCCAATATCGCCGTCCACCTGAAGGTTCCCCTCGGGAACGTGCGGAAACGAAATCGACCGGTAACGATCGGGCACCAATGCGATGCGGGAGATCACCAGGTTCCAATGGCGTTGGAACCGGCGAATCATCGCGTTTCCATCTGGGCTGAGATATCCCAGGTATTGCAGCGCTCGCGCGACATCGCTTTCGTCTCCAAATAGCTGGCTGTTGTATCCACCGGGACCGCCGCTGATATTCGGAGGGCGAGAGGGGGATTGAGGCCCCTTCTCACCGGGGCAGCTGTGGGCGGCGGTAAGCGTCAGGATGTCCGGCTTCCAAGCCTTGCTCCCCTGCGAAAAGCAGCTCTCGTTTTGCCAGGCGCCGTGATCTCCCGGCAAGTCCCCAGGCCGTCCGAGCGCTGGCGCAGGACCGGGACGAAAGCCGATTCCTGGCCCCGGTGGATGGAATACCGGCCCTGGGTTGCGCGGATGAAATCCCGGAGTCGAGCGCGGCCCTGGATCGAAGTTCAGCCCCGGAGGCGACGGGAATGTTCCAGGCGGTGGAGGTAGTCGGGGCGCGCCCGTCCCTGGCGGCTGCGGACGACCCGCGGGCAGTGGTGACAGCGATGCGGGAATCGTCGGCCGTGGGGCAGTCGATGGTGGACGCGACGAGGATCCGCCAGTGGGCGGTAACGACGACGACGGACGGGCGGCCACGGACGCCGATGCTGGCGCCGCGGAGCTGGTGGCCGCGAAAAGTCCGCCAGCCTTGCTGTACTTTCTAGCAGTTCTCCACGTCATCAGGCTGTTCTCCGTCCGCCCCTCAGGCCAGGGAAACGGGCATATTCCGTATGTTCGGCCCCGATTCCCATCCCGTATTTTCGAGGCTTCCTTCCGGTTAGGTTCAGACCCGACGCGCGGCGGCCCAAGGTTGCTCGACCCTTTCCGCTACGAAGCTTCCCGAGTAGCTCGAGCCACTTTCGGTCGCACTTGTTGAGCTTGGCCGGGGCGTTGACCATCTCGTCCCACTTCTGCTTGCAATCCGAATCCTCGGTAGGTCCGGGCGGTCGCGGAGTTTGCGGAGGCAGTGTGGAACCCGGTGGAATGGGGATGGGGATGGGATCGGGCGCGGGTGGAATGTCGCCCGTCGTTGGCGGAGGAATCCTTTCCGGGGGCGTCGGGCACACCGGAACCTCGAGTGTGTGGGTCCCGTATTCGTCGGCGAAATTCAGCACGCACATCCGACCGCTCGGCGTGTCGATGCACTGGCCGAGGTCGGTGACGGGTTTTCCGTTCCATGGATGACTCGCTGGATCGCACACGAGGGTGAGCCCCGCAGACGACTCAACCACGCAGCATTGTCCTGGCGGGAGCTTGGGGATATCGGGCGGCGGGGGGCACAGTGGCAATCGAGCGCCACCGCCGGGCAACTTCGGGTGCTCCACCGAAACGATGGGCTTTCCGCCGACAACCACCTCGGCGACGACCTGAACCTCGAGCCCGTGATATGGCGTGCCTTCGCACACCAGGGTTCCGGTTGAGGGATCGTAGCAGCATACGTCCGGGAATTTGGGCGGTGGGGGAATGGGGCGCGGTGTCAGCCTTGTCTTTTTCGGAACACGCTTCGGAGGCTTGCGCGTGCAGACCGGAAAAATGTAGCCGCCCAGCTCCTCGCAGATACTGAACATTGCCGCGAGTGCCGGATTCGCCGCGCGCTCGGACGGCGGAATGTCGCTGATGTCTCCGCAGCGAAGACGTGCAACCTTCATTCCGTCGACGTTGTCGGCGAATTCGAGGAACTCGAGTGGGATCCTCTTTCCCGCAAGTGGAAAGTCGAGGCCCTCCGGACAAACAATCAGCCCCGTCTCCTCTTCGATGCAGCAGGGGCGCTCGTCAGGCTCCTCGTCGATGGGCTCACAGACCGGAAGGCGGACACCGCCGCCGGGGAGATCGGGATGTTCCACCGAAGCGATTTGAATTCCGCCCGCTTCGGCGAATGTGACGATCTTGACGATCAGCAAATCGTAGGCTGAGCCGGGACACACGAGCTGAGCCTTCTCGCCCGACAGGACGCGGACGCAGCAATCTTGCGGCACGGGCTCTTTGTCTGCGCCCTCTTCCTCGCAAAGCGGGGCAAACGTCAGATTCGAAGTGCCGGGCATTCGGACTCCGCAGATCATCATTCCGGTGTCGTCCGGCTCGCAGCCGTGGACCTCGGCTTCCGCACCGTGAAGCGACGTCTTCGCGTTGCGGAATCGGAAGAAATATCCGGTCGCACCTTTTTGAACGCAGAATTTGAACTGAGGCGGGAGGCTGTCGGGTGCCGCGGGTACGGTCGGTGACGGCTTGAGCTTGAACTTGCTGACCTTAGCGATGGATGCCTTGATGGGTGGAGGAGTTCCGTTCGGCGGAGTCGCCACCAGTCTCATCGGCTTGATGGCCGATTGCAGCGCGCCGTACTGCCGCGCGCCGTTTTCGAGCCGGAATGGCGCGGGAAGATTGGCGTTGCGGATAATCGGGTAGCCGTAAAGGTCGAACCCGGAAACGACCGGACCAATACCGCTGAACGATATGCCGGATTCATCGGTGCTGGCACAAGGGGCTTGGGGTGCGCAATCGCTGAATCGTCGGCCCCTGGATTTTGATCTTCTTCTTTTCGGCATTTTGCCCTCCTACGGACTGCAGGCCCTGCAGCTATCGGGCTGGTAAGAAACTACCAATCCCCGTTGTTCGAGTTCTGCGGATGGGTCGTATTCTATCACATTCCACCCCTGGTCATGCCCTTGGGTGACGACATGAAAGATCCCCCCGCCTCTGAAAAAGATGTGCGGCCACACGTCTAATCCTTCGAATATCTTGATCGCAACATCTGCAGCGACAATGTCGATGCAGAGACCTATTCTTTTTTCGATCAGAACCGGGATGGTGCTGATCTCCGAAATCATGAGTAGAACGTCTTTATTCTGTGAGTCGTACTTGATCTTGCCGCAAGCCAGCGCGCAAACGTCCTCCGGATGACGTCTCAGATGCAGAACGTTGATGGCGATGGCCGCATGGATAGCGGCGATCCCCTGCTCCACCATTTCCTCATCGCTGACGTCCCTGTCGTCCGTGAGGATTCTGAATTCGAATCGAGCCATTACTGCGATTCTACCGTAAAAACCAGCGACCAGCCCGCGACAACTGGGGCGCCGCCCAAAGGCGTGAAAGTGATCTGCACGGAATCCGGAACGAGGATGATGTCGCTCTTGGACTCCGCAGCGTTGATGTTGATGATTCCCAGCGCCGTACTACCCGCGAACGTTCCGTCGTCGCCCGCATCGAATCGAATCGTGTAGAGCACAGCGATCGCTGCTATTTCGTGTGAAATGATCTGGACTTTTCGTGTTCCGGGAGGAATTGGAACCCGCGTGACATCCACGTCATTCGTGAGCACGGTGATCGTTCGATTCTCCGTGTTCTGAGTGCTGTTGATGACGATGGGAACAACCCGCACGCCGATGATTGCGTCCTCGACGAATCCCGCGAGACCTGTCTGAGGCAGATTCCCTCCCGATCCGCGATTAACCTCGTAGGCCGCTTGCTCCGGAACAGCTCCGACGTTTGCGGGGGCGAGGATGAAAGCTGTCACCCCCCACGCATACACGTCGAGACTTCGATTCCCCATGATGTCCACGTCGTAGAACCGCTGCCCTGACTCGTCGAAGACCATAACTCGGCCCTGCAGCTGAGTAATGGCGGGGATGAAGTCGGGACTCGTAGCCACCAATCCGTCCGAAGTTGGCTTGAGCTGCTGACTGAGAATTTCATTATCCGACAACGGCTGGAGTGCAACCGCATTCCCAACGCGCTGCACGGCGATGCCAAAGAACGACACATGCCAAAATCGAGGCCGGCAATCGCTCGAGACATACGTGGCCATGCCGATGGCCTTGTCCATCGGATTACCGGCAACGATGCTATTCGCAGGACTGTCGAGACGCGCGAACATGTGTGTGCGCCTGTAGACCGACTTGCCGGCGCCCGCGTCTCCAGGCGGAAGATCGATGAGCCGATCGGGCTGAACCTGAAATCCGAGCGCCTGGTTTTTCGCAATCTTGCCGAGGGGCTCCGTCCGATCGAACGGCGCTTCCGCCGATGGATTCGGCAGCATGATGCGGGGGTCATCGAAGTGGGCGAGCATCGAGCGCTCGAGATTCCTCACCTCCCGAATATCGGGTCGACCGTCAGGGTGAAGCACACCGAAGTTGCCAGTCTCCTCCGCGCGCAGTCGTTCCTGCATTGCCTGAACGGCTGGCGTCATTTGTTCGGCGACGGCTGCGGGGACGACGGATCGTCTGAGATTTCTTTTTCTGCTCATTACGGTTCAACCTCGAAAACGAGAGAGAAGCTTGTGATCGGAGTGATGGCTGGATTGGTGGGCGTAAGTGCAATCGATGGCGCGTTCGGAATATCGATAATGGACGTCCTAGATTGGCCTGCATTGAAATCGATCCGTCCGATATCAGGTCTGAGTGCACCCAGAGCGCGGCCATAGTAAAAGTCTGCCCGCCAAAGGGCCGCTGGCGTTGGTAGCGTCGAAAAGATTTGAACCCTTCGTGCGCCGGGTGGTATCGGGATAATGCGAGCCAGCTGTTGTGCCCCGAAGTTGCTAGGGTCGATGGTTATCGACAGCGACCGGTTTTGAGTGTTTTCCGTCCTATTGGTAAACACGCCGACCACTCGAGCGCCAACGAGATCATCCTCCACCCCGACGCCGTTCCCCGTAAGGTCCCGATTGGCCCCCGGGTTTTGTGAGTCGACCTCGTACCCACCCGGCTTGACCAACAAAAATACTGTCGCACCCCACCCGTATACCGTGAACGATCGAGTCCCAATCACGTCGACGTCGAAAAATCGCCCGCCCGACTCGTCATGGACCAACACCCGAGCCTGCGAGGTGTTGACGCTCGGCACGAATCGAGGCGAAAGAGGGACGAATGTCCCCGGAGGAGTCTCGACGAAGTACTGTTCGAACTGGAGGCTAGTCATCTCCCCTGCGGTCAACGGCGCAATTGGGGCGCCCCCCTCGGCCGGGCGCCGAACTCCGAATCCGTAAATCGAGATATGCCAGTACTTCGGCCGCTGATCTGCCGAACGCATAGTGGTGATCGGGAGAGCCTGCGTAAAATTGCTCGCGCCCACTCGTAGTGCGTTCGGCGGACCCAGGTCGAAAAAAGCGTGAATCTTCCGGTAAACGGTCTGGCCCGCCCCCGCGTCGCCGCACGGCAACTCGTAAAGCCGCTTGGGCGCCGTCGCCTCCATTCCGAATGCGAGCGCCTTGTGAGCGCTTGAGATTGGCTTGTGCCGGTCGAACCCTGGGGACGCCTGTGGATTCGACAAGAAGATGCCGTTGTCGTTGAACCTCTGCACCTCGCGGCGCTGTCGATCACGAAGATCTCCGGTGCCTAGGCGCTTGCGAGTCACGACGTCACCTCGAATACAAAAACCCACTCACGACTGGGGACGCCTGCCGCGTTCAAAATGACGATGGCATTAGAATTCGCAACCTCGTAAATATCCGTCCTCGCGCCAGCTGCCGTCGGAAAGTTGATGACACCCTGGTTCCCGTTGAGGCCGACGGGGTTCAGCGGGTCGATCGTTGCAAAAAACACCGGCACCAGGACCGCGCCTGGCGTATTCGTGGAGCCTTGCACCGTTCTCGCTCCCGGAGGGATCGGTATGACAGTCGGGTCAGCCGGCCCCGCGGGGTTGATAATGGTGACCGTACGGTTGCTGATACTCTTCCTTTCGTTGCTTCGGATGGGGACGATGCGCGCACCCACGATCCCCTGGTCCAATATACCTGGTCCGAGGTTGGGATTGTCAGAACGCTGACGATCGATCTCGTAGCCGTCCTGCTTGATGAGGGCGAACACAGTCACGCCCCATCCGTAGAGATTCATCGACCGGGTGCCAATCACATCGACATCTACGAATCGCTGGCCGGACTCGTCGAATACCATAATGCGAAACTTCGTCGTGCTGAACTGCGGGACTCCGAACTGCGTGTTGCCAATGACGCTCGGCGTCCCCGCGGGAATGCCTGCTGCGAATCTCTTGATCTCATTCGTCGAAAGGGGTGGTACTCCGCCAGGAGTCGCATCAAGCAAAACGCGGCCCACGGAATAGAGGCTCGTGTGGAAGTACCGCGGGCGCTGATCTGTCGACTTCATCGTGGCGATCTGAATCGCCTTGCTGTACGGGAACCCGGCTGCGCGCTGGCCCGTCGGAGCCAGGAGCTGGAATAATTCCGTGACGCGATAGACCGAACTTCCAGCGCCAGAATCCCCCTTCAGCAGCTGCCAATAGTGCTTGGGAATATTCGGCGCGAGCCCGAGGCCCAAAACCTTCTGCTCGTAATCCTGCGGAGCGTGACGATCGAACGGCGCATCAGCTGACGGATTAGGCAGGTAAATTGCGGGGTCGTTAAATTGCGAAACCTCCGCGCGCTGGAGGCTTCTAAGCTCACCAATATTAGCCGGAGGCTGCAGAGATCCCGCTACACGAAGTGCAGCTGCTGGTTGCGCGAACCTATTCGATGCGGCGTGACGCTTCCCGCGAGTCACCGTACTTCTCCAGAGATCTCATAATCAGCCGTCGCCGTAAACGAAAGAAAGGGCCCCAGGCGTCCCCAGAGCCCTTTCAAAGGGTCAACCCCTACGCGGGTTACGCGTAGCAGTCGAGCGAGGTGACCGCGTTGCCCCAGATGGCAGCGAAGATCCGAATGGCCTGTCCATTCAGATTGAAGACGCTGATCTGAAGCTCGCGGGCCAGGCCGATGGTCGAGAAGACCGACCAGTTGACCAGGAGCGGCTCGTCCGAACGATTGAACACGTCCGAAAGAAGCTCCGCGGGGCTCGCAGCACCACCACCCGCAGGGGTGAGTGTGTTGATCGCCATCTGCGGGCTACCACCCACCGTCACTGCGCCGACGGTGAACCGAAGGTTCGTGCCGGGAGCGTTGGGATCGATGCCGAAAAGGTAGATCGCCTTCGGCTCGAAGAATGGCGACACGGTCGGCACGACGCTGACAACACCCGCGGTGGTGCCTGCGATATCGGCCGAACCCGCCACCTGCTGCCAACCACAATAGGTCGGAAGCCCGTAGCATCCCGGATAGCTCTCTACGCCGCCTTGGCCGGCATAGAACTTGTCCCCGCCATGGCCGAACGTGACCATGCCTTCGTTTCCGGGACCGCGGCCCTGCATGGCCACCTGTTGGTTTTGGAAAGCCGCACGCTGCGAGCCCCCATACTGCCCCATTGCATTTTGGGGTGTGCCAGCACCTTGTTGTGCTGCTGCAAAACGGAATCCGCCTGACATAACTGAACTCTCTCTCGTGAATCTGCACTCTGCAGATGTTGTGGTTGTCCTTGTTCGAGAAGAAGAGGATCTTCTGCCGCTTCTCGAACCCGGAGATGAAATCCCCGGCTACCCATTTGGGTAGGGATATGGCCCAGCCAGGCCCCAGATCCCCCTACCCGTTCCTCGAGGACTCGAACGAATCCCTACTCTTCCTCGGCCTCCTTGACCGAGTCCTTGCCTTTCTCCATTCCGATGCGCGCGGCGTAAGCCGTCAGCCCACCGATACCGATCTTTCGAACGGTGTTGCTCATCTTGCCACCAAGCTTCAGAAGCCCGGCCGTTGCGGCAGCGCCGCCAACGAGTAGGTCGAGATCGATTCCGCCGACCTGGCCGCCCTCGGCGATTGCCTCTTCGAGTTCCTCGCCCGTCTTGCCTTCCTTGAGCGCGGCCTCCTCGGCCTCGGCGTGACGTTGGCCCATGAGGTAGCCCAATCCACCGCCTGCGGCGACGGTCAGTGCGTCCTCGATGAGAGCTTCGCCCTCGGCCTTGGCTTGCTGCTGAGCGGTCTTGGTCCGCGTCTTCAGCTTGCTGTAGGCCTCGGCCAGCTCGACCTTGGATGTGTCCTTGAGTGAGGCGTCTTTTGCCATTTTCAAATTCTCCGGTTTGGGGTGCGCATCGAGCGCATTGTTGGTTCTTTTCCGGGCCGAACAACGCTCGGCGCTCTCGAGAAAACACAATGCCAGATGGAATACCGAAAAAGAAGACCCAAAACAAAACTCGCAGACGGACCAGTTACAATAAAAATCAATAACTTAGGTATGTGCTGTACTTTTGTAAAGGCTATTTGTATGATCCTGCCATGGGTTTCGAATCGCTTTCCCACACTCCGGAATTCGAATTACCGACGAATGCTCCGAATGCGCCCGCGGACCTAATCTCCCTCCTCGAGGAATGCCACGAAGGCCTGTCCAAGGCGATCGTGAGCAAGATGATCAGGCGTGGGAAGTACGAGCAGATAGCCACAGTCCTGTGTCAGGAGAATGCAACCAAGAAAACGACCCCTGTAGCCTCCGCTGACGACATCGCGGACTACTGCATGATGTGCATGCAGTACGACATCGAAAAGGTTGACGACGCCGGCACCTATCGAGTCATGTTAATTGGCCCTCCGGGGAAGGGTAGATTCGAAAGATCTAAACACATCGACCTTGGCGAGGGCGATGGGATGGCTCGATCCAAGCAAATGATGTCAGAGGGCGAGCTGATCGAGCAGCAGAGCCAGTACATCGGCGAGCTTCACTCCCAATCCATCGCCGTCCTCGAAACCCTCCACGGGATGGTCAAGCCCCTGCTCCAGGAAAACAAGGAGCAGATGAAGATCATCTCCGAATCGGCGCGGCGCCTGGCTGAGGTCGAGCGGGACCGCATGAGACACGACCTCGAAATGCGAATCCACTCCGACGGGCAGAAGCTCGAGGAATCAAAGGAGGAAATGAAGAACCAGCGCTGGACCGAGACACTGGATGTCATCAAGGACTCCGGCATGGTCGAGGGCTTCATGAAGGCCATCATCAAGAAAATGCGCGGTGGGGGGCGCGACGAAGAGGACGACGATGATGATGATGACGACGACGAGGACGAGGACCGCAAGGCGAAGAAGGAAAAGAAGAAGAAGGAAAAGAAGAAGCCGAGGCCGACTGCGCCGAAGACGAGCGGGGCGGAATCTGATCCTAAGGCCAAGAAAAAGAAAAAGAAGGGCGAGTCATCTCGCGTTGACAAAGCCAAGAAGAAGCGAGGGGATAAGTCCAAAAAGAAGAAGAAAAAGCGCGCCGCGATCAGCGAAGAGACCCAGAAGGCAATCGAGGATGGCGACGAGATGACCGTAGAGCAGGTCGAGGAAGTTTTTCAGGCCTCCGGAATGAACAAGGCGCGGGATAATCCCATCGCGCTCATGGTCGAGATTCTCAAGATGAGCATCGATGAGAATGAGCAGTGGCCCATTATCGAGGAGACGCTTACTGCGGATCAGCTCAAGCTCTTCAAGAGGATTCTCAAAACCGAGGATGACAAGAAGATCGAAAAGCGTCTACGGCGGCTCTACCAAATGAAGGGGGCGCGACGGCTCCTGAAGCTCGAGAATCATTTCGAGGAAGACCAACAGGGCTACCTCGAAAAGCTGATCGAGATTGCGATGAGCGACTAGTCGTTCTTGAAGGTGAGTGGGGTAACCGCTTCCCCCGGAGAAAAATGAACCAAGTGACAAACGCACAGGAGCTGATCGATTCGATTCGTAAGCGTCCGGGAATGTATACGGGCGGCACAGACATAAGTGGCCTTCACCACCTGCTCTACTGGGTGTTCGACGACATCCTTGATAACTGCCGAGCTGGACGCGGTCGCCGTATGAAGATCGTTCTCAACGCCGCCGGGGGCAGCGAGATTTGGGACGATGCTCCCGCAGTCCCTCTGCGCGACTCAAGCACATCCACGCTCGACGTCCTTGAGGGGATGACGGGTTCATTCGACGGTGTTCCTGAGCGCGGCACAGCATCCCCTGAGCACGTACGGAGCTATCTGCCGATCCTTCGCGCACTGTCGAAGCGACTTACCATTACTGGCGCGCATGATGGCCGGTTGTTCGAGCAGGTCTACGCCGAAGGGGCGTTGGTTTCGTCTTCGTCGAATCCTGGGGATCGCATGTCGGAACACTCGGAAATGACTTTCTCCGTGAGATTTTGTCCTGACCCAAGCATTTTTACTGTCGTCGAGTTCGATTTTGGGGCGGTGGTGACTCGTCTTCGAGAGATGGCGGCCACGCAGCCCGATATCGAGATTTCTGTGCAGGACCAGAGCGCCGAGAGTTCCTCCGCATCCTTTACTGCGATCGACATGCCTGGGGGGATGGCGGACGTGCTACGAGAACATCAGACTCCCTACGAGGGGCCCAATCCTAAGGAGCCCTTCCGCCTTCGAGTCAGAGAGGGCGATCTGGCTTTCGACGTCGCAATCCAGTGGGTTAGCCTGGACAGCCTCCCCGGTGGCCGACAGGAATGGTCGTGGGCCAACACGGTCAGGACCAGAGAGGGAGCCCACGTGCTTGGACTCCGCGAGGCCCTACGGGCAACCCATCTTGACCGCGTGCCGTACCGTGCCGCGCTATCGGTGTTTGTTCCACAACCCCGATTCTCCAATCCGGTCAAGGACTGCTTGCGCAGCCCCGACATCCGTCGGTTGATTCGAGACCACCTGACGCCGGCGCTGCTCCGGCTTGCGGAAGACGACGCGTTCGCCATCGATATCGAGAGCATGCGGGTTTAGCATTCAGCAGAGGCACGGTTTATTCGGAATGTAGTGTTGGCCACATCGGACGCAGCTTGGATTTCTATATCCAAATTCTAATTTTGGAGGCGGTCGTATAGGCGGCGTTTTCTTTTTACTTCGGAGTGGACAGTTGGCTTTTGTGTGTCCAGGTCTCGAGGGATCGACAATCTCTAGCGCGTTGGATTTTGTGCCGTTACATGGCTTGCACATCAACTGAGTGTTGTAAGTGCAAGCGCATCCTTGCGCGCTCAGTGGGACGATATGGTCCAGAGTCATGTCCGAGAGTTCTAGTGCTTTTTTGCATCGCACACACATCGCCCCGAATTTACGACTCAACCTTCGCTTCCTGGCTATTTTCGCGCGCGATGTTTGGCCAGTTCTACGTCGCGCCATTGGATGGGGCCATTCCCTAGCTGGCTATAAGTACCACCAGGATCAGCTCTGGGGAGCATCGTCCGGGGTCTGAGCGGTTTCGGTGGGCTGAGGAGCGGCCGTGGGTGGCGGAGCCTGGGGCGGCTGGGAGTCGGCCGGGGGCTCCTCAGCTGGCGCGGGCGCGATCTCTGTGGTCGGGGGCGCGACGGCCTGTTGCGGCTGCACTACCTGTTGTGGGGCGACACCGCCGGCAATACCCGCGGCTGCTTGAGCTTGGCCCTGCAAGCTCTGGAGAATTTGCTCCGCGGTTTGCCCCTGCGCCATGAATAGTTGTATCTGCTCGCGCACTCCTCGGGCCTGAGCATTCAGCGCTCCCCTCTGCTCGAATAGGGTCGCCTCGAGGTTGTATACACGCTGCAGGAGATCGGGTGGAATCTGCGGCGTCGATGCGAGAGCATTGAGATGTCCGCGGAGTGCTAATACCTCCGAGAATAAAGCGAGGATTACCTTGGCTTGCGCGTCACCCTCTGCAAGAATTCCATCCTCGGGAACGAACTCGATAATGGAATCCTCCAGCTCGACATGTACGCCGTTGCTCCGAATTGGAAACCAAGGAACCCTGATCTTCACGATCTCCTGCGGCTGAGAGGATCGCGCAAACTGAGTCGCCTGCGGTTGAGCCTGAGGTTGCGCCTGCGGACCTGGGCCTGCGAGCACTTGATGAGCGGTCATTCCAGGTACCGGTGAAGGTGGTGGTGGCTGCTGGGGTTGCACGGGCGCTTGCGGTTGCGCCTGCACCATTTGGGGCGGCATTTGGTCTTGCACCGCCTGAGGGATTTGGTGCTGCGGCTGTGGGGGCTGCTGTGGAAATGGCGTTGGCGCTACAGGGCTAATTGGTTGCGCCAATTGTGGCGCGGCCTGTGGTTGTGCCAATTGATGCGGCTGCGCTTGCGGTTGCGCTACCGCTTGTGGCTGTGGTTGCGCCGTCGCCGGAATGCCCGGTTGCGGCTGCGGAAGCTCCATTACCTGAACTGCCTGTCCGGGCTGAGAGGTTTTCGCCAGCTCTGCTGCGCGCCGTTGGGACTCTTGAGCTTGCTGCTGATTTACCCGCTGCTGTTCGGCCATTACCTTTTGGATCTGCTCCGCGGACGGAACCGGTGGTGGCTGCGCCCCAGGCACACCGCGCTGTGGTTGAGCGGCGGATTGTTGCGCTTGCGCCGGCGTTTGTCCCGGCTGTCCAGGTTGACCCTGGCGGCCGACAACGCCTACTTGTGGTGATTCATTTTGGTCTGCCATCGTCTAATCCTCTTCCTTTGTTTTTGCTTGACACTTTGTGTGAGACGGATAAAATACCGGGCAACTGGGTTTCGACACTCAGTGCCGACATCGGTTCCTAGAGTCTCGGTCGGACAAAACGCACTTCAAGTAGCCCAGGGGGTAACCTCTCTGGGCTACTTCTTTTTCTCCCTGCTCCCATTCACGCTCTCTCGAAGTGCGGCGGATAGGAAATCGGAAAGCCTGCTTTTTTCGTCCTGCTGCATTCGGGAGTCCCACGTTTCTTCGCCTGGGACGATTGTTCCGTCGAGCCTTATCACGGGGCATTTTGGACAAAACCAAGCATATGGTCCCGGTGACCATATCTTCATTGGGCCCTCGACACGCCGATATCGCATCTGCTCCCAACAGCGGGGGCAGGTCTCTCGGCGATCTCGAGCCCTTACAATTCGTTCGAGGTTGAACCGTCGAGGGCCGGTGGCCACGAGTTCTCCTGATTGCATGAAACCATCCAAGGGGGAAAGTCTCGCAATCGGAATACGAACGCAAGCATCGATCCAAAAAAATCGATGACCGGCTGGCGAGCCCGTCAAGGAGTCGCGGCGATGAATTTCTACCGCGCTTCTCATTCAAGATTTGTACCACCTTTTCGAATCGATCCATTTTGATACCAAATCCGGATACCTCTAATACGAACGAACCCTTTCGGCTAATTCCTCAACCGATACATCATCGTAGCGCAGGATCGCGGCGCCGGAGCACCATGTGCGCGTGAGGCGGGAGTTTGTGTCGTTTTGGGGCGCTTGTCCAGGGCCTTGTCCAGGGCACCATGGACAAGGCTAAAACGGAGAGCATCGGTGCATTGTGGTTCATAATCTTCATTTCGCGTTGCGCGCATTTAGCCCCTGTCCAGGCGTCCATAGCAAAAACCAATTGTGGTCGTTTTTCACAACGATACAGGTAGCCAAATGGGGTGCGGCTAGGATCTTTCTTGAATATATTGTCTCAATTGGTTTTTACTATGGACACTATGGACACCCTGGACAGGCTATTATCAGATGGGGATCTGAACAACGTTATCCTTGGTTTGCGAATTTCGCGCACTATTCAAATTGCCATGGACAGGTGACTTTTGCCCTGGGCGGTGCCCTGGACAGGGTGGTGCTGTAGAGTTTAAAAATTAATATGGTGTTAATTAATGATTCAATTTTGTATGGAACTATCACTTAGGATTATCCTTCTTTTTACTGTCTAGATACTCTTGAATTGTAACGACATCACCGCCAACCCCATCCCTGTTTCCGGGCGCTAGTGTTCGGAGTAGGTCTTTCCAGACGGTGGTACCGCCGTATTCTTCGGCGTAGTCCGTGATTTTCTCTGGATCGAGACCGATGCCGATGTAGAAATTCTTACGGATCCCCCCAACGCGCTTCCGCTGAGCGTCGAGCTGCATCACAGCGGATGAGAGGAGCTTGCCGAAGACGGCTTCGCCCATCTTGCGGTAGCCCTTCGAAATCCTCCAAGCGTTCCAGTGGTTGACGAGGTCGACCTTCTCTACGACCTTTTCCTCCCCAGTGACACACATGTCGTCGATGAAGGACGCAATATCGGAGGACTGCTCCTCGAATGCTGCGCGAAGTATGTTGGCGGATTTAGGCTGAACGAATCCACCGGTAGACTGGACCATTGCCCAACCCTCGATCGCCCAGTTGAGGATTCCGGAAAGTTCCTCGAATAGCTTCGTCTTGAGATTCGGGTCGACGACGTTCTCGTGTCCGGGGAACTTGATCCATAACATGCGTCGACTCAGCGCCTTGCTGCGATCGGTCAGCTGCATAACGTCGTTGGATACGACGACGAGTCTCGTGTTGAGCTTCCTCGTGATCGGGTCCCGATTCTTGCGGTCGATCTGCATATCATCCTCACCAGTGATGGTGAGGATCGCACCCACAGCACTCCCTTTGATATCGAACTTGGCATTCTGTCGAGCGTCTGGGAATATCATCAGCGACTTCCCGAGCGCATTTTGGAGACCAAAGTTCATGTCGAACTTCTCGAAGGTCATTGCACAGCACGCGCTCTCTCCGACGAGCCGTCGTAGTACAGCCATCGCGGTGCCTTTGCCTGACCCGGATTTACCGACGACCATGAGCATTTTGTGCAGGCGCGTATCCTGAACGAGGCAATAGCCGAACCACTGCTGCAGGAGTAGTCGGGATTCCTCATCGACGGAACTCTTGAGGAACTTGAGCCACGCTTTAGGTTCTTCCGCCTGGGGGTCGTAGATGATTCCGGTGTTGTTGAAGGAGTAGAAAGCCGGTGTCGGCGGTAGTAGTTCTCGCGTCTGGATATCGAGGAGGCCGTTTTTGCAGCACACGATCTCTCGCGGATCCGGAAGCTCCTCGTCATCCTTTGCGTCGCAGAGCCAACATGGGTCGGTTATCTCGCTGTCGATGTGGACCATGTCCTGAATCGTGCGAATCATCTCGATGGTGCGGACGTTGCGGATCTTGAATGGCTCGTAGATGACATTGCCATCCTCGTCCTCACCCTTGAACTCGGCGAAGTGGGAGAGGTATCTGGACACGCGAGGACGAACATCGTCACCTTTTTGTGAGCGATATCTCTGACCATTCCAGATCATGAACTGTTCGCTCTGATAATGGAGCGTCCTGACGCCGTCGGCGTTGGAGTAGATGTCTTGCAGGATCATCCAAGCGGTGTCGCGCGGGCGGTCGACTCTAGTCTTTATCCGTCCCTCTTTCGTCATGTCTCTACGTGGAGGCTCGCCGAAGTCGCGCCAGACCAAATAGGCTGGCCCTTTGGACATTTCAATCAGCCGCCGTTTGAGTCTCTCATTCCTCTTGCGGTCCTTTTCCTCTGTTTCGAGCTTTTCCTCGTCGTCGTAGAGCTGGACTTCGAGTGGGTCCACGACCTCGTGGAATATAGACGAGTCGAATGGGGGAGGGTCGCCATCACCAAAAGGGAGGTCCGACGGCGGCTCCTCCTCGCCGAAGTCCGGGTCGGTGACCCGCGCTTCTTTGTAGCCTGGAGGCTCATCGTTCCACGGGACCGAATCGTCGCGGCGCCCATCCACGAGGGTGTCGAGGTCGACGACGTGCCGCGCTGGCTCTCCGAATCCTCGTTTTCCAAGTTCCCGTGCCGCGGCTACGTAATCCCCGTTGTGTTCGAGCAGGGTGTATGCCGTGAATTTAGTGATGGATTCGTCGTGCGGGAGTGGGTCGGAGTTCGAAGAGAAGGAGTGAAAGATCTCCAACCCATCGAATTCTCGGACAGTGGCGCTGATGCCTTTCTCGCGGTCGCCCTTGCCAGGGCGTTTCCAGCAGCTCGCCCCGTCGTGGCGTCGGTGGTACGCGAAGGTCCAGCCGTGGGGCTCGAGGATATCAGCCCACTGCGCGCGCCTATTGAAGTCGTCGCCGGGACGCATCCCGTCACGCGACGCTGCGGCAGGGAGACCGGGGTCTCGGCGCCGGGCCTCTTTTTGGACTAGGTCCGACTCGTCGAATGAGCGTGCGACGGCGAAGATGGCTGTACGCTGCTCCGCGGTGATGGTCGGGATCTTCTCGATGGATCCAGAGATCAGCTCATAGGTGTTGCCTGACGGATGGCACTCAGGTGGACATCCAGGAGCAAGGACGTATCCACCGCGGCCCCGCGTCTCGATGACAGTGAGCACCGGAGGTGGAGGTTTAGGATTTGGCTTGAGTGCAAGCTTCTTGTTTCCCTCGAGCCCCTCGCATCTGTAGTAGAGGTGGCGACCGCCATACGGCGTCCGAATGACGGGCATCGCCGTGACCAACTCGAACAGGTCGATGTTGAGACAGTCAAGCCACGCATCGAACAAGCATTCTCCGAAGACCTCTCCGGTCTCCTTGTCCATCGGAACGTCGAAGTCGAGAATCTCGAGATTTCCACTGACCTCACCAGCGATTATGCCGATGCCTATTCCCGGCTTGAAGTGCTGGTCGATCTCCTCATTGGTGAGGATGCGCTCCTGCAGCTCTGTCCAAGTCCTGATCGCAGGACCCTTCGAGCCATCAGGCTTGATCGGTACGACAGAGAGGCCGAGGGCAGCCCACGTTCTGGCGAGATCGCGCAGGGAATTGAGAGAAGGGGGTGGCATCATCAAGCCTCAGTAGCTTGATCCAAAACGGACGGATTTGAGTTTTAGAAACCGACGCTACTATCCGGTAGCTGCGTCGGCTGCGGCCTGAGCGATCATCTGCGACTTAAGCTTCTTATTCAGATCACGCTCATAAGACCGAAAGAATGCCGGCATCAGGATCCCCGTCTTCTTCGAGGGCCATTCGCCGTATACGGTTTCGTAATTGACACGAGCCCAGTTTGGCTTGTGTCCCTTCTCGACGCACTTGGTCGCAAGTTTGTCGAACGTCGCTTGCCTCTCGCTCACAGGGACAACCTCGGCGCGCTTGATCATCTTACCGTCAAGCATCACGAGATCCTCGTCTGTGAACTCGTACTCTTTCTTCGGCCACTCGTACCCGCACTCGATGCAAAGCATGACTCCGGACGCGTGGACCGACTGGCAGTTCGGGCAACTCTTGAGAGGAGCCTCGAACACTAGCTTCCTTTTACGAGCCCGCCTCTCAGGCTTCGTGAGACTGTGAGTGGAGGGCTCCGCGAGGAATCCGTGTGTACGCGTCCAGTTCGCGTGGTCGAGGAGGAACTTGATGCGAGCGTCGTCGTCTGGCCGCATGAGCCTTCCGCCCATCTGCCTGTAGAGGCTCTTGGAACGCGTCGGTCTGGCACCGAGAATGCACTCGAGACGCGGGAGGTCCCAACCCTCTGTAAGGATGTCCACGTTCGAAACGACCGAAAGCTCCCCGCTGGCGAGCTGTTCGAGGATGCGCCGCCTGTCCCGCGGCTTCGTCTTCCCGTCGAGGTGCTCAGCCCGAACGCCTGCAGCCCTGAATTGCTCGATGATCTCGATGGACTTCTCTACGTTGGGGGCGAAGATGACGGTGCAGGCGTCGCAGGTCGTCTGAGCGACACGCTCTCGTCCACCCTCGTCTCTATAGTAGGAGGTATTCGCTCCGAGGGCGCCACCGCAGATGCGCGCCCAGTTCGTGAGAAGCTCGCCATGGAGGATGGTTGAGGACATCGCCCTCGCCAGCTGCCCTCGGTTGTAGTCCCCTTTGGACCCGACCTTAACGTCTGCGAGGTCGACGGAGCTGGCACCGAAAATGGTGGGATCGATGAGGTAGCCGTCATCGATCAGCTCCTGAGTCGTCACGACTTCGACGAGTGCGTTGTACATATCGCCGAGCGGTTTTCCATCCATGCGGTATGGCGTGGCGGTGAGCCCGAGGAGCGTGGCGTTTTCGCCGTAGCGCTCGACGATATCCCTGTAGGTTTTTGCGCAGCTTCTATGAGCCTCGTCGATAACGATCAAGTCGGCCGGCCAGTGGCTACGTTTGATTAGCGTTTGAATCGAAGCTACCTGAACCGACTTCGTAATATCCCGCTTCTCATGCCCTCGTTTAATCACGCCGTGGTCAACGCCTAAAGTGTTGAGCGTTTTGCTGCACTGGTCGATAAGCTCTTTTCTGTGCGCGAGAAATATGCAGCGCTTTCCTTTAGAAACGGCACTTAGGATAATACTGCTTGCCGTTACGGTTTTGCCGCCACCAGTCGCAAGGTCGAGGAGGACGCGTCTGTGCCCCAGAGACATCTCCTCCCGCACGCGCTGAATAGCGTGCTCCTGATACGGCCTGAGTTGCATCTACCTCATCAAATCCCAGATGACTTGGTGCTTCGACAAAACGCTGAGGGAGACTAACAGTCCGCCCTGATCGCCACAAGATGCGCGTTTTACGCGTCACCGATCTGGATGGCGATCCCCGACCTCCGCCCACCGGCCGGGTCAGCCGGCGGGCGTGGCGATGAGAGATCTCCATGTAGTTGACGTGCAACTGCAGGGTCACTACACTGCCGCGCCGGCCGGGTCTGCCCCCAGCCCTGGCAGAGCCCTGACAGGAAGAAGCATGGCTAAGTCGGAAATCAAGACCATTATACAGCCCCCGAGAGACTGCTACGCGGGGTTCCTGCCAGATACGCCCCACAGCATCGATCTGAAGATCGTGCCAATCGTGTGCTGGTCGCTCGTCACATTCGATAATGACGATGAGCCCGACGAGGTGATAGGGCAGATCGTCGCCCGCGACGCAGTGGTCGAGGTGACCTACGTGGACGAGGAAGAGGGCTTCGGAAAGTTTCTCGGCTACTTCTACTCGGAGCAATCCGCGAAGGTGGCGATCCTGGCTGCAGTGGCAGAAGGTTTGGACGATGAGGAGGACCCGAATTCTGAAGCGGCCGAGTCCCCTGAGGACCGCGAGCCAGACGACGACGACGAAGACGACGACTACGACGATGATGAAGACGACGACGAAGACGACGACGACGAAGACGACGACGAAGACGACGAAGATGACGAATAGGAAGAGGACCAGGAGGTAATCCAGAATGTACGGATCTTTCGGCATATCCAAATACAGATCAGCCAAGGTTATAATCGAGGGGATTAAAGAGGGACAAAAAGAATCCCTCTCAGACCTTCAAGAATCCATCGAGGAGTCCCTGAAAAAGGCTGAGGACCGAAGCCGAAAGACCATGGAAGGCTCGGAATCGATTAGCAAAGCAGCCCGTTCCACGCTTTTGATGAATGAGCTGACGCCCCTCGACGAGAGGGAGGCTCAGCAGATCAGGGTCGCCCATGCTCTCGGAGGGGATCAAAACTTCATCCACGTCTACGCGAATCTCGCTCAGGGCATTCGGATGGCGTGGAGGATGCTGAGTGATATTGCGATTCGCCTCGAGACCGACGAGCTTTTTGGATCGGATGAAAAGGCGTCCAGCTCTCGCGAGCATATGCACGACCTATCCGCCGAGTACAGTTTGAATCATCAGCACTGTGAGAGCTTCTCCGATGGCTGCATGAAGTTGGCGGAGTTTCGATGGCAGCTGCTGGAAATGTGCCAGCAAATCAGCAACGTGGTGGAGAAGTATTCCGAGGCCCTGACGGAGCGTCATAGCGCCGGCGGTATTAAGGTCTACCACGCGCCGGTCCTCACAGATTTTGCGATGGCGATCTACGACAACGTGGCCCACCATGGCGAGATTTCGAAGACCTCGGACGACACGGAGATCTCCGCATATTCACTCCGGAAAGCGGAAGCGATTATCGATTGGATCAAGGACGAGGAGTTCAAGGAGATTCTTCTGAGCGAGACGTCCTCATTCACGCGCCGAATCAAGGGGGAGCTTTGGGATGTCTGGAAGGTGGCTGCCCGCCTCGAGCGCACGTTCCAAAAGGAGATTGATGGTGTCGCAGCCCTGCACCACAAGGGCGTGAGGCCGGCGCCCGAGCGCTCGTTCGACCAGCGGATGGCCGCGCTCGAAGATGTCGACCCAAACCAGGTGAAATACCGCGACCGCTCAGCCAGCATGACCGAGGAGGAGCGTCACGAGCTGCAGTTCAAAAACGAGGTGATTGGGAAGATATGTCGGATGCTTCAGGACGACACCCCGGCTCACAAGATCTCCGCATCCGTATGGGATGAGGTCAAGAAGCTCAAGAGCCACTTCCTCGAGGTCAATAGCTTCTACATTTGCAGAATCAGCCAGGGTAGCCAGACGAGTGGGAAGTCGAATGGGCAGCTGGAGGTGATCCCCGGAAAGAAGCCCACAGCCGCATTCGACGACATCGTTGGGTCCGGGTTCAATGAGGTCAAGGAATTCGTCCGTCACATCGAGCGCTTGAGGAAGTGGGCGCCGCTGTATCGAATCACCTCCCCGCGAAAGCAGACCGACAAGGCGAACATTTTGCTGATCGGCCCCATGGGCTGCGGCAAGACGGAATGCATGCGCGCCATATGCAACGAGGAGGAGTGTATTGCTATCTTCGCCGCAGGGTCCGACTTTCTGACCGCATGGATGGGAGAGGCGCAGAAGAATCCGAAGCGCCTGTTCGAGGCTGCGGTGAAGCTGCAAAAGGAATCGGGTCGTCATGTCCATATTCTGATCGACGAAATCGACGAGGTTCTCAACAACGACAGGAGCACCACGACCATCAACCTCTCGCTCGAGTTCCAGATGGTCATGGACGGCATCACCGAATATCCGGGTATCTCAGTGTGGGGTGCGACGAACAATCCCGAGCGCATACCGATGCCAATGATTCGACGGTTCTCGAAGGTGGTCATCGTGGGGAAGTTGGATCAGGACCAGCGGGTCACGCTGCTGAAGCAGTTCCTCGGCACGCTCCCGCTGTCAACGCGGTTCACGAAGGACACCTGGCAACGGTTCGCCAAGCGTCTTGAGCACGCGACCGGGGACGTGGTGCGCAAGGTGTGCGATCATGTCTGGCGGGAAGAGGTTTCCCGATTCATCGAAGAGAGTCCGGAGGACGCCGAGAGGATGCTCTCGGTTCTGGAGAAGCTCGCCTACGACAGAAAGGCTGGCATGACCCCGGACGTGCTCGAGACGAAGCGGGCGGACGAGGAAATCAGCGAGGGCTACCGCGACGACAAGAAGACCTCGCGTCGTAAGAAGTTCCTCAAGTCGTTTCGAGACGTATTCGAGATTCAGCCCGACATCGTCGACGAGGCCATCACGCTAGCGCTCGACAACGTGGGCATCATCGCCGAAATCGAAACGGCGAAGAAGACCTACGAGGACGCCGAGAAGTTCCTTGCGTCCGTGAAAGAGAATCGAATCAAGGCGGAGAAGGCTGCCGAGGAGGAGGACGAGGAGGAAGGCGACGAGGAAGGGGACGATGGCGAAAACCAAGAGGCCAGCTGATCTCGAGATCGGAGACCGATTCTCCTACCCGGGATCGTTCAAAGTGTACGAGGTCCAGACGGAGCCGAAGGAATGCGCCGCCTTCGCACGCCTCCCTGGAGAGATGGCCCGATTCGTATTCAACGTTCACGACTGGGCCGACCGGGACATGATGGGTATCCGCCTGCGCGCCGACGTGGTGTGTACGCTGCACGAGGCACTAACACCGCCACCGCTCGCCCGACAGCTCGAGGCCATTGCTTCCCGCGGACACTTCGAGCACTGGGGCGGAACATGGAAATTCTGGTTCGAGGTCGAGGATGGCGACGGCGACGGGGAACCGTTCGAAGGGGAGAAAATCGAAGAGGTGATTTTGCTGGCCTACACGATGCAGCAGGCGCCCCCGCCTCATGATCCCGATCAGACATAGAGGGTGTGGTAGCAGTTGGGCGGTAGAGGCATTGCTGAGATTCTGGAGCTTATCGACGAGGCCCGTCGATTTTGGACATTCACTGACGACCCCGGCCCCGGCACATACAAGTTCGGAGAACGTCACGTACTACGAATCACCGAGCACGAGATCAAGAAGGGGAAGATTACCACCCGATATTCCGTGGAGCTTGCCGACGCCCCATCCGACCCGCTCACGATGGCAAGCAATTGGGAACTATTCCACGGGAATCTGAGTCAGCCAAGTAAAGTTTCGCGTTATACCGCACCACAGGAAAAATTCGATATGGGAAATATGTCCATCCACGACGACGAGCTACGAGAGAAAGTTCAGCTCAAATGCAAGAACGACTGGGACCTCGATCTCACCGAGGACCAAATCTCTGTCTGCATCATGGAGATGGAGGGGCAGCGGCTATCCATTTTTCATAATCAGATTTGGCCAAACAAGCGAAGGTGGAAAAAGAAGATCGAGCATCAGGGTGGTCGGGTCGAGTGGGTGCAGATGGAGAGGATCACCTGGGACAAGACCATCGACGGGTATCGAGCGGTCGCGCATAGAACCGGGAAGTTCGCCGGGATGGAGGCTCCCATTTTCGACACAGACGAAGAGGACGGACTTCGAGCCCGTATTACCGTTTACGCGCTCGATAGTCGCGGCGACCGTCAGGCGTACATCGGTGAGGCCCGGTTTTCAGAATTCGTTCAGCTCATCGACGAGTGGGTGGATCGGAAAAAGACAGGAAAGAAGTTTCCGAATAATCAATGGGCTGAGAGTCCTCACAATCAGCTGTCGATCGCCGCTGAGCGCCAGGCCCTGCGGAAGGCGTTCCAAGAAGTGGACGATGACGATGATGCGGAGCGCCCGGCGATACAGGCGCCCGAGCCCGCGCTCGAGGAGACTCGTGGCGACCCGGCTCCGCGACCACCAGAGGAGCGACCAGTGCCAGCGGAGCCCAGCTCACCGCCCACGTCATCATCGCCAGAGCCTGAGCTGCCCACCTCCACGCAGGAGCCCAAGGGAACCTTCGTGGGGATCCCCAAGTCCGGATTCGGCGTCTTCCGAATGTACAACAAAGACGAGCGCATCATTATGTGCGTTTCGAAGGGTGGGGTCCACGCTCTCGCTCTAGACAGCGGCAAGTGCGTCAGGGTGAACGCTGAAGGATACGAAACCGAGCGCACCGACAGGACGGACAAAAACAAGGGCGGGCGAAAGTGGGCGGCGAAGGATTCATACCACGACGGAACAGTCGTCGAGAAGGTCGCAGATTCGAAGAAGGACGAATGGTCCCTGTGGCTCGCTCTGAATAACGGCATGAAGGTCTGCGTGGATCGGTGGGGCAAGGAAACGAAGAAAAAGGAGCGCAAGAAGAAGGAAAAATCGGCGGGCTCGCAAGCCTCGACGCCGAACGACCCGCCTGGAGACCCCGGTCCACCCGACACCCCACCGGAGGCGAACGCGTCCGGCAGCGCCGGTTCGGTCGACATCGAGGCCGTAACTACGGTCGAACAGATGCGAATGCTTACCACCCCGCTACTGAAAAGGTGGTGCAACGAGATATTCAAGAAGCGGGTGAATCCGAAACAGGCGTACGAGGAATTCACAGGTGTAGTTTTGAGAAAGGGTCAGAGCATGAGCCTCGACGACTACAAGGTCTTGCACCAATGCCTGGATGAGGCTCTCACGGAGGCCGCCGGGAATGAGTAACCCCCATGCCCACCGCGTCGCACTGCGCGCGGACGTGGTCGCGCTCGTGGCAAAGCACGGAGTGACCAGCTTGCTAGAGATAGAACAGGTGGTCGAAGAGGTGATGATCCGTTCGGCCCTGGCCGCTCATGACACATTCAACGGCGCGGCACGGACGCTCTCTATTGGAAAATCGACGATGTACAGAAAGATGAAGGCATATGGGATTCCGAAAAAGCGTTCGCGTTGAGTGGCAACCCGGCAAGCACGGGATGTTTCTCGAGTCCCCGTACAACAAGGATTTCGTCGATGACATGAAGAGGGCCGTTCCCCAGGACTCGAGGAAGTGGGACGGCGTCCGAAAGCAGTGGTGGGTCTCCGACCTGTATTTGGACGAGGTCGACAATCTAATCTTCCACTACTTCGAAAAGAGCGCGACGGGCAGGGTCATATGAACGACCGGGTCTTGCGATGGCCGCAGCGACGGTCGTCGAGAGGGATTGTAATTTTCATCGCGCTCACCGCCGCCAGCTCGTTTGCCTGGCTAGGCGTGACGACCTACGCCAGAATAAGTCGCCAGGAATCCATAATCGACGAGCTGACCAAGTCGAACAGAGACCTGATGGAAGGCGCCGCCGACCTGTATGCGAGGCACGTACTGCTGCAGGGTGAGCGCCCCGACTGCGACGAGCTGCGCACGGAGTCGCACCTGCTTTACGATCGCGTTGCGGACACGGAGAACGCCCTGAAGATCTGCGGCCAATCGATGAATGACCTCAAGTTCGGTGCGCTCCTAGACCCACAGTGTAAACGGAAGAGCGGTCGGAAAAAGGTGGATATCATCGCAACATTCAACGAGATCGACGAACTCTGCGCCCAACGCGATAAAATGGGTTGGAGCTATATCGACTGAAAGGAACGGAGCAACATGAACAAGACCGAAGAAGGAGACAGTCAGATGAGCGACCAATACGAAGAAGGATCCATCGTTTCCCAAACCACCCTCGAGGAGACGCCGCTTTACGACGTCGTGAAGCAGGAGGTTCAGATCGGATCTGCGCCAGGCGATACGGCGCCAACAGTGTCGATCATGAGCAAGGCTGGGGATTATGCAGGCGAGGAAGGGGTTCGCAAGCTGCTCGACAAGCACGGTATTTCCCCTGAGATGCGCGACGATGATGCGTGCGTGTGCACGATCGGCTGGAGCGAACGCGAGCAGAAGTGGTATGGATGGTCGCATCGGGCATACTTCGGATACAGAATCGGCGACGACGGATTCTCGGAGCGGGGGAAAATCGAAACGCTGGAGCAGGCGAAGGATTCTGCGAGCGCCTACGCGGAGGACGTCAGTTGACGGGGGGATGCAACATCCTTGAGTGCGGCGAACCGGTGCTAGCCGAAGGCGTCTGCTACGACCACGCGAAGTCCTGCTCCCGATGTGATGGTCCGTCGAGGAGTGGGCTATGTGAGAATGCGACCGACTGCGGTGAGCGTCTCGATCAAAAGCTCGAGCGAGACGCCGCGGCGAGGGGTGAGCCGTAATGGGCCTCGGGTTCGGGTATTCCGGCCGCATCGTGGGCTGGCTATTCCGTCTGTTCAATAGGTGGACCAGCTGATGGACGTGCTGAAAATCATCAAGCGCCTGTTCTCATTACACAAGATTGCGAACGACCAGCCGGGTTCGCCTGAGGGCGATAATGCTGAGAGGATGAAGTTGTCCCTGATGGAGCGCCACAAGGTTCAGATTCCAGAGGGGGATCTTGTGGAGTCCGAAGCATTCTGCGAGCAGGATAACGACTGGAATAAAGACGTGGCATCTCTCATTGGTCAGGCTACAGGGACGGACGTTTACGTTATCGACGGGAAAATACGGTTCAAGGGAGTCAAGGTCGCCGTCGACGAGGCAGCGACCAAATACAAAAAGCACCGGGATATAGCGGAGAGGCTTTCCGGTTTCACGATAATCGGATACCTGGTTGGGGTATTCGGAGAAGAAGCCGTGAAGCCGATGGTGTCGAGCGCGGACGCATCCCCGACAATTCAAGCCGGCAAAAAAGAGGCTGCCTCTCGAGCAGAGATCTACGAGCGAGAGCCGAATGCCGAAGAGGAGCTACTACTCGGCTCCGCCGCGCGGATAGGCGCAGAGGATCCTCTAAACCTCTGGGAGGGACTGACCAATGAGCGCTGACAAAATGGAAAAGGAACTGCAGCAGGCGATGGACGACGTCGACGCCGCGATCGACAAGTCATCTCAGGCAATCGAGAATCCGAATATGCCAGATATTTACCCGGGCGAATGGAAGGCAAAGGTCGACACCGCAGAAGCCGCTACCGCCGCCGCAGAGGCCGCAGCTGCCGACGACCGCGACAAGCTCCTTCGTTCAATGGCCGAGTTCGAGAACTACAAGCGCCGCGCACAAAAGGACGTGGATGAGAGGATCCACAGCGCGCTAGGCCGGCTGCTCGAGGACTTCCTCCCCCTGGGCGATAACCTGCACCGCGCCAAGGAGGCGGCCCAAGGGTCCCAGCAAATCATCGACGGCATCACGATGGTGGAGCAGGCGTTCTTCACCGCGCTGGCGAAGCACGATATCGCCCCGGTCCTGGCGCTCGGTTGCACCTTCGACCCGGCTATCCACGAGGCCGTCGCTCAACAGCCATCCTCCGAGGGCGAGTCGGGCATCGTAATCGGGGAAGTCGAGAAGGGGTACATGTGGAAGGGAAATTTACTGCGAGCAGCCCGCGTGGTCGTATCGACCGGTGAGCCAAAGGATGAGACATGACGTATTCGATTCATGAAAAAGCGCTAGCAATTCACCGCCTAATCAAGTGCGAGATGAAGCTCCGGCCATTTGGCTACGGGCGTGGAAGTTCGATGGAGGCCTGCTCACAATTCGCTCCGCGGTGGATATCAGGAGAAGACCTGATGCAGGCTTTAGGGTCAGCTTTCAAGGCGTGGGTTCAGGCATGGCGCGTGAATATGGAGCGCAACGATGTGGCATCATTCGATGCCACGGATGGCGAGACCGGTCCCGGCCGCACCTATTTCATAGCTCCGGAGAATCTCGAGCGCGACTACGCGAAGATGTTCGATGAAATTCAGGAGCACCGCCCGATCCTCGAGGGTGAGGCCCTCGCCCGAAGGATGGGGACCCACGGGACCTGATGGGTGCAGATCTCCACGCCGAAATCGCCCGGCTCAAAAAGGAGCTGGAATTCGCCAACGCTGTCGCCGAGGGTCGAGACCCTACCGGCCCAGCGTCACGCGGCTGTCCTCGGTGTGGCAGCTGCGGCCGCGATGGGTCTGAGGCTGCGGTGACCCGCGAGTCCTGTCTGCGTCTCGTGTTCGCCGCTCAGGATGAGCGGAGCAAGCTCGCCAGGCAGATCGAGGAAACTCCCGATCCTCACCCAGGAGAGATGCCTCCACCGCCCCCGGTATTCGGAGACCTCGAATCGACCGAGGTAGTTCGCGTGTGGAAGACGGGTGTAGGGCTCAATGGATTCATGGTCAGGCCCACGTCTCACACGCCGATCAGGTGGGGCATCGTCATGGCGGACACCATTCGCTACATCTGCCACTCCATGAACAATGCGGAGGTCAGCATTCAAAAGGAGGACGGCGAGACGGTGGAGATGACATACGAGGATATTCTCAGTGACGTCATGACGGGGTTCGAAGCTGAGATGGGAAACCCCACGGACGAGCCGAAGGATTGGACACCAGACTCATGAAGACCTTTCTGGACCGAGACATGGTGGTCATCGATGTCGAATCGAACGGCCTATACGGCCAGCCGTTTTGCGTGGGCGCCGTACTGATGGATCGCGGAGGTCGGGTGCTGCAGAACTTTCTGGGCCGGTGCGGGCTAGATCAGGTGGAGGACGAGTTCGTACTCAAGGAGGTCATCCCTGCCCTCGAGGGTATTGAGGAGAATCACCGCGACCTCGCTGACCTGGAGGTGGCATTCATCGAGTGGTACGCGGCGCTGCTGCCGAACCGCGCCGTACCACGCGTCATCGTGGACGTTGGATTCCCGGTCGACTGCAGATTTCTTTACGGCCTGGGCGCGCGGGGAGATAACCACGGAGAGCTGTGGCAGACGCTAAGCCCCTATCCACTGTACGACCTCGGATCGATCCTTGCCGGTCTCGGCATTGACCCCGACGTTTCCAGGGCGGAGTTCGCCGAGGACTTGGTCGGCGTCGCCAGAGGAAAGAAGCATGACCCACTTTGGGACGCTGAGCTGACCGGTCTCTGCGTTATCCGAGCCATGCGCCCGAGCCTGGAGATGAGCCAGCGATGAGGATGAGCCCTATGCATCTATTTGACTACGAGGGCGGAACGTATTACGCATTCGGTGCCTGCAGCCATCGCGCCTGCAAGACACGGCTGACGACGGATCCCAAACTAGTGACGTGCAAAACGTGTAAGAGGACAAACGCGTACAAAAAGGCTAGCGATAATGTTCGATAAAATCCGAGACCGCTTCAACGACCTCATGAACTCGACGGTCGCCCTTGCCACCGGCGCATCCGCAGGATGGCTTCTGCACAAACACCTCACGCGTCTCGACCAAAATCAAATGCGTAAGATGGCGGAAAAGTTGGGTCCAGCCGCCGCAGATTTTATGAAGCTGCTACTGAAGGGGTCACCGTCTGCGGACTGCAAGGACTGCAGTAGGTACGCCTACGGTTTCATGCTCAAGGACGACGTTTGGTTGGAGGCACTGACCCAAGGGGAGAAAGACGAGTATCCCGAGACTACCACTATCATCGATCGCACCAAGCCACCTCTCTACGTCTGCCTGCACTGCATTGAGAAACGATTGGACCGAAAGCTAACCGTTGACGACTTCAACAAAAACACTCCGCTGAATCGCACTGTGCTCTACGCCTATGGCACGGACGTCATCGAGCACTCCGAGGAAAAGGATCAACCGGAATGATGGTCAAAACCGTCTGGGCCTTTTTCGAAGACGTCGAAAAGCCGGAGCTTTTGTTGGCCTGGGATATCCAGGAAGTCGAGCGCGATGAGCCTGGGTTCAAGGCTGCTTGCAAGAGAGCTATCGAGAGTGGCAGGCCTGTAAAGGGCTGGAGAGTAATCGACATCGATGTGGACGTTCGCGCTCCAAAGCTCGCCGGAAGGACGCTCTACATGCGAGCGAGAAAAGACATGACAGGGTTCGTGTTGCAGCTCGAATCCGCGGCTGACGAAGACTTCGAGCACGTGATGAAACTCAACCGGATGGGTGACGAAAATGACTGAGGCAGAGGCACTGGGAATAATACGCGCGCACAAAGGCCGTATCGAATCCGACTACAAGGCGCTCGAGTGGTCCGACGAGGCTAAGCGCGAGGTCGTATTCATCGTCACGCTGTGGCTTCCACCAAAGTTTGGGACGGGGATGGATGGTGGCGGAGATACGCTGATCGAGGCAACGCAGATGGCGCTCGAGGGAATTTGGCGCCTGAAGAAGAAGGAGCAGGATGAAAGATCACAACCCGGATAACGATGAGTGCCCATGTAGTCGGATCGACGCGTTTTTCGGCATGGTGTGCACCTGCCGGAACCCAAACGATGTTGGCAGCCTCAAGGGGCAGGGGCTCCTCGACGCCATCAACGAGGCGCGCACGAGGGGCAGCTACAAGGGGTGGACCTACAAGGAAATGGTGAATGGTCCATCCGTTTTGCCCATGGCGGTGTACGACAACGAGGACGCCGCCGAGCCGGTCGTTGAGCATCAGTGCATCGTTTCGATGGGAACGCGGCAGCAGTGTAGAAGCATGACGCTGATGGTGACGACTCCGGATGGCACGACCTATCAGGAGTTCGTTCCGAAGGGTCCGGCGACGAGCATTTCGTGACCATCCGCAAGGAATATACGTCGTCCGACAGGCGGACGGCGATTCGCTACTACAAGAAAGGGTGGGGGTGCCTGAGGATTTCTCAGATCATCGGCTGCTACCCGTCGACCATCAAGCGGTGGATCGAACGTGCAATTGCGGATGACGTCCCTGACCTCGAGAAGCATCCGGCGCCGAACTATCCGGAGAAGGTGAAGCGCAGGGTTATCGCTGAATATCTGAAGCGGACGGACCTGAGCCTGGACAAGGTGGCGAAGAAAAACGAGATCGGCCCGAACACGCTGCATCGCTGGCTCGAGGCAGCGGGCATTACGGCGAGGGGCGCCCGGCCGCCGGTGTACGACCGCGAAGCAATTCTGGTCGATATACTGGCGGGGATGAAGAAGAAGGACATCGCCAGGAAGCACAAGTGCTCCGAGAGTTGGGTCTACCGCGTGCAGTCAGGCAAGGGCTGATGGCATACAAGCGTCGAAAAACGAAGCTGTACCGTAAGAGCTTCTCAATGGAGAAGTTGAAGGCAGATAACGTTTCGCTTTGGAATCTGGCCCCGGTGTGGCCAGGACGAACGAAGGCGAAACTCACGGATGATCAGCTGGTCACGCTGATGGCCGACGCGTACAACCGCTCGTCCGATCGCGCTCACCTGGTGCTGTGGATGCCCGCCTCGGAGCTGCACCAGTCTCTATTTGACCCTGTGAATATGTCCGGCCCGTGGTTGCTGATGGGGACGGTGTTTTCGGGATCCGACCCGCTGCATATCGGCTTTGTGTATGCGCGCTCACGCTCGAGGGTAGACTGGAATACGAAGTTCATTTTGGATGTGAAAGGGCGCCGCGGACCAAGCTCGTCCAAGACGATGAAATTCTTGCTTGAACGGCTCGGGGATATTGCTGGCCCTATCGTAGATCCGTTTGCTGACAAATCTGCAGTACTGCCCATTTGGTCACGTAGGATGGGGTTCCGATATGTGGGATACACGGCTTCGCGGAAGGCATATGGGGATATCGTGAAAGCCCTTGCGCAGGTAGAGCTTCCTGGTATACAACTTGAAGTACCCGCCTGAACCCAACGTAAAGGCAAGAGAAAATGGCTAAGAAGAAGAAAGGCGCCGGAGCCCAAGACGTCGACGAAATGTCGAAGTCCGAGCTGAAGGCGTACCACAAGGAAATCTGCGACTACTACCTCGAGAACGGATGGCGAGATACGCTGTCCCACTTCCTCCTGTCGCCAACGCAGGCCGGTGAAATCACTGGCAAGGTGCGCGCGAAGAAGGAGAAGGAGGAGGCAGCCGCGAAGAAGAAGCGCAAGGGCAAGAAGAAGAAGTCTTCGAAGAAGGCTCCCAAGAAAAAGAAGGCGAAGGCCAAAAAGGAAAAGCCCAAGAAGACGAAGGCGAAGGTTCCGAAAAAGAAGCCCGCCAAGAAGAGGAAGGCCAAGGCCAAGAAGAAGACCGGCAAGAGGCGCGGTCGACCACCGGGGAAGAAGGTGGGCCTCGCGGCGGTCAACGCCAACCTCACCGTGGCGCTGGACGTCATGCTGAAGTATCGCGGCAATCGGACAGGCGTCAGTCTGGATGAGGCGATCGTCGACCTCACGATCGTCCAGAAAAAAGCCGCATAAAATCCGCAGCCGCGTAGAGCGGGATCACTTTAGATAGGTCCCCTCCTTCTTGTCGATAGAAATCGGGACCAGCGAGCGGTGTCCTAAGGCTACATAAAAACACTCGCAGCCGCGCATCGACATGCTTCATGGTTCACGTCGGGGGCGCGGCATCTTTCGCTTCAAAAAAATGAGGTACCGCGATGTCCGATCGCCTCCGCAAGAAAGTTCGCATGAGGAAACGGAAGGAGTTGTATACTCGTGAAGGTCCCATATGCGCCGGCTGTCGTCGCAGGTTCAAACGCTGCGAGCTGACGCTCGATCACATCGTCCCGATATCGAAAGAGGGCTGCGGATGCGTCGACAATTTGCAATTCATGTGCGGACCATGCAACGGGTCGAAGGCGGCGCTAAGCCAACCTGCTAGCCGCGCGCGCCAGGGCCACAAGGCGCGGGATTGCGTAAATAGGAACGAGCTGAAAGCGCTCGGGTTCGACGAAGGACTTACATAGAGAGGTAGATAGAACATGGCCCTTGCAAGTTTGATCGGTTTTGCCATTGGCATTCTCGGCACATACCTCTTTGTTCGATATGTATCTGGCGGCTGGCTATATACGGTCCTGAAAGCTGGCTATGAAAATCACCCCGGCGCCGAGGGTGTTATTTCAGACTGGGCCTACCAGGCATGTTACGCCCACGCTTTTCTTCTCGACGCTGCTGGATACAACCGAAGCGCCGGGTATTTGATGCTGCTTGCAAAAGAGGCTGAAGCCCTCCCGATGAGGCACCTGATATTGAAGGGAATGGATCGCAAAAAACTCGATAAACGATACCAACGTTATCGGGATCAGGGCAATGCCTCATTCAAAATCAGAAACCGTAGCTCATCTATATCATGCACAAAACACGGTGATAGTATTTGGATAGGCCATATCCAGTGTCACCAATGCGCTCGCGCTTATGCGCCGCTCAACAATGAAGCGCCGTCGACCTGCGAGTGTGGTTATCGCCTCGTTTCATCCATTAATGATGACAAGGTCCTTCTTCCCACAAGTGGGAATGCGATGTGCCGCCACTGTTACGCTGACGAAAAGAAAGCTGCCGTTCGAGTAACTCGCACGGTGTCCTCTCCGAATCCAGAGGAGCAAGCCCGACCCCTTCACTTTCTTCCGGATTCCCATCTATGGGGCCAGTGTTCAGCTTGTCTGAGTGAATTGCACCTTCATTTTGGAGCGATAATCACCGAGGGAGGATCGATTCCGGATGTTGAATCGCCGCCTGAACGATGTCCTGTGTGCGGTCATAAAGGAAAAGAAGTGGAAGGCCAAGGGGAGCAGGCGAGCCAAGTTGACCAAGTCGCTGTGGCCGAAGGTCGCGCCGTAATCCAGGGGCCGAGTGCCCCAAGTGCTGGCTGAAGAACGCGAGGCCAGGACATTTCTGCAGGTGGAATATCGAGCGCGAGGGCGCCCGGGACCCGAGCCCGCAGCCGGTACGACAGCTCATATACGGCTAGAGCCGTCCCAAGCGCCTCCGCGAGAAACTCTCCCGGGGGCGCTTGCGCATCGAGGATGGCTGGTATACCTTGGTATACCGTGACTGAAGACGAGGGTTCGGAAGACCAGGTGATCAGTTTCAAGGTGACCAGGAGGGTGGCCAAGAAGCTGGCCAAGCAGAGTAAGGGTATCCCGGTCACCGACGGCTTCAAGGCGCTCTCGATCCATCAGGCTGCTCGAGCCTTCATGATTCAGGGGCTCGACGCCCACATTGCCGGAAAGGAAGAAGGATGATCGCACTATACTGCATCACCGTATCCGGGCTGCTCCTATCCCTGCAGCACCGGGCTCAACGAAAGTACGACGAGCGCAACCGCCTGTCCCCGAAGGAAATCGAGCGTCGCCTCGACGAGGAAAACGAACGCCTCGATGTCGAGCTAACGAAGCTTCTGCGCGAGTACCGCTTGCGCTGCGAGGCGCGCGGCGCCCCTCCAATTGGGTTCCAAAGCGGCTTTCTCGAGGACGTCGACGATGGCGAAAAGTAGGCGCGCCTATCAGGAGACGACCGTTGCCGTCTCGAAATCACGCGAGCAGATCGACAGGATTCTCCTCGACTGGGGAGTCGTCGGAATCCAGTGGGAGGACCAGTTCGATAAGGGCACCGCTCAGTTACGGTTTCGCTGGAGACGAAAAGATGATTCTGAGCTGGTCGCCAGGTTCAGAATCGAGGTCGACAGCGAGGAAGATCTGAATACCAAGGCTATCGACGAGCGCAGCAAGATCTTCTCGAAGAAGAAGTACGACCGACTCAAGCTCAATCGCGGGAAGCGTGAGCATCGCATTTTGCTGAACCTGCTCAAGAACATGTTCGAGGCAATCGAGGAGGGGATCATCCCGGCCGAGGCTCTCTTGCTTCCGTGGATTGAGGACGTAGACGGCCAGACAGTCTACGACAAGGTCGCCCCGAACCTCGGACAGCTGGCCACGACGCCCCTGCACAAGGTTCTCGCGGCCGCCAAGGGAGAGTGATGGGAGCCGTGGCCGAAGAGACGAACCTCGCCCATATCAGCGACGCTCTCGATGCGAAGCTCGGCGATTGGTATTGGCTGAAAACGGAGTCTCGCAAGGGCAAGAAAAAGAAGCGATTCGTTTGCATCACCCACGCCGGCTCGAACTACTACGAGCTGAAGGCTCCGGACGGTTCCGAGTGGCGGATTCACATCGACCAGTTTTTTCAGCTGTGCAGGCCGGTGAAAGATCCAGAGAGGATCATCAGCCGCAAAATCAGGAAGTACAAGAACCAGGTTCAGGCGCTGATGGCGGAGGTGCAGGAGATCACCCGTCGACTTGGCGTGTCTCCGCACCAGCAGATCGGAGAGGCGACTGAGGAGACGCAGGCGCTGGCGACCATCTCCGGTGACCAGAACTTCAAGAGCTACAGCGACGCGCTGGTGAAGGCGAAGGACGAAGATCTGCCAGGTCTTTTCAAGCGGATCCGCGACACTCACGAAATGCTAGCGACGTGGATGAAGGCCAATGTGCTCCCGCTCCAGGCGCAGGTCGGCGATCTCGACGAGCACATCGAACGCATTGACGACCGTATATTCAGCGTCGAACTGTACGCAGGACTGACCGAACAGGTCATCAAGGTTGCGAAGGGGGAGCCGGCCGCGATGGGCGACAAGCTTTACCTGATGCAGCGCCGCCTCTATATGGACGAGGAATGCCTGGCGAATTACCGCGCCGGGGGAATGGATTGGGACGACCTAGACGGTTTCGACAAGTGGCTTGCCGAGCCAGAAAACCGCGACCGCATTTTGCCGCACCCACGATGCATGGTCTCGTTTCAGGTGCGTCGCTTCACGAAAGAGCGAAAGGCACGCAATCTTCGCGACCTTTGGACGATTGCCGCGCTGGAGCAGGCCGACAAAGAGACGTTTTTGTACATCCGAAATGGGGAGCAGATCTACTGCATCGCCACGGCACTAGATTTCGGAGAGAAGCTGTTCCCCGATTTCGACAAGCAGATGCTCGGCGAGCCCATGATGGGGAAGATGTTCGGCGATCGTGTGGACGAGCTGATTACCAGGCGCGAGTACGATGCGATGGTCGCCCACGACGAGGCTCTCGAGGCTCAGTGGGAGATCGACAAAAAGAAGATTCCCAAAAAGGACTGGTTCTTCAAGGATCCACTTCATCGGCGCAAGCTCAACTTCAACCAATACGAACCCTTCGTGGACTCGAGCGTCTACTACGACGACATGTCGAAGAAGCTGGCGAAGGAGATTCGCCACTACAATCGAATCGCTCTGATTATCCAGGGTCTGTTCGATCGCTCCCCGATTTTACATCCGCACCCACCAGTCAAGACCTGGACGCAGGACGGATTCGAGGGCGCGGTCGAATTGGTGTACGACCAGGACAAGGCGCTGCACCAGGGCGAAAAGCCGGACTTCGAAGCATACATGGCCGACCTGGCCGAGCAAATCGACGAGGACTCCATCGTCATCGGACAGCGCGATTTCTGGCTCCGCAAGGAGGGCGAGAAGGAGACCCGACGCCGGGAGCGGGATTACAACCACAAGGGGGATGCCTTCGTCGAATACTACGAGCCCTACGGGAACCATGGCCCGAACTACATCGCGCAAGTAGAGCGCATCGGACCTCGCAGCAAAAAGGCGAGGTTCACCTGGATGCGTAATCGTCAGCACCACTCGCACGATCATGGTTATGACGATATCGAAACGAAGATCGAGGTCTCGGTTGGCCGATTATTCAACGTGAGCGCGTACAAGCCCGGGGACTTCAAGCAGTTCTTCGGAGACCCGAGGACGCGTGCGGAATACCTCCAATGGGCCCCTTTCCTGATTGCTGCCGAAGAGTTCCATGCCGGCAATATCAACATGAAGACGGGCATGAGAAAAAGGCCTAAGAAGAAAAAGATCACCAAGAAGAAGGCCAAAAAGAAGGCGACGAAGAGGGCGAGATGACTGAGAGGGGCGAACCGAAGCCGGAACCGGCGAACGCCGCCGTCGACGATACTGATGAAGAAGAGACCCATGTGAGCTGTAACGGTTGCCAATACGGTGTCGATTTCGTTCGCTCTGGCGGAGGGCTACCCCTTCGGGTTATCCAGATGTCGTGGGAGGAAGTCGAGGCTCTCATCGTCGAGCGCGGCCGCGACATCGTAGGCGACGAAGCGACGGCGCTCGCGGACCAGCTCAAGGAACCCGAGAAGAAGAAACCCTGAGACGACTGACGAGCGGGGTCACCGTTCGAGATATAATAGGCTAGGTCATGACCGACAGAAACGAAACACATCTGAACCAGGGCGATCTTCTGGTCTTCCCGAATATCGCCGAGTGTCCTCTTTGTAAGGATCACCTACCCGTGATGGAAGGAGACACCGCTGTTGGGGTCGTCACCAAACACACTCAGACTGAGTGTCCCCGTCGCGCTGCCGGCTGAGGTGTCATGCTTTTACTTTGCCGGATCTATGCGAGGGTCGTTCTCGCGCTCAGGATTGAGCCGTTCTGTCACGCCGGCCCAGACTACATCGCGCTGTATTACTATCATCGTTTCAATCCGCGAGAAGCGATGCGCCTGACCGACGAGTGGTTTCCAGAAGTTGAGTCGAGGTAGAATCTGCCATGTCGAAGAAAAGAAATCGAGTCAAAGCGAAGCATCTACGCTTCGTGCAGTCTACGGAATATGAGAGGCCGGCGTCCTTCTTCGAGGGCAAGACGGCTGAACAGCTCGTAGATTCCGGGTTCGCGGAGATCGATCGTCTTGGTTACTGCATCATCCAGCGCAAGCTGATCAAGCCGACGACGACGATGAGAATCACCCTGTTCTTGGGTAAGGGGTTCCCAGACTACAGCCCAGGGGCGAAGGCTGCGATTCTTTGGCACGAGATCGTTCACGCGTTACAGTGGCGCGATCCGAGTAATGTATTTCCGCTCCGATATATCACCAGGCGCTGGCAGTGGGCCTTCGAAACCCAGGGATACCGGCAGCAGTGCCGAGTCATCCGTGCGCTGCACGGCGACAAGGCTGCACGCAGGTTTGCATATCGCGTCCCAGTCAGGATGCAAAAGAAGCCGTACACGATGAGCCGTCTCGACGGAAACCACGTCAGGACAGAAACGCTCCGCGCTTTCGAGTACGGACTGCCAGGGCTGAAGCTCTTGTGAGGTTATAATGGAAGAAATACTTGTAGCGATGGAAGTTTACGAACTCCCTCCGAAGGACTTGACCGTCAGGGGATTCCTAGGATGGCTCATATGCGTCGCAACATTTCAACACCCCTGGAAAGATGAAGTCGCGACCGACGAATTCACCGTGAAAAGTCGGACCTGCTCGAGGTGCGGGAGGACCCAGATAGAGTTAACGACCCAATGGGCGCGACACGAGTAAGTGAGAAGGAGACCGAGATATGTCCAGAAGAAAATTCATACACACCGAGATTGAGTTCGGCTACTACGACGGAAGGTCCGACACTGTTATGCTCATCCTTCCGGGACAGAGCGCGGTCACCCTAGAAGGCGATGATCTCGACCTTGTGACTGCAGCCTACTTTCACCTGCGTGGACACCAGGTGTCGCCAAGCATCAAGAGCTTCGGTCTTCGCAAATACAAGAATGGGGCAGTGACGACGATTACTGATGACCGGATGAGCTATAAAAAGCGGGACAAACGAACGGAGCACCCGCTCTCTTTCTCCATCAGCATCACCGACACCTGGCCCGGTACGCTGCGTCTTTGGGTGGAATCAACCCACACGAAGATGTGGTTCAACTTCGAAATGAGCAAGGAACAGACCGAAGAATTCGGTAGGCGACTTGCCGAAGCCGCAAGGTGGGATGTCGCGGCCTAGCGCGCGAGGAGAGGAATGTCCGGCCCAAAGCCCAGTAACCCGCTCGACTTGCACAGGGAAAGAGGCGCCGATGAAGGCTAGCAGCTGGGGGCACACCCTCCGTGAGGGTGTGCTGGTGATTATCGCGTACGCATCCTTGCCGGTAGTGATCGTGGGATTGTACGTGTTCGTGCCGGTACTGATCGTGGGCTTAGAGCTAGAGGAGCGGTGGAGGTTTCGGAAGCTGCGAAAAGAGTTGTTGCGCGAGGGGATTTACCGGTGATCAGGGGTAGGCGAATCCTCGTCGCGGGCAAGTCGCTCAAGGTGACGGTTGAGCGTGATACGCGAGTGCGTCGGCTAGTCGCGCTAGAAGAGGGCAGGGCTTTCCAAAAATGGGCCTGCTACTGTCCTGGCTACATGGGACAAGGCCAGACGCTGGCGGACGCCTTCGAGGCGCTCGAATCGAATATCGCCGAAACCGAGAAGCTATGAGCAGCCAGCAGCATGATGAATTGGTGGCGCGAGCCTGTAAGTGGTTGGGGACCACTGGGGGTATGGGCGTGGTGCTCAAAGAGCCCCGCAGCCACTCATCCATTGAACACCCGGACGCTATTGGGTGGAATTGCCGCGGGTGGTCGATCCTCGTGGAGTGCAAGGTGTCGCGCGCTGACTTCACGAGGGACGTGCTCAAGCGCAAGCGCTGGGCGAAGGACAGCCTGCACGTCGGATGCGGCCAGGAGCGCTACTATATGACACCGCCTAGCCTTCTTTCGCCTAGTGACATTCCTGACGGGTGGGGGATGTTGGAGGCGGGCGGTCGGGTGCGGCGGTCTGTCAAGTGCCGGCCGGAGCGACCAGCGATCGGCCCCCGGATGCTGCCGGACCCTTCCGTCATGCTCTGCGACTGGCCGCTGATTTACGGCTTCGCCTGGCCTGGGAGAACGTGACTGTGAGTGACGAATTATGGCGGTGATCGAAAACGAAGGACTAAGCGCAGCGGAGGCCTGGCTCACCCGCAAAATGGAAGATGCTCAACAGCACCTCCAGAAAGCTCGCGCCGACATCAATATCTGGAGCGCGGAGGTCACATTTCTCAGTCAGTGGCTCCAGTGCATCAGGGCAGGCAACGACATACTTGAGGCCTGCGAATACGACGAGCGCGAGGAGTGCAGGCACTGCGGCGGAGAACTTTGCCGGAATCCGCACGGCGTTCCATGCCCGGTGAAGAAAACCTCGAAGGACGCGAGCCCGTGAGTTGCTGGGATAAAATTCAGGCGCGGGTATGGATCGCAGTTTGCGGATGGTTCGATAGAAATGGAAGAAGAAATGGAAGATAGGCAGACGTTCTACAAAATTCATAGCGAGCAATCGTTTCCAGAATGGGAGGCGAGGTGTTACGCGATTCGGGCGCTCGCTCCCAAAGGCCCATCGAGCCGCGTTTCGACGACCCTGGTTTCGCGTCAGGCACGGGAGCTTTCCACGACCCACGTAGCCCTGACTCCGGACGAGGCTCGCGAATATGCGCGCCATCTCATCGAGGCCGCGGCCGAGGCGGAGGAGTTCGATAAGGAGCGCGACACCCAGCGCCCGCCGCCATTCGGGAAGGGACCCAAACGATGACCAAAGAAGAATGGAAGCAGATCCGCGAGCAGCTGGAAGAGGTCAGTCCGGAGATCGTTTTGTTCGACGGACTCGAGGATGCCTTCCTAGGCGTTTGTCGTCGATTCAATCAGGAACCGATTGCGATTTACGACTACTATAGGTGCATCGAGATTCGGATGAAGGATGGAGGCACCTATGAGGATGCGTCCGAGTTCCACGAGTTCAACACGATGGGCGCGTGGGTTGGCGACCACACCCCTGCATTCTTGGTCACGCTGGACCAAGAGCCGCTGTCGCAGGTGAAGGCTGAGCGCCCCCGGATCCTCGAGCGCGCGAAGACGATTCGAAAGGCGATGGGATCACGTCTGCACAATCCAGGTCAGATGATCGACCTCCTCATTCGAGAGCTGGAAAATGAGGAGAATACGGCACCCACGGTTCCGTTCCAGGCCAAAACGCTTGTAGCCTTCACGACGGATTCTGAGAAGCGCGAGTATCCGGTCGGGACCCAGGTGAGCGTCATAGAAGGGCTCCCCCTGGACGCTAAGGATCCCGAGGCCTATATCGTAGAGGTCACCATCCCCGACGCGACACTGATCGGCGGCTTCCGTTTCGACACGGCTGAGCTGAAAATAGCAGACATCGAGAGGGTACAATGAGGTCAAAGTCACCTGCGGACGTTGCCGCGAGCCTCCCTCTGGACATCGCGGATGCGATGCGGAACGGTAAGGTCACCTTCAAACAGGCGCGCGTCGCAGAGTCTTTTGGCCTGTTGGACGTGTGGGATCTACCAGGCAATCGCTACTGCCCTTGCATGACAGAATTCGGACTCGAAGTCTGTAGAAGTTTGGAAAAGCAGGAGCCGTCGTACGCGCTGGAGGACGGACGATGATCGGGGGTCAGGACATCATCATCGATCGGGCTGCGCACCCAGGGGACCTATCGACGCTGCTCGATGCGATCAAGAGGGAATGGCCAGGAGCCATGGTCGAAGGCAGCGTGGGTCCGCCGGATATCTACTTCGTCTACCGCGACCCCGGGACTCACAAGTCCTGGAAGAAGTGGGGAAAGCTCGAGGAGAACGACGATGGGATGATTCAAATCGTCAAGGACCCGACCACGATTACGCTCGTCGTCGGGTCTGGGGTCGAGGCACTACAGTTCGCGCATCGCATAATCGATGGACTGGGGTGGCAGCTGAAGAGGGGTGAGCTTGAGGTTCGCCTTACACCGTCGGAGTGGCTGCGATGGAAGGCCTGGTACGATATTTTGCCGCTATTTCAGCGAGGAGAGGCCTACGGCTTTGCTCTCGGCTATACGCGCGACGCAGAGCCCGGGACCGCAACCCTTCCCGCGAGCCTTGATTCGACAGTCATTTTCAAGTGGGGAGAGGTGAGCCGATGAAGTGGACGGAACTAGACAAACTCATGCGCGACCGAGTGATGGACAAACTCTCGGACGAGGAGCGGCTTTGGTGTAAAGGGTTGCTTGAGAGGATGCACGAAAACGCCGTGACTATGTCCACCGAAGCCGCCACCACAGCGGCCAACGAAGCCATCCGGATGAACAACGATGACTGGGAGCGTCGCATCAATAAGTGGTGGAGCGATAATGGCTGGTCTGGGACGCCTTGGACCGGCGGAAGACCGGTCCAACAGGCCTCCCGACGCCAGGTCGTTGTACATCGGCGCGAGCCGGATGATCGGAACGTCTTCGAGCGCGGCGTTGATTTCATATTCGGAGAGTGAAAGTGATTCGCAGACTCTGTAAGGCATTTTGGAACGGCGTCCACAACGGACACCAGCAGGCTCAAGAGGACGAAGCGATCGACGAGGCTCTTCGCAATCTCAAGACGCTCAAACCGAGGATGGCGCGGCTCAATGTTACGATTGCGAAATCCGAGGCGCGCCGTCACCTCGAGATTGCCCCCGAGTCTTGGGTGCGCTGGATGAAAGGGGCCCCCAAAGGAGGGAGATCAGAAAGGAAGTAGAAAAGAATGGGATATCTAACTGACGAAGAATTAGGAGAGGCACGACGGCCCAGCAGGTCCGGCCACACCTGCTATCGAACAAATTCCGAGCACTGGGAACTGTATTCTGCCGCTCACTGCCCACAATGCAGGAAGGGCGCGCACAAGGCCGGACGCACCGAGAGAGAGATCGCTGATGAGATGGCCCGCGTAGAGAATCTGCTGAGATTGGCCCCAGTAAGAAGCTCGAAAGAATCAGCGATCGCAGCGCTCAAAACCCTGTCGGACGAGGAGCGACTCGAGGCGCTCCACGTCTTTTGCGTTCATTGCGGATGTATCCAACCGGAGCACGGCCGACGTTGCCAGTGCTGGAATGACGAATGAAGGAGAAGAGATGGGATATTCAAGCGGCGGATTCGTAAACACAGGGACCCAGAATAGGTCACGCACGGCTGACCGGGAAATACTCCGCTCCGTAACTGGGGAACACAAAGGCCTGCTGCCAGGCGCTCGGGCTATTCTGTCGATCGACTCGGAAAATGCGCGCTTCTTTTTGCCAAAAAAGATCAGCGTAGCCTGCTTCGCCGCAGCGAACCGCGCACTCGTTTCTGTGCCGCTGATGCGCATACCCATCCTGCTGAGAAGCGCGATGGTAGAAGGATGTCCTCAGTTCCTTTCCAACCGCGGCCTCGGGGTTGTTGGAATTCCGGATGAAGAAGTGGGGCCCGAGGACGACTCCCGCCCTGACGCCGAAGATCTGGATGGGTACGTTTTCCGCCACATCACCCCAATACCAGTCGACTGGTCAGTGTTCGGATGGAAAGACAGTGGTCGCCACCTTGAACTCGCATTCGAAAATTTCTGCGAGCGGACGGTTCACCTGTTCGTCCGCGTCGACGGGGAGCCACATTCGTCATTGTCGGGGCACTAGGATGGAATCGGTTTCCAATGAAGGTGACGCTGTGACTACTTATGCCAGCGCAGGAAAGCGATCGCAGGAGGTGCGTTACGTGTCGGACCCCGGCGCAATGGACGAGGCGTTCTACGCTAAACTCTACGCCGGCGGGTTCGAGCTTCATGAGACTAACGACGATGGCGCCAGGATTTACGTCCGATGGGAGCCGAGTCCTACGACATTCGCGGAGTGGAGGGTCCTGTGGGTACGCAACCTCGAGGACGACAGTTTTGGGATCCCGCCCTTGGGTAACCTACCTAAGGACGACGCTGAACACGCCCGACGTGAACTGGAGAGGTGGATGGAAGCCTGCCTACACGGGAGTGACAAGCTCCGGAGAAATCACAATGACCCGAGAAGAAGCTGACAAACTCCAAAAGTTTATCGACCACTACATCGCACTGCGCGATGCCCCACGCGTGAAAGAGGTTGAGGATAAGAAGCCCGAGACCTCGGCTGCGGCAGACGGTGAGGATCCTAATGCTAATGCCATGAGTGAAGCATTTCGAAAGCTCAAGAAGAAAGCCCGATCCGCATCGTCACACGAGTCGCGTGTTTTGGTTTGCAGAATGAACCTTGCCGCATATATCGAGCCAATGATTCCCGAGGCTCGCTTGGCCGGCGAAGACAGCATGGACTTCATGGCCATGGTCGGCACCTTCGCCTCCGTTCTCGGAATCAAGATCGAGAGGTCGGATGGCTGGCTCTCAGTCGTGGATGGTCATGAGGCTGTCGATTTAGAAACAGTTGGGGACACACTCGGTGACGGCATCGAGATGACCCAGGAGGAATACGAGCGATTGTACTGCGTCCGGGTTCCTGGTGACGTCATGAAGGAAGCCCTCAACCTTCGCTCGTCGAAGGCGATGTTCGAATTGGGATCGAAGTTGCGATAATGGCCTTTACGTCAGGACAAGGTACGATAATGTCACCCGCCTGGAATACATTCGGCAGGTTTTGGGAAAAGGAATTGCACCAATCTGTTTCCAGTGATCCCGAAACGGCCGCCGCCGCAGCAGATTGGGTCGAACGGTTTTCAGGTACGATAACGGATCCACCGCTTCGTAAGGCTCTCTCTAGACTGTCTTGTTTTTTGAGAAGCGCACACACGAAGAGAGTGGGAGTGTTCCGAAGAAGGCTGCTGACATCCCGGGAACGCGAGGAGCAGCTTGACGTGCTCGCTGTCGGCGCATCTCGAGCGGCTCGTAAGTGTGGCAACTGACCCCTATGTCAACCGCAGGCTCTTTGGGAGACCGCCTCCACTGGCACCGCCTTGCGTCTGGGATGAACGGCGCCGAGGTTGCCGCGGCTATGGAGGTTTCTCCGTCCACTATTTCCCGCTGGGAAAACGATCTACTATCACCGGCAGTTGTCCAGCTTCGACTTTTGGCACAAGGACGAGGTAAATAGTATCCTTGGCCCGCGACGATTCCGACCAACTCCACCTTCCCAATACCGACGAAGAACCGAAAGACTGAACCGATGCCTTCAATCCGAATAATCCTGGACGACGACCCTACCAACCGCGACTTCCAAGAAGCGTCCGAACTTCTGAAGGGGAAAGAGATAGTCAAGGGGTCGATAGCGACTATCGGCGCTCTCCCGGGAGGCATGTCGTCCGGGAACGTGTCCGTGTATATCCAGCTCGAACTTGAAGACGGTCGCGTCGCGTTCGCTGAGACGTCGCTCGGTCTTCTCCAGATGGCGACCGCCGCGTTCACGGGGAAGTACGGCGTCCAAGAAGACGGCGGGCCGAAGTCTCCGTCCGGGAAGGTGAACTGAGCGATGGTGACGAACGCCGATTCGGCTTTTGGCGCGAGCGCTCGCTATTCCAGATTGCTGGAACCTTCTTCGCTAGGTGGAATAGTCCTACGTCAACCAACACGCCCGAGAAAGAGAACGGAGGAGCATGAGAGTCATACGAGTCCACAAGGACAAGGAGCCCCGAAGGGTTCCGGCCGACATCAAGAATCTCGTGATTATCGACCTCGATGACGGCGGCGGCTTTTCGTACTTCGAAGAGGACGGGGGGCCACCCCCTCGCGTCGACGAAGAGGTCTGGGTCGTCAAGGGGGAGTTCGGCAAGCCCGGCTGTCAGCTCATGTGGGTTGGTCGCAAAGGGGTGCTCGTGCTCTAATGATTCATGTGACCAATCCCCTTCGTGAGCGCCTTTCTGACTGGACCGATGTTGACGTCGCTCAGCATCACCTAGGACTCCTTCTTGGGATTCTGCCGCCCATGGAAGAGGGAGAGTCTGAAGGTGATCACTTTCAACGCTGCAAGTCCATATTCTGGACCGCAAACGGACTTGGCGATGCATTGTATAACGCCCTCGTAGCGCTAACGGACGCGGGGCTTCTGGAACGGCAGCCGGACGAGTACGGGATACATGGCCCATGTCCCTTTCGATTCATCGAGAAACCACCTACGGAAGATTCTCCTGGTAAGTAGAGATGATTCGCTACAAGTCGGGGGACGCGACCAATCCTCTCATCAAAACGGGCACCCGAGTCATCGCCCACATCTGCAATGACTCCGGAAAATGGGGTGCGGGATTTTCGGGCGCGCTTTCGAAAGAGTGGAAAGAGCCGGAGGAGTTCTACCGGCGTCAATTCCGATTCGCCAAGACTCGATTCAAGCTCGGGGAGGTCCAGTGGGTCTTCGTGAATACTGAGCTGGCGGTGGTGAACATGGTTGCCCAGGAGGGAACCCGCGACGTCCTCAACCAACGGCCGATCCGCTACGAAGCGCTCGAGAAGTGTCTCAACAAGCTCGCTGAGGGATGCATCAGCCTGATCGGGAGCAGCACCTCCAGCGAGCGGAGAAAAGTCACAGTGCACATGCCGCGCATCGGATGTGGACTGGCTGGAGGTACCTGGGACATCGTTGGGCCGCTTGTCGAGGAGGCCTGTTGGGACCTCGACGTGTACGTGTACGATTGGGAGGGATGATTCCTGGAAAGAGGTCGCGGTGTTCGAAATAGCCGATAGCGAAATGAAGTGGCGCGATGGCGTCCAGGGATTCGACGTTTCTCATTGGCAACGAGGCGTTATTTTCGGTGAAGCGAAGGAGAGCGGACGCAAGTTCGTAATCATCAAAGCGACCGAGGGTGTCGGCTACGTCGACCCCTGGTTCGATCGGAACTTCGCCGACGCCCGCGTGGCGGGCGTTATCCGCGGGGCTTATCACTTTGCGCGGGTGAGCAAATCGCAGCGCATGACGATTTCCGAGGACGCGAAGCAGGAGGCGGATCACTTCTGCAAGACGATACTCGACGCCGGATTCGACGACGACGACCTCCCGCCGACGCTCGATATTGAGTGGGACAAGCGTGCGAAGGGGGTCAAGTCTAGAGAGATCATCACGTGGTGCAAGGTTTTCCTGGCACGAGTCGAGGAGCTGACCGGACGCATCCCGATCGTCTACACCGGGAAAAACTACTGGCGGTACAAGCTGGCCAAGACGAACGAGCTGCGCCGGTACTATCTGTGGCAGGTCGACATTCACCATCGTAACGCGCCGGTGGATATCCCCGGTTGGCCCGCGAGCATTTGGCAGTACACGTTCAAGGTCCACATTCCAGGCGTCGGTAGCAAGCGTGGTGACGACAACAACGTATTCCGCGGCACTGAAGACGACCTGCGCCGGATGATTCGAGAGTCGAACACGAAGCAGTTCGAGGACACGGATCCCGCACCGCTACGGCCCCCGCCGACGCTAGATCCAGACGAGACGCCGTCAGAGTGGATCCGTGACTTCATGTCGTGGATGAACGAATACTGGGCAGGCGATCCCCACCGAGCGGGGCGTGTCGCATGATCTTCGGCACCGACGTTTCCCACCACCAGGGCACGGTCGACTTCGTGTCCATGCGCACCGAGAGCAATATGATGTTCTCGCTCGTGAAATGCACCGAGGGCGCGGAAGAGGGGACGCCCTACGTCGATCCCAGGTTCGAGGAGAACTGGCAAAAGCTGATCGAGCAGCCGCCCGACGACGAAGACCAGGGAATGTACCGTGGGGTCTATCACTTCGCCAGGTACGACAATCGGCAGGACGAGGGGGAGACCGGCGGGGAGAATGAGGCCAAGTGGCTTTGCAAGGTGCTCAAGGCTGCCGGCTATTACGAGGAGGGCTGCCTACCGCCCGCGCTGGACCTCGAGCTTTGGGAGGGAACGGTCCAGAACAATCTGGCGTTCGTTCGCGGATTTATTCGCGTAGTCGAATCCGAGCTTGGCCGAAGCCCGATGTTCTACACGGGGGTGAACACCTGGTACTACAAATTCGGGGACAGCGACGAGTTCATCGAATATCCGCTATGGGAAGTGAAGTACCAGTCGAACGGCTGGGAGGAATCAGCGACTCCGCCACGGATGACAAAGGACAACGAGCACTGGCCCTACCAGATATGGCAGTGGTCGGGCGGCGGACAGTGGGCGTACTACAAAGATCAGTACGGCGCGGTCGCAGGCATTAAGTCCGGCGTGTGCGACGTGAATCGCTTTGACGGAACCTACGATGAAATGCGCTGGCTAGCGACGCCGTTTTTGATTGGCGAGCCAGACCCGCCCCCACCCGATTCGGACGGTGCGACGAGTTCGCTGATTATCCCCAACGAGGTCGACCTCGAGACGCTGCGCGGAACAGTCTCGTCGTACGTCGCCCGCGTCCAAGGCCTGCTTCTCGCCCACGGATACGGGCCGGATGGACTCGTCGGAAGTGACGGAATACCGGACGGCAAGTTTGGCGACAAGACGAAGGGTTACCTGGGCGACTTCAAAACGAAGCAGGGCCTCCCTGGCGGCGCGAACGTGATGACGCTCGGGACCTGGAATGCCCTGGTCGTCGCGGCGATGAGCCTAAGCTCGAGCTAGCTCTGAAACCCGCCGACACCGCCGCCAGACTCGTCCGAGGCGGTCGCAGTCAGCAGGGTCATCGGGTCAAGCTTCGGCTGCTCGTTGGGATACTTGGCGAGGAGCAGATCGTTGAATTCGTCGCTCAGCAGTTTCTTGGCGGCTGAAAGCGTGGCCGCAATGCCGACTTCATAGGAAATCGGAGAGAACCTGCCCGCGTACACCATGATCTGAGCGTGATATCCATCCTCTTCGAATCGCACGCGCCACGGGTGTGGGCCGAGCCTGTCTTTGCGAACTCCACTGGCCACGGTCCCATATCCGGGATCCTCGTCCCCTTCACCCTCGGGCTCGGGGCCGGCGCCTGCGTCGACCTCCTCCTCATCCGCCTCGACGGACTCCTCCTCGGCGTACTCATCCGCGAGCACGACAGTTCCGGTCTTCTTTTTCTTCTTCTTGCCGCTGAGAAGAAATAGAGCGGCGCCGCCTGCGAGGAGAAGTGGAAATGACATCGTGATTCCTATTCTATCAAGGACCGAGAGCCCTGTCTTTTTCCGGCCGCCATTCGTCGTCGGTGAGAAGCTCGGGCAATACGCTGTCGCCAGGCTTTTCACCCAGGCGCTCGTCCTCAAGCGCGATTGGCATGAGGTTCGCGGGGATGACACGATTCAGAGAGCGAATAGCTTCACAATCGACACCGGAAAAAGTGCGCCCACTGGCCTCGGCGACAAAGCGCGCTCGCAGAAGGTAGTATGTAGGATTCAGGAGTGGCCCGGGATTTCTACCCTCTTGTAAGCGCTTGTTCGCCTTCGTTGGCGGCATGTAGGTTTCGAAGTGGAGCATGTGCGACCCTCCACTCATCAATCCCACCCGCGCGATAGCATGCCCTTTTTGAACCTTCGATCCGGTCCCTAGTCCAAACTCTTTCCAGGAGTTCTTCTTGACCTCTCCGTAGTTGATGACAAGTCCGGAGTCGCACTGAACAATCAGCGCGTAGCTTCCGTGATAGAAATGATAGTGGTTCACGACCGTACCATTTTCCATAGCCACGATCGGGTCGTCCGGACGACCATAAAGATCGAGGCCGACGTGGTATCCAGTCCCGCCCCGGAGGGTCAGGAATCGACGCGAACCATTGCCGATAATACCTGATTGCGAACGGTAGGAAATTACGAACTTTTTCGAGTGGTTCGTAATAGTTGGCCACGCAGGAAATGGATCGCCCGCGCCGAAGGGGACATCAAGCGGCATTGTGGGCCAGTCAACCTGAGCCATATTCATGGCCTTCATCGACTCGGCTGGATTCATCAACGTCGCCGAGGGGCTGACCTTTTGAACGACGGAACTTCTACGCCCGCCTGACCGTTTCTTTTTCCCGGCCAGCGCCACGACTCCAATGGCGGCCGCGCCGATAAGCAGTCGGGAATCCATCCGCCGAATCCTACCACGGATTGAGAACGCAGCGCTAGAAGCGCGAAGCAAAAAATGGTAGCCTTGGGGCATGCGACGCATTGTTCTCGCGCTCTCACTGACGCTCGTTTCGGGATGCGCGGGGAGCTACAAAGCTTCCTACGTGGCCGGCGCCGTGACGAAGCAATTCGCCACCGAGTCCTACGACGTCTACAGTGGGTTTTTCAACGAAAAGCTCAACGAATGCTCCCCTGCAAACAACGAGTCCGTGACGACGAAAGCGGAACTCGACGAGTGCATGGGCAAGTTTTACGCGAAGCCCGCTCACGAGAAAATCGAAACGGCGGTGAAGGCCTATTACGAGGCGGCGAAGATCCACAGCGACATCATGGTCTCGGTGGATTCAACGCCGGAGGAGCGCAAGGAGGCAACGAAGCGAGTTCTCGAATCCGCAATGAATCTGCTCTCCCTGTTTCCGGACGGGGAGAAGCTGGTCAACAAACTCAAGAAGCTGGCCGGAGGAGTGTAAAATGGGCGCTGCTGAAATCATCACGATCATCACCTCTGTCATCACCGGCATCGCAAGGGTCACTAAAATGACCCGCGAATCATGGGCCAAAACTCTCGAAGAAATGGCTGCCGACGTTCGGCGTGGAAAGCTACTTCCTGACGAGCTGCTGGCCAAGGTCGAAGCGGACGGCGACGCGCTCGACAACGTGCGCGATAGCCTTCCGAATAGCTAGTCCGGTCGAAAGGTCTTATGGCCCGCAAAAATCCAGACAAGGCGAAGGATGCCTTCAAGAGGTTGTCTGCCGAAATCCTCAAATACGGGGAGGAGGGGAAGCGGGATTTGAAGGATCTCTTCGAGCTTCACAAGCCGGAGGTCATTTTCGTTCTCGAGCAAGGGCCAGAGCGGCAGGCTCGAGCGGCGCAGCTCATCGGAGAGATGCGTGTTCTGTCCCGCGAGCTGGCCCAGTCCAAATACTTCCGCGAGCGCGGGGAGCCGAAGGGGAAGACGAAGGGCAAGGTGTCGAAAAAGCGGGGTCGGCAAGTCACTGGTACGCACGACGGATTCAGGTACGTCTTGGTCCAGCTTCCCGACGGAAAATGGGGAGCCAAAATCACGCGTCAGGCGAGACAGATTATTCCCGAGACGGGGGCTCCGCCGATCTTGGATCATCCGGCTCTCAGGAAGCCGTTCAGGGACGAGCACGACGCGGAGTTGGCGATTCGCCGCATCATCAACACATCGATGATGTGGTACGTCCACCGCGGCATCACGCCCAAAGAGCGCGTCCGAAAGACCAAGGCTGTCTCCGCTGGAATACAGCGCCGCACCGCCGGACAGGTCGCCGCGCGGGCGCGCGAGAAGTCGGAGGTTGCCTCGGAAGAGGCTGAGCGTCGGCGGCGTGAGCAGCGAGCTGAGAAGCGTAGGGCGGAGAAGGTGGAGGGTCGCCGGGATCGGCGCCCTGGCGCGCCAGCGAGTGCTGGTCCTGGCCGCAAGCTCCAGTACATCCCCCGAGGGAATCCTTCGAGCGCATTCGATTTCAAGCACTCAGAATCGAGCGCGGTCAAGCAGGCTGAAAAGTCTCTCGCAAAAGCGAAGGAGTGGGAGACTCTTTGGAGTGAGTCACTCGAATCGGGTAGCCCCGATTTTCGAGCGGTAATGAAGGCGTACGATCACATCGAGAATGCGCGTGCTAATTTCACGCTCGCCGGCGATAGCAAGCGCGCGGAGATGGCTGACGAGTCCAAGAGGTCGCTGCGTCACAACATCATCGAGATGTTCAATCTCTGCAAGCGGGAGCTTTCGCGGAAACGCAATACGAACCCAGGTGCCAACCCCTCGAGTTCGGAGCATGACAAACTCGCGGTTGGTCACATGGTCAAGGCCGAGGCTGCGTGGGCCAAATACTGCGAGGGCTGCAATGTGACGGACCTTCTCAACGCCTACAAGCACCTCGAGCTTGCCCGCGAGGAATTTCAACACGCCGGGAACGCGGATGGTGTTAGCGAGGCGAAGACGAAGATCAAGCTCGCTCGGGCAGCGTTGCGAAAGAGCTGAGACATGGCCAAGCAAAGCAGACAAATGAACCCGGACGATGCGCGCAACCTGGGCCGCGACATTGACGACGTCGTCCATGGCTCCGGCTCCGCAATCGATTCGGTGTATGAGGAGTACAAGGAGGTCGACCGGGAGGTCGCCAACCTCGAGGCCATCAAGGCGAACCTCAAGGATGACGGGGAGAAAATCCCGGGCAGGCTCCGTCTTCGGCTGGCCGATACCAAGCTCCAGCGACGCGATCTAGATCGCCGCATCGCCCAATATGGCAGCGCCATGCTCCGCCGCATCAAACAGCGGATGGACATCATCAAGGCATCGCCTGGCGCGAGCTTCAACAAGGCTGGCATCCACTCGGTCGACAGGGCGATATTCAGGGTCGCTCACAAGGCGAAGGACCGCGGCGCCGACATCCGTACCGATATCGGTCGCATCATGGGCGCAGTCCTGACGCTCGAGCAGGACTCGGGCATCGTGATTCGAAAGCCTGGAAAGAAGATCGACGAGGTATCGCAGCGCAAGGCCGACGAGGCGCAGCTGTACGCGAACCTCATCGAACAATGGCGAAAGGTTCACCGTCACGCGAAGAAGGATCCCCGGGTCAAAGAGGATATCGACTGGGTCACGACGCAGATCCACGGCCTCGACCTGAAGTTTCGTCGCGGGGAATCCATTCGTCGTGGCCTCGAGCGCGTGGCACAGCGCATCCACGACATCCACAATCGGACCAAGCCGCGCAAGGAACTCAAGAGCTACGTCGACGCGAAGAAGGGCGTCCGCGATTTCGTAGCCGTCATCAAGGAATACAGTCAGGAGGCCGTGACCGCCGCCGGTGTCGATCGACTCCAGCGCGAACTCGAGGAGTTCTCCCGGCAGTTCACTCCGTCCGCGAAGGCGGAGTGGGGTAAGACGGATCGTCGCCGCTTTGCTACCGACGTCAGCAACCTTCGCAAAGCGCTCGAGGCTATCCGCCCTGGTCGCAAGCGCAAGAAGAATCCGTGCGTCGGCCTGCATTTCCACGGCAAGGATACGGATGACCTGCTCAGGGCGCTCGAGGATTCGGCGGAGCGACAGCAGCGACAGGTGAAGGGGAATCCGAGCAAGGCAAAACGTGCGGATGCGAAGGCAAAGAGCTTGTTCACGTCATTTTGCAAAAAACGATCCGCATGGCTCGACGCGGTCAAGAAGGCGTCGGACGGACTGGCTGCCCAAAGCTTAGTCGATAAAAAGATGAAGGCCGCGGGAAAGTCCTTGGAAGAGCTTGTCGCATATCTTCAAAGCGCCAATATGAGTATTGGTACGAAGGAAGAAAATTTCCTTGCCATGGTGGAGCTATGCGGCATTTCGGAATCGCTTGAAGCCAGCCGTAAGGAGCTTGGCGTCCCGAAAACGGAAGCGCGGAAGATCGTCCAAGAGGTCATAGATGAACTCGAAGCGCGGCAGTCAGGGGGAAAGAAGAAGACCAAGAAGAAGACCAAGAAGAAGACCAAGAAGAAGACCAAGAAGAAGGCGAAACCCGAATGGAAGCGCCTCGTCGACCGTTGCCAGAAGCTGTGGGACACCTACTGCGAGAAGCCGACGAAGAAGAATCTGCGAGTCGTTCTTGCACACATAGAGAAGATGGGTGAATCGACCAGCTCGAAGGTGAAAAAGGAACGCTCAGCCTGTCTTCGGGTCGCCAAGAAGGAAGCCAAGCGGCTCAAGCTGAAGTGATGCTCGATGGCACGGAATTCAGACAAGGCCGCGCGGGAGATCCTATCGGGATTCGGAACTTCGGAATCTGACGAGAGCCTACTCGCTTCGATCGACGAGTTTCAGGCCGAGACGCGAAGGCAGCGCCGCGCAGACGAGATCGAGCAACGACGACGCCACGCTATGGGGAGAAAAGACCCCCGGCAACGAGAGGAACTCATGAGCCGCCTTCCAAATCCCAAAAAGGCCAAGAAGAAGGCCGCCAAGAAAAAGTCCACCCTCAAGTCGAAGGCGAAGAAGGCTGGACGCAAGATCAAGAAGGTGGCGAAGACGGACGTCGGTCGCGCCGGGATCGGCGGCGGTATTGGCGCGCTTGCGCTCGGCCCGATTGGCGCCGTCGCCGGAGCGGTCTACGCAGTCTCGACGCAAAAGAAGAAGCGGAAGAAGAGCAAGAACCCCGCGCGCGCGTTCACGCTGGAGACCCAGCTGAGCAAGGGCCGACAGAAGAAGGCGAAGGCTGCAGCAGGTCGAGCGTCGCGTTCCTCGGCAGTCGCCAGTGAGGTGTCGGCGAGCAGTCTGCGCAGCAGGCTGGCGAAGATCAACCCGGGGCACTACGAGGAGGAGATCCCGGGCATGACCGCCAAGGGACTCGACCAGGAGCACGTTGCCTTGACGGCACTGATCAAGAGGGCTGAGCGACTTCCGGAAACTAGTGGGATGGCCCGAGATCTACGAGACCTTCGTACGAAGATCGTCGCTGAAAAGAGCCGCCGCAGAAAGTCGAATCCCCTCGCTAGCGGTCGAAAGGTCTACACACCGTCGGCCGATGAGCTTCGTCTCATCAAGAAGTACGGCGCGATGAAGGTTCTCGAGGGCAGGAGTCCTCGCGCGATCGAGGCAGCTATCAAAAAGTTGCGCGAAACGGAGGCCAAAGAGAGTGTCGTCGTCAGCGATTCCGTGCTCAGCAAATACGCGAAGGTCTATCGTCGCAAGCGCGCAGCCCATCTAAATCTTGTCACGTCGCCAGGCAGCTCGCCCGGCGCAATCGCTCGAGCGAAAAAGCAGCTCGACGACGCCGAGCGAAAGCTCATCCTCTACGCGGAGATCCGCAACATGGATCCCGTCGACCTCCAGCGATTCATGGCCCACGCCGAGAAGAAGAGAAAAGCAGCCGCGAAGAAGCGCAAGCCGAACCCAGGCTTCTATGCGTTTGACCCGAACTCTCCCGACGCCGAACGCCACCGCGCCCTCGTCGCAGAGATTCCGCACCTCGGAACACTGGGATCATACCCACGAGGCGCGCACATGTGGGAGTCGGTCTACATCGACGCCCGAGTTGGAGGTGCATCGAAAGCAAAAGCCAAGGCAAAAGCCTGGAAGGCCGTGAGGGAGGCCGGATACTACGAGGACTCGAAGGGCGCATGGAGGATGCCGCGCCGCCGATTCAACCCCGGGTCGCACCCGAAGGAGAATCCGCTCAAGACGGTCCCCAGGTCCGCAAGCGCGCGTCAGGCTAGGACGACCATCAGCAAGAACATCGCTACCGAAATGGCCGCTGGCCGACCACAGCGCCAAGCTGTCGCCATCGCATTGGCCTCGGCGCGGCGTGACGCTCCGAAGCTGATAGACGGCATGTATGGGCCTCGCCCGAATCCATCCACCACCACCTACAGAGAATTCGCCCATTGGCTCGGCACGTCTGAGGCAGCGAAATCGGCGGACAAAACCAGCCTTTCAAAAGAGGAGAGGCTGGGAAGTTTGGTTGAGGCGTGCGACAGCGAAAGGTATGGCCCGTGCTCGCCTGATGAATTTCGCAAGGCGAAGGCCATTATCATGCGCCAGAAGAATCCATACCTTGGCGACGCGATCTCCAGGGCCAAAAAGAAGAAAGAGGCGGAGGCCCGAAAGAGACGTCGCACGCCGCCGCCCATTCCCGCCTCCGCTCGTAGGCGGAGAAAGTCGAAGTCGTCGCACACGGTAGCGGCAACGAATCCACGCAAGACGAAGCCTGAATGGAAGCGTCTCATCGACCGTTGCCAAAAGCTGTGGGACACCTACTGCGAAAAGCCGACGAAGAAGAATCTCCGCCTCGTCCTGGCGCACATCGAGAAGATGGGTGAGTCGACTAGCTCGAAGGTGAAAAAGGAACGCTCAGCCTGCCTTCGCGTTGCCAAGAAGGAAGCCAAGCGGCTAAAACTGAAATAGCCCAAGGGGCAGGATGAATGCGGTGGCGCGGAAGAAAGAAGCGGCTAGAAGACGAGGAAGAATCTCTGACGTTCGAGGGCCTTCTCGAAAGCGACGACGATGACGATGACGAGGATGACAAGCGCCGTCGCCGGTACGCGCCTCCCCGGCCGATCCGCACGAGATTCCATTCAGACGACGCCGACGACGACGTCGAGCCAGACGGCCCCACGTTTGAGGAACTCGAGCCGAAGATTCGGGCTGGAAAGTACAAGCCCAAATCTGGCGACCCCTGGACGGCGCATATTCTCTACCAATCACTCCGTGACCTCGGCGATATCTGATGCCTGCCCCCAACCCTAAGCCCTTCATGGACCGTCCCCACAAGTGGGACGAGGTGTTGATTTCGAAGGACGGCAAGCGACTGACCCGAAAGCAGATTCTCGACTACTACAAGCGCAACGAGAAGAAGATCTGGCGGTTCCTCGACGGGCAGTACGTCATGGTGATTTTGGCCGTGAAGCGAAATGAATTCGTTCGCCGCCGCCACACTGCTGGCAATCGATTCATTAAGCTCACCAAGCTGAAAGGGATCGATGACCAGAACAGCTTCGAGTATTGGATTCACCGACGCGTGGTCGAGTTTCATCCGACGCTCATGTCCAAGAAGACTCCCATTTTGTGGCTAGACCTCGACATGCATTCGACGCGGGGGACCCAGGCTCGCAAGAAACTCCTTGCCAAGATGAAGCGCGCCGTGCCTCTCCTGAAGAAGATCTTCAAGGAGATGGGCGTCAGCCGCGTGCATGTCTACAGCTCGGGCACCTCCGGGGGGATCCACCTCGAGGGCAGTCTCGCCAAGCCCCAAAACGTCGACGTGCTTAGGCGAAAATTCACCAAGCGCCTGGCTGAAGCGTTTTCGGAAGAGGATTCATTCACGACCGGCATCGCCAAATCGGGGCAGATTCGTCTCGACACCACGACGCTTCACACGCTCGGATCTCTACGCGCACCGTTCAGCATGACGGTGACGGGCTCGAGTAAACAACCGCTCAGGACAGGAACACGAAAATGAACGCACTTCCACTCATCGCCGCTGGCGCCGCCGTCTTCCTTCTCTCCGGGAAAAAGAAGACCAAGAAGAAGAATGGAAACGGCAATGGCAAGGTCACCTACGGCCCCGACTATGGGACGGGCACGGCCGGTGGTAACTATCGACTCGCTGTCGTCCAAAACACCCGCTGCGGTACCTGTGCCCACGCGAACGCGTTGCATAAGGACTACTCCGGCACGGCGGCTCCGGGCGGAGCGGACAGGTACTGCAGCTACTGGAAAACTGGTGTGCGAGCAGACTACGTCTGCGACGCTTTCGCGCCAAAATAGTCGACACCCAAATCAGGAGCAAAGAAAATGGGAGCACTACCACTCATCATGGCCGCAGGCGCAGCAGCACTTCTTCTTGGCAAAAAGAAGCCGAAGAAGTCGAGTGGCGCGGCCGCGACACAAAGCCCATATGGCTCCAGCCCCGGAACTGGAACAGCCCTCCCGGAACTATCGACGTCGGTGAAAAAACAGGGGTCCGGATACAAGGGCGTTTCTCGGGGGACGATGCAGCTGGTCCAAAAAGCGCTTTTCGAAATCGGATTTACCGTCGGCAATTTCGAGGGAATATACGACGCGCAGACCAAGCAGGCGGTATCGAATTTTCAGGCGCAGCACGGCGGCCTAACCGTGGACGGCAAGCCGGGAAAATTGACCCGTGCCGCGTTGATGAATGCGGCTGCGAAGGGCCCAGACGGCGGTGGTCAGCCGCAACCGCCCACTCAGGAAGGGGAGGATAAACCGCTGGAGGTGCATGGAGCTGATCCTGAAATGTCCGCCACTTACCGGGGGTACACGATCCAGTCGATCTACTCCCCAGGACCAGGCGGGCCATCAGACGGCAGCGGGAAAACGTTCGTTCGAATTTTTGACCCGGACGGATTCATCGTACACGAGCACACCAGACCATGGCATAGCTCCCAGCCCCAAATCATCGCTCGGGAAGAGCGTACCATATGGGGAATCCAGTACGGGACTTATTGGATTGATCGAGAGTTCGCGCGCGGATAATCAGCGATGCGCCCTATCGCCTTCATGCGCCTGCGGCAGCTCGATGTGCCGGAGGATATTCTTCGGAGGTATGCGCCGAAGGATCTAGTCGTCGAGCAGAAGTACGACGGCTTCAAGGTGATGGCGACGCGCGACCGCTCGGGGACCAAGCTCTATTCAAGGAACGGAAAAGACCTCACCGCCAAAGCGCCGGGGATCGTCAAACGTCTCGACGCATTGCTGTCCCCGGGCTCCACGAGGCTCGGCGAGATGACCTACGTCGTGAAGGGTCAGCAGGAGCTTGGGCTCGTCCAGAGCGTCTTGCACTCTGCCACCGCGTCACGGGCGATTCGGCAGACGAAGGAGCTTGGGGGCAAGCTCGAGTTCGTGATGTACGACGCGCTCGAGGAGGGCGGCAGGGACGTCTCGCAGCTTCCGTTCGTCCAGCGTCGGGCGCTGTTGAAGGGGATCCCCGCACGCGGGGCCGTCCACGTCTCGAAGCTCTACACCTGGGCCAAGCGCAAGGAGGCGATGCGGGATTCGATCAAGGCGGGAGGCGAGGGAATGGTCGTCAAGGTGAGGTCTGCGCCGTACCTCTATCGCAAGGCTGGCGCATCGGAGCCTTTTGGCGAGTGGTGGAAGCACAAGGTTCCAGGGAAAAAGTCGCACACCGAGGACGTCATTTTGTTCGGATATGCGAAGCGCGAAAAGCGTCTCGCCTTCGAGATGTACCAAATCGACGCCTCGGAAAAGCGCGTATTCGTCGGCTATGTCAGCAACCTTCCACGCATCACGGAGCGATCTGTCCAAAAGATGAGCGACAGGGGGAAGGCGGTCGTGGCCGAGATTTCCCATCAGGAACGCTTCCCATCAGGTAGATTTCGCCATCCTGGCTGGATTCGCCTGCGTCCGGACAAGCCGCTCAAATCTGCTACGATGACGCGTCCGAAACGCGGTAAAATGGCCAAAGTGAAGCGTAATCCCAAAGGGACAGTGACGATCGGGAGGTCGGCCAGCGGGGAGCTGCAAGCGGCGATGGATAGTCACTTCGGTCGGCAGTCGCGTGGGCGGTACCAGAATCCGCGAAATTCGAAGGTCAAGGATGCGCTTGCCGCTGAGGCGACTCGGTTCACGGATTTCGACAAGTTTGCGCGAGCCTACTGGGACGCGTGCTCTCGAGGTCTATATTGGGTGGCCACGGACGAGAAGCGGTTTCATATTGGAGAGCACGAGCGAAAGCAGATTTCCTCTGACAGGTTCTCGGTTTCGTGCAGTCCGACGCTTGCACTGGCGGGGAATAACGAGGGGAAAAAGTACGTCGCCGAGCTGGACGTGACGCGGGTGCCGGGCGATTCGATTCGGATCAAGCGGGGGACGGATGGGGCGGAGATCAAGATCACAGGGTCGGCGGGAAGCGTGAAGGTGACGCGCGTCCTTGATGCCGACCAGGCGATGAGTGCGTTCAAATGGCAGCTGAGTATCCTGCCCTCGAGCAAGGAGGAGCTGCGCAGGTTTTGGGATGCGGCCTGGGTGAGGCGTCGCAAGGCCGACGTGCGCAAGGGCATCCGCACCAAGAAGGAAAAGGAGCGCGGGCAGGTCCGGGCAGCGGCGCAGGTCGAAAGGGACGCGGCGCGGGCGGATCGGCGAGCCAAGAAAAAGAAGCGCGATAGTGCGGCCGCGAGGGCGAAGGCCGAGAGGGCAGCCACGAGGAAAAAGCGCGAGCGCGAGAAGAAGGAGCGCGAGCAGGCGCGACGCGACAAGGCTAAAGCGGCCGCGGATCTTCGGGCGAAGAAGGCTGCTGAAAGCAAGAAGCCGCGGGAAAAGCGTAAGCCCGCTGCAAAAAAGAAGGCTGCCAAGAAAAAGGCGTCGAAGAAAACGGGGACCTGGAAGCGCGTGCCCGCGCCGAATCCTTCGAAACCGAGCCAGGCCGCCAGGAAGATCCCGGCACACGTCAACAATCCAGGGTGCTGATCATGCAGGTTCCAAGTTTCAAAACGAAAAAGATCCGCAAGGACATCTTCGAACTCGTCGACATGGCCCCGACCCGGGGCATGTACAAGATCGTGATGCTCAGCATCGACCAGGCAATGGACGAGCTTTTGGTCGTGCGCGAGCGGATTCCAGACCCCGCGAAAGTCCGTAAAATGCTCGACGCGTGGGACAAAGTCTTCCTCGAGTTTGGGGAGCGCGAAGCGTTCTACTACCAGGCGTTCCTCGAGAGCGATAATCGCAGCGCCGTCGACGATCCGCTATTCGATGGCGATTATGACGAATTCGACTTCGACCCTACACCGACCTGGCCGGATATCGAAACGCCGTGGAGATTGGCGAACGAGCTTTCGACTGCCGCAGTCGTGGCCGGTGCTGATCAGGACTTTCTCCACGAACTCGAACACCGATTCAAGGACATCATCAGCAACTTTTGGGAAGGCGCGAATGCCTTGATCGTCAAACAAAAGGCAGAATTCGAAAAGCAGGCCGCGAACGAGCCGCAAGAAGAATCGTCAGACGAAGGTCGTGTCTTTGGGTTCTGGCCGCTCGTCGCGGTCGGGGCTGTCGCGCTCGTCGGAGTGTTCGGCGCCGCCGCCGGCTACTCGGCATCGAAGGGTAGCGACCCCGATCAGTACGTCGAGCAGTCGCCCTTCGACAAGCACTTGAAGAAGGCGAAGACCGTTGGCCTAGGCGTGCTCATTGGCATCGCACTGGCTGTAGTGCTCATGTTGCGCATACGCAAGTAGCGCGCCTTGACGCCTAGGGTCGGTCAGGTTACATACCTGCCCAACAGAAGTCCTCATATAGCGGACCAGATGTTCCCATATCGAAGGTTCACCCCGTATCGAAATCGCCAGTTCTGCTTTTTCGATGTTGAAACAACGGGCCTAAAGCCTGCATATCACGAAGTCACCGAAATAGGACTTCGACACACAGAAAAAGGGGGACTATGCCTCCAAATTGCCCCGCGACATATGGATCGGGCGGAACCAGAAGCACTAAGAAAATCGGGATACAACACGGCGGACTGGGCAGAGGCGAAGCCATTTATGGACGCAGCGCCCAAGATTGCCGAGTATCTCGAAGGCACGACGATTGTGGCTCACAACGCCCCGTTCGATGTCTCGATGCTCCAGGGCGAATACGAAATGGCCGGCATGGATCACGGCCAGCTGTTTCGAGATGTGATCGATACCCAGGCTCTCGCGCGCCTATTCCTCGTTCCCCTCGGATTGAACCTGCTCAACCTGGAGTCGTGTATGAAGTTCATCGGTGTAGAATACAAGGGAGGGCACAACGCGTACGAAGACACCGTCTTCGCCGAAAAACTCTACCGCTACATCACCGAAAATCTCAAGTGGCATGGACGACGAGAAGGAAAGCGAATCCAGGAGGCCCTGTTTGGAGACGAGCCCTGAGACGCGCCGATTGCTCAGGGATTACTACCAGCTTCTCGCCAAGCTCGGCATCGAGACCATCGAGCGAGGTACGAGACTACAGCACGCGAAATGGATGTGCCTCTTTGCCGAGGGCAATATCGAAGACGAGGTCAAGGCAAACCGCTGGCTCGGATTCGTCCAGGGCTGGCTAATCGTCGAGAACATTTTCAGTCTCGACGAAACACGAACGCATTCACGCGAAGGAAGAATAATCAAAGATGATCGAGCTGCACAATCCTAACCCATTTGACCAGAGCTACCACGACATGCTGGCGCGCATCCTCCGTGAGGGCGTGCGTAAGACGGATAGGACAGGAACCGGAACGCTTTCCGTTTTCGGACATTTTCAGAGCTTCGACCTGTCGCTCGGGTTCCCGCTGATCACGACCAAGAAGGTGTTCCTCAAGGGAGTTATTCACGAGCTGATCTGGATGCTCTCGGGCAGCTCGAATATCAAGTACCTCAACGACAACGGGGTAAAGATCTGGGATGACTGGGCGGACGACGACGGCGAGCTTGGCCCCGTCTACGGCGTGCAGTGGGTCAAGTGGGGTGCTCCTCCTGGGATAAATCAGATCGCCCAAATCGTCGATAAGTTACGCAATAAGCCATGGGATCGCCGCATAATGCTGAGTGCGTGGAATGTTGGAGACATTCCTAAGATGCGGCTTCCGCCTTGCCATTTCAATGCGCAGTTCAACGTTGTGCCGAAAGATCCAATCGTCGGAGCCGCCGAGCACTTGGCAGCCGGCTTTGCCGAACCGATCCCCGGGCGACTGAACTGCGTGATGAATATCCGCTCGTGGGACACTTTCCTCGGCGGCCCATTCAACATCGCGCAGTACGCCCTGCTCACGATGATGCTCGCCCAGGTGGCCGGGCTTGAGCCGGGCACGCTGTCCATCTGCAGTGGCGATACGCACCTGTACCTGAACCATCTCGAGCAGGCGAAGATGCAGCTCACACGCACGCCGAACCCTCCGCCTCGGATGGTCATCGATCCGAGCGTCAAGGAAATCGACGACTTCAAATTCGAACACTTCCAGCTCGAGGATTACGAGGCGCACCCGCACATCAAGGGTGACATCTCGGTGTGATGCTGCATCTGATTCTTGCACGGAAGAACCACAGATGGCGGACGAAGAAAGACAACACAGGGGACGGCGCGAAGGCGAGCCGAGGAAAACGAAGCCGCGCGAGACGGTCAATATCGGGTTTGCTCGCAGCCTTTCGTCGTCGCACCTGTGCACTATCCTCCAGCTCGAGCTGATCCGCGCCCGCAGCCAAAAGCCTCCGGCAACTGAAGTGAACCTTCCAACCGAAATCGTCCACGACATCAAGTTCCGATTGCGCTACTACGAGCGCTTTCACGGAGAGGTGGATCGCAAAAAGTTCTTCGCCCGCGACGAGCCCTCAGAGGATGACGAGGAGTCGGAGGCGTAATGGATTCGGTAACGCTGGAAATCTTCGATTTCGACTGGACGCTCGCGCGAACACCGGGGCCGCCTCGCGGCGTGGCGAAAAAAACGTTCATCCACAGCGCTGCATCGCTGAGACCTCCGCATATCCAGCTGCGACCCCGGTCTGAGTTTTGGATCGAGGAAGTCGTTCGGGAGCTGAAGTCAGCTCAGCGCAGCCAAGAAACGATCACCGCCCTTATTACAGCGAGACGCGAGGGTACGCGGGAGCGGATTACCGAGCTTCTTCGCCAACGCCATCTCGAGCCCGACTACGTCCTTATGCGTGCGGCCTCGTTCCAAAAGGACAAAGGCCGGGTGAACTTCAAGCGTCGCACGGTCCTGTACCTGCTGGAGACGCATCCGGAGGTCGAGAAAATCGTTCTATGGGAGGATGAGCAAGAGCAGATCGATAGCATCCGCGACGTCGCCAAGCGCAAGAAAATCGTATTCGAAGGAAACCTCGTCACCGAGCCAGGGAGAATGAGCCCGTGAGAACAAGAGCAAGTGTCAAGGTTGCCGAAAAGGTAGCGAATATAAAGAACCCGCAGGTCGAAAGACTGGAGGAAGGGTCCCTCCGATTGCGGTGGAATACAGGCCCACAAAGGAGCTGAAAGATGGCAGGAGTCAACAAGGTCATTATCGTCGGAAATCTCGGATCGAATCCCGAGCTAAATCACACACAAGGCGGCACCGCCGTTTGCAAGCTCAGCGTGGCCACAACAAGAACGTGGACCAACAAGCAAACAAACGAGAGGCAGCAAGAAACCGAGTGGCACCGAATCACAGTATGGGGCAATCAGGCCGAGAACTGTGAGAAGTACCTGTCGAAAGGAAAGCAGGTCTACGTCGAGGGTCGGCTGCGAACCTCGAGCTACGAGAAGGATGGGGTCAAGCACTGGAGCACGGAGATCGTCGCCGACCAGGTCCAATTCTTGGGCCGGAGAGAGGACAACCAGGGCGACGGTGGCGGTGGCGGTGGTGGAGGCGGCGGTGGAGGTAGCGGTAGCGGTGGTGGCGGAGGCGACGGAAGCGGGAATTACGGGAGAGGTGGCGGCGCCCCGGATCCCGACGACGACATTCCATTCTAGGAGAGCGCGAAATGCTGGAGAAGGTTCAACAACTAGGGGACTCTGTAACAAGAGACCAAATCAACGACCTGAAAGACGCCTTAGGGAACGCTCTATATGACCTTCTCGACCACGCATTCGAATCGGAAACGGAGGACGAGGCCAAAGAGCGGGTCGCCGCCTTCGTTTCGGAGGCTAAGAAAAGCCCTCTGAAACTCCTCAGAGCGAGGAAGGCATTGCATGGCAATCAGAAGCAAATCGTAATGGAGTTTCTAGGAGACTAAAATGGGATCTTTCAAACGGCGTCGCGCAATCAACATAGACCGCGGCTATATCGAGCTAATGAAAAAGGCTGCGAAGAAGCTCGGGGCCAATAGCGGCACAGCCGTGGCGTCGATGATTTTCGTCGGCGCTGCGGACACGCTGCCGAAACTCCAGGCGGTGTCAAAGCCTCGAGGAGTGTCGATGACGGAGGCGATGTGGATCTCCATCAAGAATCGCGGGACCCAGGTGAGCAAGGGGCCGAGCGCCACAGCGCAGGACATGCTCACGGGAGATGAGAAGCCTCTGACGCCGAAGGAGATCTCCGTCGGGGAAGCTCGCGCGCGCGAGCGAGAACTGGCCCGCGAGGCCGGTGAGCCCGAGGAGGATGCTCCTCCCAAGCGTGAGCCCCGAACACTCACACACTCCCAGGTGGCCGAATTTCACGAGGAATACGAAGCGAGCGTAGGCGACATCGAGCCCCAATCGGAGCCCCAACCGGAGCCGACGCCTGAGCCGACACCACCACCACCTGAGCCCGAGCCCGAACCAATACCCGCTATCCAGCGCTTTCAGAGAGACTGGAAAAACATTGAACCCGAACCCGAAAATACGCCTGTACCAAAGCGGGAAATCGAATCCGAACAATCCAATATCGAGAATGCAATACGCCCCGATGACGCGGAGGACAGCGAGAAGTACAAAATGACGCTATCAAAAGGGCAGCCTGCAAGCTTCGAAAATGCAGAGGATCGATCGGTCAGAAAAATCAAGCCAGGACAGAAGTTCTATGGCGGGGTCTTCAGTTTCTAGTTTCTAGGTCTGCTAAAATCGGCACCGCATGGTAACGAAAAAATCGTTCATAGCGCTCGTATTTGTTTCGGGCTGCGCGGGACGGAGTGCGACACCAGTCGCTGAACCGGAACCGCAAATCCTGCTCGAGCAAAAGCCCGAGATCCAGCAAGAGCCGGAGGAGAACATCGTTCAGGCCGAGGAGCCTGAGGAGGAACCGGCGTCACTAGTCGAAGAAGAGCCTACGATTACGACCCTGAATCTGTGCGAGCCCATCGGTGAGCGCAGGGGCTATCCGGACTCAAGTCAGAAAAAGCAGGTCCGCGCGCTGATCCGTAAGACGTGCAGAGCAATGGGCGTTGGCTCTGAGGACTGCAAGTTCTTCTACGCCATCATCTCTTTGCGCGAGAGCGGGTATCGGTGGTGGGTTCGTCACAGGCTGTCCGGCGACGTCGCCGCGGCGATCGGGGCATACCTCGCCACATCGCACTCCTACGGATGGGATGTGCGGTGGGATCACAAGGCGCGCAAACGAGAAGACCTCTCTGCGCTCGAGTTCACGGAATATGGAGCCCGACAAAACCCCTACTTCCAAGACCCGAAGCGATGGATGTTTGGGCTTGGCCTCGGAGGGCTCAATATTTCGTACCACCTGGTCAAGTTCGATAGGATGGCGCCGCCCGAGATTTTGTGCGACCCAGTTATCAACGCGATGGTGCAGATCGTCATCGCTCGCAATGCGGTGCACAAGTACAAGGCTCAGAACTTCGCCGAGATTCAGGCAATCTACGCCGGGCGGAAGTACTACGACGACCGCGGCCGAGTGCGACCCCTTTCCTGTGCCCGAGGATGTCCCAAGGACACCGACGCGAAGCAAAGGGCCAGAGCGCGCAAAGGTGACGCGATGATCCTCAAGCGATGCAAGGCTCGAGGCCTGGACTGCCTCAAAAAACCGCAGCTCGGGTCGAAGCTCAACCTCAAGAGGATGCCCCGCGAGGATCGGTACAAGGCTGCAGAGGAGATTCGCGGAGAGCCGCTTCCTCCTTTTGACACAGTACCCGAAACGAGCGTAAATGCTGGGGTATCCGAAGGCTGATTCGACATGAAGATCGTACTCCCAAAACTCCCGTATGAGCTGGATGCGCTCGAGCCGACGATCTCGAAGCGACAGCTCGATCTACACTACAAGGGGCACCTCAAGGGGTACGTCGACAAGCTGAATCAGATGGCGCTCGTCGCCCACGCGCCGGAGCGCATGAAGCTCGAGGAGATCATCCTCAAGGGGAAGCACGAGCACGTCGACAATCGCGTCGACGTGCTGCCTCCTGGCGAACACGCCTCGACGCTCTACAACGTGGCGGCCCAGGTCTACAACCACTCGTTCTTTTTTCGCAGCCTGAGCCCGGATGGCGGAGGTGCGCCGTCGGGTGATATTGGAGAGATCATCGAGGCCCAATATGGTGACTGGGAGAGCTTCCGAAAGAGGCTGATTGCGAAGGGGCAAAACCTGTTCGGGAGTGGATGGATTTGGGTCACTCTGGATGACGAAGGGCAGCTCGCCATCATCAAGGGTCTCAATGCTGAGGTTCCATTCGTGTATCAGGGCCTCGTCCCGATCCTCTGCATCGACGTGTGGGAGCACGCGTACTATATCGACTACGAGAATCGGCGCGGTGAATACCTGCGAGCGGTCATCGACAACCTTCTGAATTGGAAGTTCGCAAACAAGAATCTGGCCAATACAGATTGACAGGAAACCCATAGCCCAAAGGGAGAAGAGAGATGGGTAGACAAAAAGGCGGGGGCAAAAACGGCCCCAAGGAACGCCAAAGAAGACGTCAGCAAAAGAGCATCAGCAAAGAGCGGCAGCAACTGAAAAGGGAAGCAAGAATGTCATCAGTAATCGTAGGACCCGACGGTAAGACTCCAGTGCAATCGGAGGTCGAACCGATCGAATATCGGGCCGGCGGCCTCTTGTTCAAAACCCCGATGACGCCTGGCGACGTCCTGACGCAGGCGGTTCAGTCTGCGCAGCATATGATTGGAGCCCAGGTCTATGACCAGGTGTTCAAGGAAACGAGGTCGGCCCTGGCGGCGCAGACGAAGGCTCAAGTGGCCGCGTCAGAAGTCGGAGATCCCTTCACTCTCGAGCCCGCCGCGATGGCAGTTTTCATGTATCTGTCGCGCGAGATCGAATTTCGCGACGCCCTGCTCGAGCAGCTCAACGATCGCCTCGTCGAACTCGGCGTCGAGCCCCTGGACCTCACCCACCCGTACCCACTGCCTCCGGAGCCCGAGCCTGACGACGGCGATGGTGAGCAAGAGGGCTCCCCTGATGGTGAACAGGCGGACGAGGGCGACGACGAGGAGTCGTCTCTCATCATAACGAGCTAGGTGTTCCGGCTCGTCCATCCGCTGCCGAGATTTCACTGCATTTTGATGGACCCGCCCTGGGAGGAAAAGGGTGGTGGAAAATCGAAACGTGGTGCGGATCGGCACTATCCGGTGCTGAAAAAGCACGAGATCATCCAGGTTATTCATCAGTCGGGATATTGGAATCCGGCGAAGGATTGCCACCTGTGGATGTGGGTGACCGATAACTTCGCCAAGGACGGAATGTTCGTGATGGAAGCGCTCGGTTTTCGCTACGTCCGGATGGCAGTGTGGCCCAAGCCTTATTTTGGGCTCGGGCAGTATCTTCGCGGACAGCACGAGCTGTGCCTTTTCGGAGTGCGGGGTAGGCAGCGCTCGCTAGCCAAAAACGAGTCGTCGCTATTCGGGGATGGGAAACTAATCAAGACTGACGAGCATTCAAGAAAGCCTGACGAGAGTTACGACAAAATTGAGCGAGTGTCCCCGGGGCCACGCCTCGAGATGTTCGCGCGCAGGCGCAAGGAGAATTGGTGGGCCTGGGGCAACGAGATTACCCGCCTCGACGTGGCGCGAGAGATTGCTCAACCCGGTCAGGCGGCAAACGAACAGATTCGGATCATGCGAGGGGCGTAGAATAGTGAGCATGACCCAAGTAATGCAGTCCGTGAATAATGCCCCTGGCATGTACCTTTTTTGGTGTCCCGCTTGCGAAGGCGCGCACCACATCAGCGACGGTTGGACGTTCGACGGCGACATGGAGAAGCCGACGATCAGCCCGTCGATTCACGTTCGCTCGAGTCCGGTCCAAAAGAGTTGTCACTTCTTCGTGAAGGCCGGAATAATTCAGTACCTCACCGACTGCGAGCACGAGCTGAAGGGGCAATCCGTCCCCATGGTGCCGATGCCGTGGGATGACGACACGGAATAGAACGGTCGGCGACGATCCGCGTTTCGACGCGAAGCAGTGGGATGAGATGAAAGAGGGGAAGGAAGATACATGAGCTGGAAATACGAACTCGATAACGACTACGACCCGCCGAAATTCGGCGCGATGGACGGGCAGATGTGGGGCCTGTTCGTGACGACGTTTCTGGTCCTTGCGTTCTTCGGGATATGGATCTTCATATCCTGGTCCCCGGATACCGAGGGAGCGAGGCAGAGGCTCGAGGAGGACGGGTACACGGAGATTCAAATCACCGGAGCCGACCCCCTCAAGTGTGGCAAACACGACCTGAGAGGCACCACGTTCCGCGCCAAGAACCTGGCTGGTAACACGGTGTCCGGTGTCGTATGTTGTGGCGTGCTGAAGGGCTGTACGATTCGACGGTAGAAGCCCATGAACCTGGCAGAGCTAAGAAAAATACTGCACGCACCTGGCAGCATCTGGGTGCGACGATCAGGCGAGTGATGAGCCCAGTAGCATCACATCTTGTTGAGCAACGGGCGATCCACCTTACTGTTCTCGTCATGACTCGCCACCGTCCGGGGGTTCAATTACAAATCAAACTCCGGAGTAGCAGATTCGACCTTGAGGTCTTTCTCCCATCGAAGTCCGAATTTTCACCTGCCTTCGGAGTCGAGGTCAAGGGTGCTACGGCGATCCGACGCCTGCTGAGCACAGACCTGACGCAACTCCGGGACAGACTCACCACGTCGCTGAAGGGAGAATTCCGTGAGGTGCGATTCCCAGTCGCAATTGCTGCCGTAGATGTCATCAGCGAATCCGTTTACTTCGGATGGGTCGTTCGCCCGGTCTTCCAACAGAATCAATCTCGGCTGCGTTTAGCGGGAGCAACATTGAAGGTCGAGCCCCTCACCGAACAATCCCTAAAGCAAACGGTGGAGAAGTTGTCGCAATGGCATAACCGGCGTCCATGAGAGGGACGGCCTAGTCCGCACCGCATTAGAGAATTTCGACAGTATCACTTGACGCCCAAGCGGCATTCGACTACGTTGTTCGAGTCATGGCCCTGCGCCTCAATATCTACCCACGCCGGAACCCGCGCCTCGAGGAACGAGAACGCGAGATGTTCCTGCGTGGGTGATCGTTGAAGGCAGCCTAGCCAACTCCCACGCAGGTTTCACAACCTCCGCGGGCGCCGTCTAACTGGTCAGGATTCAGACCTTTCAAGTCTGAGACACGGGTTCGCACGACATATCCCTGTCGTCTAGCGGTCTAGGATCTCGGGCTCTCAACTCGAAGACGTCGGTTCAAATCCGTCCAGGGATACCAATATGGGTCAGTAGCTAAATTGGTTCAGCACCGAGCTGTTAACTCGGAGAATGGGGATTCGAGTTCCCCCTGGCCCTCCATAGGCCGCGCGTGGCGGAACCGGTATAATCGACCACGTGATCGCGCTTTTGCTTTTACTTCTCACCCTGGCACCGGTGTGCCCGGTCGACGACGTGTACATCAGCTCGGAATATGGAATGCGAAAGCACCCTATTTCGAAGCAGAAAAAGAAGCACCAGGGAATTGACTTCGCGGCGATCGCCGGGACGCCGGTTCGATCGATCTGGCCAGGAAGGGTCGTGAAGTCGCGTGGGATGCGCGGCGGATTTGGGCGCCTGGTCATCGTGGAGACCAGGCGGATCCGGGTGCTCTACGCTCACTTGTCGAGCCGTAGTGTCGTTCAAGGCGACGTCGTGAGCGCAGGAGACGTCGTAGGGCTCGTCGGCGAGAGCGGTGTCGCCACGGGGGCGCACCTGCACCTGGGACTGTTCTGGCGCGGACGTCCCCGCGATCCCGGCGGGTTGCTCGCTCTTTGCCTGCGCGCCGGCTAGCAGAGCCCGACCTCGAGCACCTGGCAATGGAAGTCCTCGAGAGATCGTAGGCATAGATCTTGGCGCCCACCCGGCATAGACAGTAGAATTTGACGCCCAGTCGGTATTCGACTACGTTGTTCGTGCCCCGGTCGTGGAGGTTGGGGGACCGCAGAGTGCAGCCGATATTTTCGGCCGAGAAGGAACGGGGGTGACAGCCCCGTTCCTTTTGCTTTTTCTGCGTGTCCCTAAAAAGGTGGCTTGTGGCGCAGGGCTAGAGCCCGACCTCGAGCAGTTGCAGGTGGAAGTCCTTGAGAGATCGCAGCTCGTGGAGGGTTAGGTGAATCCCCTTTTGGCGTCGCGGATTGCGGCACATGAGGCACGAGCAGATGGTGTAGGTGTCCGTTCGGAACTTTGCCCATCGCTCGATGTCCTCATCGGTCACGTCGCGGCAGTCGTTCCAGAAAATTCGCAACCGCCTTCGGCAGCGCGCACGCATACGATTTTTGTGATGGCGCCGGAGCGCTCGATTTTTTGACACAACGCAGCTCTCCACGCTCGCCCAAATCGAAGGTCATCCTCGACTTGGGCTAGGTCGTCTTGTGCGTCGCGTTCGTCGGCTGGCTTGCCATCGCATCAAGATACCAGATTTTTTTGGTCGATCCCCTTGCGCGTTTCAAATTAACCAGCTACACACTTCTCACTATGGCAATCCAGCAAACATTAGCAGCGTCCTCGCAGCTCCAGCTATCGCTGTCGAGTCTGCCGCTGCTTTTGCTTGTGGATAGCTATCCACGGCCGCGCCGTCCCGTGCAGTAGTTCTCCGGTCGGGAGAACAGGCACGCAGACGTCGGCGTGGCGATAATGGCCAACAGACGTCGTTTGATGCGGCGTTAGCTCAGTTGGAAGAGCACCGGTCTTCGAAACCGGGTTGTCGGGAGTTCGAGTCTCTCACGCCGTGCGATGCCCCTGTAGTTCAGTGGAAGAACGCTTCGCTACGGGAGTTCGAATCTCTCCAGGGGTGCTCTTTCGGGGTGGAGTCGCGGGGAGCGACGTCTGGTTTGGAACCAGAAGGCGGTAGGTTCGACTCCTATCACCCCGACCAATTTTTTGAGGGAATGGCAGACGTAATCACACTCAAGACGCGGAGGCGTCTTTATCCAGAGACAGCGAGTGCGATGTAGGGCACTCGAGAAAGGCGTAGGATGAAACGATTCAGAGAGCGATATCCAGGCTTCACGGGAATCCAAGCTATCCGTGGGAGAGTGCCTGGGAGCACAAGCGGTCTGTAAAACCGCAGCGTTCGCGCATGAGGGTTCGAATCCCTCTCCACGGGCCTTTATCCGTGGTAAAATTCTTACCATCCCTTTCCCCCCGTACCGATACAGTATCGTAAACCTCATGCGTACCAAAAAGGCCTGCGCCTGTGGCGAGACAGATTCAACGAAGTTCCAAAGGATCAGACGCGGTTCCAAAACATACTTGCTGGGAACCTGCACTCCGTGCCTCAACGCAGCACGGCTGACGAAGAATGCGAGCAACCTTCGACACACGCGGGCAGTCGGGAGACGAGCCTACGAGCGGCAAAAAGAACAACGACGCCAAGGATTGAACACCGAGAAATTCATCTACCAAGACTCTCGCCGGACAGACCGAAAGGCGGGGCGAAGCAACGACCTAACCAAGGATTTCATCGCAGAGCAGATCGCCAAAGGCTGCGCCTACTGTGGGGAGACCGAGATCCGTATGACCCTCGACCGTATCGACAACGACATCGGACACACGACAGGCAACGTGATCCCCGCCTGCATCCGGTGTAACTACGTCCGAGGAAACATGCCCCACACAGCCTGGATTGTTGTCGCTCGCGCGATGAAGCGGGCAAGGGGCCAAGGGTTGTTCGGGGACTGGACTGCCCGTCGCCGATGACTTTAACGAACCACATCTGTCCGTAAGTGCGCGATCTCGCGTGGCCAGCCAAACGGGCTCTTTCCTAGATCAGAGTTGTAGTCGTCTCTCCAATAAAAAATCCCTCTCTCTCGGTACCACTTGCCTGGGTGGCGGAATGGCATACGCGGTTGGCTCAGACCCAGCTGTCCTAGTGACTTGAGGGTTCGAGTCCCTCTCCAGGTACCAATGGCCTCGTGGTGGAATGGAAGACACGCCGGTTTCAAACTCCGGTGCCTCCGGGTGTCTCGGTTCGAGTCCGAGCGGGGCTACCATGCTAGAATAGCGAAATGCCGCCGGCGAGACGGGCTCGACGCGGGGAAAGGAACTATCCCGCATTCGATCGATTTTCGATCGTGCACGGCGTCGTGGGCGGACTCATGGGAGCTGCGGGAGCGTCGGGTGGGCAAGCTCTGGTTGCGAGCGTGCTGTGGGAGGTAGCCGAGCCCACGATGAAGCGGAACATGCCGCAGCATTTTCCCCGCTCGACGATCGACACGCCTCAAAACAAGGTGGGCGACACCGCCTCGCTCCTGTTCGGCTGGTGGCTGGCGAAGAAAAAAAAGAAGACTACGTTACGAGAGCGGTGACGATCCACGATCCCACGATCCCAACGATCCGAGTTGCGCCATCGAGATCGCCGTGATACTACAGGTCCGTGACTCGGCGTCTCCAGGAGCAGCAAGTCTAGCCGCCAGGCCCTTTTGGGCTTGAGCGGCTTTTCGTGCAGCACACTGGCGAGTAGTCGAGTTGGTAAGACGCTGGATTCTGGATCCAGAGGTCGTAGGTTCGAGCCCTACCTCGCCAGCCTTATTGGGGCGTCGGCAAGTGGTAAGCCATCGGTTTTTGGTACCGATATGCGTGGGTTCGAATCCCACCGCCCCGACCAATTGCGGAACGATATCGGCCACCACGACCCCGTGGTGGCTATTCGGGCAAGATTGATGTTTTCCTGTTGGTAGCTATCGGTCACGCGTCACGTCATATTCCACCAAAAAAACGGGCGCTGGATGGGAGGGTGGTAGAATGGGTGCCCGATGGCCGAAAAGGCCGAATGATGACCGATCAGTACCAGCAAGAAAACATCAACGATCAGGATAATCCGAGCGCGCTCGAGATCTCGAGCTTCGACTTTCGCCAAGTTCCTGCCCTGATTCCTGCGGGAACGACGGCGACGATGCAGCGGGTGAAGATTCCTGGCATCGTGGTGCTGACGCAGCTCTCGTGGGCGAGCATCTTGGCTCCAACTGGAGGTCAGGAGGTTGAGCTTCGGTTGTTCCGGATTCGTCCAGCTTCGAATCCCGCCGGATTCGGGTTCATTCAGCTGGCTTCGACGGTAACAATCAGCGCAGCGAACTTCCCGGATCCAGGTGGCAATATCGATATCTCGGATCAGATTTTTGATGGTCCGTGCTTGTTGCCAAACGAATACGTGGCGTGCTCGTGGGTCCATACGGTTGGCGGAAACACGATGCAGCCGTTGAATATGAACTGGAACTTTGTGCCGATAGGAGTGGCGCCGCCCGAGCCACCCGCGACGACGACGGTTTACGCCGACGTTTTCGGATAGGTGTTCATATGGCTGATCTCCCACCGAAAGAGTTGCCTGACGGCTCTGTGGTTATTAGCCCGAAGCAGGTTCGACTGCACAAGAGGACGGAACTGTGGAGCTTTATGCTGGGATCTCCGTTGCTGGTTTGGGCGGCAACGCGAAATCGTCAACTCAATCAGGCCGAACGTGGCGGTCTTTTGGCACTCGGAATCGGCGCTCTCGTGGTAGATACACACTTGTACAGACGATTCAAGAAGGCTGAGAGGAAACGTCGTAGCGCATGAGCGTCGACGAGTACAAGCGCCTCCATTCGGAATGGATGGACGACCGCGTGGATCGGTACGGCGATCTTCCGCAGCCAGAGGAGGCGGCCTGGGCCGAAAAGCTCGACGTCGTCTGGCGACAGCTGACGGCGGAGTGGCAGGAGGTCGTCGAGGAATGGGTTCAAAAGCAGCACGAGTGGCGACGGGAGAATGGCATCCCGCCTTCGGGAAAGGAGTTCGCCATCTCTCCTGAAGAACGAGCCCAAATGCAGTTCGAGGGCGAGTACGATCTGATTGTCGCGGAGAACGAGCATGATGTCGTTTTTCAGATCGCCGGACGCGATGTGACGATATCTCGTGGGGTCATTTTGGACTACGACGGGGAAGGGCGCTATTGGCTCGCGCGCACGGACGCCGAGAAGCTGGGCCTACTCCAGTAGGCGACGCGAGGCCAAATAAAAACGCGCCCCCGGACTATGCCAACAACCAGGGACGCGGTGGACCCGACGGGTCCTAAGAAACCGCGGCGGGCTGGACGAAAAACCGCCCCCCGCGATCGCGTCTCAAGTCTAACACCGGACAGCTAGAACCGCTTGTTCACGCGTCGGCCCTGGGCGCAGTCGAGCATCAAGTTGCGAGAGGGGCCTGAGAGGGTCTTCCAGAAGCCGTAGGCGTCCCTGAACCGCTCGGGCACGTCCTCGAGGTCGGCGCGCTTGAGAAAGCGTTGAAGGTTCACAGCGCCCTCGCGCTCGAGGTGCTGGACCAGCTCGCGGAAGTCGGTTTCGATCTGCATTTTCAGGAGAGCCCGCTGGGATTCGAACCCAGATCAAGAGATTAAAAGCCTCCTGCTCTACCAGGTTGAGCTACGAGCCCTGAACATAGCGTCAACCCGGGACTCGGACAAAGAGCAACCTTCGTCCGAGTATCCCGAGCCCACGAGGGCTACTCGCGGTGAAGACCGGTGAGACGACGAGGATTCGAACCTCTACAGTCCAGCGGGCTCGAACCGCCTCCGGATATCTCCGGCGTGCCAACACTTCTCGTCTCAAATTTAGTGTGGTGAGCCAGGTGGGTTTCGAACCCACGACCTGCGGGTTAAGAATCCGCTGCTACTGCCAACTGAGCTACCGGCCCGACCCAATTATGCTCGAGACCTCTCCTTCGGAAGGGAGATCTCGAGCTACAGTTTGAGCTTTCGCGCGGTCCCACGGGCAGGGATCGAACCTGCGACGCCCGACTTTTCAGGCCGGCGCTCTACCAACTGAGCTACCGAGGGGCAGAATACGGATTGCCCTCGCAGCTGGCGCAGCGCATCAATCTGATAGCTGCGCAGCCGCAAGGGCTCCGTAAACTGCTCCCCCGCGGATCGGAAAACAGTGATGGGTGGTGCGACGGGATTCGAACCCGCGGCTTCCTGAGCCACAATCAGGCGCTCTACCACCGAGCCCCGCACCACATGAGTATGGTGCGATTCGTCGACGATAATCCCCCCTTCGAGGTGTGTGAGCTGCGTGTTCATGGCGAACCGTATATAGGATACTGCCGATCAGATTGATCGGCAAGTGGAAATTGGCGCTGGAACCCCCGGGGCTCTGGTGAGGCTGCTGCAGCGAACCTCGAGCCCACATCCCCAGACAGGGCTTGTACTCCAGCTGTTTCGTCTGACGTGGTAGCGGGAACTGGATTTGAACCAGTGATCTCTGGGTTATGAGCCCAGCGCCTTCCCAGCCTTGGCCATCCCGCTATATCTCCCTCAATTGCTCTCTTACTTCTTTTCGATCTCCTCTTCGTCGCAATTTTGATTGTTGCTCTTTCGCGTCACCCAAACGTTCGGCCGTAACCTCGCAGATATACGACTTTGATTTTACAGGTGAGTTCATTCCATGGATATGACAGCTGCAACGGTTGAGTTTCTCTGCCATTATGGTCGGCCTGGGAAGATTTGAACTTCCGTCTCCGGTTTATCAGACCGGCATCCATTACCAACTGGACCACAGGCCGAGTTGGTAATGTCGTATTCGTCGTTCATGGTGCGTTCCTTTTGGTAGAGGATGTCGGGTTTGAACCGACGACCTTCCGGTTATGAGCCGGCTGCTCTGACCGACTGAGCTAATCCTCTTCGACCAGCTCTCCGGTTACTGGGTCGACCCAGTACCATCCGATGAATTCTTCCGCGTAGATGTAGCCTCGTTCTCGTTGCTCGTCGGTGACGCGTTTTTTCACGTACTCGACTTCGATCTGGTGCTCTCGACACCAAAGCGATCCCGGCATTGCCGGGTGGCTACAAGCCTTGCATTGGTCCTTGTAAATCCCATTGTGTCCTCGTGGTACCGGGTGAGGGACTCGAACCCATCAACCTTCTGCGTGTAAAACAGCCGCTCTACCAAATTGAGCTAACCCGGCGCAGGATGGTAGTCCCCAGTCCGGGGGACCTGCGTAGGGGCCACGACGACGTCGTGTTGGAGGGCAGAGTCGGAATCGAACCGACGAATACTGGGGTTGCAATCCAGCGCCTTACCGCTTGGCCACCTGCCCATTTGGCAGGCCGCCAGAGAATCGAACTCTACCCGCCGAATTTGGAGTCCAGCAGTGCCTCCAGGGCGCGACCTGTACGAAGTGGAGTTCGTACAGAGTCGCCAGAGTGGGCCGATTAGGTTGAGGATTGACATGACGTTTCCCGAAAAATCTTGGCTTGGTGCGGTGGAGATGACAGGGTTCGAACCTGCGACCCTCTACTTGCAAGGCAGACGCTCTCCCAACTGAGCTACATCCCCGCGAGACTGTGTTCGGCTCCCAGTGAGGGGAGCTACCTCGCGGCGGCAACCTCTTGTGCCCATTTTCGTTGGGACTTGGTGGGTGATGGAACTGTGTTGGAAATGCGCATCGTAAACTCCGGGATCGGTTCGCCTGGGATGGCGATGCTTTGCACGAACTGGTTTGGCGCCCTGTATCGGATTCGAACCGATGATTTCCTCGTTGACAACGAGGCGTCCACTCCGGACTGGACCGACAGGGCGGATGTATCCGGCGCCTCGTCGGCCTCAATATCGAGGCGGTTTTTGGGTGGGGTTGTCATGATGGATTTCGTTGGACTTTGGAGCCGGTGAGAGGCATCGAACCCCCAACCTTCTGGTTACAAATCAGCTGCTCTGCCAAATTGAGCTACACCGGCGCAAGATTGCGGCGGCTGCCGTTTCTGACTTCCCGGCCGGAGTCCCCGGCGCTAGTTGTGTTCGTTCTAACGCCGGGAAACTCTCAACACGGGCAAGTGGCCATAATGGCCATAAACCAGACATCGGCGGCCGCGTGGGCGGTCGTCGTGCCTGTCGTTGCTGTGGAGTGTTTCTTCATGGCGTGAACCTTGCGGTTCTGGCCTGCCAAGGGCCAGTTCACTACCTGTACAATAGCTGTACGAGCTAGTCAAGCGCGCGGATCGCGGATCGATCTTTTTTCTTGCCTCGTGTCGAACTTCGGGATCGGGGTCGGAATGAGCTGGTGCAGGCGGCGGCGATCTCCGAGGTCGTCAAGCGCCGGCTCGTGGGTCCACCTCCTCGCGCTCGAGCGGGCGCCGGTTCGCCGGTGGGAGGGTCGACATTGCCGCGCCTGCGCTTTGTGGCGTGTCTGTGGGCCAATGTAGGCGAATGTCTTTCAGAGTTGGTTCTGAGGTAGAATAGAGCCGTGATTTTCACGGATGAGCAAACCGCCGACAACGACAGCATTTTTAATGGCTGGGGAAGGGAATCGAATCCGGCGGATTGGGAGAATAATCTTCCAGCATTGTCGACGATGGAATTCTTCAAGACCGATCCGGCGTACTCAGGACTGTTTGACCTGAGTACGACTGGCAGGGAAGGCTCATCGTACTTCATCCAGCAGCTCGGTCGTAGCGCCGTATTCTCCGCCATTCGAAATAGCGTAACGAATATCGCGACCGCATGGGGCTACTTTAGGAGCGCGGTCAGGAGTATCCAGCTCCTTTTTCAAAACACCATCCAGGCAGTGTCGAGGGTGCTCGAGACGGTGAGCACGATAATGGAGTCGATCGAAATAGCGGTCAACTCTATCGCGTGGATTCCGATCGTTGGCTGGATTATCAAGATAATCTTCGAGGTTGCGAAAATCGTCACGAGCATCATCAGCGCGGTGAAGAATAAGAAAGCTCAACGACGGCAAGATCGCCTCGACTTGCTTGCGCGAGAATATGGGCTCCCGATGGCATCGTGGACGCCCGAGGCCGACACGATGATGTGTCAACTACTGCAGATGAACCTTGCTCCGGGCAGATTTGATCTCGAATGGGTGTTTTCTCCGCGATATCCGGCGAAAAATGCAGGAGATTTTGTCGCGCAACGCCAAAAATACAACCCCGATGATCAGTGCTTCTCCGGATACCTGGTCTACTCGGATCGGTTCAAAACCGCGACCGCCGATGCGCCGGGTCTAGGATTCGTTCCCGGGACAGGAAACATTCACGGCGCGGTATCGCTGAAAATAAAGGGCAGCCGCACGCCGCAGGACTATGGGGATTTTTTCCCCGTCACTCGCTCAGTGGCGATGCAGCTTTGGAGCCAGGCGGTCAAGGGTGATTCGGGCATGACGTTCGCGCTGGACACCGACAAGCTGATCCGGATGTGGAAGGAATATGTGTCCTCCGCGTACCGATACGGACTCGAAGGGATCAGCGGATGGTCGAGGTTCGGCGATACGACTGCGGGAGCCGTAGTCAAATTCGACGATATTGCTGGAATCAAGTTCTATTGCAGCGATTGTGACGTCAACCTCTCCGGTTGCACCAAGACAATCGCGGGCAAACGAAAGAAGAGCGATACGAAACTGACGCCGAGAGGTCTCGGTCATCGCAGCGCATATATCGCCCATTTGCGAGAGATGTTTGGCTGGTCAGAACGCCTTAACGACGAGGAGCTAAAAGAGGATGATTGGTGGGATACGATGACGCCCGTCAAGGCATTGCAAAATATGCGCGCCCGTCAAGAGGCGATGATCCTCTCTCCAAAATGTATGTACCTCGACGACAATACCAGCGCCGACGGGACGGGGCAGTCGAGGTTCAAAGCGATCAAGAGGGGGTCCGACCTGCACAAGCTCTGGCAGAGGAGTGTCACGGCGATGTTCGAGTCGGGCGACTGGAAGCGCATCAATTACCAGGACGTAATCAAGGGTGAGGACGTTGACCAGGCGATACGGTTGAAATTGCAGCAAGGCTCCAAACCTACGACGCCTGAAAAGTTCTTCAATATAGACTCTGCGACCGGCTTCCAAAAGGGGAGAGCCTCGTTGACGATCCGCCCGCGCCAAGGCCCGTCGATTCTCGGAGATCCGGAGCCGCCTAAGCCTCCAGAAATCGTTGAAGTCAGGACCGCCACGGTCATGGGGATGAGGCTCTCGCCTGAAGGCACGATGGTGGGGTCCATCAAGAGTAAATTCTCCAAGAGGTCCTCCAAGAAGAGGTCCTCCACGGCGCCACTGCTGATTGGCGCCGCAGCGGTCGGATTGCTCATGATGCGCGGTCGCAAGTAGCGCGTTTGACACGGGGTCGGGCTATGCCTACCATCGTTGCCGTTATGGCAGTCGATCTCGCAGCACTTAGCGATCGGATTCGCTTGGTCGGAACAATCTGACGATCTACACCACCGCGCCGTCGTCACGATAAGAGGATCACGAGGAGATAGCTGATGAATGTGCAAACGATCATGCTTCCAAATCTTTTTTGCGTGACAGTCTATTCGTTAGACACCGTCGGATTCGAAGGTTCAGATTTTGAGAGCACCGTAGAGGATGCTCTTGGTATGTGCGAAGAACATGCGCCCGATGACATCCGCGCAATTCTCCAAGGGCACAATTTGGTGGCGGAACTCATCGATCCCGATCTCGCCTCACGGCCTAGTCGTGCTTTCATATCCCATGCAGACGGCGGTCCGGATTCCGAAGAGGTCGTCGTAACTCTATATCCCCAGACGATCCTGGAAACCCAGCTAACACGAGGCGATCGGTTCGTCGATGGCCCCTTGCTCGAAGTGATTAGATCTGACGAACACGCATACAATACGCTGCAGCGATGGCTGAATCGGATAGGAATTTTTGGCAGCAAATTGCTCCTAACCGTCACCGATACAAACGATGAAGAGCCCGACAATCTACCAATGGAGCCCTTCCGCAGCAATTCACCATCGCCAACGATCTGCTCATGACCAGCCCCGAGGTTGCTTTGAGAAATCAGGAGCCCACCCGCCCAGAGTGCCTGGCAGTGGCGAGGGCCACGCCGGAACAGTTTGTGCGGTGGTTGACAGCAACCATGCCTGACATTTCCATTTACGCGACGATCGGGGCGATCGAGGCCCTGGAACTGGTCCAAACTCGGCTGGCAGAAGACGTTGTCCTCGCGGTCCTGGCGGACGAGCGCACCTCTGTTCGGGAGGCAGCGATCGCTGTCGCGGACCACCACCACATGACTCCCCGAGTCCGGACGGCTCTCCACCGGATCGCAGAACAAGACGCCTCCTCAATCCTGCGAAAAGACGCACTGGACGTTCTGAGTGCCGGCACCTGACCGGCACTCGCTGTGCAGCCACAATTGCAAGCTGGCTGAACAATTCGCGGATTCGTACCAAAACGAGGTCGCCGCTTAGACGTGGTAGACTCCGCCGATGCGCAACATCACCACACTCATTCTGGCCCTCTGCCTCGTCCCCGCGTGCGACGGAGCCAAAGAGGCGAAGGAAAAAGAGGACGATTCCAAGGCCGAGGACAAAGCTGACGAAAAGGCTGAGACCAAGGCTGACGAAAAGGCTGACGAAAAGGTTGACGAAAAGGCTGACGAAAAGGTTGACGAAAAGGCTGACGAAAAGACCGAGGCCAAGGCTGAAGAAAAGCCGGCCGCGAAGTAGCGGTTCTACGTCAGTGACTGAAGCAACTGGCGGAGCCGGTGCATGGGTGGCCTTCCGTTCACTCGCTGCACCGGCTCTCCGTTTTTGAAGCCGATGAGAACCGGGACGGAGAGGATCCCATAATGGGCAGCCACCTGTTGCGCTTGTGTTGCATCCACCTTCACGACTTTGACCCCGGGATTTTCCTGCGCGGCTGTGCGAAGATCGGGCTCGAGTTGTCGACATGGCTGGCATGTCGGCGTGTAAAAGTCGACAAGAACGGCGCCGGAGTGCTGGAGCACCTCGCGGTCGAATGAGGAATCGTCAGCCTGATGGAGCATGAGCGCTAGGATACGACAGACTTGTCGAAATACCAGCGCCAAACGGCCCCATCGAAATACGCTGGCCCAGGACCGCTCCCGCCGTCGGTCACGTAGAACGTGTCTCCGGGATTCCCGGTTGTTGGAAGCGTGGCGACTGTCAGGTTCTCGGTGCTATTCGGAGATGGCAGCCCCGCTCCGGTATGGGCCTGGACCAGGGCAAGAAGCTCGGTCACCTGGGGCGCCGTCAGGTCTGCGACAAAGTTGAATTGAACGATCGTCCTCGTGCAGAGAAGTCCGACAGGATCGTCATCGAGCGCGACGACGATCACGACGTTCGCATCGACCTCGGCCCGCATCCGATCGCTTGCGACCATGTCGTTGACGGTTTCCGTCATGTCAAAATCGAACTGCGTAGCCATGGTTCAGTTGAAGGGCACGAGTCCCACGAGTAGCGAACAGGATGAGGCTAAGAATTCGAGGTTTCCAACTCCCGAGATGCGCTGCGAGGCGATCTCGATCTTTGTTCCGACGGTGACCAGCTGACTGCGAAACTTCCCGCTGGTCGTATCTCTTCCGCTTGCGACGCACCGGTGGTACCCGAATCCGAACGTGCCGGCGATCGGGAAAAAACCCGCGCCCGAATCGAGGAAGAGGGACGTCATGGAATTTTTACGACTTCCCGACGCAACGTTGATCGACACATCCCACTGCGCGAAGAAGATTCCGTCGGCGAGAAATTCGATCTCGCTCGCCCCTGGCGTATGTGCGATGAGTGTGGTTTCATCGAGCACGACCTGGAGTGGAAGAGGAGTAACTATCGCGGCAGGAATGAGGACATCAACGCGGGCGAGATGCGCCTGAAAGATGGCGGCATCGGGCATCAGATTGATGCTGGCCTGTTGATATTGCTCGGGCACCGGGGACCGGAGGACATTTTACCACATGGGTCGCCCACCTAGAATTGGACCCGGTTTTACCAATTCCTCATGAGAATACCTCACAAAAGCCTTGCGTCCCGACATCCCTTCCCGCACGCTCACCCAATGCACACCCCTGTGGCCATCTCCGACATCGACACGACTCCTGACGCGTCAAAGGCCCTTCTCTACGATGACCTGGACGAGGCCCTTGAGATCTGCGAGATCGCCTGCTGGGTCAGCGGCCTCGGGACTTGGCATGAACTTCCCAACGGAAAGTACGCCGTCAAGGCGTCTAACGGCGAGTATGTGTGCACGCTGGTTCCAGAAAAAATCGCGAGAGCTGTCGAGCGAGACGGCGAATGTACGCGATTATTAGACTAGGCCCGACCTCCACCAACAAACGAGATTCAGTTCTTGAGCGTCTGGTATTTGCCGTGTCCGAGCTTTCTAACTCGACCCTCTCGCGCAAGTCGGACGAGTGTCGAATTCACCCTCATACACCGCGGCCGCGATGGATTCTTGTACATAGCTCGTGCCACCTCTGCGTTTGTCCAGATGCGGGTCGGGTCCGATTCTAGCGTGGCGATGACCGGTTTGGTCGCACCGCCGTATCCTGGCGTCGAACCTGACGGCGATTCAAGGTCGCGGCGCTTCACGCGTTGAATGGATTCGATTTCACGCAGAACCACCAGTCCTTCAGCCTTGAGCGCATCGTCTTTTTCGATGAGGGTTTCAATTTTCTCACCAAGAACGGCGCGCTTTTTCTCGACCTCCTCCAGAATCCGGATCAGCTCGGCCAGTCGTAGCAAATCGGTCACGCGATAATGGTCCTCAATTTACCAGTTATAGCGCCTGGCTCGTTGCTCTGGCGTCAGGCGAAACGGTTCCCACAGATAGGCATCGAGAGCCAGAGTAGTCATCAGCATGACAAAAATCTGTGGCGAGGGTACGAGGATCATCAAAACGATTTGCCCGATCGTCACCATCGCAGGCATGACAATCAGAAGGAATATGGCGACCCGTCTAGACATTTTCACGCTCCATTCGATTTAGCCCCGACGATCTATCCTGTCTGCAATCCACCGGAACCTGGCCGCCCACGACAGCTTCAGCTTCATGGAGGACCAAAAAAATCGCAGCCAGCCGCAGCGCATTAGATGATGGCGCTCCCCAGTCGACTGCTCGGACCAGATGAAATCCATCGACCCCGAGAGTGCGCGTGCGAGGTTGATGTTCCAACGAGTTTGAACGTGATCCATGTAGTGACGGATGCACGAAAACTCTGCGTTCCGAAACGTCGCGTTCACGGCCTCTAAAACACGATCGGCTCGACCGGGATCGCCCGCTTCGACATCAACCGCCGCCGGCAGCTCCGCGTCGTCGATCATGGCGATCACATCATCGATATTGGCGATCGCATCATCGATGTGATCGATCGCGCCCTTCTCGCTCACCGCTGTCACCCCAACAGCATCCACCGCCTTCTATGCGTTGTCAATGGAGCGTCCGCCGAGGGTCGAACTCGGTTCTCCAGGGTGGAAACCTGGCACATCGCCAACAATGCTTCGGACGCAAGTTTTGTGGAGCGCGTGGAGGGAGTCGAACCCTCGACCTTCGACATGGCAAGCCGACACTCTGGCCGCTGAGCTACACACGCATTTTAACTGGCGGAAGGCGGAGGAATCGAACCCCTAGCTGTAACACCACCCCGGGTTTCGAATCCGGTTGCCAACCATTTAGCGGCGCCTTCCATGGTGGAAGGGGTGGGGATCGAACCCACGCAACAAGTCGTTGGCCTCTGGTTTCCAGCCAGGCCTCTTACCGCTCGAGCACCCTTCCTGCGGAGGGAGAGAGGATCGAACTCTCGCCGGTTTTTACGCCGGACTACGACTTAGCAGGCCGCTGCCTTACCACTCGGCCACCCCTCCATTATTTGAATGTGGAGCGGCCATTATTTGCCGCTCAGTAGCACCCCGGGCAGGACTTGAACCTGCGCCACTCCGGTTAGAAGCCGGATGCTCTTCCATCTGAGCTACCGGGGCATAGAATCCCCAGAGCTAGCCTAGCCCTGGGAGGACTAGGCCCTTCTAGATGAGAAGAGCGAGGAACTACTGAGCGATGAACCTCGTCCTCCCGTACCCAGTCCTCCACGAAGCGCGGAGTGAGTAAGGATAGGAAGGATGGTTTGGTTCAGAGCGTTCATGAGAATGCCTCTGAGGGACCTATACACGCCATTTGGCAGGTGTGCAACTTTTGATTTTATTCGTCCAGCCAGCGACGGCAGCAGCTGTAGATACGGTTGCCGTCGCTCAAGGGCTCAGTTTCTTCACGCTCGCGACGCGGACATTTTCGCATACCTCGCGCCGCTAGGCACGGGCACGCCGCAGCCGAACGCCGAACGCCGAACGCCGAACGATCGTAACATAGGTGCGCCCACGACGCGGACGAGCGGCTCTCCTGCTTGGACAAAATTCTCCGAGGACATTACGGATCGCTTACGGTTCTTTTTCCAAGCGTGCGGTCGCTGTTCGAATGTAGCCCTGAACATCCGAGTTCATCGATGCAATCATATACGTCGCGTCCTTATCGATTATCAGCGGTGCCGGAAGATCCTTTTTTGCTGCCCATCTATTTATTCCGCCGATCACGGGACCCACGGCCGTCCGCGTTATGCCGATCGCTTCCGCCAAATCAGCGGAGTTCATTTGTCCGTGTTCCGCGAGTTTATGCAGAACATCTCGGCCCCTCCGCGACGTCGCTATTAAGAATCGGTCGACCAGCTCCTGGTTCCAGCCTGGATCCAAGGGTGGAGGGGGCGCCGGGCTTTCGCTGACGATTATGCCATCACCAAGGCGCTGTATAACCATGAGAGATTGCTCAACTCGGTCATCGCCCTCGAACTCGATCGCCACACGACCGATGATCACTCTTATTAGGCTTTCGCTTTCGCTCACGCTTCAGAATCGTATAGGATCGGCTCCTCAAATTCAAAAAACGTTATCATGGCTTCACGGATGACCCGATTAGCCGCCCGGCGGCCCGGTCCGGGCTAGCGACGTTCGCGCGCAGGCACGACGAGCGGGGGCCGATCGACACCTCGGACCTCGAGTCTGGGCCCTTAATCGATTTCCACCGCGAAGAAAAAAAAGGCCTACGATGGCCGGCTGCATACTGGTCAAAAAAAATCAAAAATAAGACTTAGGGTGGGGTGAGCTGCATATTAAACATCGTCCTGCAGCCGCATGCATTAACGATGGCGACGCGGGCGAGGCCTGGAGCCGACTGCACTGACGTATCGAAATCAAGGGTAAGAAGATCCATCCCGCCCGCTCCCCCTCCCGCTGTGAGAACCGCCGGGCCATTCAAAGTGGGCGGGGTTCCGATCCCAGCAAAAATCGTGATCGAAGGAGGATCGTCAGCATTGAGAATGTTGATCGCCACAATCTCCGACGCAGCCCCCGCCGCAAAAATAAACGTGTATGGAAAATCAGGGGCAGGCGGGAAGCTGTTAACGCTTATACCCGTGTCAACAGCGAGAATCGGAGGGCAGCAAACTCCATCGGGCCCAAGATTGATGTTGGTCTGGTTGTGACTGACACCCATTGCCTATGGAGTATACTTGAAATAGAATCGCAGATGGGCCTCGGGCGTCAGCGCCCCCGGCGCTCGGCACCTCGGCATGTCAGCTCGCAAGCAGTTCCACTCGTCGCTTACCCCGTCGGTAAAGTTGACGCGCCTCTTGAAGGAGGCTCGAGGTCTGGAGGTCTCGGAGGAGGAGCTTCGAGAGCAGAGAATCAGTTTTGCTTTTGGGAACGCCCCACCATCCGACCTGATCACGAAGGATACGGTGCGCCGAACTGCGGCGAACATCCGGCTGAGGTAATCGTGGACGAGCGCGAAAAGACGCAGATCATCAGGATCATCGACGTGGTCGGAATTGGGCCGTTGATGATCTACGCGGGAGCGAAGGCGGAGTCGGACCTGCCGAAGTCGGTTCGCGCCGCGCTCATCATCGCCGGTGTAGCGACGATTGGGTACAACGGGATGAACTACCTGGCCAACGAGGAAGAACACGTGGCGGATCGGCTCAAAGAAGACGCCGATTTGGACGCGAAGCTCGAGTCGATGGTTGGCGAAGTTGAAGAGTCCTAGCGACGGATGGCTGCGACGAGGACTACGGCGCCGAGCACAACGAGCGGCAAGGCACTCTTGGTCTTTTTGGCGCGCTTGACCTTGAGCAGATTCCGGATGATCTCGTCCTGCGCGGCGTCGACTTCGGCGATCAGCTCCTGGTTTGGCTCGGGATAGGACAGCAGGTTATCGCGTAGCGAATCGAGCGTCTCGCTCGTTTTTCGAAGCTCGATTTCGAGGAGGCCGAGGGATTCTTCGGTCTGCAGAACTTCGATGTGCTCCACGAGTTGTCCGAGTAGCCTTTCGGTCTCCTCGAGCACGGCGCTCTGGAACCCGATCGACCGCAGAAAATCGACAACATCGCTGGTTGACGAGAGCAGTTCCTGAATCCGCCTCCTTGTCTCCTCGAGTCTCACCGTTCAGGCCATCGGCTGTTTGAGACGCTGAGCGAGTTCGCCGCTTTCAGCCATTCCCATCAGTTCGCTGTAGCCTCCGATGAACTGTCCCTGAACAAAGATCTTCGGCACCGTAGCCGAACCCGTGGATTTGGCCAGTTTCATCATCATCTGCGCGTTGTTGCCGATGTTGATCGCTTTGAAGGGGAGATTATTGCGTTTTAGAAAACGCACAGAGTTCTGACAATATGGGCAGCCATAAATAGTGAACAAAACGATGGGGGCGTCGCGGTGTAGCATCTTGTTGAGATGCATTGTATCACGGTCCCATCGCCGAGAATAAGTGATTCTGGTAGAATGTGGCGAGTCTTTTTGCGCTGAAAAGCGCACATGATGACGGAGCAATACCAGCAAAACAACATCAATAATCCTCGCGGATCCCGGGAGGTTGATGTTGATTCAATTTTGAATCTCGATGACGATTTAGTCGTCGTCGATTCTTCATTGGCCCCGATTACGTTAACGCTTCCTAATGCGATTCAGATTCCGGCAAATGTAGTTAACATTAAAACCCCCACTGCCAATGCGAATCCTGTCACGATTATTGGATTTTCAGGACAGACTATTGATGGTGCGGCAAATTTGATTTTGGATGCCCTCAATGATTTTGCGACACTCGAATCAGACGGGGCGAATTGGCAACTTTTCGCGGCTGGAAGCGGTCCTGCTGGTGGCTTTCCTGAGACACAAGATGAAGGGATCGTCGTAGTCGCATCGACGGAGACTTACGATTTTGTAGGAACTGGCGTCACCGTTGCGGGTGCAGGGTCGAAGGCGACGGTGACGATTCCGGGTGGTAGTTTACCGCCTCTTTTTAGTTTTGCATTTGTCGATTCGGGCATCACCTTGGTTGTCCCGGCTCTCGGACCTGATACGAATGGCCTTTACAGTGTGGAGGCTAATATTTCTCAGGCCGGCGGGCTTTCAACTTCCTACATTATTACGCTTGCAGTTTCTTCGACGGGCGTGGATGCGAGCGTGCTTGAGGTTCGCAGCGATTTGCCAGTTACAACAGTGAGCATTGACGCTATAATAAGCGCCGGCACGGTTATTTTGCGATTGACCGGATTAGGTGCGGGAGCGTCGAGCACGATCAACTACAGAATCCCCGACACAATCGTAAGGGCATTCCCATAGTCCGAGAAAAGCGCAGGGAAAAGCAATGACATCATTCAGATTCGATTTAGCGGGCGTAAGCAATACGGTCGAATGGGGCCTTGGAGGCGCTCGTCTCAAGACAAGTGGCGCGGATTTCCAATTCCGCAATGCAGCGGATGCGGCATTCGTAAACGTATCAGGACTTGATGCGACAGCGGTGACCCACTTCGTCACCCTGGCACAACTCAATGCCATTTCGGTCGGTATCCAATGGAAAACGACGGCTCGCGTCCGGTCCACGACGAACATCAGCATTGCGTCCGCTCCGGCCTCGATCGACGGCGAGGTTATGGCGCCGGAAGATCGTATCGTGTTGACTGCCCAAACGGACCCTACACAAAATGGCGTATGGGAATACGTCCTCGCAACCTCCGCCTTGATCCGCCCACTCGACTGGGCTGTCGGTACAAATCAGTCAGGCTCCGCAATCATCGTTCGCGAGGGCACATCCTCCGACGACGCATTCCTGGCATCTGCAGATCCCGCAGTCGTGGACACCGACGATCCACTAATGCTTTTGTTTGCGACCGTTTCTCCCGGAGTCACGAGCCTGGCGCTAGATGCCGGAGCAACAGGCGTCGATATACTGATCGGTGGACCGACGGGATCCATCACGGTGAATGGGCTGATCAATCAAGTCGGCGTAACCACCGTTGCCATCGTCGACCAGGACGTGGTGTTCGGCGTCGCCGCGGAAGGTATCGACACCACACAACTTGCCGCGCTCGCGGTAACCACGCCCAAGATCGAAGCCGCCGCCGTCACGGAGGCTAAGCTAGCGGCTGGCGTGATGCTGGTGCGGCGCATCGCTTTCGTCTTCGGAGATTTTCCGGGGACAGTGGCTATTGGCACCGTTGTTCCAGTGGGTGAGGCTATGGAGGCTAGGGTTGTTGTGAATACCCCTTTCACCGGCACTACCCCGACCGGAGAGATTGGCCATCCAGGTGATACGAGCCAATTGATGACGACCGCTCAGATAGACATGACGCGAGCGGGTGTCTATGTGGTCGATATTGACGAAACCCTATCTGCCGCGGCTCAGTACAACATTACGTTGGCCGCTGGTGTCAATCCGACTGCAGGCGCCGGCGTCGCTATGTTCAGTTTCCGGCTGGGATAACCATTTAGAGCAGATCGCCGCTCATTCCTCATTATGTCCAGCAGAAACTACGACCAGGATGGCATCGGGCCTAACTTCCAACTTGGCATTGGGGGAATTCGTTGTCGAGACAACTCGACGGTATTCGAATGTCGGAACGCAGCCGACTCGGCTTATGTTTCGATTCGTACTCTCGATGTTGCCTGTGTAGACATCACGGCGTCAGGTGATGTGAGCCTCGACTCCGCGAGCCCTACTCTTGCGATGGGGGACGGGCTGGGTAGCACTGCCGTGGTATTCGATAAACTCGACGGCGGAACCTCAAGAATCGACTGGCTCAATGAAGGTATCGCGCGTTGGGCCACGGAACTTTCGTCCGGCGAGACTTTGAAGCTTGCCCGCCGCTTCGACGCGTCAGGCGTGTTCCAAGAGGATACGGTCCAGGTCGTTCCGTCGGACGGCCGCGTTCAGCTTGCCAAAGAATTGCGCGTCCTTGGGGACGTCAACCTCGACTCGGCCACCCCCATCCAAACGATTGGCGACGGCACCGGCTCGGTGGGCCAGAACTACGACAAGGGCGCAGCTAGCTTCACGAGCGTTCGGTTCCAAGTCGCGGGCGTGAACCGTTGGTACGCGCCACAGGTAGACAGCGCCGAAGATTTGACGTTCGAGCGATACAACAGTTCAGGCGTTTTTCAGGATGAGGTCAAGGCTCAACAGTTAGACGGCAAGTGGAATTTCCCGTCGCACCTGGGCGTCGCGCTAGATCTGAACGTCGACCGCAATCTCGACGTTGACGGCCTCGCCGACTTCCACGATCTGGTCACGATTTCCGAGACCGACCGCGCGGAGATCAACCTACAAGGCGGCACGGGCTTTGCCACGGTGCGGCTATTCAAGGCCGAGGCATCAGAGGCGGCAGTCGAGATTTACAGCGCCGGCCAGCCGCGCTGGGACTGGCCACGCGTGGTGGCCAGCGAGGATCTTCAGATCAGGCGATACAACAGCAGCGGCGTTTTTCAGGATCAAGTGCTCCTACAGCAGGCCGACGGCAACTGGGTATTCCCGGCCGATATAGCAGCCGTGGACGCGAACTTCTCGGGCAACCTCGACCTAACAGGCCCGAACGCCATACTCGACATGGGTGACGGCACGGGGTTCCCCCGGCTCATCGCCAACAAGGGCGCCGCGGACGAAATCCAGTTTCCCCGGTACGAGGCCGACAGCGTGCTTCGCTGGGCGTGGCATTTCTTCGGGTCCGAGACGCTAGGCTTGCGCCGCTACAATTCCTCAGGCGTGCTGCAAGATACGATTTTCAATATCAATAACACCTCGGGCGAAACGGATTTCGGCCCCGCGATCTGGGACATGATCCACCCCGGCTCTACGATCCGACAAGGCGACGGCACTGGCTCGCCCGTTCACCAAATGGACAAGTCGGCTGGTGGTGTCGCCGTCTGGAGACTCAAAGACGCAGGCGTGACGCGGTGGGAGCCCAGGCTTGGGGCCACCGAGGATTTAGAGTTTCTACGTTACAACAGCTCCGGCGTCTTTCAAGATCAGGTCACGTTCCAGCAGGCCGACGGCAAGATGCTGCTGCCGACTCACCTAGGCGTGGGTATCGATCTTAACGTTGGCGCCAACGTTAGCCTCACGGGCGCGAGCCCTTCATTGACCCAAGGCGCCGGCACCGGCAGCCCGGGCCAAATTTTCAATAAGAGCGACGCGGGTGTAGCAACCACAGAATATAAGGTCGCCGGCGTCGTCCGCTGGCAGACCCAAATGGACGACGTGGAGAACTTCCTCGTCGCACGTCGATTCAACTCCTCCGGGGTCTTCCAGGAGAACTCGCTGAGCATCCCCCAGTCAACGGGGGATATTGCGGTAGCGAAAGACCTCGGCGTGACGGGCGATCTGAACATGACCGGGGACATCTTCGGGTCCGGGATCGACATCGGGGCCGTGGCCGGCGAGATCGGTGCGATTCACGCGACCGCCACCAGCGTCATCAACGGCGTCCGCGTCGGAAACGGGACCGCGCTTGGGGGCAGCTATCTCTCCGGCACCGGAGCGCCGGGGGCCTTCGGCACGGACGGGGATCTCTACCTACGTACCGACGGCGGCTCCGGAACGACGCTCTACCAAAAGCGAGTGGGTTCCTGGGTCGGCATCATCTAGTATGATTCAACGAAATGTGAGATGAAACCGTCGCTGTTATCGCAGCAGAAAGCAAGGGCACCATGGCCATCACAACATCGGAATTCGAAAAACTCTCCATGCCCGTAGCCGGCAAGCGCCGCGACGACGCGCCCCCCATGCCCGAAAACCCCGCCGATATGGAAGCGTTTATCACCGGTGCGACCCCGAAGCCGGTGGCCAAGAAAGTGAGAGATCACTTCGACGCGGGGCCGATGACGCGTGAGGAGTTCGTCGACATCGTCAAACGGGTGCACCCGGAGGCCGCCGAGTTCACGCTAAAGGAGATCGGCGACTACGCGCAGTACTACATGGAGGACACGTTCGCGTTCTGTATGAAACAGGTCGGTCTGCATATGCGCGACAGACTGGAAAAGCGCGGGGCAGGGCAGCCTCACTTCGACGACAGCATCGGTCTGGCCGCAATGGCCGCGGCGGCTGAGTCTGGATGATAGGTAGGGCGCCGATCAACGTCGCACTACTTTTCGTTTCTCGGTAGGCTCGGTTGCATGCTCGAGCCTACCGAGAAACAAGGGCCGGGCCTCCGGAGGACGGTGCGAAGGCCCGGCGTCGCCCCGACCAGAAAATGGGAGATAGCTATGTGGAATTGTGTTAGAATGCCGCAAGAGGCGAATACAAGATGACCGAACAATTCCTGACCCCAAATATCAATGTGCAGGTTCCTCAAGGGGAGAGAGAGGTGATTGCAACGGGGACGGCGAATCGGGATGACGATCTTGTCACGTTCGATTCTACGGCCGGAGCAATCTCTTTCACTTTGGTGAGTGCGCTCCAGGTGCCTGGTCAAAGCGTTTCTTTGAAAGCGAACAATGCTGGAACGACTGGCAATGCGGTGACCATCTTGCCGTTTGCTGGGCAGAACATTGATGGCAATCCCTCGGTAATTTTGGGGCAGGATCAGGATGCCCTCACGGTAAAGTCGGACGGTGCCAATTGGCGGATCATGGGTTCTGGGGGGACTGCGGCCGCAGGCGGTCTCGTCCCGACCCCGGCTGTCTTCATAGCCGGGACGACGGCGAATGTGGGTGACCGAGTCCGGTACGATCCCACCGCCGGAACATTCGTCATCACCGCGCCTTTGGCCCCCGTGACTGGCGATCTTTTCGCAATCAAAAACGTGTCGATCGACCTCACAGCCATTACGGTGGCTGGTAATGGCAACAATGTTGAGGACGTGACTACCGGAGCCTTTGGCGGGACGACGTCCGTGACCGGAGCGGCGGTCGGCATTACGTTCCAATTCGATGGAACACAATGGCTGATTGTGTAACCCCAATCCGACCGATCTGAAAGGAACCCAGAAATGACAATCATCAGACCATTGCGAAATCGCGTTTTTTCGATGCTGGCGGCTACGCAGTCGTCAAACCTCGCCGCCACAGATCATGTGGAATTCCTGGGCACTGCAGCAGATACCTTAGGGACGCTCATATCTCTTTCGTCGGGGGCGGGCCAGACTCGCGGTATTTTCACGCTGCAGCCTGCTACGTACAAAATCACGGCTCACGTAGCGCTGACACTCACTGCCGCAACGGATTCGGTCGTTTTACGGCTTACCAACGGCGCCGGCGTTGCCCTTGTTCCAGATTCCGCTGGCGATCCATTCCTTTTGATGCAAGGAATGGCGGACACCGCAGTCACCACTCCAGCATCTCCAATCGAAGTTATCTTTACGACGGGTTCTGTTTTCGCACTGGAGCTTCGAATCGTCAGCGTTTCCGGAACGCTCGTGGGTATCGGTACCGGCACCGAGATGATGGTCGAACAAATCGTTACGTAAATGGTTTGAGAGAACCTGCGGAGGTTAGCGCTTCTTGCAGTGGCTCGAGCCCCAATTCGTGAGCCGAATCAGTGTCGCCCGATTCTAGAGAGATTTTTGGGTACTTGCCCTTGATTGGGCTACGGGTCGCTGATATTGGATAGGCATGACCGAAGAGGAAAAATCGGGCATCGATGCAATATGCGTTGGATGCGGGCGTAAAGATCAGCTCACAAAGCCATTCAAGCATGAAGATGCGGTTGCAATCTTGTGGTGCGCCGCGTGTGGGACGCTGATCAATGTCGTCGATGGGAAGATCGAAGGTCTTGTACCTCGCTTGACGTCCGCGGCCATGTTTGCGCTCACTGGAAATCGGACCACAACAGCCGAAATGCTCAAAGATGAGGAATCCGCTTCCAAGCCGCAGATAGTCACAGCGAGCGAGCCTCCACAAACTAGTCCCCGATAGCGTCCCTCGCGCACGCCGTTTAAAAAACAACACGTTTGACGTGTACGCCATTTATTGCCCAAGCCTTGACTCCGATCAAGCATAGGTTTTAGGCTGAGGCGTCCATGAAGAGCCATTATGACCGCCTCGGGGTTCCTCGGAATGCGAAGCCAGCCGAGGTAAAAAAGGCCTATCGAAAAAAAGCGCTCGAATGGCACCCCGACAAGCACCCGGACGATCCAGACGCAGACGAGCGATTCAAGCGCATAGTTCTGGCCTACGAGGTTCTCTCAGATCCAGAGAAGAAAAGCCGGTACGACCTGGGTTTCGATCCCGACAGCGGATCGTTCGACCCGACGACGATTGACCCGAGCCTTCTCGATCCCGAAAAGTTCATCCAGACGTTCGTCAGTCTTTTCAGCGACTATCTGGACGAGCGAATACCTGGTGGATTCAAGGCGCGTGTGAGCCGCGCCGCGCAAAGGGCCAACGCTGCTCAAAAACAGCGCAAGAAAAGCTCGAAAAAGACAGCGAAGAAAAAGACTTCAAAGCCGAGGGTGGAGTGCACCGTTTGCGGAGACGAGAAAAGAGTGGCCCTTCGTCAAGGGAGCTTCACCGTCTACGTGTCCTGCAGGGCCTGTGTTACGAGAAAGGCTAGCTGAAAGCTTTTAGCGTGTCTGGTACAATGTGATCGGGCGAAATGACGGAAGCCATTATTGTTCCTCGGGTGAAAACCGAGACCGAAACGATCCATTCGCCGATCTCCAAATGCGGGGATAACTGGTGGAAAGACGTTCGCGTCCGTTGCCCCTATCTGGGAACGGATACCGCATTCCGCACGCTTCCCTCTCTCGGGGACCCCGGCCAGGTCGAGCACCTTGATCCCGAATTCCTCGAGGAGATGCTGGTCGACCACGCTCGCATCACGAAGTTCGTGTCGAGGAAGCTCAACAAGCTCAGCGACCAACAGCGCCAGAATATCGCGGCGCTTCTGAATCGGGCGGCAGCCTACATCAGGGACGCCAAAACCATCTGGCAGTTTTGGGCGACCGGATTTTCGACGACGAATGCCGGGAAGATTGCCGCATGGCCGCTCAATGGCCATCCCTATGGGCAAATAAACGCGAATATCGAAGAGGGTCACGCAAAGGACGTCGAAAAGTGGAGGCGCCTTGTTCGCGCCGCGCTCCGCAATCTTCGGTGCGCCGAAGAGGTGGTCAAGAAGGCGACGATCCGGCTGCGCAACAAGGAGCGCCACAAGGGTCGGGTATTCAGTGGGATCGGCGGCCTCGCTCCAGACGCGGGAAACGGTGGCGGAGAGATTCCGAAGAGGATGACCTTCGTGCCGACCGACACCTCCCCAGAGGACGAGGAAGAGGAGCCGCTCGACGACGAACTCGAGGAAGGGGAGATCGATCTCGAGGAGGAGCCGATCGACGGCGGCGAAGAGTCGACCCCTCCACCGATTCCGGAGGAGGAAGAGCAGCCCGTCGAGGAAGAGATTGAGGAAGTAGAGGAGGATGTCGTCGAGACTGCTCCCGCTTCGAAGAAGAAAAAAAAGGACAACACGCTGTTGATCGCCGGCGCTGCTGCGCTTGGCATCCTCGCGTTTTCGAAAGGGTAAATCGGCTTAGCGAGGTGACTAGCAAGCCTTCAGCCGCCTGCCCTGGAGCCACGTGAGCATACGAGCATCTGAAGTCTCCCTGGTCTCGTCGTTCCAGGATTTTTTTACGCGCGTTTTTTGATCAGGTGCCGCACAGCATTGACGCCGGGGGCCATCGATGGATTGCTCTCCGCGATGACGCGGCAGTCCTGAAGCATTCCGTCGAGCATCTTTCTGCGGACAGAGACTTCGTCGACGTTGGGGATTCCTGTCGAGGCGGCTTTGCCCTCTGCGTATCCCCTTCGCCTCGCGCTTTCGACGTCCGTGTAGGTGAACTGAGCGGCCTTCGGAGCTTCTGCTCTCTGGGCCGCCTGCATTCCTGCGTTGAAACCCTCGTCGAATCCGCCTCGACGCGCCATGACCAGGTAGGGCTCGCTGTGCGCGGCGACGAGCGCTTCTCTTCGAACCTCGGCGAGTATACGACCTCTCGCCATCTCGATGCCGTGCTGCACGGCGCGGTCGAATTCGTCTGGCATTGAACGTGGTACCGCGGTCTCGTACACGTGCTCTTGGGGCCCGGCCATTTGTTGCGCTCGGGCTCGCTGAGAATGGCGGTAGAGCCTACGCTTCCGCATCAGCCCTGCCCTTTTGTTTTTGGATGTGCCTGGCGATGGCGCGGTGGATCCTCGGGATGGAATTGATGGCAACTCGAACGCCGCCGCGCACATCCTCGGATCGGACCTCATTGCCCGCGACGCGCTCGACCAGCTCGACCGCATCCATGAGAACGCTATTTTGTGCGGAGTGCGCGTCGAGCATCCGCTTTGCCTTTCGGTGGCCGAGGCGAGCACTCCGGGCCGTTCTTGCGACGCGGTAGACTTTCAGGAATCGGCGGAGTTGCCTCACGTCCATCCCGGCCATTGTAGCACGGTCGTAGTTATCCCTCGAGGTCATAAAGCGCGCGCCACGTCTGCGGTAGCTCGATTTTAACGCCTTCTTGGATTGCGATTTTGACGCAGCAGTGCCGGATCAGGTCGGCCATTGTCGGCGCCTTCATTTCCTTTTGCAGCTTGAGGAAGAACGCTTGCTCCTCGGGAGAGGTCGTTGCCCGGACAACGAGGCCTCTTCGTCCTCTCGCGCCAGTCCCTCCAGGGTGGATGTGGACGAGGTTGGAAGACATCGCAAGATCTATGCTAGACGTGGCTCCTGGGAGCGGTCAACAAAAACTTGTACAGGCGATGTACAGGGTGCTAGGTTCCGCCCAGGATGGTGACATCATGAACGAGCCCAAGACTCAAAACAACCGCTACAACCTGCGGCCCGAGACCCTTCAGGATCTGCAACAGTCGCTATATGACTGGCAGCTCTACAACTTCGGTGACCAGGATAATGAGCTGGTTCTGATGGGGATCTGCGAAGAGGCCGGGGAGCTTCAGCACTCTTACCTCAAGCTCGAGCAGGGCATACGAGGTACGACTGCGGAGCACGAGGCCGGCATACGCGATGCGGTCGGCGACATCATGATCTACCTGCTGAACTACATGAGCGGGCTCGGTGAGAAGATCCAGGTTTTCGTCCCCCGCGAGGATGTGGAGAAGCCGGAAAATCCGAAGGTCATTCGTCAGTCCGTGCTGTCGGTTTTTCGCATGGTTGGGAGGGTCGCGGACGACCCGAAAAGCATGTCGAGAATCGGGCACCTGATCACCGCGCTGATTTACCTGTGCGCCCTCAAGGGGTGGGATCTTGAAACCGTCACGCGCGAGACTTGGGCGCAGGTCGGGCGGCGCGATTGGAGACAATTTCCGGATACCGGATTCGCGCCAGGCTTGACGGGTACGCCGGAGATGGTTCAGCAGCAGCCCACGCAGCCCGAGCAAATTCCGCCCGCTCAGGCAGCGCCGCAGCAGCCCCCGCAGGGATGAACAGGTCAGGCGTCGACTGGGTCGAGGGCGAGCTTTCCGAAGCCGCCTGCCGACTCACAGACAGCTTGAACTTACTGATCGACGGGGAGCTAGGAAAACCAGAGCGAGCGCTTTCTTCACACGAAGAGGCGCTCGCTCTTTGCATTATCGAGCACATAATGACGGCTGAGGGGCTGATCGACGTTCTTAGAGATGAAATGAAATGAGCGAACAGTATCAAGTCAGCGTGTCGTTGAGCTTTCGAGAGGTACTCAATCGCTATCAGATTGAGCAGGAAAAACGGGTCCGGGAATCCGGCGCGAGCTACATAACCTCCTCCGGGCTCATGATTGACATGCTCGGGTTCTCCGCGAAGGATGTGAGGCTCGAGGACATCGCGGCGGGCCTGAGTAAAACGTGCAGGTTCTCGGGACAGTGCCGTCGATTCTACTCCGTCGCAGAACACTCGATTCTGGTTTCAAAATACATAGGGTACTTCCTCAAAAACGCGATTCCTGGGGTGACGGTCGCGGCGTTTCTGCACGACAGTCCGGAGGCCTATCTTGGCGACATGACCACACCGCTCAAAAAACTATGCCCCGGATACCAGCTCATCGAGGATCGATTCGAGCGCGCGATTCAGGAGGCATTCGGAGTTACCATCGGATTCGACCATCCAGCCATCAAGGAGTGCGACCAGCGAATGTACCTTCGTGAACGCGCCCTTTTGATGCCCGTGAAGGATGAGATAGAGCCCAGCGAATTGGATGATTTGCTCAGGATTCGTTGCCTCAACCCCGAAGAGGCAAAGCGCGCCTTTTTGGAACGCGCCGAAGAGCTGCAGGTGAAACTGGCCGCCTGAAAGATCCCCGTTTCGTGGTAGAATCCTCGCATGAAGCGAGGCATGATCTACCTCGATTACGCCGCGACCACGCCCGTGGACGACAAAGTCCTCGAGGCGATGATCCCGTACTTTTGCGAGGTATTCTCGAACCCGTCGAGCAAGCATGCCTGCGGCCGAAAAGCAGCGGTCGCAGTTTCAGATGCGCGTAAGACGATGGCAGATTTGCTGGGCGCCCGAAGTCCCTCCGAAATCGTCTTCACCGCCGGCGCATCCGAGGCGAATAACCTCGCTATCAAGGGGCTCGCCGAGCACTTCGAGGAGCCAAGGCACTTCATCACCACATCCATCGAGCACAAAGCTGCGCTCAATGCGATGCGAGACCTGCAGGAGTGGGAACACCGAGTCACCATCGTTCGCCCCGGACGCGACGGAGTGGTGAGCCCTCAGGATATTCTCGACGCGATCGAGGACGACACGGTGATGGTGTCGTGCATGCTGGTTAACAACGAGATTGGGACGATTCAACCGATCGACGATATTGGCGACATCTGTCACGCTCGAGGGATCGCCTTTCACACCGACGCGACGCAAGGATTCGGAAAGCTCCCGGTGCGGGTAGGGAACAATATCGACATGCTCTCGCTGTCGGCCCACAAGTTCTACGGGCCCAAAGGCGTTGGCGCGCTCTATGTTGCTGACGAGCTGCCGCTCAAGTGTCAGATTTCTGGTGGCGGTCAGGAGCACGGCATGCGTGCAGGGACGCTGAACGTGCCTGGGATCGTCGGCATGGCCGAGGCGGCGAGGCTCGCTTGCGGGAAGATGTCGGAGGAGTGGGAGAGGCTCAAGGGTCTCGAGACGCTTTTCCTCGGCCTCGTTCGGAAGACGATTCCGATGGCCTATTTGCAGGGAAATTACGAGCAGAAGGTCCCGTGGATCAACAACATCTGCTTCTACAAAGCGGATGCTGGCCGCATCCGTGACGAGCTTGGAAAACGCGAGATCTGTGTTTCGCGCACATCAGCTTGCGCAGAGTCGGGCGATAAGAGCCACGTACTCGAGGCTATTGGAACCGACGAGGCCTTGCAGTCTGGCGCTGTTAGATTTTCGTTCGGTTCTCGCACGACCGAGGAACGTATTCGTATCTGCGCCGCCGCCCTGAGAGAGATCGTCGCTCAGCTGCGCGCGAAGGAGATCTGAGAAATGGCACGACCCACAATCAATTTCGAAGTCAAGAAACCCAGCATGAAGTCCCCCGGCGCCGGCATGGAGAATATCCATTGCGGCGCGGACTGGAATATCCAGACCGAGATTAGGTCTCCATACAAGGGCGTGGATAGATTCGTGAACACGCTCCCAGTGATCTTTGGAGACATGGCCGCGCTGACGTTCATGAGCGAGGGGTACGAAAATGTCGCGCCGAATTTGAATACCTCGATTCCGATCCTGGTAGGCAATAGCTTTCGGGAAAAGCTGGCAGAGGCAATTCAAGGAGCGCGGGAGCTGCTCGATAACTACGACGACGAGGGGTACATCGATTCGAAAAATCGTTCAGCGATCAAGGCGATGATCGATAAGGCGAGCAAGTATCTCGCCAAGGCCAACGAGTTCCGTCTTTATTGGAAGGACGACTACAACTCTGATCCAGGAAAGGGGCCGCTTGGCTGGCCGCTCGAGATCGAAAAAGCTCTTCACGGGTGCGAGTTCAAGCAGGCGCCGGATAAGGGAGAATTTTACACCATGACCAAGGACGGGGCAAAGACAGTCTCGTTCGCGTGTCCGACGGAACAAGAGAAGTCTCAGCATGAGGACGACCGCTTCAGGTACTTTCGCCTCATGGAGGCGGCGCTATTCAATTGCCGCTGCGCGCAAGAGGCCGCAGCTGCGGTGGGGACGTATTTCCGAAACAAGGAATACTTCGATTCCAGGGCCGGGGCGGGCACGACGGTGAAGTATGTTCCCCCGACGAAGGAGGCGCGGATCAAGTTTGAAAGAGCGACGGTCATTCCAGAGGTCGAACTCGAAGGTGAGCTACCACCGATGATTCCCGAGGATCCAGAAGAGGAGGTGGCTCCCGCGCCAGCCAAGAAGAAGAAGAAGGGCAACACCATCCTGCTCGCCGCGGCTGCCGGCCTCGGCCTGATGATGATAAGGAAATAGATCATGCTCCCACTATTAATCGCAGCTGCAGGCGCCCTTCTCATTCTCGGTGGAGGGAAGAAGAAAAGGAAAAAGTATTCAGGCCCAGGGAAATTGCTCCCGCAAGACGGCGAGGGCAATGGGAATGGCAATGGGAATGGCTCGGGCGCAAGACTGCGAAAACTACGAGAACGGGAACAGCTCGGGCGCAAGACTGCGATGTCAGCGCGAAGGTCGGTGACGATGGCGGTGACGGCAACGTCAGCAACAGCAACGGCACGGGCGACAACGGTGGCGGCAACGTCAGCAACACTAACGGCACGGTCGGCGACGGTAGCGTTGGCGTCGTCACCGACGGTGACCGCGGCGGCAGAAGCAATGCAGAAGCTGACGACGGCAGAGGAAGCAATGCTACGGGCGATGTCGGCAGCGCGAAAGGCGGAGGCGGCGACGACGGAGGCACAGCAGGCGGCCTCGGCAGCGTCCACGGCTGCCGTGACGGAAGCGATGCAGGCGGCGGCGGAGGTGTCAGCAGCATCACCTGGAACCGGAGCGGCGCAGGCAGTGGCATGGGCGGCAACGGCACAGAAAGCGGCAACATTGACGACGGAGGCGGCAACGACGGCGAGGACCACGGCGAGGACCACGGCGGCTGCAACAACGGCAACAGTAGCGGCGGCGTCGGCAATGGGGGTGGCACGGGCGGCGATGATGCGCGCGACGACGGAGGCGTCGGCGGCTGCCGAAGCAATGCAGACGGCAACAGTGGCGGCGGAAGCAGCGGTACGGGCGATGGCGGCAGCGCGGAAGGCGGAAGCGGAAGCGAAGCAGACGGTGCGGGCAGCGCGGAAGGCGGAGGTCGCAGCGCGGAAGGCGACGGCAACAGTGACGGCACGAGCGACAGGAACGATAATGGCAAGGTGATAGGAATAGACGATGCTCCCACTATTGATCGCAGCAGCAGGCGCCCTTCTCATTCTCGGCGGAGGGAAGAAGAAAAAATCCTCAGGCTCAGGGACCACGCGGACGGAAGCTGACGGCGGGCGCACCAAAACCTGGCAGGACAAGCTCGACAAGATGATGTCGGAAGGCAACGGCCCTAGGAACGGTGCGGGCACCAAAACCTGGCAAGACAAGATGCGCAAGATGATTCCAGAAGGTGGGTCAGCCGGTTCTGGCACGCCGTGGGAGCGTTGCCTACCGCCGCAGGGATCCCCGAAGGGAACGTATGCAGCATACAGCGAGGACGGAAAGTCCTGCATGGTCTTTTGGAAGCCGGACAGTCGCGCTGTCGTGATCTCATTTCTCCAGCAGGAGTTCGACAAGCTGTCGAAATCCGAACAGACCGACCTTTGCTCGGCCGACAATTGCGAGCCGGATCAGTTTGCCATGGATCCCGAGCTTTTCTGCGAGTGGGTTTCGAACCCAGATCGCGCCGCGTTCGTGAAGCGCGTCGTACTCGATATGTTTCCGCAGATCCCCGCGAACGTGCTGCCACCGCCCGAGCCCGACGGATTTGGAAGGGTAGACGCGCCTTATTTTTTGAGGATAGTCTGGTCATTCACCGAAGCGGCATTCGCCCACGATTTTTGTGGGTTCAACCCCGTGACCTGACCTCATGAACCCGACTCTTCTCCTTGGAGGCGCGGCAATCGTTCTTCTCGCCTCCGGAAAGAAGCGAAGATCAATCGCGCGCGGCCGAAAGCGGGTATCACCCTGCCCACTACTCAGCCCTGGCGGTGGGCATATGGCGGGCTATGACTACATCGAATTCGCCACGGGTGGAGCGAGCCTTCACGACCGTCTTCCTATTGTGTTCTTCCTTCACTGCCGGGGCTGTAGGCCGGAGGGCATGGCTAAGTACCTCGAAGGCCTACCCACCCGGGCACGAGTCGTAATGCCCCGCGGCAATGCGTCGGATAGTGAATATCCGTTGTGGTTCGACCTAAGATCCAAGACGACAGATCAGGCGGGTCTCGCCGAGCAAATGGGCGAGGAGGGGCGGAGGATGGCTGCCTTCATCGAGGAGGCCAATCGTTGCCTCATGGGCGTGGGCGCCCCGATCGTCACCGGGCATTCCCAGGGTGGAATGATGACATTCGCGGTCGCTGCGGAAGCGCCAGGTCTGGTGAAGGCAGCTATCCCTGTCGCAGGATGGTTGCCCGTCGATCTATGGCCCCGCACATTGCCCCCGACATTTGCGGTACACGGCACAGCAGATCGCACGGTAGATTATGCGCGTACTGCAGATTTTATTGTGCGAGCGAAGAGTGGAGGTCTTCCAGTCGATCTTTTCGCAATCGCCGGGGCCGGCCACGGGCTCGGCAAACTGAAAAGCACCTGGGTTGACTTGGTGGATTCTGCAATTCAGTCATGAAAAAGATCCTCCCATTCATCGCCCTTAGCGCGGGCGCGGCGATGCTGATCGCGGGCAGCTCAAGGTCAAAGTCTCGCAAGAGGTTATCCCGCACCGAGAAGTCGGCCGAGCTGGATGAAGATGGCGCGCGGATCTACGTCTTCGAGGCCGAGTGGTGCGACTTTTGCAAAAAGGCCAAGCCCGCCCTACTCGAGGTGGCCGAAAACCATCCGTCGATCCCATTTAAGTTCGTCGATTTCGATGCCGAAAGGGAGCTGGTCGAGCGATTCGGCGTGACACTCCTACCGACAGTCATTTCGACAATTGACGGCGTCGAAACCGCGAGAATCGAGGGGCAGGGTAGCGTGGATCAATACACGCAAATGGCCAAGGACGCGGAGAGTATGGTTTCTGGCGCCATCCCGCTGTCATCCGCCTCTGGCAAGAAGGAACTCCCTCCGGGGGACTAGATTCTTCTGGTAGAATGGGTCAAATGCCAAGCGCACTTCCACTTCTCCTTCTTGGCGGCGCCGCGGTCGTCGTTCTTGGTGGAAAAAAGAAGCGTTCCGGCAGAGCCCGCAATATTCCTCTCGACAAGCCGATACAGGTGCCGGTCGATACGCCGCCGCCCCCTGTGCCGGCGAAGGGGGAGAGCGGCAGCGGAGCGTCGAAGAAGGTCTGGCGCGCGAGACAAAGCGCCCTCGCCTACCTCAACGCGCTCGGTGTGTGCAGCTGTGACCCCGGAACGATTGACGGCGTCTATGGCCCGAAGACCAAGAGTGCGCTGCGGGGGTTCCAGGCCGCCGCGATTATTCCGAAGACGGGCAAGTGGGACGAGAAGACCGATACCGCCATGACCAAGATGTTGGTCGATGCGGTCAAAGGCATCATCGAAGTGCCGACCAAGAAGAAGGACAGCGAACCCCCGAAGCCGCTCCCGAGCTTTGTGACCACGTGCCCCACGAGCCGCTACGATGTAGCGGACAATCACTTTTTCGGCATCAGGCATCTTGGGCTCGACTCCCAGTCCGCCTACAAACTCGCCGATGCTGTTGCACGCCGACGAGCGCCGGCCTCAGGCGTCCTCGTCCTCCAGCTGACGGGTGGCACGCACACCGGGATCTTCGAGGCCGAGCACCGGCATCAGGTTGTGCTCAATCTTCGGAATATCAATCAGCTCGCTGATGGCGAGCAGATCACCAAACTCAGCGAGCCGAACGACGACAAAGAAGTGGACGAAGACGGACATCGCCACAAAGTAACGCTTCGCTGCATGCGAGAACAGAAGTAGGTCCACCATGGCAAAGTCCCGCACCGATGCGACTTCTGCAAGAAGGCCAAGCCCGCTCTGCTCGAGACGGCCGAAAACCATCCG
>SDBU01000089.1_pt1 | contig 116635 bp, 113 predicted proteins | sample 2277071 | NCBI WGS metagenome assembly SDBU01 (sample SAMN10397929, study PRJNA504765) | marine sediment metagenome | isolation source: marine sediment core GS08_GC12, 126 cmbsf | place: Arctic Ocean: Gakkel Ridge, Loki's castle | collected 2008
GGAGCGAGATTGGTGAACTGATGGGCATTCGGCATAAGCAGTTCATCCTGGAAGGGGTGCAGTTCCACCCCGAAAGCTTCCTCACCCTGGAAGGCCCCAAGCTTATCCGCAACTTCCTGGAGATGAGCATGTGAAAGCAGTGCTCTTAATCGGGAAGACTTCTGCACGCGGTCGCACGTCGTCTCTGAATGTTAACTCGCCCTCAGTAGGTTCTTGGACAATTCAAGCCCTCCGCAGTTGCGAGATACGGCACCTGAGGGGTCGTTTTCTTAAAGACTTTGTAATACTATGTTAGATATAATCCGGTGTCTCACGAATTGGGCCTGGCTGAATCAGTTTACCAGGCCCGAAGCTCCGGCTGGGACAACTCCGCTTCGGCTACGCCTGCGTTGCGTTGCCCCAGCCTCTTCTACCTCCACCCACCGCGCCGCGGGCGGGTCACCATCTACCTGCGCTATTCCAAGGAATAGCCGATTTTCCTTTGACGCCTAAGGCGCTTGGAGAATACAATCTGAAGGCTCCCTGGAATCCAGTCTTTACCAAATCTGCGTCCACGGTAGAGGATTTTACCGAACCGACCATAGCACGAGGAGCAAATGATAAAGGAAGTAGTGGGTCAGCAGGAGCTCCGGAGATTGCAGCAAGAAGTGGAGAGGCTGAACAAGCGATATGAGAAAGCGCGCGCTCAGCACCAGGAGGCCCAGCAGGCGCTCAGAAAAGTGTTGAGGAGGCTTCTGGGCAAGGTCGCGCACGAGATTAGCTCCCGCACGCTGGATGCGTATCAGGTGCGCGCGCTGGTGGCGGATGAGAAAGCAGGCCAGGCTGCTGACAGGACGGCCGAGGCCCTGAATAGTCTGGCAGATTGTTTCAAAAACCTTGATGCCGGTGTGCGCGACCTGATTGGCACCGAGGTTCTTGCCTTGTCGGCACGGGTTCCTAAAGACGACGGTTGGCAGGGCGCGGTGCTGAGGTTGGGGTATGACCGTCTGCGTGAGGTCATCGACGTCATCCGCAAGCAGCGGAGCTCACTGGCCAGCCAGTTGCGTACCAAAAGACTGCAGATGGAATTGCACCGGGCCCTGTACCGGAAGGTGCAACGCACCTGTCGTTTCCTGAGACGCCGAAGGCAGGGGCTGCAAGAGCAGGTCAAGGCAGCGAAACAGGCCCTCAGGGGCGCTGCCATGAAGACCGCCCTAACCAAAGTTTCGTCCTTACCCGCGGGTAGCAATAAAGACCTGCCCCGCGAAATCCGCCGAATGCAAAGGAGATACGAGCGTCTGCGGAGTTGCCTGCAAGAGCTCTCCGGTCGTAGGCAGGGGCTGGGGGCCAGCAGCGATAGACAACCACAGAAGGTCGCTAAACTACAAATCACGAGTGATGAGGTCCTGTCCCGGGAGACGCGCGCCATCCGAATAAGGTACGACCGTCTGCTGGCCAAGAGACAGCAGCGCGAGGAGCTATTGGAAAAGCGGCGTATAAGGCGCGTGCGCCGCAAGAGTCCACAGGAATTGGCAACGGGACAGAGAGATTCCCTCACGATGAAATGGCTTGCTGCAAGAGTTGGGGCCATATCCCTGAAGCTCGATTGCCTGATGGTGGAATTCTTGCGCGCCAGTCGGGCGAGAAGTGTCCACGTCCATAATCGCTTGGCTGGCTTGAACCACTGGCCCCAACGACTGGAAGCAGACATCCGGGCCACCAGCAAACAAAGAGCTGCTATCGAGGACAGACAGAAGGCGCTGCGTCTGGAAATCAGTCAGCTCAGAGCGCGCAGGCAGGAGACGGACCAGGCACTCCGGGCGCCCGGGCGCCCGCTTCCGCAGTACGGCTCCAGAAGGTTGCGCCACCGTTCCCGTCGCCGTCGTCGAGCACTGGCCATTGGTGCCGCCGCTTTGGGTCTGCTGCTATTGGCAGTAGCTATATGGCGGGTGATAGGTAAGACTTGAGCGGAAGCGGACAACTTGAGTAGGTGTTGGCAGATGAGTGATCTGCTCCGACCCCTGTGGGGAACACCTTCTTCAATCTTCCGGTGTGGTTGGGAATTGATGGCAAGTACGGGGTCGCACGATTAGGGGATGAACAGGATGGCAGGGAATGGAGGAACCCAGAGCGTCGTCCAGTATATGCAGCACTGGGCGAGGCGTGTTGATGAGAAGCTTAAGGCACACCTGCCTGTCCAACCGACTTACCCGCAAGAACTGCACCGTGCCTTACATTACTGTGTCCTGGCGCCAGGGAAACGCTTCAGGCCGGTTCTTATGATTGCGGTTGCCCAGGCACTGGGCGCAGTTCCCGAAGGGGTACTCACGGCCGGCGCCGGTATCGAGTTCATCCATACTGCTTCCCTCACGCTCGACGACCTGCCCTGTATGGATAATGCTAAGATGAGACGAGGGCAGAAGACAGTCCACCTCGCTTTTGGTGAGGACGTGGCGGTCCTGGTCGCCACCGCGCTGTTGGTGGAAGGACTGGCGCTGGTCAGTTTGAACGCGGCTGAGAATGGTTTGTCGCAGAAGCTTTCTGCGCGGGTCGTTCGGGAAACTGCGGCGGCGGTGAGCACCATGGGCATGGCAGGCGGACAGTACCTGGACCTGCATGCCCCGCCTCCTGGGTGGGACGAGAAGACCGTGAAGATTGTCCATGCCCGGAAGACCAGCGCCTTAATTGTGGCTGCGGTTCGGGTTGCGGCTGTCCTTTGCCACGCCAAGAGCAGGGAGCTAGAGGCGCTCACCGGCTTTGCCCACAAATTGGGCTCTGCCTTTCAAATAAGTGACGACCTCCTGGACGTGACTGGTGACCAGACCAGGCTCGGTAAGATGACCGGGCAGGACCAGGGCAAGCCCAATTTGGCCCGCGTTATCGGGTCCGCCGAGGCCGGGAAGCGGCTGGATGGGGACATTGCCGAGGCGCTCGCCCACCTGGAGGGATTAGACACCTCGACAGACATCCTGAGGTCTTTCGTTCGCTTCATGCGGGATAGGCAGTCCTAACCTGGAGGCACCGTCTGAAGCCGCAATGAAAAACGCGAACCTGAACATCTCCAGCACTGGAGCGCGCACGCTCTATGTCCGATAATCTAACGTGTGGGACATGCACTGTTTGCTTTCTGGGCACGTTAACGTCTCTCATCCCTTGACCTGAAGCCTCTGTCCGGTGTAGGATTTGGTATGCGAGGGGTGCTTGTCGGCGGAGTAACACTGATGGCAGCTTTTCTGAGACGCTGTCTTCCTGCGAGGAGGAAACCGGTGGTCAAGAGCAGGCCAAGTCAGCCATATAATCAGCAGCGGGTGCGTGGGGCGCTGGCCCTGGCCGCTTTCCTGCTTTTCTGTCTTGCGCTGGACCTGCGCGGCTGCACGCACATCTCACACTCCGGCGGTGAAGAGCGCCAGGAGCTCCCGGAAGTGGAGGCATCACTCTTCGCCTACAAGAAGGAGTTCCTGAATCTGGAAGAGAAGCCGGTGCCCAAGGAGAGCACCGACAAGTATGATGTTATTGGTGTGGTCTGTCAGTCCGACCTTTCCACCCATCCCAAGAACGACCTGGCCATCGGCTACTATTACCACATCAAACCGGAGCACGTTGACGAAAGCCTGCGTGGGAAGGACGGGAAGCTGCCTGCCATCTACGTGCTTCCCCTGCTTGGTGGAGGCAAGGTCATCCCGAAGGGACTGGCCGAGTTCTTCGCCGCTAAGGGGATTCCCACTTTGAGAATGCGACGGAAGCGGGAGGCCTTCGATAAGGAAGGCTATTCCATCGAGTACACCAACCGGGTGCTTATTCAGACGGTGGTGGATGCGCGGAAGTTAGGGTACTGGCTCAGGCAGCGCTCGGAGATTGACCCTGAGCGCATCGGCTGCATCGGCGCCAGCCTGGGGGGGATGGTAGCCTACCTGGTCGATGCAGCGGATACGGACATCAATACCAGCGTGCTGGTTTTGACCGGGGGCGACCTGGCAGATATCCTCACCGTGGGGGACGAGAAACACCTCAAAGAGGTTCGCGAGGGGTTAGTGAAAAGGAAGAACGTCTCCGCGGATGGACTGCGCGCATATGTGGGCGAGAGGGTCCTCAGCCTGTGGGACTACACCGCCGGGATTGACCCCTCGCGGGTGCTGATGATTAATGCGCGCTACGACAAGGTAGTCCCCAAAAAATGCGCAGAGGAGATGTGGAAGAGACTGGGAAAGCCGCAGGTCCATTGGTTTCCCGTGGGCCACATCTCATCTGTGCTTTTCCTGCCGACCATAAAGAAGCTCTCCCTGGAGTTCTTACGTCAACAACTGGCCCCGGCAGTTGAAGCTGATAATTAGGCCTGCTGCCCAAGGGAGTGCACCCCGATTACGGGTTCCTGGTCAGCGCAGTGAAAAGTTCAGATAGTTTCTCGGTAACGGGGCCGGGCTTGCCGGTGCCTATCACCCGCCCGTCGATCTTGACCACCGGACATATCTCCGCTGCCGTCCCCGTCACGAAGCACTCGTCGGCGCAGTAGAGGTCATAGCGGGTGAGGTTTTCCTCCCTGGCCTCCATCTGCTCTCGCCTGGCCAGGTCTATGACCACCTTTCGGGTAATACCTCCCAGGATGCCTGCGCTCATAGGCGGGGTGGAAAGGGTGCCCTCGCGCACGATGAAGATATTGTCCCCGGTGCCCTCCGCCACGAAGCCCTCGTGGTTGAGCATGACGGCCTCGATGACGCCTGCGGTTATGGCCTCTATCTTAGCCAGGATGTTGTTCAGGTAGTTGAGCGACTTGATGCGGGGGTTGAGCGCTGAGGGGTGGTTGCGAATGGTGGCGACGGTGACCAGCTCCAGTCCCTTCTGGTAGAACTCGCGCGGGTAGAGCGTAATCTTGTCGGCAATGATGACCAGTTGCGGATGCTTGCATTCGAAGGGGTCCAGTCCCAGCGAGCCTATACCCCGGGTCACCAGTAGCCTGATGTAGGCATCCTCAAGGCCGTTCACTTCCAGCGCCTGGTAGATGGTTTTCTTGACCTGCTCCTTGTCCAGGGGTATCCTAAGCATGATGGCCCGGGCAGAATCGAAGAGACGGTCGAGGTGCTCATCCAGCTTGAAGACCACACCTCCGTAGGCGCGGATGCCCTCGAACACGCCGTCACCGTAGAGCACACCATGGTCAAACACCGAGATCTTAGCGTCTTTCTTAGCTACGAATTCACCATTTATATACACTTTAGTTGCCATCGGGTCTCCCTTCCCCTCTTCAGTCTCTGGTCCTGATACGAGACCATAACGTAATTGGAACTTAGGCGCTCAGTTCCCGAACCTTTTTCTCCGCTGCGATGCGTCCTTCTGCCAGCCGCAGCACCCGGTGAGCGGAGCTTACCAACTGCCTCTCGTGGGTGGCGACTATTATGGTCAGTCCTGAGGACTCGTTAAGCTTGGTGAGCAGCTCCATTATATGGCTGCCGGTACGCTCATCAAGGTTCCCCGTGGGTTCATCGCAAAAAAGCACCTGGGGGCTATTCATTAGCGCTCGCGCAATTGCCACCCGCTGCTGCTCGCCGCCGGAAAGTTCCTGGGGACGATGAGTCAGGCGCTCGCCGAGGCCCATGCTCACCAGGAGCTCCCGGGCGCGTCGGCGGGCAGCCTTCTTGTAGCCGTGCCAACTAAAGATGCCATGGTGAATCATCTCGGGCATGACGACGTTTTCCAGCGCATTGAACTCGGGCAGGAGATAGTAGAACTGAAAGACGAACCCGAAGGCCTGGTTGCGCAGGCGGTCCTTGGCCTGCGCCTTGAGCGCATAGATGTCCTGGCCCCGAAAGTGAACCTGGCCGGCGGTCGGCGCATCGAGCAGACCTAGCACGTGCAGCAGGGTGCTCTTACCCACACCGGAGGCGCCCACAATCGCCAACAGCTCCCCCTGGCGAACGGAGAAGTTCAGCTCCTTGAGCACAGGCAGGGGACCGGCCTTGGTGCGATATTCCTTTTGCAGATTGACGGTAGTAAGAATGTCATTCATAGCGCAATGTCTTTACGGGGTCCATGCGAGCTGCACGTATGGCTGGACAGACTGCCGCCATTAGCCCCAGCGCAATGGCGGCGAGGAGGATAACGACCAGGGTGCCCGGACTGATCTCTCGGGGAACGTGCTCAAAGACATACAGCTCCTGAGGAAAGGGGTCCCAGCCTGTGAGCTTCACGATGCCCTGTCTAATGGCGTCCAAGCGGTTGAGCATGACTAGGCCGGCAATACCTCCGAGCGCGGCGCCGGCAACGCCCACCGCCAGCCCGTAGTTCAAGAATATCCTGAGCACACCTGAGGCAGAGGCGCCCAGCGACCGGGTGATGCCTATGTCCCGCGTCTTTTCCAGCACCATCAGGGTCATGATGGCAATAATGACAAAGCCTGCCACCAGAAAATAGAAGATCAGAATATAGGTGGCCAGATGGGTCTGAAGTTTTAGCGCCGTGAAGAGGGTCTGATTGAGCTCCTCGTAGGTCTCGACGTAGAACTGCCTCGCTGGTACGTAGTCCCCCTCCACCAGTTTCAACGTGGAGTATCTGGAAACGAGGAAATCATCGAGCCTATCTCGTGTCGCATGGAGTTTCTCAGGCTTGTCCAGGACCACCGTAATGCTGGTGAGGATGTCGGGTGACTGCATCATCTCCTGCGCTGTCCACAGGGGGATATAGACGAACTTGCTGTCGAACTCGTACATGCCCGAGGTGAACTTCCCGGCCACCCGGAAGCGCGGGCCGGAAAACTCGTGACCACCTACCTCCTTCAGTACCACCAGTACCACTTCACTGCCCATCGGCACCGCGGGATTATCGAGCAGTTCCCTCCCGCCAATCAACCAGGGGTTTTCGCCGAGGTCGCCGGTCTCCAGGCTTCCGGTGACCGCCTCGAAGAAGTCCTCGTCGTCCAGGTTGATGACCTGCCTTTCCCTCTCGGGGTCCACGCCTTTAAAGATACAGTATTTGAAGGTCGGCTTCTCATCTTCGCTGCGTTTGATTTTGAGGAGAGCCAGTCCCAGCAACTGCTCTGAATAGGCTTTCACGTTCTCAAATCGTGCCAGCTCCGCCAGCAGGTCTGGAGGTAGGTGGAACTCGCCCATTCTGCTCTTAATCGTGAGGTCCCCCAACACCCCCCGCATACGCGCCCGCATCTCCTTGCTGAAGCCCTGCATGACCCCCAGCACCACGATGAAGGCCATCACCCCCAGCGCGGTGCCTCCGATGGCCAGGATAGTGACCCTCCTGGCTTTCAGGTATCGTAGTGCCAGGATAAGCTTATACATCGATTCTCCATTGCGTTCTGTCAGGCTAAGTCAGGCGCAGCGCCTGCACCGGGTCCTGCCTGGCAGCGCTCACTGCCGGATACACGCTCGCCGCCAGGCTGATGCCCACTGCCAGCAGCGCAATCAGCATCCCCTGCAGGGGGCTCATCTCCCAGGGGATGCGCTCCATATAAAAGATGTCGCGGGGGAAGGGTGTCCACCCCAGCGTTTTTTCCAGCCAATCCATCTTGTGCAGAAAGACCAGGCTCCCGGCAAGCCCTACGGCGGCGCCGACCAGCCCAATGGCCAGCCCGTATAGAAGGAACGCCGAGGCCACCCCCTCGGTCGAGCCCCCCATGGCCTTCAGTACACCGATGTCCTTGACCTTCTCCACCACAATCATATTCAGGATGGCCACGATGGTAAAACCAGACACACACAAGAGCAGGCTGAGCACGACCACCCAGATAACCCTTTCGGTGGCAATGGCGCCCAGAAGCTTAGCGCGCATATCGTGCCAACTGCCAACGTAAAAGTCGCCTCGTGGTGCGAGCATGTTCTCCACTTGTTGGATGACAGTTTTGGTGTATTGTGGCTCGTCCAACTTCACCTGAATGGAGGAGATGCGCGCCCGGGTGGGGACGAAGCGGAAGCGCTGCGCCACCGCCAAAGGCATATAGACCATCCCGTTGTCGTTCTCGTATATGCCCGAGCGATAAAGCCCCACAGTGGTGAAGCGCAGCACGTGGTCATCGTCGAAGGCGGTGGGGGTGACGAGCACAACTTCAGTCCCCAGCTCATCGAGGAGCAGCCTCTCGGCCAACTCGGCCCCCACAATCAGCGGGTTCTGTACCACCTCTCCAGCGAGCGTGAAATCGCTGGCCCCTTCCCGTACGTATTCGTGAAAACTGCCGACCCCCTTTTCCCCTTCCGGGTCCACACCTACAAAGGTGCAGGGGACGGTGGCCGTCGCGTGGCCGACTCTCCTTTGCAGGAGTGCCAGCCCCTCCAGACGTGGGGAGCTCGCCTGCACGTGGGCAAGCGCATTGATATCCGCCAGCACCTCCTGGTAGTCTGTGAAGCCTCCTATGTCCTCGGAGCGTACGGTAATGTCGGACAGTGTCCCCCGGATGGTGCGCACCATCATCCCTGAGAGCCCGTTCATGATGCCCATCACCACCACGAAGGCCATCACCCCCACCGCTACTGCCGCCATGGAAAAGAAGCTGATGCGTCTTGACCTCAGGAGTCTCAAGGCCAGGGCCAAGCGATACATCGGAGTTCACCGTCTTTCCAGGGGTAAGGCCTCTTATGAGGTGGTGGGCCTGAGCTGTGGGAAAAATATCACGTTCCGGATGGACGGGTTGTTGGTCAAGAGCATCACCAGCCTGTCGATACCTATGCCCAGCCCACCTGCGGGAGGCATTCCGTACTCTAAGGCTACCAGAAAGTCCTCATCCAGCCGGGCCCATTCGCCGGCCGCATCGGCAAGCTGCTCCCGGAACCGTCGCGCCTGGTCAACCGGGTCGTTCAGCTCGGAATAAGCATTGCCTATCTCCATGCAGGCGATATAGGGTTCGAAGCGCTCGGTAAGTTTGGGATTGCCCCGCTTGACCTTGGTCAGGGGACATAGGGGCAGGGGATAATCCACCACAAAGGTGGGATTGATGAGCGTCGGCTCCACCAGCGCCTCAAAAAGGGCATGGACAATCTCGAAGTGGGTTCGGTCCTTGACACTTATCTCTGTCTCCAGGGCCCGCTTCCTCACGGCTGACTCATCCTCGATACCTATTCCCACAATGTGCTCGAATAGCTCCGTATAAGTGGCTCGTCTCCAGGGAGTGCTGAAGTCAATCTCCATCTCACCGTAGGTGAGCCTGGGTCCCAGTGAGAGCTCACCTAAGAGGAACATCACCAGGTCTTGGGTTAACTCCATCATCACCTCATAGTCGGCATAGGCCTGATAGAGTTCGAGCATGGTGAACTCAGGATTATGCTTGCTGGAGATGCCCTCGTTGCGGAAGTTGCGGTTGACCTCATAGACTTTTTCCATACCTCCAACCAGGAGCCGTTTCAGGTAAAGCTCCGGCGCAATGCGGAGATAGAGGTCGATGTCGAGGGTATTGTGGTGTGTCACGAAGGGCCTGGCGGCAGCACCGCCGGCGATGGCATGCATCATGGGGGTCTCCACCTCGACGAAGCCGCGCGCCTCTAGGAAGTGGCGTATCAGACGAACAATCTTGATGCGTTTCATGAAGGTCTCAAACACGTCCGGGTTGGTGAAGAGGTCAACCGAGCGGCGGCGGTAGCGCAGCTCCACGTCCTTCAAACCGTGCCACTTTTCCGGTGGCGGACGCAGTGATTTGCAAAGCAACACAAGCTCCGATACCGACACCGTAAGCTCACCGGTACGGGTCACAAAAAGCTCTCCCGTAGCCCCGATGATGTCTCCCAGGTCCAGAAGTTTGTAGAGCTTGAATCCCTCTTCGCCGAGCTTGTCAGCTCTGATGTTAAGCTGAATCTTACCCGTCGCATCCTTGAGGTCCAGAAAGGCGCTCTTGCCATGACCACGGATGGCGGCAGTGCGCCCGCGGACGCTTATTTCTTGACCTTCGCTGGTATCGTCAAATCGAGCCCGCGCCTGGGCAATAGGAATGCCCTTGTCGTAGCGGTAGGGGTAGGGGTCAATTCCCAGCGCCTCAATCTCTTCCAGCTTCCTGAGCCTCTCTTGAACTAATCTTTCACTCATGTCGCACCACTTTCACATGTTTTCATCTCTTCTGCAAATGCCGGGCTGGTATGATAGCAGGTGCACTTGCTGGCGTCAAGTTCGTGCCGGATGCCGTGGTTCGAAGAATGCCGCTTTTCACTTGGCAAAAAGTTTGCTATGCTTAGCTTCAGAAAGAGTATTTGCGCCGTTGTAACGGGGGAACTCGACATATGTTCACAGGGATTATTGAGACGCGGGGGAAAGTTACCTCCGCAGCGGCTAAAGGCACTACCCGGCGGCTGGGCATAGACCTTGATGCGGTGGCAGCGGAGGTGAGGGTTGGTGACAGCATTGCTCTCGAGGGGGTGTGTCTGACAGTGACGGAGAAACAGGGGAGCCAATGCTTTTTCGACGTGGTCCCCGAAACCCTGAACACGACCACGCTGGGTGCGAGGAAGGTAGGCGACCTGGTCAATGTGGAACGGTCGCTGCGTCTCTCGGACCATCTGGGGGGACACCTGGTGACCGGCCATATCGATGGCACCGGACGGATTGCCGCCATCACAGAGGGCTCCCAAGGCTATGTTATGCGCATCCAGGTCCCTGAGCGATGGGCCCAGATGATGATTGACAAAGGGTCGGTGGCAGTGGATGGCATCAGTCTGACCATTGCCGCTCTCGGAGATGACTGGTTCAGTGTGGCGCTGATTCCCTATACCCTCCAGGCAACTACCCTGGGGGAGAAACGGGTGGGTAATGCTGTCAACATCGAGACGGACCTCATTGGGAAATGGGTGCAGCGCCTCCTTGCCGGGAATAGCACTCAGGCAGGCGGGCTGACGCTTGACGACCTCAAGAAAGCAGGATTCGCCTGATGGCCAATTTCCGCAAGGAACTGTCTGCAAAGCCACTTCTGGGTCTCACCATGGGTGACCCGGCGGGCATCGGACCTGAAATCGTCCTCAAGGCCTTGATGCGCGAAGAGGTCGCCGCCCTTGCTGACTTTGTGGTCTTTGGCTCTCCTGCAGTGCTATCGGAAAGAGCTCAGCGTTTCGGGCTTCCCTGCAACCTCCAAATTGTGAATCAGCAGGCTCCACCGACAAGGACTGACCTTCCCGCACTGGCACTCATCGACTTTGGCTGCCCTACTTCGGGAGAATTGAAGCTGGGGGAGTCGGCTGGCGAATGTGGCCGCGCGGCTATTGAATATGTCGAGAGCGCCACCGACTGGGCGCTGAAGGGCACCATCGACGCGCTCGTCACCGCGCCCATCAACAAAGAATCGGTGGCCTTAGCCGACCTTCCCTATGCGGGTCACACTGAACTCCTGGCGCAGAAGACCGGTGCCCAGCGGGTGGTGATGATGCTGGTGATGGGGGATTTAAGGGTGGCGCTGGTGACCAGGCACCTGGCACTAAGAGAAGTACCTGCTGCACTAACCACAGAGAAGGTCTATCAGACCATTGAAGTAATGGCAGGGGGGCTGAAAAGGTATTTTGGCATTCGCGAGCCGCGGCTGGGCGTGTGTGCTCTGAACCCTCATGCCAGCGATGGTGGTCGCTTCGGTGATGAGGAACAGCTTATCATCACACCAGCTATCCACAAGGCCAGAGAGGCAGGGATTAACTGTGAGGGACCGGTGCCCGGCGACGTCATCTTTCATCAGGCACTGGGGGGTGCCTTCGATGCGGTCGTTGCCATGTATCACGACCAGGGGCTCATCCCCATCAAGACGGTGGGCTTTGGCCGCGCCGTCAACGTGACCCTGGGGCTTCCCATCATCCGCACCTCAGTGGACCATGGCACTGCCTTCGACATTGTGGAGAAGGGGACAGCGTCTCCTGGGTCGCTGACGGCTGCCATCCAGCTTGCTTGCCAGATGGTGAAATACCGGGAAGAGGAGCGCTGATACGTGCAGCGGACAGGCGCCAGAGTGCGAGGTTCAGCCGCGCTGCCCTCCCGGGCAGGAGCGCGAGTTTCCGAACTGAGAGCGCTTTTCCATCAATTCGGCTTCAGGCCCAGCCGCCGACGGGGGCAAAACTTCCTCATTGATGACAACCTCCGCCGACTCATGGTGCAGAGAGCCCAGCTTGATGCGAAGACCTGTGTGCTGGAGGTGGGTGCGGGCACGGGAACGCTCACGACGCTTCTGGCTCAGAGAGCGCGCAAGGTCTGGGCGGTGGAGATTGACTCTATACTTTACCGCATTGCAAGTGAGGCGCTCGATTCTCTCAGCAATGTGGAGCTTATCAGCAGGGATATACTGTCCTCCAAATCTCAGCTTGACAAGGGTCTCGAAGAGCGCATGCTTGCCTATCTGAAGAAACATCCCCAGGCTATATTGAAGGTCATGGGCAACCTTCCGTATGCCATCGCCACTCCGTTGATTGTCGTGCTGCTGGAAGGGCCATTGCCTGTTAAGCAGATGGTGTTTTGCGTCCAGCGTGAGTTGGCAGAGAGGCTGGTTGCCACCAGGGGCAAAAGCTACGGCGCCGTGTCGGTGCGGGTGCAGGCAAATGCGCGGGTAGAGGTCTTTCGGAGGCTCCCGCGGCAAGTCTTCTGGCCACCACCAAAGGTTGAATCCTGTTTTGTGGCCATCGAGCCGGATGCTGCCTTACGGGAGCGGATTGTTTCTTATTCTCATTTCTCGCGACTGCTGGCGAGGTTCTTTCGGCACCGGCGCAAGCGCATTTCGACTATTGTGAAATCATTGAGCCCGGATGAACGCCTGGAACTTGCCCTGGACATCGAGAACATCCCTCATGGCCACAAGCGACCGGACGGACTGAGCCCCGAGAACTTTATTGCCTTCAGCAATAAGCTTATTTCTAGTCAGAGACCTCAGGTGGATTAGCCAGCAGGAGCAGCTTAATGGACTATGGCAAGCGACGTGAAAAGCTAAGAGTGAAGTTGGCGGAGCAGGAGAGTGATGCGCTGCTGGTCTCCAAATGGGCCAACATCCATTACCTGAGCGGGTTCACAGGCGATGACAGCATGTTGCTGGTCACCCGAAAGAGGGACTATCTCCTGACAGATTTCCGGTACGTGGAGCAGGCCCAAGAGGAGTGCCCCGGTATAGGCATTGCCGACCGACGTAAGCGCTCGCTCGTGCAATTAGCAGTAGAAAAACTCAAGAGGCTGGGGCTCGGTAGCCTATCTTTTGAGCCTGCTTCCACGAGCTACGAACAGTATCGCGGGCTGAGAAAGCACGCCCTGAACGTCAAATTGAAAGCGGCGCCGTTACTGGTTGAGAAGCTGCGAATGATAAAGGATGCGGACGAGCTGGCGCTGATTTGCCAGGCCGTCAAGGTGGCGGAGAAGGCGCTGACAAGCTTACGTCGTCATATTCGCCCGGGGGTGATGGAAAGGGAGCTGGCGACGGAGCTGGAGTTTCGGCTGCGACGGCTGGGCGCACGGGCAGCTTTTGACGTCATCGTTGCCTTTGGAGCGCGTTCCTCCTTGCCTCATGCCCGCACCACTGACAGAAAACTGAAAGCGGGTGAGCCCATGCTCATCGACTGGGGGGCGAGGCTGGGGTCCTACAATTCCGACTTGACACGTGTCTTCTTTGCTGGTAGAGTTCCCCGAAAGTTTCGCCGCATCTATGAGGTGGTGGCTGAGGCCCAGTCGCAGGCGCTGGCGGCGCTGGCAGTGGGTAAAGCCATTGGCATTGCCGACCGGAAGGCGAGAATCGTTATCAGGAAGGCAGGCTTCGGCCGTCGCTTCGGACATGCGCTGGGGCACGGCGTGGGTCTGGAGGTGCATGAAGCTCCTACGGTGCGTTCCCGGAATGACGAAGTCTTGGAGCCGGGCATGGTGTTCACTGTCGAGCCGGGCATCTATATTCCCGGTCTGGGCGGGGTGAGGATAGAGGATGTAGTCGTCATCAGGGCCGCTGGTGCTGAGGTGCTGACGAGCTTCGAGAAGAGGCTCGAAAGAATGGTTATTTAGCACCAGACGAAGCCACGTTGGCGGCAGCAACTTGCTGAGGATAGAATGGTTACGACAAACGACCTCAGGACGGGCATGACCATTATCCATAACGGGCGCATCATGGAGGTAGTCTATTTCCAACACGTCAAGCCCGGCAAGGGCGGCGCTTTCGTGCGCACCAGGCTCAAGGACGTGCAGACCGGTGCCGTGCGCGAGCACACCTATAAGGGCCAGCAGAAGGTCGAGCAAGCCATCCTGGAAACCCGGAAGATGCAGTACCTATATCGGGACGGGGAGCATTACTACTTCATGGACCAGGAGACTTTCGAGCAGGTTCCGCTGGAAGCGGCGCGTCTGGAGGGAATGGAGAAGTTCCTGAAAGAGGGTATGGTGGTGGATTGGCGGATGCATGAAAAGAGGGTGATTACGGTGAGCCTGCCCCTTGTCGTGGAGCTTCAAGTCGCCCAGACCGACCCGGGCCTTAGAGGCGACACGGCCACCGGTGGCTCCAAGCCCGCCACCTTGGAAACCGGGGCGGTGGTTAGCGTACCTTTGTTCATCAACGAGGGTGATACCATCCGGGTGGACACCCGCACCGGCGACTACGTGGAACGTGTGTAAGGCGGAGGCTGATGGAACTTGAGGAAGTCCGGGCTTTGATTCAGGAATTGTTATCCCTCATGGAGGAGAACGACCTGAGCGAAATAGAGGTCGATTCCGCCGGTGTGAAGGTGAGGCTCAAGAAGAGCTCGCCTGCCGAGGTGCAGGTGGTGACCGGAACTTCCCAGAGAGCCATCACCTTGCCAGCCGTACCGGAGGTGGCCGATTCCACTGCGGAAGAAAAGGGCCTGGTGGAGATCAAATCACCCATGGTGGGAACGTTTTACCAGGCGACGGCGCCGGATGCCGACCCCTTCGTGGAGAAGGGCAGCACCGTTGAGCCTGAGACCACGGTCTGCATTATCGAGGCCATGAAGGTGATGAACGAGATCAAGGCCGAGATTGAGGGAAAGATCGTGGACATCCTCGCTGCTAGCGGGGAGGCTGTGGAGTTCGGACAGGTCCTCTTCCTGGTGGAACCACCGGAATAGCTTTATCCCATCACCCACAATTCTTCAAGAGCGGATGCATGTTTTCCAGAATACTGATTGCCAACCGCGGTGAGATTGCCCTGCGCATCATGCGTGCCTGCCACGAACTGGGGGTGGAGACGGTGGTGGTGTACTCGGAGGCGGATAGCGATGCCCCCTATCTGGCCCATGCGGGCCATCGCATCTGCATTGGTCCACCTTCGCCTGCCGAGAGTTACCTGAACGTATCCCGCATTATCGCTGCCGCCGAGGTGGCCGACGTGGATGCCATCCACCCCGGTTACGGTTTCCTGGCGGAGAACAGCCACTTTGCCGAGGTCTGCGAATCGTGCAACATCAAGTTCATCGGTCCCTCCGCCGAGGTGCTGGAGAAGATGGGCAACAAATCCAATGCCCGCAAGCTGGCGCGACAGAACCGCGTGCCTGTGGTGCCAGGCAGCGAGGACCCCGTCGCATCTGAGGAAGAAGCGCTGAAAGTCGCGCACAAGATCGGCTTCCCGGTCTTCATCAAGGCCGCTGCCGGTGGGGGCGGGCGAGGGATGCGCGTGGCGCATAATGATGTGAGCATGGTCAATGCCTACCACCTGGCCAAACGGGAGGCGGAAGTTGCCTTCAAGAATGATGCTGTCTATATCGAAAAATGCATTGTCGGCGCCCGCCACGTTGAGGTGCAGATATTGGCCGATGAGCACGGGCACGTGGTGCACCTGGGAGAACGAGACTGCACCCTCCAGCGTCGGCACCAGAAGCTGGTGGAGGAAGCGCCTTCGCCGGCGGTCTCCTCTGAGCTTCGCAGCCAGATGGGTCGCACTGCCACTAAACTAGCCCGCGCCGTCGGCTACACCAATGCCGGCACCGTGGAGTTCCTGGTGGGCAAGAGAAAGAAGTTCTATTTCCTGGAAATGAATACCCGCATTCAGGTTGAACATCCGGTGACCGAGATGGTGACCGGTGTGGACCTGGTGAAGCAGCAACTGCACATGGCCGCCGGCGAGGAGCTAAAGCTTAGTCAAAAGCGCATCCGTCCCCGTGGGGTCGCTATCGAGTGTCGCATCAATGCCGAGGACCCGCTGAACGGCTTCAAGCCGTCTGCGGGTACGATTGTTCTCTTTGCGCCCCCCGGAGGATTGGGGGTCAGGGTTGACTCTCACGTGCAGAGCGGTTACCGGGTGAGCCCTTTCTACGATGCCCTGTTGGCAAAGCTGATTGTGCACAGACCCACGCGCGGGGAGGCCATCGTCTGCATGCGCAATGCGCTGGCGGAGTTCGTCATCGAGGGGGTGAAAACGACGGTGCCCCTCTATCTTGAGATTTTCAACAACAAGAGCTTCATCAGCGGACATTTCGATACCAGCTTTATCTCCAACTTGGGCTACGGCAGTTGATGCTTCGTAGCAATCTCGCAAAAGCTAAGGAGGAAGTACCTATGGGTAAGATCGGAATCTTGAGCGGAGGCGGTGATTGTCCGGGACTCAATGCGGTTATCCGCGCCGCCGTCAAAAGGTGCGCCAACGAAGGGGTGGAGTGTTTGGGAGTGCTGGATGGCTGGAAGGGGATGATTGAAGGACTCTCCATGCCTCTGGACGTGGTGAACACCCGTGACATTGCGGTGACCGGAGGGACCATATTGGGCAGCTCCCGAACCAACCCCTACAAAGACCCCGGTGATGTGGATAAGGTGGTCAACAACTTCAAGAAAATGGACCTTGAGGGTCTCATTGCCATCGGCGGAGATGATACCCTGGGCGCGGCAGCAAAGCTTAATAAGGACCGTGACCTCAACGTGATAGGCGTGCCTAAGACCATCGATAATGACCTGCCCGCCACTGATGTCACCTTCGGTTTCGATACCGCCGTCAATATCGTTATGGAAGCCATCGACCGCATCCGCACCACTGCCATGTCCCATCACCGGGTGCTGGTGGTGGAGGCTATGGGACGGAAAAGCGGCTGGATAGCGGCTGAGGCCGGGTTGGCGGCAGGGGCGGACGTAGTCCTGGTACCCGAAAGGCGGATCGACATCGATGCCGTCTGTGAAACCCTCAAGAAGCACCGTGCTGAAGGACGGAACTACAACATCGTGGTGGTCAGTGAGGGCTCTCAATTGGTTCCCGGTGATTACACCACCCAGACCGGGGAGATTGATGAGTTCGGAAATATTCGCCTGGGAGGCATAGCTAATGTGATTGCCGACCTCATCGAAAGGCACACCGACTATGAGACCCGCACGGTGATTCTCGGTCACCTCCAGCGAGGCGGCGCCCCCACCGCTTTCGACCGCGTGCTGGCCACCCGCTACGGGTACTATGCTGCCGACCTGGCTCTCAAGGGGGAGTACGGCAAAATGGTGGCGCTGCGCGGCAGCAAAATCGTCTCTGCCGACCTCGAAGAAGCTGCCGGTGAGCTCAAGACCGTGAACGACGAATTCCTCAAAGTCATCGATGACATGTTGAGCTAGCAACGGATTGTGGTGTAGGGCAAGGGCTGGTCCCTTGCTGTCTTGTGCAGATGCGTTCTCGAGAGTCTTGGAAACAAGTATCCTGTTCCCTGAAGTGCCCCATTATCTGTTCGTCCAGGTAAAATAGGGGTAAAATAGGTAGGTAAAATAGGGTAAAATAGGGACAGGGCAAAATAGGGACAGAGACCATTTTTTGTTGACAGTTGGTGTGGGCGGTGTTAAGGTGGGGAGATGCCTAGAATTGCACGAGCGGTACTCCCCGGGTATCCGCACCACATCACGCAGAGAGGGAATTACGGGCAAACGGTCTTCGATGAGGACGAGGATGGGCGCGTCTACCTGAAGTGGCTCTGTGAGTACAAAGCCAAGCACGGGCTGAGGGTATGGAGCTGGTGTCTGATGGATAACCATGTGCACCTGGTAGGTGTACCTGAGCGACAGGGTTCATTAGCACGGACATTGCGTTCGGCCCACATGCGGTATGCGAACTACCTGAACCGGAAGCGCGGGGCAGCGGGGCATCTGTGGCAGGGGCGGTTTTACTCCTGTGTGCTGGATGAGCAGCACCTGTGGGCAGCGCTTCGATATGTAGAGCGCAATCCGGTGCGAGCTGGTCTAGTGGAGCGGGCGGAGGAGTATCGCTGGTCAAGTGCGCCGGCGCACGTGAGCGGGAGCGCGGACGGGGTTCTGGATGGCGGGCTGGAGTGCTGCGCCGGGGTTACGGGCGTGGGCGACTGGGCGAGCTGGCTCGCTCAGCCGGAGGAGCTGGGGAAAGTGCAGAGACTGCGTAGCCACAGTCGCACCGGGCGACCGTTGGGTGATGAGGGGTTCCTGGCGAAGGTGGAAGCGGTGTTAGGGCGTCGCTTGAAAGCACTGCCGCGCGGAAGGCCTACCAGCCGCAGATAAAATGGTCTCTGTCCCTAGTTTTTCCAAACTTCAAAAATATTACGGTGGGAAAACAGAGTTTTGACAAGAGCCAATAAGCAGCCATTGAGGTAAGGAGCCATGCGCTACAGGAAGTTGGTGTTGATTGCAATTGCGTTCAATTTGGTAGGCGGCTGCTTGCTCATAATCAACGCCGTCGTGGGTATCATCCCAGGTTTGTCGGTCGAAACACAAGTGAGCACGTTGGCACCGGGAATCATGATCTTTCTTGCAGCAATTGTGATGCTTGTGAGAAAGGATTATCTACGCAGGGAGTAGGTCTTCTCTTGGCGTAACTCCATGTTGCCAAGCTACCTGCAATAACATTTTAGAGAATGGGGGTGTTGGTCGATGATATTCCTGGAGAGGGCGGGTGAGGAACCAGGAGGATATCGACATGAGGCCACCCCGCTTTGTTCATTCCTTGTCGGAGGCCGAGCAGCAGGGGATCGAAGACCTGTTCCGCCGCGGCCCCAATGTGCGGACGAGGCGACGTGCCCAGGCTATCCGCTTGAGCGCAAAAGGATTCAGGATTCCCCAGATTGCAGACATCCTGGGATGCAATCAACAAAGCGTGCACAACTGGTTGAGCGCCTTCGAGGACGGCGGATGTCAGGCCTTGTGGGACAGGCCGCGGTCGGGCTGTCCGCCCAAAGCCACGCCAGATTATCGTGCCCGGCTGCTGGAGGTGGTCAAGACCAGTCCCAAACAGTTCAACTGTCCCTTCACCGTCTGGACGGTGACGCGGCTGCGGGCCCACCTGGCCAAGGAAATGCACATCCTGTTGAGCGAATCGCGCGTCCGACAGATCATGAAGGAAGAGGGACTGGTGTTCAAACGTCCCAAGCACACGCTGGCGCACAAGCGGGACCCAGACGCCTTTGCCCAGGTGCGCGAGCTTTCGCCTGGGCGAATAAAAAAGGGGTATTGGAACCCGGTTCCCACATAGAGCTTCTGTTTCTGGACGAAAGCGAGATTCACCTGCATCCCCACCTGGTGCGGATGTGGATGCCCAAAGGGGAGCGCTTCGAAGTTCCCGCACCTGGGAATTCGGGGGACGTCATACATAATTCCAATAATACAACGAGTTCTTTTCTGATTCGATAGGCAGAAGAACCAAGCTCAACTACAACTATGGCACCAGCGCCACTACGACCATTTACCTCTATGACCGCGCTGACTATAACCAGCCCGAACAAGATATGTACAGCGTAGCCTGTGACTCACAAGCTACACCTGAAAGGCGCAGATGAGGAGGAGAGGACAAAGGTACGCAGCCTTCCTGGCAGGAGGCGCGGGCACGCGCTTCTGGCCTTTGAGTCGCGAGCTCCTTCCCAAGCAGCTTCTTGCCCTTCTGGGTCATCATCCCATGCTGGTGGAGACCGTTAGTTAATAGACTCCACCCCTTGGTGTCGCCTGAGCCTACCTCTGTCATCCACTACCTCAGGTCTCGGTGACGCAATTGAGATATTTTCGGCGGGTCGATTTGACTCTAGCCTGCGCGAGGATATAATGTAGTTGGATGGGCAGAAATGCCTGATCCTCGAAAAGGCAAACCGTCTGAAAGGACGGGTCGCAAAGCCCAAGGGCCTTAAACCCTGGTGTGAGGACGGCGGACGGACTGCACCTCCCCGGCTCGCCTCCTCAAGTGGGTAAGGTTGCCAGGCTGCCGAAGGGATTCGGCCTTTGGTTAACCCGTTCTTTCGGCGGTTGGGTCTGGACAACGTCAGCCGAAAGGACGGGTTTTCTTTTGGGTGAAGGTACGTTAGCGAGTGAGTTCTGATTTGGATAAGGGTTTGCTCCCAGCCGGCCAGGCTCCGTCAGGTCACCTTGTGGATAACGAAAATAGTAAGTCAAAGAGGTGTGGACCTGGGCTGCCTGGCCTGCGGCAGTATCAGCGTGGTTGCTGAGGAATAGATTGGTGGGCTTTAAGCACTGACCCGGAGAAAGGGGAGGACCATGGTCGATATGATTGATGCCCTGAACCCGGAAACGGATGAAATGGCGCCGCATTTCAGCGCGCCTGGACTGCGAGGCATGCCCGTGCGACAGCGCATGCGGTCGGCTGACGTGGAGCGCAGGCAGCACCCCCGATTCCCGTGCATGTTGGATACCAGCTATAGGCGGGTAGCACAAAATGGCTACTTCAAGCCTGAGGCCTACTACATGAGATGCAAAACCGTCAACATCTCTGAGAGCGGCCTCTTGTTGGAGGGTGACGCCTTCGTCTCCGAGGGGCAGGTGCTGGAGGTCTATGTGAAGCTGGAGGGGGGCTTCAAGATCATTGCCGGTGAAGCGGTGGCGGTGCGCTCGGCAAAGCAGTATGGCAAGTTCCGCATAGGCATAAGATTCATCAAGAAAGAGGTAATCTGACCCGCTGCTTGCCCTTCCCGTCGAGGCCAGATGATGTCAGCCCGTGGCTGAGAACGGAAGACGAAGGGCGGATGTCCGACAGGTAACCAGGAAGTTAGCGCTTGGAGAACTGGAAGCGCTTGCGGGCGCCGGGCTGTCCGTATTTCTTGCGCTCTTTCATGCGGGGGTCACGGGTAAGCAATCCTTCCTCCCGCAGTATCACGCCCAGCGATTCATCTGCTACCATGAGGGCACGCGCGATGCCCAGCTTGACGGCATTCGCCTGTCCGGAAATGCCTCCCCCCCTGACGTTGGCGAAGATGTCGAAGTGGGACAGGGTCTTACATGCCTTCAGAGGTGCCAACACCGCCAGACGGTGCTCTTCACGCGTGAAGTAATCGTCCAGTTGGCGCTTGTTGATGGCAATTGTTCCCGAGCCCGGTCGAATGCGCACTCGGGCTACCGAACTCTTTCGCCTGCCTGTTCCCCAGTAGTATGGTTCATTCGCCACTGCCTTCTCCCAAATTACTTGGACTCTCCAGAAGCATCAGTCGCAGGTGACGCAAAAAGGTCGAGCTTCTGCGGTTTCTGGGCCTGGTGTGGATGGTCCGGCCCCGCATAAATCTTCAGCTTCCTCAGCATCAGCCGGCCCAGATTGCTCTTGGGCAGCATCCGTCTGACAGCCAGCATGAGCATGCGGTCGGAATGTTTAACCAGCATCTCACGGGCGGACCGCTCCTTGAGGCCACCCGGGTACCCCGAGTAGCGTTGATACATTTTCTGGTCAAGCTTCCTGCCTGTCAGCACTATCTTGTTGGCATTGATCACCACTATAAAATCGCCGGTATCGACGTGAGGCGTGTAGGTGGGCTTATGCTTGCCTTGCAGGATGGGAGCAAGCCTCGCTGCCAACCGCCCCAGCACCCCACCCTCGGCATTGACTAACAGCCAATGCCTGGCTACCTCCTCTTTTTTTGCCATGAAGGTCTTCACCTAGGCACCTCGGTCAAGCTTTGTTTGCCACGAGTAGTCTAGTCTCCAGTCTAAGGACTGGTTCGTGAGATTACACGAAGAAGATAATTCTAGGAGGCCGGGGTGCGAATGTCAAGACCAATTCGTCTCGAGTTGGAAAATAGCACCATGCTGGAGGTGAGTCCAGGCAGGTTTTCCTTGACTTTGACAGGGCGAAAATGGATAAGAAAACGGGACCGGCGCAGTGCTAGAGGGTTGAAAATCAGCCCCGTGAATGTTAAACTTACATATTCTCGGTCGGGGGACGATAATTAGTCAGTGAAGCCTGCGTGGGAAACGCGTGTGGGAATGTGACTCCCGGGGCAGTAACGTTGAGGATGGCCAGAGTTGGTACCGGACCTAAGCTAGTTATCTCGTTCAGCTTATGGCAGAGACTTTGAAAGGCATTGGGCGTATGATGGAGCAGTCCAACTATCTTTCTGAGAAGGCCAGACGAACCGAAGAGCAGCCTATCAGCTATATGATGCAACAGGCGGTCAGCAATCCCAACCTCATCTCCTTGGCTGCCGGGCTGGTGGATTACCAGACGCTTCCTATCCAGGAGACCCGCGCGGTCATGGCGGAACTCCTGCAGGATGAACAGCAGGCACAAAAAGCCCTGCAATATGGCACCACCAAGGGACTTGCTGAACTGAGGGAGCGACTGCTTCAGCGGTACCTGCCAAGTGATACGTCCGTGTCGGTGGAGGAAGTGGTCCTATCCAGTGGCTCGCAGCAGCTCTTGCACCTGAGCGGAGAAGCGCTCATTGACCCGGGTGATATCGTGCTCTTGAGTGCGCCTTCCTATTTTGTTTTCATGGGAACACTGTGCTCGACCGGGGCGCGCATGATAGGCATCCCCATGGATGAGGAGGGCATGCGCCCGGAACTTCTGGAAAGGAAGCTGCACGAACTTGAGGATGCAGGCGAACTCGAACGGGTGAAGCTGGTTTATCTGGTTACCTACTTTCAGAATCCCACAGGCATCTCCTTGAGCCCCCCCCGACGGGAGGAGATATTCAACATTGTCAAGAGGTTTCAGCGGCAGCACCATATTTTCATCCTGGAGGATGCGGCGTATCGGGAGCTGCGCTACGAAGGTGAGGATACCGCTCCCATCAAGAACTACGATTCTGAGAACGATACCGTCATCTACCTGGGCACGTTCAGCAAGGCCTATGCGCCGGGACTGAAGACGGGGTTTGGCTTTCTGCCTCGACAACTGGTAGAGCCTATAAGCCGGATCAAGGGGAGCCACGATTTCGGCTCCAACAACTTCTCCCAGCACCTGCTGAATAAGGCGATGGCGCTGGGTCTTTTGGACGAGCACCTCCGCCTTGTTCGCCAGGGCTACATCCACAAGCGTGATGTCATGCTCGCCGCGCTCCAAGAACATCTGCCCGAGGAAGCCAGGTTTCTCAAGCCTGCCGGCGGCCTGTATTTCTGGGTGGAGCTTCCCGAAGGGCTTGAGACCGGCCGCAATAGTGCGCTCTTCACGGCCGCTCTGGAGCAAGGGGTGCTTTACGTTCCCGGCGAATACTGTTACCCGCCCACAGGGGAGGTGCGCAGGAATCAAATGAGACTCACCTTCGGTGTGGGAGATCCCACTCAGCTTCGCGAGGGGGCCAGAAGATTGGGAGAGGCCATCAGTTTGGTGCTTTCCGGGCATCCCGCTTAACTGGAGAAAGATTCTCTCTTCCGGTCTTAATCACGCGCGCGGATATTTCCATTTTCATGTGTCCAGAGGCGCAGTTTTGAGCAGCGAAGGAAGGCATTGTGCGGACCTTGCAGCGCTATATCTTTCGTGAATTAGCTCGGGTGTGGCTCTTGGCATTTGCGGCGCTCACCTTGGTCCTGACACTGGCGGCAGGATTACAACGTCTCCAGAGGGTGGGGGTGAGCTTTTCGGCGGTGGTCAAGGTGCTTCCCCTGCTGATGGTATTGGCTTTCCCTTATACGGTTCCGGTGGCAGGAATGCTGGCGGCAGCACTGGCCTATGGCAGGTTGGCGGCAGACCGAGAACTCCAGGCTATTAGCTCAGCCGGCGTTCATCTGGGACGGCTCGTTGTCCCGGCGATACTCCTGGGGTTAGGCTTGAGCCTGGGGACACTCACGCTCACGCTGGTGGTCATTCCCCAGAGCGAGTATCAGGTGTCCATGGCACTCAGACAGGGCATTGATGAACTGATCAAGAGTCTATTGGACCGGCGCAGAGACCAGATCAGCCGCTTTCGCTTCGTGTTTGACGAAGTCCGGGACGGGATAATGTACGGGGTGGTTGCCTACATGTACGACCGTGGTGAGCCTACACACATGATTGTGGCCAAGGAGGCGAGACCACAACTGGAGATGGAGCGTGACCGTTTGGTCTTCTATCTGAAGGATGGTAGTATCACTGACCTGGATAGTATGGATGAGGTAAAATTCTTCGGAAAACCTTACGAGGCGGCGATACCCTTGCACAGATTGACGCGGCCGCGACGGCTCAAGGAAATGTCCGTGCAGCAACTAACCGGGCAGCTTGCCAGGCTCTCCGGGGAGGAGAGGCGCAAAGCGCTCACCTATCTGCACGGACGGTATGCGCTGGGGCTGGCGCCTTTCATCTTCCTGCTGGTCGGTGCACCCATAGGTATGGTGGCCAAACAGGCGCATATGCTGGGTGCTTTTGCCTTGTGCTGTCTGCCTGTGTTTCTTATCTATTATCCCTTAATGCTGGGGATGAAGGCATTGAGTTTGCAAGGCCTTGTCTGTCCTCCCTTGGGTGCCTGGCTGCCCGATCTGGTATTGGCATCTATCGGGGTGGGCATCCTGGCGCTAATCTGCCGCCGCTAGCAATCGGAACCGAAAAGTGAGACGGGATGGGAGGCCGTGGTCAGTATTCTTGACCGTTACGTAATCAGATGCTTCTTGCACTCTTACCTGGTGGCACTGGTGACCCTGGTGGCGCTATATCTGGCCATCGATATCTCGTCGCACCTGGGTAATTTTGTTGAACAGTCATCCTTCTGGGGTCTGTTTCCTCTGATTGGCGGGGTTTACGTAACGCATTTGCCTTTACTATTTAAGGAGCTTTCCCCGGGCATTCTCCTGGTGGGTGCTACTTTCGCCCTCACCGAGCTCAGCCGTCGCAACGAGCTGGTGCCCATCAAGGCCTCGGGCACCAGCCTCTTCCGCGTGCTGCGGCCGGTGTTCCTGATGGCAAGCCTCCTCACCGTGTTGACCGTCATCGACCAGGAGGTTGTGATTCCAGCTCTGGCCGGTCGCATAAGCTGGGCGGAGGCCGTGAGCAAGGGGAAATCTGTGCAGGAAGTCGCCGATATCTGCGTGCGCGACAACTTCGGAAACATCTTCCTCCCTCGTACCTATATGAAAGACAAGCAGCAAATGCAGGGCTTGTACCTCTTGGCCCGCTATGAGGATGGCAAGAAAAAGCTCGAGATTATCAGCGCCGATGCCGAGTGGAGACCAGGTGACGATGGCGTCTATCGCTGGTATGTCAGTGATGGAAAACTTATCAAGTATGGTCCGGGAGAGGAGCGCCTGGAAACCAGAGCCCTTGGCCGCAACGGGTACGTTATCGACGTGGCTACTGCTGAATCCACCGACGAGTTTCATATTAGAACTGACCTGCTTCCCCGTGACTTCGCTCATGCGGGCCGGGACCTCTACCTCCACTCCGTGCCGGAGCTTCACCGTCGGCTGGGACGTAATCCTGATGATATCTTCCTCAATGTGGAACTCCACAAGCGTTATGCCTTTCCCCTGGCGCACCTTATTCTCTTGACCATTGGTGTGCCCCTGATGCTACACACACACACGAGAAGCCGCTTTCTGGGCGCCGGACTGGCCATCCTCGTATTTGCCTCCTATTATGCCGTGATGTTCTTCTGCGTGGAGTTAGGCAATGAAGGCACCATCGCCCCGGCCGCCGCTGCCTGGCTGCCCGTCCTCGTCTTCGGCCCCTTGGGACTGTTCCTGCTGGACAGTATAAGAACCTGAGATGAGTCCCCTAGCCATCCGGTGACCATTCATGAAGGGATTGGGAGCGCTCGTTAACGTGGTGGGAGTCCTGCTGGAGAGTTCCTTAGGTCTGCTGGTGGGAAAGCGCCTGCTTGGGAAGTACCGACCCACGTATTTCTTTTGGCGCTGGGCTTGTGCACCTTGCTTCTCGGTTTCGAACTTGCCCTGCAAGGGCGGCCGCAGGTGATTGTCACTTGACAATACGCTCTTACAGGCTAGGATACTCAAGCAGGGCTTTTTCTTGTAACCAGAAGGGAGAGGGGAAAGCACAATGAGGCAAGCAGCGGGAGTGTTGTGGGCGTGTGTGGTGGCTGTGTCGCTGGTGGGCTGCGGGACACTCAGGGTTACAGACCCACCCCGGACGGCAACCGAACAGCTACTCATCTCCACCGCTTGTGAGCGAGCGGTGACAGGGTTCAAGACCGAGGGTCTTTTCAAGGGCAAGAAGGTCTTTCTCGATGTCTCCCGGTTTGCCAGCTACGACAAGGACTTTGCCATCAGCGAGATTCGCAGCTTCTTTTCTTCCGAGCAGGCGCTCCTGGTGAACAGCCAGCAGGACTCCGACATAACCGTAGAAGTGCGTGCCGGGGCGCTCTCCATCAACAGGCGCGACTGGATGCTAGGCATACCAGGCATTTCGGTGCCCGGGTTACTTACGCTGCCTGACATAGCTTTCATTAACACCATCGAGCAGAAAGGCATTGCCAAGCTTGGCTTTTACGCCTACGACACTAATACCAGAAGGCACATCTACTCACTCGCCCCGACGATGGGAATGGCCCGCCGCAAGAACTGGTGGTTCTTTGGGCTGGGCCCGGCCCGCACCGGTGACATAGAGGACTAGGCATCTTCGCTCAGCCGGGTGTTGGTAGTTAGAGCACAGCTAAAGGGCAGTTGCTTCCCGCGTCTTCCCGTTACGTACTGCTTTTCAAGAGCACCACCAGCACGTCGTAAAGTGCGTGGCTGGCCGCCGCGATGCCAAAGCCCCGCAGCGCAAGTAGTGCGGCAAAGAAAAGACCCGCAATCACCCGCAGGAGGAAGTTCAACCAGGTAAATGCCTCCCCCAGGGGTCCCACGTGATGCGCCAGCGCAAAGACCACCGCCGAGACCACTGCGGCCAGCATCCAGGCCCCCTCGCTACTGGTGCCTGTGGCCAGTTGCAACAGGAAGCTCAACGTCCATATCAGAAGCAGTCTGAAGACGAACTCCTCATAGACCCCGGCGCCGACGGAAAGCACCAGTTGACCGGTGAGAGTGAGTTCTGGGGCACCGGAAGTGTTAGCTAATACGTTACCGGTCCATACGAAGATGAAGATGAGGACCAGCGCATAAGCCAGGCTTTCAAAGACCATACCCACAACGTAGCCGGTCTTGAGGTGCCAACTTTCCCCTCGTGTGAGCTGCCAGAGCAGTAAAGTCGCAATGATGATGGCGCCCGTGATAAGGAATCCCGTCAGGCCGAGTTTCCGCACCAATAACTGCAGGAACATGTCCGCCGCATTGCGTATCTGGATATGTTCGGCGCCCACCTTGACCCGCGTGGTGCTCAAGCCCAGTTCGTAAACCAGGGTCATGGGGATGACCAGGGCCAGCGCATAAATTGGACGTCTGACGTGGGTCCAATAACCGCCCGCTTTGGATGATTCCATGCGTTTGCCTCGTCTATTGGTAGTGCAGCCAGATGCCGCAGAGATTATAAGCGCATAGCACAAGTTTCCCAAGTGGGATTTGCGCAGCGAGGGGTTTATGTGTTAGCATGAGAAGAACAAAGATTATCGATGTGGGAATAAGTGATGAGGCAAGAGCAAAGAATCGCTGCTACACTCAAGGACATTTACCACAGGCTCTTTGAGTCCTTGGGCCCGCAGCACTGGTGGCCGGGGGAGACACTTTTTGAAATCATGGTGGGCGCCGTGCTCACTCAGAACACCTCCTGGGCCAACGTGGAGAAAGCCATCCACAACCTGAAGGAGCACAATCTGCTGACACCCTTGGCCATCCACAGACTGAGTCTCACGCAGTTGCAAGAACTCATCAAACCCAGTGGCTTCTATCGGGTGAAAGCGCAGCGCCTGAGAGCGCTGGTAGGTTGGCTGGTGGAAGCCTTTCACGGGGACCTCGAGCGCATGTGCAAACGCAGGCTCGATTATCTCCGTCCCAGGCTCCTGGCCGTCAAAGGCATCGGCGCCGAGACCGCAGATTCCATTCTGCTTTACGCCGCGGGTAAGCCCGCCTTCGTCATCGATGCTTACACGCGAAGAGTGCTCGTGCGGCACAAACTGGCAAACGAAGCTTCCACCTATGCTGAGCTGAAGGCTTTGTTTGAGACACACCTCCCCCGACGGGCGAAGTTATTCAACGAATACCATGCGCTGCTGGTGGTAGCAGGTAAGCGCTGGTGCCGACCTCAGCCCCTTTGTGAAGGCTGCCCCTTGCAGCCGCTCTTATCCGCGCCACTTCCGGACTCGCGCTGACCCGTTTTTGCTTGCCTCTGTGAGCTGGTTCTGATAGAAAATACGGCAGGATTTACCTTTGCTGGCCTTGATTATCGTCGGGCTGGGAGAGCGCAGAGAGACTGACTAAACAGTGTGAGCCTTGCAATGATTCTAGCTTTGGATGTAGGAAATACGGGCGCGAAGTTTGCCCTTGCCGCGCGCGGTGAGATTACGCGGGCCGGGCGGGTTCCGCTGGTCGAGCTGCAGGCGGAAAACTGTCAGCTCGGTCTAGCGAGTGACGAATGGAGTGCCATCGAGCGGGTAGTTGCTTGCAGCGTCAACCCTTCAGCTCTTGAAGCCGCTAAGGAAATCATTGGGCGGCGCAGCAGCCGACCTGTGCAAGTGGTGGGGGTGGACTTTCCACCGGGAATACGGGCTCGGGTGGAACGTCCGGGGGCAGTGGGCGCGGACCGGCTGATGAATGCGCTGGGCGCCCACCACCTGGTGGGTGGCGCCTGTTTCATAGTTGATTTCGGGTCTGCGCTTACGGTGGATGTGGTCTCCGAAGCGGGAGATTTTCTGGGAGGCACTATCGCTTGTGGATTGGGGATGAGCGCGCAGGCGCTGGCTGAGCAGACCGCATTCCTGCCCCTCTTGGAACCGACGAGGCCCGAGGCAGCGCTGGGCAAGGATACGGTCTCAGCAATGCGCAGCGGCCTGTATTACGGCCATGCGGGAATGGCTGACCGGCTGGTGGAGATGTTGGCGAAGGAAGTGGGCTGGCCTCAGAAAATCCTGGCCACTGGCGGCGATGCCAGGCTTCTTGCGCCTGCCTCAAGCCACATTGATGAGGTGCGCCCGAATCTCACGTTGGAAGGCCTGCTCATAGCTGCTGGTGAAGCGCGAAGACAATAGCAGTAGTATTTGTGGCACAGGTGTTTTTCGAACACGATGTTCCTTTCTGAGTTGCACCCCGATGAACACAACGCGCAATAGGAAGACGGATACGTACGCTGCCATCGTCACCCCGGTGGGTGAGGGGGGAATCGGGGTGGTGGCGGTGGTGGGTCTGCGCGCATTGCAGGCGGTAGCGGAGATCTTCAAAGGCAAGTGCCTCGCCGACTTGAAGGATGCCTGCAGTGGAAAGCTTTATTATGGGCACATCGTTGATGAGGGGAACGTCATTGACGAGGTGATTGTAGGTGTTTTCAGGAGTGGCGAAAGTCTTTTCGGGCACGACCTTGTGGAGATTAACTGTCACGGGGGCATCGTCTGCGTCAACCAGGTCATGCAAGCGCTGGCCAGGAGGCACGTTGAACCAGGCAGTTGGCAGGCATTGCTGGAAGAGGGCGTGAAAGAGGGACGTTTGCACTGCGTACAGCAGGAAGCACTGGAAAAGCTGGTGGAGGCCAAGACCGAGCTGGCAGCACGATTCTTCTTGGCCCAATATGAGGGTGCTCTCTCGAAGTGCATCGGGGAACTCGAAGCAGAACTGAAAGTGGCTATGCGTGGGGATGCGGCGCGGGAGAAGTTGGAATCAGCCGAAGCGCTTCTGGCCAGGCTTGCCAGTTCAGCCCGCGTAGGTTCGGCTTTTTCTGAGCTGCGCCTGGTGGTGGTCTGTGGAGAGACCAATGTGGGTAAATCCAGCCTCGTCAATGCGCTGGTGAAGCAGAGCCGCGTCCTGGTCCACGAGGAACCGGGCACCACGCGTGATGCGGTGGAGGTCATTGCCTCTGCCGACGGCCTACCCATCAGGCTCATAGACACGGCTGGCTTACGAGAGACTAAAGACCAGGTCGAAATCATCAGCCTGTGCAAGACTCATCAGCGCATAGCAGGAGCTGACCTTCTCCTTGCCCTCTTCGACCACTCCAGGCCCTTGACTGCTGCCGAGGAGCATTTTGCGCGCGAGCTGCCGGAGCGAGAAGTGCTGGTGGTGGTTAACAAGTCCGACCTGCCCCACAAACTTGATTATGACCTGCTCAGGGAGCTTGTCGGACAAGCGCCCTGTAGTATCAGCGCGCTTCAGGGGCAGGGCATCGTCCAACTTGCGGGGGACATCAAGGCGCAGCTTCTGGGAGCGCGTGACCTCAACTTGTCCCAGCCGATGATCTTTACCCATCGTCAGCGGGAACTTGTTGAGTGGGCGAGAAAGGAGCTGACGTTGGCAGCCAAGCAAACGAACGAAGATTCTGAATCAGCAGTGTGCGCTCACCTCAAGAATGCGCTAGGCTTCCTAGAGGAGATGCTGTCGGCCGAGGAGTTGCCCTCTGTAGAGGACAGGCGTAAGTGCCTGCCAGCGGACGCTACGCAGTCTGAGGAAGCTTGAGCTCCCTGAGGAACTGGGCATTCTCTTCAGGGAGGGTCACGTTGACATACATGCCTGAACCCAGTTCGAAGCCTGCTTGCTTGGTGAGCCTGGGCATCATCTTGATATACCAGTGCAGTGACAGCGCATCCCCTTCGTCCTTGGGCACACTGCGAATGACATAATTGTAATCAGGGTCACTCAAGCCATAATAAATCCGACTGGTAATGTCCCTCAGAATCAGGCCCAGCGCATATAGCTCCTCATCGTTGGTGTTGCCAAAAGACGAGATATGCCTTTTGGGAACAATCCACACTTCATAGGGAGTTCCACAGGCATAAGGACAAAAGGCCACGAAATGCTCGTTCTCGGTCACCAGGCGCTCATTTTCCTTCTTTTCCTGCTCCACCATATGACAGAAGACGCAATGGCCCATATCATCGTAGTGCCGCCGCGCTTCCTCGATGCGATAGCGAATGTGGGTGGGGACCAGAGGCATGGCAATCATCTGTGAGTGCGGATGTGCGAGCGAACAGCCGGCATCTGCACCGTAGTTCTTGAACAGGATGATGTGTTCGATGCGGGGGTCCTTCATGGCTTCCCGATAGCGCGCCCGGTAAGCCTGCGTGATGAGGTGCATCTGCGCGTCGGTGAGCATGGGCAGCGCGAGGTTGTGCTCAGGACGTTCGATGATGACCTCGTGGATGCCTACACCTGCCATCGAGCGGTGAATGCCGTTGACTCTTCTCTCGGTGGTGCCTGCGGGTGAAAAAGCGGAGAACTTGTTGGCCACCACCCGCACCTGCCAACCGGATGCGTCTTCCAGCACCAGGCTTGCCGGCGGGGTCATGTGCTCGTTACCGGGGCAGAAGGGACAGTCACTCACCCTTTCAGGCAGGGGCGGGGGCTTTTTCTTGCCCCGGGTGAAGTCGTGCGGGCGTTTGGCGCGCTCGGTGGCAATGACGTACCACTCCTTGGTGGCCAGGTTCTGTCGTAGTTCTGACATCGGTCACCCCTCATGCATGGGACTGAATGGTTTTGTTATTGATTATCGTGAACATATTATAGGGTTGGACCCGTGCTTAACAAGCACATTTATCCGGCCTCCGGTCTGGTCTTACTCATCCTTGACATTGGTTAGCGGGCACCCTATAGTCAGTCATGGACAGCCCCACAAAATTATGCCGCCTCTTGGGAGGCCACGTTGGTGAATGCTTTGCAGGACAAGTTATCAGTGGTTGCCTTCCTCACCGGGCCTACTGCCAGTGGCAAGGGGAAGGTAGGTCTGCTCGTGGCTCGAGAGCTGGGTGCTGAAATCATCTCGCTGGATTCCATGAAGGTTTATCGGGGGATGGAGGTGATGACAGCCAAGCCTCCACCTGAAGCGCGGGCTCAGGTGCGCCACCATCTGATTGACATACTCGACCCCTGGGAGTCGTTCAGCCTGGGGGAATATGTTAAGCGCGCCACCGAGGTGGTGCGCCAGGTGCTGGACAGGGGCAAACTTCCCCTCTTCGTGGGAGGCACGGCGCTCTACCTCAAGGGTCTTATCGAGGGTGTCTTTCAAGGACCCAGCCGAGACCCGGATTTGAGACGGGAGCTAAAAGCCCGAGCGGCTGAGCAGGGCCCTGAGCGCCTCCATGAGGAGCTCGCGCGCGTCGACCCGGCATCGGCAGCGAAGCTGCATCCCAACGACCTGAAGCGGGTTATCCGAGCCCTGGAGGTACATCACAAGTTGAGACGCCCCATCTCGGAGCTGCAGGCGGAATATCGGGGCCGGGGGCTTCTTCACCGGACGCTGGTTCTGGGATTAAGGCGAGAGCGGGACGACCTTTTTCAGCGTATTGACGAGCGGGTGGAGAGGATGTTCGAAGCTGGACTCGTGGACGAGGTAGAGGCGCTCCTGGATAACGAATATGCTCCCAGCAAGGAGGCGCGCCAGGTGCTGGGCTTCAAGGAGGTTATGGGCTTCCTGCAGGGAGGTTACGAACTCGATGAAGCCCGGGAGTTACTGAAACGCAACACCCGCAAGTTTGCCAAGCGTCAGTTGACCTGGTTCAAGAAGATGAGAAACATCCAGTGGCTGGCGGTGGCGCCAGGTGAGCTTTACCCAGAAATTGCCTCGCGCCTGATAGCCTATCTCGAGAATAAGTGATGGGCGCCCTTGGACCACGCTTAAGGGGTCAGACTGCCAGGTTGGTTACCGTACGAGAGATACCCGGGACGGCGCGGATTTCACCCAGCACCACCTGAATGATGCTCTCGTAGCTATCCGCCTCCACCACACAGATGAGGTCCTGTTCGCCGGCAGTAAGGTCAGCGACCTTCACGGCGCTAATCCCCAGCAAAGCATCCTTGACCTCTTGTTCCTTACCCCTTTCCACGAATACCTTCAGATATGCCTTTGCCATGGCTACCCCCTTCCCGCTGTTCACTACGGGTTGGTGCTCACAATTTCACCAGGGTCAAGTGCTTTGATGACCCTTGCCTTAGTGAGGGCTAGCTTTCCTCTTTTGCTTCCCCCCCTCCCTTTTCCTTTTCCTCCTCGCCGAACATATCCTCGAGCTTCTCCTTGGCCTCGGCGCCGAACTCCTCGGCGATGGTCTCTGCTTCGGGCTTTGCCTCACGGCCAGCGGCTTCCCGGAGCAGCCTGGCGAGTCGCGCGGCGGTCTCCTGAGCGTAAAGACGGACCATGCCTATGGTAGTGCGGTCGTCGAAGATGATGGCTAGCAACATACGGTCGGCGACAGAGGTGAGCTGAATACTTTCCTTTTTTCCCTGGTGGAAGAGGACGGAGAACTCCTCTTCTCCCAGGAGCTTGGCCATTTCCCGGGTGGCGGCGAAGGAGCCGGCCACCAGCGCAGAAATGGTCTCTTCGTCGGCGGACAGGCTTTCCCCACGCTTGGTAATCATGTGCCCATCCTTGTCAATCAGGAGCACGAACTTGGCTTCCGAGAGTTCGAGCATTCTGTCTATGATGCGGTTGATGCGGTCGATGTCCTCCGCATAATAGACCATCCTGTTCCGTCTTAGCTTTTCGCTATCATCCATGGGTATCTCCCTAGAGCAGTATCAGCAGCGCTACCAGCACACCTATCAAGACCAAACCGCCGATGACGACGGCAATGATGTAAGGCTTCTTCGATTTCTTTTGTGGTATGGCACCAGCCACGCTGATCTTGCGGGCAGGTTGCCCGGGAGTCTTCGCATGAGCAGTAACGGGCTGGGGCCGTGGTTCAGGGACGCGGACCGGTCTGGGCGAGGGAACTGGTGGAGGCGTCTGGCGTGATTTAGTTTCCCTCGTTGGGGGCCTGGAAACCGTAGCTGCTCCTGTCCTCTGAGGAGCGCCCGCTGCCACCCGTGCTACCGGCTGCTCCACTTTGGGCTTTGGTTTGGGACGAACCCCTGCCGCCCGGGTTTGTTTCTTGTTGAGACGCTCCAATACTATGGAACTGATTGCCTTGAGGGTGGGAAACACCCCCTCGCCGTTGGTGGCGGAGGCTTCGAAACTGAGGGCGTTGACGGTATTGACCTTTGCCTCAAGTTCTGCAACGGGACTAAGGTCAGGGAGGTCCTGCTTGTTATACTGTACGACCACCGGTATCTCGTTGATGTCCAGCCCATATTCGCGCAGGTTATCCTGCAGATTCTGCCAGGATTCGATGTTCTCGGTCATCTTATCTTGCTGTGAATCCGCTACGAAGATAATGCCATCCGCCCCTTCCAACACCAACTTGCGGGTGGCATTGTAATAGACTTGACCGGGGACGGTGTACAGTTGCAGCTTGGTCTTCATGCCACCCACAGTTCCCAGGTCCAAAGGCAGGAAGTCGAAGAAGAGGGTGCGGTCACCCTCGGTGGCAATGGAGGTAAGTTTGCCCTTGTGGTCTGCGGGGGCGCGGTCGTGGACCACCTGGAGGTTGGTGGTCTTGCCCCCCATGCCCGGACCATAGTAAACGATCTTGCAACTGACCTCGCGCAGGGCGAAATTGATTTGAACCATTGCCTGTTCTTTTACCTTGGCGGAGCTTAGGGGATCAATTGACCAGCTTTCTTCAGGCGGTAGGCAGCTCCCAAAATATCGACCATGGTCAAATCCAGGTTGATGTTCATGTCCGTTACCACAACCAGGAAGCCGACGTCGGCATCAACCAGCACCATCTTCCCGTTGGTGGAGGCCATCACGTAGCGCGAGAAAGTGCCGAAGCCCGCGTGGTCGATAGCCTCAACCGTGGAAAGGACAAGTGCAGAAGCAATGGCGCCAATGCTTTCCTCCTCCAGGTCCGCAGGAAGTTCAGAGGCGATAACAATGCCATCCTGGCTGACCAAGAGACATCCTCGCACACCCACAGATTCTTGCAGGCTACGCAGTATGTTGCGCACTAGCTTCCCTCTCGTATGCTTTCGCCCAGAACATGTTCAATGAGTTGGTCCAGTTCCGTTTCCACCACGGTGGTCTTCACCGATTCATCCCACATGACGGCCAGTGCCGCATTCCCGAAGCTCACCAGAGAGATGGTGCCTGCAGGTCCGCTGACGGTGCCTTTACTGAAACGACCGACGTCCATCCGCTGGGAGGCGTCGCGCGAGTTCGCCAGGATGCTTGCCAGGGCGCCGCCGACCTTCTCCGCATCCACCAACTCAGGAGTTTCACAGCGCACCAGATGTGGCCCCTGTTCGTCAAAAAGGAAGGCAGCCTGAAATCCTTTCATGGCCGCTAAGGGCTCCAGCGAATTCGGCAGGGTCTCCACATCCGCCGTGGCGGTGGCAATCTTGAGTTCCACCGACAGTGGAGCCAGCTCGATGGACAGGTCACCGATGTCCACCTTAAAGCGGCGGTGCGCGGATACTTTGGCCAGCAGGTCCTCGAGCAGCTCGTCTTCGTCCTCTTCTTCACGCTGGCGAGCCAATTCCAATAATGCTGTGATGCCTTCATCAGGAGGGTGGTTTTGGGCCTGAAGGCTCAGGTATTGCGTGGCCCGCGCGAAGGCGCCCATTTGCAGGTAAAGCCTTCCCAATAACTTCAGGGCCTGTCCGTGCACGGGGTCGATATCCAGCGCCTTCTCCAGGTTCCGCACGGCCATCACTCCGTCCTTGACCAAGAGGTCGTCGCAGAAGCGTCGCAAACGGACCTCGCCCAGGTGGAAGTAGAGGTCGGAGCTTTCCGGGAACTGCTGCACACCTGTGGTTAGTATTTCCAGTACCTTATTGATTTCGCCCAGCTCTCTATAGGCTTCGGCCAACTGCACATAACGAAGGGGAGTGGGGCTTCGCTCCAGAGTTTCTTGCAATTGTCTTACGCGTCCAGCAAGCTGGGAGCGCTGGACGTGGGTATAAAGGTCGGTCAGTTGCGAGGAATAAGGAAAGTGCTCCAGACCTTCGCGGAGCGTTTCCAGCGCATTATCCGGTTCTCCGTATCGGAACTGCGCCTCTGCCAGCGCCGCAATGCTTTCCGGAGACCGTTGTTCCTCAGCATTCCTGCGTGCCTTCTGCAGCGTATAGTGTCGTTTGAAGAAAGGCGCCAAGCTCCTGTCTCCTTGTCAGTTGGCCCAAATTCGTCCACTGGCAGTCAAGAATCACCCTCTTGCCACCACCTACTTTAGTTGGAAATTTTAGAATTTCCACTATTTTTCTGTAAAAATTCTAGATGTTGGAAAACTTTTCTTGGAGCCCAGCAATCGCAAAAACACGCTACAGGCTGAAAGCATATGCCTTCTTGTCGTCCGCGCCTACAATCACCATCCCCTCCGCAACAGCCGGGGAGCAGTTGATCGGTCCTGCTGTTTGTGCCAGCCAGAGTAGTTTCCCAGTCCCTAATTCCAGCGCATAAAGTCGGCCATCGTTGCTGCCCACATAGACCTTATCATCCTTGCACGTGGGCGCCGCCGTTATCGCACTTCCAGTATCGTAGCTCCAGACCGGTTCCCAACGATTCCGAGGATTGGCCTCGAAGGCATATAGTTTCCCGTCCATGCTGCCCACCAGAACAAATCCCTGGTGAACAACAGGCGAGGAGACAATTTTGCCCTCGGTCCTGAACTTCCCCACCTCGCTGCCGTCCTTGGCGTCGAGGGCATAAAGGTGACCGTCATCGCTTCCTACATATACGATGCCCGCTTCCACCCAGGGGCTGGAGCGGACTTCAGCCTGGGTGGGGAACTCCCAGACCTTTTCCCCTTTTTCCGCGCGGACGCAATGGACTTTGCGGTCGTCACTGCCGAAGTACAACTTGCCAGCCGAATAACGGGGTGAGGATTGGATGCTGCCCGCGACGGGTGCTTTCCAACGAACTTCACCGCTTTCCGCGTCCAGCGCATATAAGTTCTTGTCAAAGCTGCCCACGCACACCAGCCCTTCAGGGGTGACGCAGGGGCTAGAACGCATAAGCTTGTTGGTGTCGCGTTTCCAAACCTCCTGGCCACTCTCAGGATTGATGGCGATGACCCTGCCCTCATTGGTGGTGACATACAACTTGTCGCCAGCCAGCACAGGCGCCGAAGTAATGCTATGGCTAAGCGGAGCCTTGAATGTCCAACGGCGCTGTCCGGTCTCCACATCCACCGCATAGACATTACCATCGCGGCTGCCGATGATGACGGTATTGGCAACCACCAGTGGAGTTGCCTCGATGACACCGGTGGTAGAAAGTTCCCAGGTGGCAAGCTTAGGCAGATAGACCATTTGGGGCTGCCAATCAAAGTCATCTTTCAGCTTGAGAGTCTGCTCCTGGAAGCCTGACTTCGTAATGGTTAGTGTCAGGTTCTGCAGGGGAGGGTACTTGAAGACCTCGGGCGTCACGCCTACCTGTTTCCCATTGATGCTCAGGCTGGCGCCGGAGGGAACGGATGCTAGACGCAGGGGAAGTTCGAGGTTCGCACGTGCCAGTATAGCCGGATAGGCCCTGACCAATTCCACTACAAGCTTGCGCGCTCCCGGTATGTCCCCCTTACTTTCCAGTTCGCTCACTTGAGCAAGTCGGGTGCTGACGTCCTTGATTGCCTTTTCGAGACTCTCGACCTTGCGCTGGATTTGGGCTTTCTCCTGACCGTCGAGCAGGGAGCCGAGTTCGTTGTACTTGGCAAGAGCGTTCTGGTGGTCTCCCCTCCGTTCGAGGCTGGAAGCTTCCTCACGCAGTTTGGCAATCTTTACCTCCCGGGTCTTGTGCTGCTCACCCGCTTGGGATTCCAGTTCCTGGATCTTGGTCTGTGCCGACTCGGCATAGCGGGAGTCAGGATGCTCCTCCAGGAAGTTCCGATAAAGTGCAATCGCTTCTTGAAATGAGCCCTCTTGCTCCATGGCCTGGGCCTTGTATTGCAAGTCGGCAAAGTTCCTAGCCTCCCGAGTTCCTTTAAACAGTTTGAAGCCGATCAAACCGCCGACCCCCACCACGCTCACCAGAATGACGGAAAGGATGACGGCCTTCTTGCGCCGGGCTGCTGCCCGCCTACCGATGTGTCTGAGCCGCTCACGGATGTCACGACGGGAGCGGTCCAGCGCGTAAATCTGTTCGTAAATCCGTTCCAGCGCGGCTTCGTTTCCCTGTCTGTCCAGTATGCCTGCCAATTGCTCGCATTGGGCGATGGCGGCGGCAGTCTCACCCAGGTCCACCAGGATGCTGATCAGGGCGCGCAGCCGTGCCGTGTCCTGTGGGGCCAGTCCCAGCAGGCGCTCGGCAACGACTTTGGCCTTTTCCAGGGCCCCGGAATTGCGGTAGGCCTCGATGAGGTCCCGACCCTCCTGAGTTGCCATCTTGTCCTGCTTGAGTCGGATGCCCGCCTGGAACAGATCCTCACGAGCGAAAAGGTTCCCAGGTTCGAGTTCCTTTATCTGGTTGAAGATGGGGATGGCTTCTTCAATGCGCTCCGCCTCGATGTGTTCCCTGGCCAACCATTCATAATGTCGGACAGCCCGTGGTATGTCACCCAGCTCCTCTGCCAGCCTGGCCAGGTCCGTTCGCCGCCGAACATTATCAGGTTGGTGCTCGATGACGACCTCATAGAGCCTCAGGGACTTCTCAGTCTGGTCCCGCTGGCGACAGGCGCGTGCCAACCGTATGAGTTCCTCCGGTGTGGCCAGCCTCAGCCAGCCTTCCTCCAGCAATTGATAGAGAGCCGTGTAAACTCCAAACTTGTAAAGTCCGGTTTTCTCCACGAGCTCGTCCGCGGTGCTCTGGCCGTCGGCGGCGCTCAGCACCTTCTGCAGAAGCTCGCCCTCGGGGGCGCCTTGTCGGTCTTCAGTAGGCACAGGCACCTCATCTGCGGAGGGAATGAGCGTCTCGATCCTCTGCCACTCATCGAGTCGGCGGGCGGCTTCCATGAGCACGCTGTTGGAGTCGATGACCAGGTTGGTCAAGGGACGGTTCTTAAGCAGGGTGGGCTCCTTGCGCAGCCCTTCGTTGAACTCGAAATAACCTCCCCGCCAGCTCAAGAGGTCGAAAATCTCCTCCTGAATCTGGGTGCACACCAGGTCTTCAATCTCCTCCTGGGTCACCAGACCCATGCCTGACAGAATCTCCCCCAACCGGTGACCTGATTCCTTTTGGACTGTCAGGGCCTGTTGAAGCTGCTCCGCGGTGACCTTACCATAATCAAGCAGCATCTGGCCCATGGAGCCGGTCTTCTTGTCACTGTCGAAAAGTAGCGTCACACCCTGCTTGGAGAAGTAGATGGCCTTCTTGTGGTCGGCATGAGATACGGTGAGCGTGCCTTCCTTACGGGTCTGCGTGAGCATCTGGAAGATCTCCGCAAGCTCAGTTGTCGTGATCTCACCCTTCAGGTCCATGCGCTACCCTCTACCCAAAGACGCGTTTAGATGAAGCCAGTACACCCACTCCACAATGCTAGGCGCGCGCTATACCTTTGTCAAGCCAAAACCCCTGCCGCGAGGCGCGACCTTCAGGGCCAAATGGCGTACCTCAGGAGGGCACACCCGCAACGAAATAATTTGCCCATCTGCTACTTGACAAGGACGTCAGCCGTGTTAACCTATATACCATGTCAGGCAGGCTGGGTGACTCGCCTGCACCCAGCCAGGCTGGTGTTAGACGGTGAAGTTTCAGGGGATGGGTTCACTGGTGTCCGCGCCGCCTTGGCCTGCCAATCGTTGTTTCTCCTTCTCGAACCGGGAAGGGCATTAGGGCCTGTGCTTGATTGGGTAACCATGCTGTCCTGAGGTGATAGCTTCAGGGCTTTTCGCTTCCTCTGCCTCAAGCTTACGATTTGCAGCTTCTGGTTAACCAGGGCCTTCAGGACATCTCCTCTCACTCACTGTTTTCACGCCCCGAGGTACGGCGTTGCTAAGGGGCAGCGATTCTGAACCTTGAAAGGTTAGCTGGTGGCAAGTCCACGTCAGCATAAGGCAATGTCGATTCGAGTCATCGGGAGACTCCTGGGGTTCCTCTTGGCGCGCAAGAAGCTCCTGCTGCAAGGTCTCCTGCTGCTGGGGGTCATATCCGGGTTGGCATTGCTGCGCCCGCATATTTTCCAGCTCATGGTGGATTACGTCCAAACCACCCGCCAGGCCGAGAAGCTGTGGTTTTATGCGCTGCTCCTGGTGGGTTTGGTGGCAGTCCAGGCCGTCCTTTCCTTCTGGCGCTCGGTCATCTTTGCCAAGGTCACGAACGGCGGCCTATGGGACCTCAGAGTGAGAATGTACGACTGCCTCCAGCGGCTCCCCTTCAGCTTTCACGACCGGCAGTACAGCGGCCAGACCATCTCCCGGCTGACCTCCGACGTGGACGGCATCGGGCGCTTCTTCTGGACGGTGACCTTCATGGCGCTGGACACCGTCGCCTTCTCCGTGGGAGCGGTGGTGGTGATGCTGGTCAAGAGCCCCCGCGTCAGTGTCCTGGCGCTGTCGGCAATGCCTTTGGCAGTTATGCTTACGGCGCGCTTTGCCACCAAGTTGCGTGGTATGTTCTACCAGGTGCGCAAGCAATACGGACAGATTACTACCGTGCTTCAGGAGAACATTGCAGGCGTCCAGGTGGTCAAAGCCTTTGCCCAGGAACCCAGGGAGATTGACAAGTTCGATAAGGAGGCCAAGACCTTCATGGGTCAGATTCTCACGGCCCTCTACACCTGGTCTTTCAATGCCGGCCTGGTCTATTTCGTGGCCGGTATAGGCGTGGCTGTCCTGGTTTGGCAGGGAGGAAACCGGGTGCTAGCAGGTGAGCTCAGCCTGGGTATGCTGGTGGCGCTGAACTCCTATCTTTTGATGCTGGTGATGAGGCTCAGAGCTGTGGGACACATTGTGGGTACTACCCAGCGGGCGGTGGCAGCCGGAGACCGGGTCTTCGAACTGCTGGACCAGGAAGCCACGCTCAAAGAGCAGCCCGACGCCCGGCCCTTGAAACCCGGACCGGGGAGGGTGGTGTTTGAGAACGTGCGTTTCTCCTATCCTCAGCCCGAGGATAAGGCGAGCAAGGGGGTTCTCGCGAACATCAATCTGACCGTCGAACCGGGGCAGATGGTAGCGCTGGTAGGTGCCACCGGTTCGGGCAAGACCACGCTGGTAAACCTGATTCCACGCTTCTACGATGTGACCTCCGGCCGCATTACCATTGATGGCGAAGACGTTCGTGAGGTGTTGCTCACGTCGCTCCGGGAGGACATTGGACTGGTGTTCCAGGAACCGTTTCTATTCTCCACCACGCTGGCCGAGAACATTGCCTATGGCGTGCCGGAGGTGGGCAAGGAAAGTGTCGTGCGTGTGGGCGATGTGGCGGGCGTGCAGGCGTTCGCTGAAGGACTGCCCGAGGGGTATGACACGGTGGTGGGTGAGCGAGGCATCACCCTTTCCGGAGGCGAGAAGCAGCGGGTGACGATTGCGCGGGCGCTGGCGGTCAATCCCCGCATCCTGATACTGGACGACTCCACCTCCAGTGTCGATGCCCGGATGGAGAGGTTAATCTACCAGGCCATGATGAGGCTGACCCGGGGACGCACCACCTTCGTCATTGCGCACCGGCTTTCCACTGTCAAGCGCGCCGACAAGATTGTGGTGCTGGATAAAGGCGAGATTGTGGAAATGGGCAGGCACGAGGAGCTGCTGCAGAAGAAGGGCCGTTATCGGCGCATTCACGATATTCAGTTCGGGACCGAAGAGGAAGAGCTCCTGTGAGCATGCATCACGATATTGACGAAGACGAGGAACATCAAAAGCCCTTAAGTTGGTCCTTGATTCGACGGCTGCTGGGGTATTTCTCCGGACACGGGGTGCTGGTCTGTGCGGCGCTGGGATTTCTGCTGCTGACGGTCCTGGCCTCGCTACTGGGACCGGTGCTGCTGCGCACGGCAGTCAAGGGCTACGTTGAGCAGGCAGAAGACCCCGGATGGGTGTTCCGGGTGATTGACACCATTCGCCAAAGGCTTCCCACAGTCGGCGGCCTGGCGGTGCCCGGGCTGGTGTTCGTGGCGGTGTTGCTCCTGGTCAGTGGATTCTTTCGCTGGATAACGGAGTATCTCACCGACCGCATCACTTTCCGTCTGGGGCAGGCACTGGCCTACCGGCTAAGGATGCAGATTTTCAGGCACCTGCAACGGCTGTCCCTCTCCTTCTTCGACCATGTCAAGCAGGGAAAGATTATTGCGCGGGCCACCAGTGACCTGCACGTGATTGAAGACATGATGGGTTGGGCTCTGGTCGGCGCCATGTGGGTGATTCTCACCATGATAGGCGTGGTGGTGATGATGATGCTTCTGGACTTGAAGCTGTTCCTGGCTACCTGCGTGACGCTGCCGGCGCTAATAATTGCGACCGAGGTCTTCCGCCGTAAGATTGAGGTGGCTTTCAGGCGGATTCGGGTTCAGGTTTCCAGGATTACCAGCAACCTGGCGGAAAACATTTCAGGCATGCGCGTGGTGCAGGCCTTCAACAGGCAGGAGAAGAATCTGGAGACCTTCAACCAGCTCAATCGGCGCAACTTCGAGCTTAATGTCAATGCCGCGCGTCTCTTCGGCTCCTATTTCCCAGGTATCGATTTCATCAGCGCCGTGGGGATGGCTATCGTCTTCGGCTATGGCGGTGCCCGGGTGGCAAAGGGTGAGCTTTTCGTCGGTGACCTCCTGGCTTTCATGGCCTACATGAGAATGTTCTACGGGCCTATCAGAGAGATGGGGTTCCTTTTCAACATGACCCTATCTGCCATGGCCGCGGGGGAGCGTATTTTCGAGCTGCTGGATACCCAGCCCGAGGTTGTAGATGCGCCTCAGGCGAAGCCGCTCGCCAGGGTTGAGGGGCACATCAAGTTTGAGGACGTCACTTTTAGTTATGACGGCAGCGCCCCGGTAGTGGAGGGTGTAAGTCTCGAGGCTCGCCCCGGACAGATGCTTGCTCTGGTAGGGCCGACCGGCGCCGGCAAGAGCACCCTGGTGAAGCTCCTGGCCCGCTTCTACGACCCCCAGCAGGGACGCATCCTGGTGGATGGCAGCGACCTCAGAGAGGTCACCCTGGACTCCCTGCACAGTCAGATGGGTATTGTCATGCAGGATAGCTTCCTCTTCTCCGGGACGGTGATGGACAACATCAAGTACGGCAGACCCGGCGCCTCTGACGAAGAGGTAATCGAGTTAGCAAGAAAGCTAGGTTCGCACGACGTCATCATGAACCTATCTGAAGGGTACCAGACCCAGGTGCAGGAGCGAGGGCAATCCCTCTCTCAGGGTGAAAGGCAGCTCATCTGCTTCACCCGGGCGCTGGTGGCCGACCCCCGCATCCTGATTCTGGATGAGGCAACCTCCGCCGTGGATGTCCAGATGGAGGAGCACCTGCAGCAGGCACTATACACACTCCTTGCCCATCGCACCTCCTTCGTGGTGGCGCACAGGTTGTCCACCATCCGCGAGGCGGACCAGGTCCTGGTGGTTGAAGATGGGCGCATCGTGGAGCGAGGCACACACCCTACGCTTCTGGCCAGAGGAGGGCGCTATGCCCAGATGTATGCGGAATTCGCGCGGGGAGAATGATGTATCTTTGTGATTATCACGTTCATTCTGACTTCTCCGAGGATGGCACCAGCCCCATGGCAGAGATCTGCCAGCGCGCCATCGAGCTGGGGGTCAAAGAACTAGGCTTTGCTGACCACATTGATTTCTTCCCCGGGGACAAGGGCTGGGGCTATTTTGATTACCAGGCCTACGCGGCAGGCATCCGGGAGGTGAGAGAGCGCTTTGGCGAGAAACTCATCATCCGCAAGGGGCTGGAGGTTGATTACCAACGGGAGTTTGAAAGTGATATGCGACGGGAGCTTCAGGACATATCTTTCGACTTCGTGATTGGTTCGGTGCACTACAGCGCTCACCGATACATCGACGCTGTCTCCCTCTCAGGGCTGCCCCTGTCCACCATATACGGAGAATATATTGCTGAGTTGCAAGCCTCCATTAAGAGCGGGCTGTTTGACATTATCGGACATCTGGACTACGTGCGCCGGCAGCTCCGGGAAATCCACCAACCGGTTGATTTCGATGCCTATCTGCCGCCGCTCCGGGAGGTGATAAAAGAGGCTCTGGATGCTGACATGGTCATCGAGATCAACTTCAGGCACCATCAGGAAGGCAGACCTATCCTGCCGCCTCTCAAGCTGCTGGAAGAATATGGCAGGTGCGGCGGCAAGTCGGTGGTGATTAGTTCTGACACCCACCAGGTGGAGGAATTGGGGAGAGGTCTCAGATATGCCATTAGCTTAGCACAGCGAGCTGGTATTCGTTTTCTGGCCACCTACGAAAACCGCACCTGTCGGCCCGTGCCTATCGAGTGAGTTGATTCCTGCTTACCGACCTGCTAAGAGAACTTCCGCATGACCAGCGCCGCATTGTGCCCCCCGAAGCCGAAGGAATTAGACATGGCCGTCGTCACAGGCATCTCTCTGGCCTCTCCGGGCACATAATCGAGGTCGCACTCGGGGTCAGGATTGTCCAGGTTGGCAGTGGGGTGGACGATGCTCTCCTTCATGGCCAGCACGGTGGCGATGAGCTCCGGGCCACCGGAAGCACCCAGCAGGTGTCCAATCATGGACTTGGTGGAGCTGATGACAAGCCGGTAGGCGTGCTCCCCGAAGACGGCTTTGACGGCGAGCGTTTCGGAAATGTCGTTGAGTACCGTCGAGGTGCCGTGCGCATTGATATAGTCAATCTGCTCCGGTGATACGCCAGCATCTTCCAGGGCGCGGGACATGGCAAGTATAGCTCCCTTGCCCTGTGGGTCAGGTGCGGTGATGTGATGTCCGTCGGTGCTCATGCCGGCACCCAGGAATTCAGCATAGATAGGGATACCTCTCTTGCTGGCGCGCTCCAGTTCCTCCAGGATGAGGATACCTGCGCCTTCCCCCAGCACGAAGCCGTCGCGGTCCTTGTCGAAAGGTCGGCTGGCAGCAGTGGGGTCGTCGTTTCGGGTGGAGAGCGCCTTGATGGAGCAGAAGCCCGCCAACCCCAGCGGAGTAAGCGCGGCCTCCGCGCCACCGGCAATCAGCAGGTCAGCCTTACCTTCCTGGATAATGCGGAAAGCCTCCGCCAGCGCGTGGTTGGCGGAAGCACAGGCGGTGGCAGTGGCCATGCTGGGCCCTTGCAAACCGTACTTGATAGAGACCTGGGCACTGGCAGCATTCAGCATTAGCTTGGGAATCATCAGGGGCGAAACCCGTCTGGGGCCACGGGAGAGCAGCGCCTGGTGCTGAGCCTCCATCTCTCCCAGTCCGCCAATGCCACTGCCTATGAACACGCCGACGCGGGAAGTGTCTTCCTGGCTGAAATCCAACTGCGCATCCTGGACGGCTTCCCCGGCCGCCACCACCGCGAACTGGCTGAAGCGGTCCAGTCTCCTGGCCTCCATGCCCGGGAAGTACTTGTCAGCCTCAAAGTCCTTGATCTCACCACCTATCTGTGATGTGTAGTCGGAAACGTCGAAAGCGGTGATTCCGGAGATACCGCTCTTCCCTTCGCGGACTCCCTGCCAGAAGGTGAGCACATCCAGACCCAGTGGGGTTACTGCGCCCAGGCCGGTGATAACCACTCGTCTAGCCTGCATCGGCCGTATGCTCCTCCACGTATTTGACGGCATCGCCTACGGTGACAATCTGTTGAGCTTCCTCTTCGGGAATCTCACCTAACTGGAAAACCTCCTCGAACTCCATCATCAGTTCCGTCTGGGCCAGGGAGTCCGCCCCCAGGTCATCCACGAAGGATGCCTCAGGCACGACCCGTTCCGGCTCGACGGCAAGAATTTGCACGACCACGTTGGCCACCCGGCTGCTGACCGGTGCCGAACTGACAAAGTCAGCCAGGTCCTTGACGCTGGCCAGACCCGCGGCCTGGTCCGCCAGGACCTTCACCGCGAACCTCCTCTCAACGGCTTTGAAAAGCTTGCCTAACTGTTCCGAGCTTGCGCCGAGGTCATCGGAGAGTGACGATTCCGGACTGGCCTTCGCTTTATCCACACCTAATTCCTGAACCACAACTTCCAGCACACGTTCGACGACTGTTGACACTGCTCTTCCTCCTCCTGTGTCTTCACTTACGGTCTTTGCTAAGTAGTTACGCTGCCACCGGGACGCGCCTCGTATCATTTACCATTAACCCGAGCCGCCCAGGGCGTCCACTGCCGTCGCGCTGTCGATATTGTGCAGCTCGACTGAAGCGTTGATGCGCCGTACCAGCCCGGTGAGCACCTTGCCGACCCCGATCTCATAGAAGGTGTTCACGCCTTGCCTTGTCATATGCTCAATTGACTGCTGCCAGTGCACCGACGAGGTGACCTGGCGACCCAGAAGCTCTCTCGTCTCCTCCACCGAGGTGATAGGTTCTCCCGTGACATTACTTACCACAGGGACTCTGGGCACGCGTATCTCGACCTTGGCTAGTTCCCCCCTCAATTTTTGTGCTGCCGACTTCATCAGCGGGCTATGGAAAGCGCCAGACACCTTGAGTTCGATTAAGCGGCGGGCGCCCTCTTGCCGGGCCAATTCCGAGGCTCGCGCCAGGGCTTCACCTTCGCCCGAAATCACCACCTGTCCGGGACAGTTAAAGTTTGCGGCCACCACAATTCCTGCCGACGAGGCTTCCTCACAAATCCTCTTCACCTGTTCTGCCGACAGGCCGATGACGGATACCATGCCTCCAGGGCTAGCCTCACAGGCCCCCTGCATAAATCGGCCGCGCTGATAAACCAGCTTGAGCGCATCTTCATATCCCAGTGCACCTGCGAACACCAGCGCCGTGTACTCCCCCAGACTCAGACCCGCCGCATACTGCCATTCCATCTGCGCCAGCCCACCTCGTTTCCATACTGACCGAAGTGCGGCGATGCTAGTTGCCAACAGGGCCGGCTGACTGTAGGTAGTTGAGTTCAGTTTCTCGCTCGGTCCGGAAAAACAGACCTCCGTCAGCTTCCACCCCAGGATTTTGTCGGCACGGTCCAGTACCTGGCGAGCTTCGGGGAAGCGGTTGTATAAGTCCTTTCCCATGCCCACGAACTGAGCCCCCTGTCCGGGGAAAAGCGCCGCATATCCCATCTTACCACCGCACCAATGCGGACGCCCAGGTCAAACCTCCACCAAACGCCACCAGCACCACGTGGTCACCAGGCTGAAGCAGTCCGGCCCGGTTGGCCTCATCCAGCGCCACGGGGATGGAAGCTGCCGAGGTGTTCCCATACTTGTCTATGTTGACGTAGATTTTCTCCATGGGTACGTCCAGTTTGCTGGCCGCGGATTCCAGTATCCGGATGTTCACCTGATGGGGCACGATGAGTTTCACGTCTGCCATGCTAAGGCTACCTTGTTCCACCAGGGCGCGGACTTGCTCCACCATCTTGTTGACCGCGAAGCGATAGACCTCGCGCCCCCGGATGACCATATAGTGCAGGCGCTCGTCCACCGTCTGGTGGCTGGCGGGTCGTCTGGAACCGCCCGCATACACAATCATCATCTCCGCCCCGGAGCCGTCCGCACCCATGAGGCAGTTGAGTATTCCGCGCCCGTCGTCCTTTGCTCCTTGGAGAACGGCCGCTCCCGCGGCATCGCCGAAGAGGATGCAGGAGGAACGGTCCTTGTAATCCGTAATCGTGGTCAGGGTCTCGGCACCGATAACCAGAATCGTCCTGGCCCAGCCACTCGAGATCATACCTGAACCCATACTCAGTCCGTAAATAAAGCCCGAACAAGCTGCTGAGATGTCGAGTGCGGCGGCATTGCGGGCGTCGAGCTTGTCCTGGACGTAACAGGCGCAGGCCGGGAGTATGGTATCCGGAGTAATGGTGGCGACCATGACCACATCCACTTCACTGGCGGAGATGGCAGCCGACGTCAGCGCCCGCTTGGCCGCCTCGACCGCCAGGTCCGAAGTGGCTTGCCCCTCCCCGCGCACGCGTCTTTCCTTAATACCTGTGCGGGTGGTAATCCATTCGTCCGAGGTATCGACCATCTTCTCGAGGTCGGAGTTGGTCAGCACCTTCTCAGGTACGTAACTTCCGGTACCTACGATTCGTGCTCGGGAATGGGAATCCATGCTTCACCTGTGCTATTTGTCCTCGCTGGAGGGTTCTAGCAATTCAACGATATGGCAATTACCCTCGGAGTTGAAGAACGACCGTCCCAATTCCACTGCACTTTCTATGGCGCGCGCGTTGGAGCGACCGTGACTGATGATGGTAATGCCATCCACTCCCAGAAGCACGCCCCCGCCATAACGGGTGTAGTCGTAGCGCTCAGCCACCGATTTGATGACGGCCAGGCAGGGGCCTTCCTCGGTGTAATGGCCCTTTACTTGACTGAAGACGGCATCCAGCAGTTGTTCCCCGTAGCCCTCACAGACCTTGAGGATGACATTGCCCATGAACCCCTCACAGACAACCACCTCCGATTTGCCCGCGGCTATATCCTGTCCCTCAATATTGCCGAGAAAGTTGATGGGAGCGCGGGATAGCAGGCCATGAGTCTCCCGGAGCATGTCGCTTCCCTTCAGGCTCTCCGCGCCCACATTGAGAAGTCCTACGGTGGGCTCAACCGACCCCAATACATCGCAGCGGAATACCGTCCCCATCAGCGCATACTGGTAGAGATGGCCAGGGGTGCAACTGAGGTTGGCGCCCACATCAATAATGGTGCACGCGCCCTTGGCCGTGGGGAAATTGGCGGCGATGCCCGGGCGGTGGACGCCCGTGAGCTTTTTTAAGAGCAGAATGCTTGCCACCACCACGGCGCCGGTATTACCTGCGGAAAGAAAGCCATCCGCCTCATCCGCCCGCACCATGCCTATGCCCTGCCTGATGGAGGAATCGGGCTTGTTCTTGATGGCTTCGATGGGCCGCTCGTGCATGCTGACTACCTGGGAGGCATGACGCACCTGAAGCTGCGGGAGGTCGCCCTCCAGCTTGTCAAGTTCCGCTTCTATCTGCTCCTTGTTGCCTACCAGTGTTACCTTCAGGTCCGCGAATCTGCGCGCAGCTTGGGCAGCGCCTTCAACCACCGCCTGCGGCGCGAAGTCCCCGCCCATAGCATCGATGGCCAGGCGCATCTTCAGGCTCCCTTTTTGATTTCCACCGCGCGGCCGGCATAGTAGCCACAGCGACCACATATGTGGTGAGGAAGCTTGGGCTGCCGGCAGCGGGGACAGATAGAGACTGCGGGATGCACCAGCTTCTGGTGCGTCCGTCTCTTGTTGCGCCTGCTCTTCGCGTGTCGCCGCTTGGGATTTGCCATAACTTATCCTGTTCAAGTCACTGTAGTAGCGAATATTCCCATATTGCTGAAAACCCCGGAGGGTCGCTCCGGGGATAGCGTGAAGCGAAATATTAGAGAAAAATGTGCTGACTGTCAAGCAAAAACAGACTGTCAGGCGCCCAGTTTGTCCTTGATAACCTCCTTGGCTTTGTGGAGTGCGGCTTCGAGCTTATCACCCCGGGGGCCACCGGCCTCGGCAAGGTCCTGCCTCCGTCCGCCGCCGCCGCCGCCTACCACGGCAGCAATTTCTTTAATGAGTTCCCCGGCGCTCAAGCCCCGTTCGACAAGGTCCCGAGTCAGTGCCATCACGAGCATCGCTTTCCCCTTCCGAACTGAACCCAGGACCGCTGCCACCGATTTGCCTGAAGCTCTAAGGAAGTCAGCAAGAACTCGCAGTTCCTGGAGTGAGGAATCGTCAAGCTGGTCGATCACGATGTAGGTGTCTCCTATTGCTGGTGCTTCCTTGAATAGCTCGTCGGTGGAGACCCGAGAGCGCTCTGCACGCGCCCGCTCCAGCTCACGTCGCTGCTCTCTGAGCTGCGCGGCGAGGCTCTCAGCCTTGCTGACGAGCGCCTCCACCGGAGCTTGCAACGCCAGGGAAAGCGCTTTCAGCAGTTTATCCGTCTTCTGCCAGGTCTCAATAGCCTGGATACCGGCGACGGCGGTGATGCGGCGAAGCCCCGAACCAATCGATTCCTCACTCAATATCTTGAATGCGCCTACCTCACCGGTAGCATCGAGATGCGTCCCGCCGCAGAGCTCCTTGCTGACCTTACCGACCGTCACCAGGCGCACCTCTTCGCCATATTTCTCGCCGAAGAGCGCGATAGCGCCACTGGCGCGCGCCTTCTCCAACGTGGTGATCTGGTGGGCGATGGGCAGGTTCGCACAGACTTTTTCATTCACCAGTTCCTCGACCTGGGCCACCTCGGCATCCGTCATGGCTTTGGTATGGGTGAAGTCGAAGCGCAAATAGTCGGGATGGACCAGCGAGCCGGACTGCTGCTCATGGTCACCCAACACCTGCCTCAGCGCCCAGTGCAAAAGATGAGTAGCCGTGTGATGCCTTTTGATGGCCTGCCTGCGTGCCTGGTCAACTTGAGCCTCAACTTGGGCGCCAACCTTGATGCTGCCCTTGACAAGCTTCCCTACGTGCACGATGTAGTCGCCATCGCGCAAAGTGTCTTCGACCTGGAACTCGAACCCCTTGCCGGAGATGGTGCCCGCATCGCCCACCTGGCCACCCGCTTCCGCGTAGAAGGGGGTCTCCTGGAGCACAAACTTAAGGATGGCATTGTCTCCTGCTCTGGCTTCCTTTACTTTCAAATCCTTATTGTCTTCAACCTTGGCAATAAAGAGCAGCTCCGCCCCGGCGATGTCCGTCTTCTTGTAGCCGTCGAACTTAGTTCCAGTAACAATTTCTCCCTTGAGCCTGGGTCCCAGACTCTCGAAGAAGATAGCAGCGCCCTTGTCACTACGGCTGCGGGCGAGTTCTTTCTGCGCCCCCATTTCCCTCTCGAAGCCGTTTCTGTCGATGGTCATACCCCGCTCTGCCAGGATGGATTCTGTAATCTCCAGGGGTACGCCGAAGCGGTCGTGCAGGATGAAGACATGCTCGCCGCTCAAGACCTGCTCGCCCTTTTCCACCAGTCCCTCGATATAGCCATCCAGGAGAGCTGCGCCCTGCTCGAGGGTGCGGCCGAACTTTTCCTCTTCGGCTTTGATGACCAGCGCAATATTCTCCTGACGACCGCCAAGCTCGGGATAGACACGCTTCATCTTGCCAATGACCACAGGCACCAGTTTGTAGAGATAGCTGGTATGGATACCCAGTTTCCGGCCATCAAGGCTGGCGCGGCGAAGCAGGCGCCTCACCACGTAACTGCGTCCGGTATTACCGGGCATCACGCCATCACCGATGCAGAAGACCAGCGCGCGAGCATGATCGACAATGCGGCGGATACGCGCGCGTGCTTCCTTATCGCCTGCGACGAGTTTGGTCGAGCCGCCCGGATATTCAACCCGGGCGATATCACAGACCACCTCAATGTAAGGGAGGAAGAGGTCGGTCTCGAAGTTGGACTTGGTACCCTCGATGACAGCCGTGAGCCTTTCCATGCCCATGCCCGTGTCGATATTGGGTTTGGGAAGGGGCTCCAGCACCCCGCCCTCCTGCCGCTCGAACTGGGTAAAGACGAGGTTCCAGACCTCGACGTAACGGTCGCATTCGCAGGAGGGGTCACACTCAGGTCGGCCGCAGGAAAGCTCCTCCCCCTGGTCGAAGAATATTTCGCTGCAGGGCCCACAGGGCCCGTTGGGGCCAAGCTCCCGAGCATTCTTGGGCCAGAAGTTCTCATCCGCACCGAAGTGATAGATTCTGTCCGTGGGAACGCCTATCTCCCTCTCCCAGATTCCATGAGCTTCGTCATCCTCCTCATAGACGCTCACCAGCAGCTTCTCACTATCGAGCTTCATCACCTCCAGTAGAAACTCCCAGGCCCAGGCAATGGCCTCCTGCTTGAAGTAGTCACCGAAGGAGAAGTTCCCCAGCATCTCGAAGAAGGTATGGTGGCCAGCGGTCTTGCCTACGTTTTCGATGTCGCCGGTGCGCAGACATTTCTGGCAGGTTGCCGCGCGGGTGTAAGCGAGCTTGCCCACCCCCAGAAAGAACTCCTTGAACTGATTCATCCCGGCAGGGGTGAAAAGCACCGTGGGGTCAGGCTGGCTGGGCACCAGCGTATCGCTGGGCTCGAGTCTATGTCCCCGCTGCTGGAAAAAGTCCAGAAAGCGTTGTCTGATTTCTTCCGATTTCATTGGCTCACGTCGGGCTGACTATCCTTTTCCTCTTTTTCCGGTTCAGAAGTAACGATGCCGTGTTTCTGGAGTACGTCGGTCCTGATCTCAGTAAGCAAGTCGGGGTTTTCGTTCAGGAACTGCTTAGCGGATTCCCGTCCCTGGCCCAGCCGCACATCACCGAAGCTGTACCAGGAGCCGCTCTTGTTCACCACCTCGCTCTCCACGCCCAGGTCTAAAACGTCGCCGGCATAGGAGATGCCTTCGTCGTACATGATATCGAACTCGGCGGTCTTGAAGGGTGGAGCCAGCTTGTTCTTGACCACCCGCGTCCGGGTGCGGCTGCCCTTAATTACATCGCCTTCCTTGATGGAGCCCACCCTGCGGATGTCGATGCGGATGGAGGCATAGAACTTGAGCGCCCGTCCCCCGGGTGTGAACTCCGGATTGCCGAACATAATCCCGATGCGCTCACGAATCTGGTTGGTGAAGATGACGCAGGTCTGGGAGCGCCGGATGGCGCTGCTCAGTTTGCGGAGCGCCTGACTCATCAGCCGCGCCTGTAGCCCCGGCAGCGAAACGCCCATCTCTCCCTCAATCTCGGCCCGGGGCACCAGCGCTGCCACCGAGTCCACCACTATCACGTCCACCGCATTGCTTCGCACCAAGAGTTCCACAATCTCCAGCGCCTGCTCCCCCGAATCAGGCTGGGAGACCAGCAGGTTATCCATGTTGACACCGATGGTGCGGGCCCAGCTCGGGTCCAGCGCATTTTCTGCGTCGATAAAAGCAGCAATGCCGCCCCTCCTCTGCGAACTGGCCAGAATCTCCAGCGCCAGGGTGGTCTTGCCCGAACCGTCGGGTCCGTAAATCTCCACCACGCGGCCGCGAGGCACGCCGTTTCCCCCCAGCGCCAGGTCCAGAGAGAGTGCGCCCGTGGGGATACCCGGTGCCCCGAGCTGAGGCTGGGCGCCCATGCTCATGATGGCTCCTTTGCCAAATTGTTTCTCAATCTGTTCGACGGCGCGTTCCAGCGCTTCCCGGCGCTTACTTTCCTCCTCCCGGCCCTTCTTGGACTTGTCCTCTTCGTCTTTGTCTTTTGCCTTTGCCATCGCGCATACCCTCACAAAAGTTTCCCCGTGCATGCCTGTATCTGTATAGGCTAGGCGATAGTTTACGCCATCATCCTGCAAAACGCAAGTCTTGAAAGTCACGGATAGACCGCTGCTGCCTCGGTTCGGTGAGGGGCCCTCATTAAACTGGAGTATTCTCTTTATCAATCTCGAAGGGCATGTGCGCCAGCGGGGTATAGACGGCGCCCTCAGGGGTCAGGTCGCTCTGAAACAGTGTCAATCCGTTGATGGTGAGTGTGCCTGCCTCCGTCTCCTCTAAAGAGCGGATGGCTTCCGCCAGCGCATATGAAGAACTCTGCACCCGCCCCAGCGTAAGGTGAGGATGGTAGCGTCTGGCTTCGCGCTTCACGCTGAAACCTCTGAGTTCACGGTCCAGGCACTTGTGGATTCGGGCGAGCTTCCCTTCCTCATCCGTCACCCCGACCCAGATGACGCGAGGTGAACGCCCGCTGGGAAAACTTCCTACCCCTTGCACCTCTGTCACCCAGGGCGCCAGGCCGACCACGCACTGTTTGGTCGTTTCCACGAGCTCGGGCACAAGCTCCATCTCCACTGCTCCCATGAACTTGAGGGTCAGGTGGATGTTCGCCGGAGGCACCCAGCGCACGCGCGCTCCTGTCTCTTGGAGTTGGTTTTGGATGCGGTCAAGCTCTCGTCGCACCTCGGGCGAAAGTTCCACGGCGACAAAACTCCTTATCTTCATGTTGGTCGCTTCCTACGATGTCTTAGAAGTGTGCAGCTTCCTTGAGCGCTTGATAGCGGGCGTTAAGGTCCCAACACCTGGTGCGTGTGAGGCCCTCCAGCGAAAAATCCTCTATGGTGAAACTGGCGAGGGCAGTACCGTATGCCATCGCGTTCTTTAGTGTATCGAAGTCAATCTTGCCGGCTGCGGCCAGGTGCCCCATCAGGGCGCCGGCAAAGCTGTCACCGGCGCCGGTGGGATCTACCACCTTTGCCTCACCGCAGGCAGGCAGGTTGAAGGATTGGTCCTGGTAGGCCAGGAAGCTTCCCTCTGCGCCCTTCTTGACGATGCAAAAGCGCAAGCCCATATTCAACAAATCATCAGCGGCCTCCGCCAGGTCCTGCTTGCCCGTCAGCATGACCATTTCACTTTCATTGAAGACCGCGCCGTCCGCGCGCGTGAGCACCCTGAGCAGGTCTTCTTTCTCATCACGAATCCAGTGGTCCATGGTATCGCAGACGACGAGGCTGGGGCATTTCAGTTGGTCGCGCACCCGGTTCTGCATCCTGGGCGAACCGTTGGCCAGGAAGACAAACTCCGATTCGCAGAGTTTTGCCGGAAGTTTGGGAACGTAATTGCCGAAGACGTTCAGCTCCACTGAGGTGGTCTCCCGCTCCTCCATGGCCTCGCCCAGGTAGCGGCCGGCCCAGAAGAAGGTCTTCCCGGCGCCCCTTTCCAGTCCAGAAAGGTCGATGCCTCGGCTGACAAAAAGTTCTAGCCAAGCAGACGGAAAGTCGCCTCCCACGATGCTTACTAAGCGCACCTCCGTAAAGAAGCTGGCGGCAAAGCTAAAATAGCTGGCGGAACCGCCCAGCACCCTCTCAGCCCTGCCGAAGGGTGTTTGGACCGTATCAAAGGCGACGGAACCCACCACCAGTAAGGACATCTTGTGAACCTGATGCGTTGTGTGCCTGCCTAAGGGGCTTGCTCTCGGGAAAGTCCTATAGCCTGCTTCAGCCGCCGCAGCGTGCGCTCCTTGCCGATGAGGGCCAGGACTTCAAACAGTCCCGCAGAGACGGTGGCGCCCGTCACTGCCACGCGCAGGGGCTGAGCCAGCTTCCCGAAGCCGACCTGCCTATCTGCCGCCACCTCACGCAGCGCCGGCTCCAATGCGGGGACGGAAAACTCGTCCAGTTCTCGCAACTTCATCAGCGCCGCTTCCAGCAATTCCGTCACCTCTGGCTTGGAAGCGACCCTGTCCAGAGCCTGCTTGTTGTATTTGAAATCGTCGCTGAAGAGAAAGAGCTCGGTGACCACAAACTCGCCCATGGTCTGGATACGTTCGCGATAGGTCTCGACGACCTGGGCAAGCCAGCGGTCGTCGTAGGAACCCGCGTCCAGTCCCGCCTCTTGCAAGGATTCCTTGAGTAGTGAGACGAGCCTGTCAGCAGGGGCCTGTCTTATGTGCCAGGCATTGATGAAGAGGAGCTTGTCCAGGTCGAAGCGGGAGCTGCTCTTCTTGACCCTTTCCAAGCTGAAGCTTTCAATGATTTCCTGCCGGGTGAGGAGTTCCCGGTTGTCACCCGGCGACCAGCCTAAAAGCGCCAGGAAGTTCACCAACGCTTCAGGCAGGTAACCTTCCTTTCTGAATTCGAGGAGGGGCTTGGCGCCCAGGCGCTTGCTTAAACCCCCTCCCTCCGGCGCCAGGATATGGGGCAGGTGCGCAAAGCTGGGCGGCTCATAGCCGAGCGCCTTGTAGAGCATAATCTGCTTGGGGGTGTTAGAGATATGGCCCTCCCCCCGGATGACATGGGTGATGCGCAGGTCCGCATCGTCTACCACACAGGCGAAGTTGTAGGTGGGAAAGCTGTCCGACTTGAGGATAACAAAATCCTCGAACAGTGAGCTGTCAAACTTGATAGGCCCGTAAATCAGGTCATCCATCCTGGTGACCCCTGTGGTGCTCCGGAAACGAACCGCGCGTCCCTTGCCTGCCTCCTCGCTGTAGTAAGCCAGGTTCAGGCTCAGGAGCTTCTCGACGTGCTCGTGATAAAGGTCCAGGCGCTGGCTCTGAAAGTAAGGGCCTTCGTCCCAATCGAGGTCGAGCCAGCGAAAGGTATCGAGGATGACCTGGACGGCTTCGTCAGTGGAGCGGGTGCGGTCGGTGTCCTCGATGCGCAGGATGAAATCGCCCCCGTGGTGACGGGCAAAAAGCCAATTGTAGAGGGCAGTGCGCACATTGCCCGCATGCAGCATTCCCGTGGGACTCGGCGCGAAGCGCACCCTGGCCTTCTTCCCTTCCACGTCATCCTCGCCTTCAGGAACCGGAAACTCCATTTTTGGCAGTTGCCACATTATAGCCCTGCGCCGGGCGTCCGTCAATGCCTGCGCCAGAGTGCGGGGAACAATTTCTGGCTGTTGGGAAAAATTCTCTTGACGGCAATGGGCGTAGTGCTACAATTATTGAAATCGTGCTACGGAGAGGAGGGCGGAGATGAAAAATCTGGCTCGTTTCGGCGTGTCCATGGAGGAAGAACTGCTGGCCCGGTTCGACAGGCTCATCAAGAAAAAGGGCTATGCCAACCGTTCGGAAGCCATTCGCGACCTGGTGCGAGAGACGCTGATTGCCAACCGGTGGCAGGAGAAAGGCAGGCAGGTGGTGGGAACACTCACACTCGTGTATGACCATCACACCCGTGAGCTGAGCGAACTTCTCACCAGCTTGCAGCACGACCACTATGCCGACATCCCCTCCACCCTGCACGTGCACCTGGACCGGGACACCTGTCTGGAAGTGCTGGTAATTAAGGGGAAAAGCGAGTTTGTCAGGAAGCTTGCGGACCGGCTCACGAGCGTCCGGGGGGTGAAGCACGGTAAGCTGGCCATGACGGCGGCAGGTAAGGGACTCTAGTGAGATTGAAACGGCTCTTAGTGAAGGAGGAGATGGCGAAGAGAACGGTCCTGTTTGTTCTTTCTGTGGTTGTTATTTCGGCAATGGCACTGGCCGAGGATGCGGTTTCACGCCAGGAGCTCGAGGAGCTGAACGCCCGCCTGGAGCGGGTGGAGAAGGGCAGTGCGGAAGGAGATAACTGGTTTGCCAACTGGGAGGTGGCCTTCAGCGCCACCGCAGTCCTGCAGGCCTCCAGCGGCGCTAAGAAAGGCCTAAGTCCGGAAGGAGATGTGACCGATGCCACCCTGTCAACCGACCTGGAAATCCTGGCTCCCATCACCCTATCCGGGTTTGCCTTCGCCCACTTCGAAGCTGGTAGTGGTGACGGCCTGGACGGGGACATCCCCACCCTTTCAGGCTTCAATGACGATGCGGACGACGATAGCAACTTACGACTGACGGAGCTCTGGTATGAGCACAGGTTCCTGGCGGAGCGCATTGCGCTGAAGATGGAAGGTTGACCTCACGGGTCCGTGCGGCTGTCACGAGTCTGCCTTCGATTCCAGTGCCCTTGCCAACGATGAGTGCGGGCAGTTCCTGTCCTCGGGATTCGTCAACAGCCTGGCAGTCGAGTTCCCCGACGACAACGGCTTCGCTGTCCTGTTATGGGCTTCCCCCAGTGAGCTCATCGGTGTCGGCGTCGGGGTTGCCGATGCCGATGCGGACTGGGACAACGTCTTCGATGATACCTTTGCCATTGCGGAGCTGGATTTCAGTCCTGAGCTCGCTGGCCGACCGGGCAACTACCGTTTCTACCTCTGGGTCAACGACAAAGACCATACGGAGATCAAAGACCTCACCAAGACCAAGGAAGAAGGGTCCGGATTCGGGGTGTCGTTCGACCAGGAGCTTACCGACGTCATCTCGGCTTTTGCCCGTTTCGGGCGTCAGCGGGAGCGCGTTTATCCGGTCGAGTATGCCTGGAGCGTCGGCCTGCAACTGACCGGCAGCCTCTACGGACGCGAAGGAGACGCGCTGGGCATCGCTTGCGGACAGGCTAAGATGGGCGGCGACCAGAGAGACGTGAATAGGTCATTGGGCATCCGCAGCGGCGACGAAGACCACCTGGAAGCCTACTACAGGCTCAGGATTAACGATAATCTCGCCCTCTCGCCCGATATACAGTGGAGCAACAACCCCGACGGTGACCGGGATAATGACGACGTGTGGGCATTTGGGGTGCGCGCTCAGTTGGACTTCTGAGCGCGCGCGTGAGGACTCTTTCAGTAGCAGGACAATGGGGGAAGGAGCGAAAGGCTGTGATGAATGACAAGAGGTTGAGAATGGGCCTGGTACTGCTTGTTGGCATCCTGGTGTGCGCATTGGCAGGGTCTGCCTACGCGCATTTCCAGATGTTGATACCTTCGACCTGTATTGTGGCAGCAGCAGGTGACCGGGAAGTTCATCTGGACATCATTTTCGCACATCCCATGGAAGGCAGCACCATGGCGATGGCACGGCCGGTGCGGTTCGGTGTCATGGTGCAGGGCAAGAGGCAAGACCTGCTGGCAACCCTCAAGCCCAAGCAGGTCAAAGGGCACGCTGCCTTCGAGACCAGTTATACCATCCGCCGACCTGGTGACCACGTCTTCTACCTCGAACCCGCGCCTTACTGGGAACCGGCGGAGGGGTGCATGATTGTCCACTACACCAAGGTGGTGGTGAATGTGCTGGGTCTGGAAGCGGGCTGGGATGAGGAGGTGGGCTTTCCGGTCGAGATTGTCCCACTGGTTCGCCCTTATGGTCTCTGGACGGGTAACCTCTTTCAGGGCATCGTCAAGAAAGCAGGCCAGCCCGTGCCCTTCGCCGAGATTGAGGTGGAATACTATAACCAGAAGGGCGAGGTGAAGGTGCCATCCGGCCCCTTCGTCACCCAGGTCATCAAGGCAGATGCGAATGGGGTGTTCAGTTATGCGCTTCCCCGCGCAGGATGGTGGGGTTTTGCGGCGCTGCTCGAAGGTGACAAGCCCATGAAGAACCCTCAAGGTAAGGACGTCCCTGTGGAGATGGGCGCCCTGATGTGGGTTGAGGCAGTCGATATGAAGTGAGCGAAAAGTCATGCATATTTCCGAAGGAGTGCTCTCCGCGCCAGTGTTGGTAGCTGGGGCGGCAGTGGCGGCGGCAGGCACAGCCATGGGCCTGAAGAAAATTGAGATGGGCCAGGTCCCGAAAGTTGCGGTTCTATCGTCTGTGTTCTTCGTTGCTTCTTTAATTCACGTGCCCATAGGCCTATCCAGCGCCCACCTGGTACTCAATGGCATGACCGGGCTCCTGCTGGGATGGGCGGCATTTCCGGCCATCATGGTAGCGCTTTTCTTACAGGCGGTTCTCTTCCAGTTTGGTGGTCTCACCACGCTCGGTGTCAATACCGTGAGTATGGCGCTGCCTGCGGTCGTCTGTTTCTATTTGTTTAATCGGCAAGTACGGAACGGCTCACGATCCGCTCTGTTGGGGGGCTTCGCGTGTGGGTTCCTGGCAGTGCTGTTGAGCAGTCTGATGGTTGCCCTATTTCTGGTGCGGACCGAGGAAAGCTTTCTCTTGCCAGCGAAGCTCATCATTGTGGCACACCTGCCCATCATGGTGGTGGAAGGAATGATTACTGCCTTTATTGCCGGTTTCCTCAAGAAAGTCAGTCCCGAGATGCTGGAGGTTGCCCATGCCGAGACCTAGCATTGGTGAGCAAAGCTTACGCTTCTTGGTGCTCGTGCTGGCAGCTTTATGTGTGCCCACGGTGGCGCTGGCACATAAGGTAAATGTCTTCGCTTATGTCGAAGGCGACACCGTCTGCACCCAGAGCTATTTTAACGATGGCGCCAAATGCAGGAACTCAGAGATCAAGGTCTTTGATGCCCAGGGCAATGTCTTGCTTGAAGGAAAGACTGATGCCCAGGGCGAGTTTTCCTTTGTGCCACCTGTGAAAACTGACCTCCTCATTGTTCTGGATGCGGGGATGGGGCACCGGGCGGAGTATAAGTTCCAGGCAGCGGAGTTAGCTGACACTCTGCCGACAAAGGTGACGCCAACCCCGAGGGCTGAGGAGACTGACGGGATGGCGACACCTGCGCCGGACAGCAGCGCTCCGCCCCCGGTGCAGGTTTCCCTGGACGAACTTGAACCCCTTCTGGAAAGGAAGTTGGCACCCATTCGCAAGCTGCTTCTCGCATCCCAGCGACGGGCGCGTTTCACCGAGATTGTCGGTGGCATCGGCTACATCGTAGGCATCATGGGCCTTTTGATGTTCTTCAAGGCGAGAAAGCAGAGAGGCTAAAGGGCAGGGCGCTATGAAGAAGCTTTTTGCTACAGACGATTCTATTGTACACCGGCTCGACCCCCGGATGAAAATGGCCTTTGCGCTGCTCTTTTCCATAGTGGTTGCGTTGGGAATGAGACTGTGGGGGGCAGGACTGGGGTTGGTGGTGGCACTGGTTTTAGTAGCACTTTCCAGCTTGAAGCCATGGGCCGTCCTCGAGAGGCTGGCAGTGGTCAACATCTTTATCCTCTTCTTGTGGGTGACGTTGCCCTTTACTTATCCAGGAGAGCCCGTTTTCGGCCTGGGTGCGCTGGCCGCCTCGCGCGAAGGGATTCTCTACGCCTTTCTCATAACTCTGAAGTCGAATGCCATCGTCCTGAGCTCGATGGCACTGCTCGCAACCTCGAGCATGGTTGAGATGGGACATGCGCTCAAGCATCTTAGAGTTCCCGACAAGATGGTTCAGATGCTGCTTTTTACCGTTCGCTATTTCTCCGTCATCCACCAGGAATACCACAGGTTAAGATGTGCCATGAAGGTGCGTGGCTTTCGGCCAAGAACGAGCCTGCATACTTACCGCTCCTACGGCTACCTGGTTGCCATGCTCCTGGTGCGAAGTTACGAGCGCTCCCAGCGCATCTACGCAGCTATGCGCTGCCGCGGATTCAAGGGGAAGTTTTACCTGTTAAGGCACTTTGCGCTTGCCCGGAGGGATGTTGTGTTTGCCTTCGCCATGACAGTGCTGCTCATCTTGCTGGGGTTACTGCAATGGACTCCAATCATTATTTGATAGAGCTAAAAGGGGTTACGTTCGGGTACGACCCCGAAGCAGCGGTGCTGGCTGGCCTGGACTTCTCTCTGGCTCGTGGCGAGCGGGTAGGTATTGTCGGAGCCAATGGCAGTGGCAAGACCACGCTTTTTCACCTTATTGTAGGACTGCTCAAACCTCAGAGAGGTGAGGTCAGGATATTCGACCAGCCCAGACAGCGGGAGAAGGACTTTGTAGCAGTACGTGAAAGAATTGGATTGCTCTTTCAGGACCCGGATGACCAACTTTTCTGTCCCACCGTCGAGGAGGACGTAGCCTTCGGGCCCCTCAACCAGGGCAAGAGCCGTGATCAGGTTGAGCGCGTCATGAGGCAGACCCTGGCGGCGCTGGGATTAGAGGGATTCGAGAAGAGAATTACCCACAAACTCTCCTTTGGTGAAAAGCGATTGGTGTCGTTGGCAACCGTGTTGGCCATGGAGCCGGAAGTGCTGCTCCTCGACGAACCGACCCTGGGGCTGGACGAGAAGCACCGGGAACGGTTCACCGAACTTCTGACTGAACTGCCCCAATCCCTGATGGTGGTCTCGCACGACGAAGACCTTCTCTCGCGCACCACCACCTCCCGCTACCATCTGTCCCACGGCAAACTCGAGCCGGTTCGTCGCAAGGTTTAATTCAGGCCCGGTTGCACTTCGGACGCTGCCCGTGAATCAAGGCAAACTCCAATATCAGTTTTCGCTTGACATACGTGACGAACAACTTGCAAAGAAGCGAAGGCTGGAAGCCTTCAAAACCGCTCAGAACGTCAAGATTCACAGGCATGGCAGCCACCCAAACGTTTTCAGGCCCGTCTCCGAAATCCTCTTGATAATTCTTGCCACCCGAATGAGGGCTCTTACCCCCCTCGAAAGCACGGGCATGAAACTGCCACCAGCGACTTTCGAGTGGTTTTCCGGTCTCACCGACGTAAATGACGCCGGCATCGGATAGGGCCGGTTTTCCCGGGTTCGGCTGTCGCGCCAGCAGGTACAAGCCAGGGTTTTCTTTCCCTTCGATCCGTTCTCGTTCTGTCCACCGGTGCCAAGCGCTGAAACGAATCTTAGGGAGCTTGTCCCAAATTTGATCTAACTCGTTGGGGCGCAGATTTGGACTCATCATTCTTCCTCCTTGGCCATGCGTACTTCAAGTGAAGTGCCTATTCTATGACTACCTCGCGGTTGCCTTTGGTGACTTCGCCTATGAGGAAGGGGGCTTCACCCAGGCGGCGGAGCTTGCGCATGACGGCGGCGGCATAGTAGGGCGCCACGATGAGGACCATGCCTATACCCGTGTTGAAGACCCGGTACATCTCCTCTTCTGCGACGCTGCCGAGCTTCTGAATGAGAGGGAAGATGGGATGCACCGGCCAGGTGCCTTTGCGGATGCGCGCTGCACAATCGGCAGGCAGGATGCGGGGAATGTTTTCATAAAGGCCACCACCGGTGATGTGGGCGATGCCTCTGATGACCTTTTTCACCTTGTACTGAGAGAGCAGTCCCATGATGGCGCGCACATAGATACGGGTAGGCCTAAGCAGTTCATCTGCCAACGAATGACCCAGCTCCTCCACCATGGCTTCCGGGCTCATGTTCGCCTTCTCAAAGAAGACCTTGCGCACCAGGGAAAAGCCGTTGGAGTGTAAGCCGTTTGATGCCAACCCGAGAATCTTATCCTTCGGTTGGGTGGTCCTCCCTCTGATTATCTTGCTCCTATCCACCACGCCGACGGCAAAGCCTGCCACATCGAATTCGCCCGGCTGATAGAAGCCGGGCAGCTCCGCATTCTCGCCGCCAATAAGGGCGCAGTTGGCCTGGATGCAGCCGTCCGCGATGCCTCCAACCACCTCAGCAGCTACCTCGGGCTCCATCTTGCTGGTGGCAAAGTAATCGAGGAAGAAAAGCGGCTCGGCGCCCTGACATACCAGGTCGTTCACGCTCATGGCCACCAGGTCAATACCCACCGAACGATAGCGGTGGGTCATGAAGGCAATCTTGAGCTTGGTGCCTACCCCATCGGTGCAGGCAACCAGCACCGGGCGTTTGTAGTTCTTTCTGAACAGCCTGCTGTTATAATCCAGCGAGAAGAGGCCGCCGAAGCCCCCTTCCAGAGAGATGACGCGGCCGTTGAAGGTGCGGCGCATGTGGGAGGCAATGAGCTTGACAAAGCGGGTGCCGGCATCGATGTCAACGCCCGCATCCTTGTATGAGACTCCCCCGGGCATAACTGCATCCCCAATCAGGCATGGTTGGCATCGCCATCACGATACTTATTCCCCTGCATTCTGTCAACGCAATTTCCGCGCCTTTCGGGGACGCACTTGAGCGCAGGATGGGCTAAGGCTGGCAGACTGATTCCGCCAACCGTGAGAGAATCAAACTGACAGGTTTGACCTGGGGCTTGATGATGCGACGAGGACAGAATTCCAGACATCACAGACAGGAGATGAACCAAAAGTTGGACCATATGCCATTCTTGGTCTCTTTCTGAGCCTGTCACGAACCTACCCGAGCCCATCGTTTCTGTCAACTGCAAAAACGGGGTATGCCCCTGCGCTGGTGCGCTTCCCCTAGGCTTGCCACGAGGCATCCATAGCCACAGGCTGCGGCTGTGTTCTTTCCCACAGGCTCCACAACAATATCTGTGTGTGGATATTCCTGCAGCGCTTCCCTGACTGACTCGTGTAAGAAAGCAGTGGTAATGACAAAGCTACGCTCAGGCGGCACCAACGGGCGGAGCCTATCTATGGTCTCCACCAGCATGGGATGATGACCCAGAAGGGCAAGAAGCTGCTTGGGAAGGCGCTGACGACTCAAAGGCCAGAAGCGCGTCCCTGTGCCTCCTGCCAGGAAGGCTGCGTACCTTTGCGCTGTCTCCTTCACGTGCGCCTCTCAGCGCTGACCCCAGCTGTTCGTGATGGTGCTGGTGGCATTGTTGCAGCTCAGCTTGGTTCTATTGCCTGCTGAATCGTGGGGGAACTGCTCGTGGTATAGAAATTATGTATGACGTCCTCAGAATTCCACAGAGTCGTTATACATGTTCTTGGTTGACATTCGTGGTGATTGTTCTTATTTCATCACCGATCTATGTCCCACGAATACGAAAGCAACCTCCCGCTTTTCAAGTCAAACATGACTTCCATATGCACGTCAAGAGGCCAAAGCTGGACCGACACGCATCCGATTTGTACATTCTCTGTGACACCTGAAATCATATATTGGTCCATTAGCATCAACTGCCACCCAATCCTCTGCCTCTTCTCCTCCTTGCACAGCTTGTCCAGCTTGAGCACGAAATCATATATTGAGCCTGATGCTTCATACACATCTTTGAGTCGGTCAGCAATGACTTTGGGCAGCCCCCCCATGCGACAATATCCCTTATCCTTCTCAGCAATGAATCTTTGAAAATGCTCTTGTTCCTCCGCCGTAGGTTCACTCATCTCTTGCCCGACGCCTTGCACTACCAGCCGCCGAATCTCCTGCTCAAGATTCGCGCTCCCTCTCTTGGCGTCAGGCCGGTATTCAGGGGAGTACCACCAATACGAAAGCAACCTGCCGCTTTTTGCGTCAAACGGGACTGACATCCCCAGGGGAGGATAAATCCGGATGTCCACGCCTCCGATTTGTACATTCTCTGTGACACCCATAGTCTTGAGTTGATCCCCTCCTAGTAACCGCCACCCAAGTATCACCCCACGCTCCCTGCGCAGCTTGTCCAGCTTGAGCAAGAAATCATATATTGAGCCTGATGCTTCAAACACATCTTTCAGTCGGTCTTGAGTGCGTCTCGCCGCCCCGGCCACCACGAGATCATATCCCTCATCCTTGCGAGCTATGACCTCTTGAAAATATGCTTGTTCCTCCGCCGTAGGCTCACTCATCTCTTGCCCCACGCCTAGCCCTACCAGCCGCAGAATCTCCTGCTCAAGATGGCTCGGTTTTGGGCGCCCCTTCTCCTTCTCCTCCGCCACTGGGGGCGGCGTACACCCGGTCCTGGTGGACTCAGACTTCACTCCAAGTTTATTGGCCTTTTCCTGCGGAATCTCCCACGGGAGCTCCTCACCGCAAGAGACTCCGAAAAACACAATTACCGTCAATATCAGGCCAAACCCAATCCGCTTCCCGAGCATTGTATTCCTCCCTCTGCTAAAAGGGTGATCCCGTGTCACTACGGGCCTGCGCGTCGGACTAAGTAGGGGACAGATACCATTTTCCTATCCCTTTTGGAGCATGCCACAAACCTACCACTGCCCCTCGCCTCCGTCAACAGGAAAATGGTATCTGTCCCCTACTTTCCATCATAAACTCCGTCTGGTGCGGCCTCACTTCTCGCTGTCTCGGCAGGCATAGACCCCGGCAGGACTAGTTCTCTCCACGGCATCAAGCAAACCGCTGCTATTAGCATTTCGGCTGTCCATCCACCAAACCACTGAGTGTCGCAATTCAGGCGACTTGTGGACGACCTTCACCTTCATACCTAACGTGGAGCGGTTCGCTTCTATTCTGCAGATCTCCTCCCAAGGCAAGAACACTCTCCATATCCAAAGGATTGTAATCCCCACCCCTTGCTCGAATACGGCGACGGCAAGAGGCGTTTGCACTACAGAAAAAGGATGTACCTGACCTAAGACACCGGCCTCGGCAAGAGGTTCAGCATCAGGCATATCTCTGCGCACACGGGCGCCCAGACAACTATAGCCCCAATGAAACACAAACATGGCGCTGAAAGCAGCCAAAATGGCGGGAACAGAGGCAAAGAAACTGACAGCAAGCACAAGGTCTCCTACACTATCGAGGTAATGAAGTAAACCCAAGAAGGCCCACAACAAGACTATGCAACCAATGTAGATTCGGTAAATCACGGATTCAGTCTCCATTTGGCACAAATTACGGAAGGGGCTATGGGCGCAGGTGCTTGAATGCCTTGTTCCCTATGTCCGTGCGGTAGTGCGCGCCGTCGAAGGAAATTTTTTTGACTGCCTCGTAAGCGCGCGCCTGAGCTTCCTTCAAATCAGTCCCCAGTGCGGTCACACCCAGGACCCGTCCGCCTGAGGTGAGTATCTTCCCATCAGCCCTCTGGGTACCCGCATGGAAGACGAGGACATCGTCGAGGTTCTGGACCTCCTCCAGCCCGTGAATCTCCTTGCCCTTTTCGTAGCTGCCTGGATAACCCTTCGCTGCCAACACCACACAGAGCGCAGGTCTTTCGTCCCAGACCATCTCCGCATCAGCGAGATTGCCTTGGATGCAGGCCAATAGCACAGGCACCAGGTCGCTCCGGAGGCGTGGTAAGACGGGTTGGGTTTCCGGGTCGCCGAAGCGCACGTTGAACTCCAATACCTTGGGGCCGCCAGGCGTAATCATGAGTCCCGCGTAGATGACGCCTCGATAAACAATCCTCTCGCTTCTGAGCGCATGCACGATGGGGACCAGTATCCGTCTTTCGATTTCAGAGACCAGGTCCTCGGTAATAATAGGAGCAGGTGAGTAAGCGCCCATGCCTCCGGTGTTGGGGCCGCGGTCACCGTCAAAGATGGGCTTGTGGTCCTGGGCGCTGGGGGTTACGTAGATGGCGCTGCCATCCGTGAAAGCGATGATGGAAGCCTCTTCCCCGACCAGGCATTCTTCAATCACCACCTGTTTGCCCGCTTCATCGAATTTCCGGTCTAACATAATCGTGTTGAGAGCTTCTTCCGCGCGCTCACGGTCAGGGCAGATGAGCACACCTTTGCCCGCTGCCAACCCATCTGCCTTGACCACCAATGGGTAGGAGACGCTGGCCAGGTATTGTCTGGCGCGTTCGGCATCGCTGAAGACCTGGAACTCAGCGGTGGGGATGGCATGTTTTCGCATCAGCTCCTTGGCGAAGACTTTGCTCCCTTCCAGTTGCGAGGCAGCCTTGCCGGGGCCGAAGATGGGCAACTTCTGCTTCTGAAACTCATCCACAACACCTGCTACCAGGGGCAGTTCGGGACCGACCACGGTAAGGCCGACCTCTTTTTCAGATGCGAAGCGAATCAGTGCCGGGATGTCTTCCGCGTTGATAGCAACATTCTCTCCCAGGAGGGCGGTGCCTGCGTTACCCGGCGCGCAATAGACCTTCTCCACCAGAGGAGACTGAGCGATCTTCCACACCAGCGCATGTTCGCGCCCGCCACTTCCCAGCACCAATACTTTCATGCAAGCGCCCCTAATTATTGCATCAAACAGTTAGATTAACCCGCCTTGATAATCGGATGGATTTTATGCCTGTGATACAAGGTCAAGTCAAGGAAAAACTCACCGTTGGCGGATTCGTCTTTTTCGCTTGTCTTGCACGCTGACAGACTGATAGAATATCCAGAAGTAGTGGCACCTATGGTGATGGTGACGAGGCATTGATTAATCTGAGGTAGATGAATGAGGGAGCTGAAGCAATTAGTACCGCGACTCCAGCACGAGAGGGCGCTGCTGGTGGAAGTGGAGACGCCCGCTAGCAGGAGTTCTTACGACCCCCTCCAGGAGCTGGCCAACCTGGTCGATACCGCTGGCCTGGTGGCGGTAGAGAGAAGTTATCAGAGGCGGGCGCGCATTGACCCGGCCTACTACGTGGGCAAGGGCAAGGCAGCGGAACTGCGCGACGTGACCGGGGCCTGCGACATCGATGTTATTGTGTTCGACAACGACCTGAGTCCGGCGCAGATAAGGAACCTGGAGAAGCTTACCGATACCAAGGTGATTGACCGCAGTGAACTCATCCTCGACATTTTTGCCAGCCATGCCCGAACCAAACAGGCCAAGCTGCAGGTGGAGTTGGCCCAACTGGAATACACCTACCCCAGGCTGACCCGTATGTGGGCCCACCTTTCGCGGATTCAGGGCGTGATGGGCACCGGCGGAGGTATAGCTACGCGTGGCCCCGGCGAGCAACAGCTCGAGGTGGACCGGCGATTGGTGAGGAAACGGGTGGTTGCGCTTCGGCGTGACATTAAGAAGATCGAAGCCCGCAAGGTGCGCGAGGTGAAGGGTCGTCAGGACTTTTACACGGTGTCGGTGGTCGGTTATACCAACGCCGGCAAATCCACCTTAATGAATGCGCTCACCGACGCCCACGTGCCGGTCGCGGATAAGCTCTTTGCCACCCTCGACACCCGTACTCGGGCCTGGTCCCTAGATGGCCGTCGCGCGGTGCTCTTGAGCGACACGGTGGGTTTCATCCGCAATCTTCCCCATCATCTGATTACCTCCTTCAAGGCGACGCTGGAGGAGGCCAGACAGGCCGACCTGCTCCTGCACGTGGTGGACATCTCCCAGGAAGATGTAGTGGGCGAAGTGGACGCCGTGCTGGCCGTGCTCCGGGAGCTGGGCTGCGACAGCAAGCCGACCATCACCGTCTTCAACAAGGCGGACCTACTGGAGGACCAGACCAATTTCCACATCCTTGCGCCGCGCTTTCGCGACCACATCGTCTGCTCAGCCTTGAAGGGTGAGGGACTGGATGGCCTGGAGAAGAAGGTGCTGGAGGTGCTGGAAGGGGATATGGTCGAGGCCGTGCTGTCTTTTCCCGTTGCGGAAGGCAAGCTGCTGCACTACTTCTACGATGGGGGTGAGGTGCTCGCCAACGAAGTCCACGAGGGACGCCTTTACCTTCAGGTCAGGCTCAAGCCCGGCCGCCTGGCCAAGGCACAGTCCATGTGCGCGGAGCTCCAGCTCGATAGTACGCTACCTGCTTAATGAACTCCAGACCGGTCAGCTTTGTATCGCGCTCCTGACTATCGCTGCCCGTCCTGGCGTTACTTCTCGCACCTTTCCGTTTGCAGTGGCTCCATGTGGATGGCATCAGCAGGACATAGATAGGAGCAGATGGCACAGCCGATGCACTGCTTCGGGTTCACGTGTGCTACCTCATCCTCGAGGGTTATAGCAGTGCAGTGACCGGGCGCCAGGCAGCTCCCGCAGCCCGTGCACAGAAGCGGGTCCACGATTGCCACACCCTCGACAATCTGAACCTCGTCCGAACTGCAAAGGTATTTCAGCGCCCTGCCTCGAAAGTCAGAAAGGCTGGCATACCCCTTTCTTTCCATGTAGGCCTCCAGCCCGGTGAGTATTTCGCCTATAATGCCGAAGCCCTTGACCATGATAGCAGTGCAGGTGGATACCAGTGTGGCGCCCCAGTGCACCTTGTCCGCTGCCTGTCGCCAACTTTCCATGCCTCCCACACTGACGAGGGGTAGATTCACAGTGCGGGCTACCTGCGCCGTTCTGCCGAAGGAGTCGTAACGGAACGCCTTACCTACCACGCTGCCGAAGCTTACACCTTCCAGCAGAGGATAAAGTGGCTTCTCATCACCATCAAGGTCGAGTGGAGGCAAGCTGCACCCGCCTCCGGAGCCAATCGTCAGGCCGTCCGCACCTCCTTCAGCGCAGGCTCGCGCTATCCTTTGCACCAGTGTAGGCAGCGCCATCGGTTTAGGCACCACAGGTATCTTCACCACCTCCTTGACAGCCCGGATGATGGCAGTGGCCAGTTCGGGTCTTTCGCCTATGGAGGCACCAACCCGGAGCGGCTGCTCTACTTGTCTTTTAAGGATCTTCGAGGAGATGCCTATGTGTGGGCAGGTGAAGTTCAGTTCCAGAATATGGGCGCCCGCCTCCTCAAAGAGGCGGGCAATTCTGGTCCAGCCTTCCGGGTCGTCGTAAGGATGGGTGATGTTGGCGAAGAGGATGAGGTCCGTCTCTTTCCGCCCGCGGCGGATGAGTTCCAGACCTTCATCTTCACTCAGGCGCTTGTCAATGCAGAAAAGGAGCCCTGCTCCGGGAAAGTACATGGAGCGCAGCTTCCCCTTGAAGGGCACCTTCCGGAAGGCCAGCTTGGTGCTGGCCCCGGCAGCGCCCGCATCCTCGGCGCGCTTGAGTAGCTTCAGGGAGGCAGTGGGCGGTCCCGAACCCACCACCAAGGGGTTCTTGAAGTGAATCCCACAGAAATCGATTTCCAAGCAAGTGCTCACATGCTGCTCCCGCACTGCTTTGTCAGACCTGAGCTGAGCTCGGTGGGTCTATTTGTTTCGTACAAACGTATAAGACACAGCACCGACCGTAACCCGCAGCTCCCCAGGTGCTTGTGAGAAGCTGAGGTTGAAGAGCTTGCTGCTTTTCGCTTCAGTGGGGATAAGCACATGGAGGTAGGTGGCTCGAGTGCCCTCGTCATTGGAACTGACCTCGAGGCGCCAGGCACCAGCTCTCACGCCCGGCTTACCAGCCCTGCCAGGTGGGTAGTTCTTACCATCTGCGTCAAACTCGTGTCCCGGGCCACCCACCGTGCTAATCTGCGCCGCACGGGGCAAGAGTGTGTGGACGTAAAGTCGGCCCGGCGCATTGTCTATCTGAACCACTTGGCCGCCCAGAACCTTGGGCTGATTCACAGAGTGGAGCAGCCACTTGTGCCTGACCGTCGGCTTGGCGGTCTCGACCTCATCGAGCACGATAAGATACTTGTAGCCCAGCCAGACAAGTTCGCGCCTCCATTTCAGCAGCTTAGTCGCGCGGCTGGACTTGGCGAGGTCCGCCACCGCGCGCGCATAGTCGTCCCTGACCTCGAACTCGGTAATGTCACCCATCTCCAGGTCGTGCTTCCCCTTGAGCGCCAGATACTTCTTGAGACTGTTGGCATGGCCGCCTCGACCTGTGCGCTGCTGTCCCCAATCGTTCGGGTCGTCAGGGTCAATGAAGACGATGCAGTTCGAGCTCCACACATTGCTGTAGTAGCGGGGATAGTGGTCTGAGGACTTGCCCGCGTAAATCCCTCCTCTGATGGCAAGAGGCGCGCTCTTGAAGATGGCAAAGTGCCCCTGGTTGAAGGTCTGGTGCACATCCATCCCGTCGCCCGCCTTGAAGAAGATGTGGGCGTCGTTCGGTCCCCAGCCTTCGCGGAAGAAGACGTGCCCGTGGGATTCCTTGCCGAAAAGCTCGGCACGGCCGAGCTCCGCCAGGGGTCTGGACCGAACTTCAGGGTTATTGAAGGCAAAAAACTCCCAGACATAGCCACTCCAGTAGTCGCGGGTGCCCCATCGCCCGGACATCTGGTCTGCCCAGGTGCGCCCGAAGCCGTTGTGGTAGATGGAGGTCACCGCATCAATCTGCTTACGATGCTGTTCGTTGTCTTGCGAGCGCCAGAGGTCGCCATCCTTGACGAACCAGCCGTTAGGATAGGTGGCCCAGATTTGCCAGAGCAGTTGCCGCTGGAGCCAATCGCCCTGCTTCTCTCGGATGAACTCTGCGACGTTAGTATCGGTGCCCGCTTCAAAGGCAGCGACCATATTGGCCAAATCAGTAAAGACATGATAGGTGCCATAGGTTCCGCCTGCGGTGGCGCCATCCTCAAACTGCCGCTGAGCTCCCAGGTTCTCAGTGAGGAATCTGTACGCGTAGTCCACGTAGCCTTGAGCTTTGGGACTGTCGCCATGAAGGGCAATACCGATGGCAGCCAGTCCCGCGGCGGCGCCGGAAAAGCGGGAATAGAACAATTCGCAGCTATCCTTCTGGCAGAAGTCCTTGAAGATATCACCCCATTTCTCCATATGCGCCACCAGCTTTCTGCGCGTTGCCTCATCCATGTCGGGATGGTCATGCAACCAATCGTAGGCCGCCGCAAATACCTGAGCTGACAGCCCTGAGTAACTGGGGGAACTGCCACTGATCTTCTTTGTTCTTAACTGGGCCAGGGCATCCCTGCCGACCTCTTCGTCCCGGGTGATGAGGTAAAGGAGCGCTTTGCCCAGGTAGTGACTCGACAACTGGCCCTTCCGTGCCTGATATTCGGGCCGCTCGAACCATTGGCGAATCTTGCCCAGGTTCGGCCCCTCCCATTCGCTTGCGCGCAGGAAGACCCGCGGCCGTTCCTGGCGTACCCTTACCTCCCCCGACACCGGCTGACTTAGCAAGACTAAGCCGAGGGTGAAGATCCCTGCTATTGCTTGCTTCAAGCTCCTGCCCATCTCTACTCCTCAACTATGATAAACGTGAAGCTCTCACCGCCGTCCCTGGTATCAAGTTAACAGATGCCTCCTGTGCACAGCGCTTCCGTCAGCTCCCGCGCGTAGCGGATTTTGGCTTCACGAACCGGCAGAGGCAGGCCATGCACCGCGCCGCCTACCTCCAAAGCGAACAGGCCGGTGAAGCTTATCTCCCGAAGCGCGCTCGTCACTGCATCCCAATCCACATTGCCAGCAAAGGGCAGGAGATGTTGGTCGCCTGTGGTATCGTTGTCGGCAATGTGCGTGGTGACGAGCTGATTTCCCAGCGTCTTGATGGCGCGGTACTGGTCCAGTCTCTGGATGTTGGCATGTCCTGTATCCCAGCAGATGCCTACGTTGGGTGATTGGAGTTCCTCCAAGAGCCAGCGCAATTCGGGGACAGTAGCGCCGAACCGCCTCCGGCCTGGTTTGAGCCAGTGGTCGCAGAGGTTCTCGATGGCAATGCCCACGCCTGCTTTTTCGGCTTCCTCCACGAAGGTGCGGAAGACAGCCAGGTTCTTTTCCTTGACAACTGTCAGCACTTCCTCATCCTCGATCAGGGGCGTGGAGCCTGGGTGAAAGACGAGCCACTTGATGCCTAGGAGCGGTGCCGAGCGTATGGCGCGTTTGGAGTCTTCCATCAACCGGGGGACGTTGATGGATTCGTCGCAGCAGTTGAACATGGGCCCGTGCATGGAGACGAGGTCAATCCCCAGCCGGTCAGCCAGCTTTTTCAGTTCGACGTAACCTTGTTCCGGGTCTTCTCGCTCATCAATATCGCGCCAGTGCTTTTCCGCCAGCTCGATGTATTTCCAACCGAGCCTGGACATGCGTTCCAAGGCTTCCTCGGGCTGGAACTCCCGGAAGGCATCCGTCCACATCGCAGGTTTCATGCTGGTCTCTGTTTCTGATAGGGAATTATGGTAGGAGGTCACGGTGGGGCTCAAAACTCCACCTTCCAGAGATAGCCTGAGCGCCTGGGGTTATCGGTCTCACCGATGTAGGCAACGTTATCGACCAGCGCCATATCGTGGGTGCGATAGCAGCCTATGCCATCCTCTGCGACGATGGATCCCAGAATGTCGAAGCGGCGGGCCTCCCGGTCGTAGGTAAACAGTTGGCAGGTGCCGCTATCGCCGCCGGCGCCGTAAATGAGGCCATCCTTCCCCACCACCAGCGCAGGCAGGCGGTTACCTGCATAGGGCTTACCCAGGAAGGTCACTTCGCGCTTGCGGGGGTCGAGGCGATAGAGCTCCGCCAGCGCCGTGCTTATGTAGATATAGCCATCGCCGCCGTTAATCATGCAGTCTATGGGGCCGGCGCCGGTGTACATCACGCCGGCAGCGCGGCGGGCGCTGGGCAGCGCAAAGTCATTCATGAACTCCAGGTCATTACTGTTCGGGTCGTAGCGGAAGAAGCTGTGGCGGTGGGCATTCTGCGTGCCCCAGACACCCCCATCATCATCGATGGCGGAGATGTGGGGGATAGAACCGACGAAGACATCGAGCAGGTGCTTCCTTTCTCTTGTAGAGAAGACTCCGAAGCTGAAGGCGGGGTAACAGAAGAGGTACATCAGCCCGCGCTCCTCGTCGAGGTCGGAGGCCTGGATGAACTTGCCCGGTGCGCAGCGTCCCAGGACCTCAAACTTACCGGTCTCAATCTCGTAGCGGACAATCTTGCCGCCTGGCTGGTTCCAGATTTTGGAGATGGGGCTTAAGGTGGAGGTGGCAAAGTAGAGTGCCTTGCCATCCTCGGCAGGCCACAAACCGCGGTGAATCTTGGCTTCAGTATCGTCCCATATGCACTTGTAGCCCAGGGATTCAAAGGAGCAGGTTTCAGGGTCGAATACCACCAGGAGGTCGCCGGCGGAGTTGGTGGTGCCTACGAAGAGCTTCTGGCGCGCGGTGTCATAGTAAAGAGAGGTGAGCGCATAGCGCTTCTCGCGCAGCACCTTTATATCGGCGCCGCGCTCGGCAATCTCCTCTTCCGAAGCACCGCTGATGTCCAACTGGTAGTCCGCAATAATGTGATACGTTACTTTGAGTTTGCCGCTCATGCCAAATCCTCTCGTCAACTAGTACGCACAGGTTTTTCAAATTCTTGTTGGCACATTGAAGTCACGAGCACCGCCGGGCTGGCGACCCGCCGGAAAGGTCTTGGACTGCCAGGCTCAAGCTTCCCAGTGCCAGGCGTGGTCACAGCAGTCGTCGCCCCCGGCAATGGTCTTGGTGCGCTCCAGGCGCAGGTGCGGGCTGAAGGCCTTGGCGAAGGCATAGTCACTATCGCAATAGACATCACAGAGCTCAGGAAGCCCCAGCAGTTTGAGTGCCTCGAAGGCGGGGCAGCGCGCAAACCTGGTGGCCACGAAGTTCTCGCCTTCCTTCAGTATCTCCATAGAGCCCACACCGCGAGCTTCCTCCCGCAGCCAGGTGCGAAAGCCATCAAAGGTGGCGCCGTATTTGTCAGCCAGGTCCCGCGCGTACTCCTTCTGGCTGTGGACAATAGCGCGGGAGGCGACGGCGAGGGCTCTCTCCTTTCCCACTTCCTCAATCATTTCCTTGGTGATGGCCACCGCCCACCTGTACTGTGAGACCAGCTCATCGAACCTCGTTTCGAACGCCTGCTCGTCCATTTCCTGCACCTCCATTAATGCCAACCGTTCACCTCCTGGCACATTCATCTCCCTTAAAAGATTATCGCCATTGACTGCCTGTGTAAAATGTTTTTTTCTTTAGTGCCGGTCGAAGTGGTTGCATGAGCTGCATCGAGACAAAACTCTTGCATGAAAACGGTAGGCAGATATGATAGCATTTCTGTTTGTTTGCCGAAGTCGTGGCAGGGAGTCACGCTGGCTATTGAAGCCCGGTTTTGCCGGGCATTACTTTGTTTTCAGCCAGAATTGGGGGAAGAGGAATGAGCAAGGTCTATTTCGCATCCGTCAACGTGCCTCGCTGCGAGCGCAAGAGCAGCCTGCTTTACCGCTTTGAGGAGATGCTCAAGGCCGCCGGTATCAAGCGCCTGGCAAAGGGTAGGAGCGTCGCCATCAAGCTGCACGTGGGCGGCAGACACAGCTATACTACCATCCATCCCCGCTTCGTATCAACGGTGGTAAGATTGGTCAAGGAGGCCGGCGGCCGTCCCTTCATCACCGACCAGGGGAGCCCGGCACCTGACAGCGGCTACACGGAAGCTTCCGTGGGCGCACCCTTCAAGCACACCGCCGGGAAGAATGGCAAATACTACGTCAAACGCCAGGTGAATGCAGGCGGCCTCAGGGAAATCCACGTGGGCGGCACTATCGCCAGGGCCGGCGCACTCATCAATCTAAGTCATGCCAAGGGTCACGGTAACTGTGGTTACGGGGGCGCCATCAAGAACCTGGCTATGGGTGCGGTCGATGACTTCACCCGGATGACGGTTCATGCCACCACTGAAGACCAGCCTTACTGGGACCCCGAGAAGTGCATCCATTGCGGCGAGTGCATCGAGCACTGCCGCGGACATTGTATCTCCTGGAAGCAGGAAGATGGTGAGAAGAAGCTGGTCATCTTCATGCACGACTGCATCTACTGTGGGCGCTGCGTTGCTATCTGTCCTACCGGCGCCATCACCATGCCTAAGGTTGATTTCAAGCGCTTCCAGCACGCATTGGCACTCACCACCCGGGAGGTACTCGGGACATTTCGCCCGACGCGAGTACTGCACGTGAACATAGCTACTAACATCACCGCGCTGTGTGACTGCTTCGGCTTCAGCATGCCCGGCCTGGTGCCTGACGTAGGCGTCTTCGTGTCCAGGGACATCGTCTCCGTCGAGCGCGCCACGCTGGATTCTATTGATTACAAGAAGTTCATACCAGGCAGCATCTTCACGCACCAGCAGTTGAAGAAGCGCGGACACCTCTTCGAGCGCGTCTGGGGCAAGGACCCTTATGTCCAGGTCCGCGCCGCCAGCGATTTGAAGATGGGGGAGTGGAAATACAGTCTGGAAGCCCTGTAATTGCGCGCTCAAGCACGCTGCGACTATTCTCTTGTGCGATGGTTAGCGGAGAATTATGCTGGCCCTATGCCCGGAAGGTGGGGCCGAATATATTGTCCCCGGAAGCCAAGCCCGGAACTGAAGTCCCGATTCTTTAGCCATGGTGGAGAACCAACTCTTCACAGTGTGCGTACGACCAGAATAGCTTGAGGAATTTGAGTAGGCAATGTTGCCTCGCCGCCATCAGGAGAGGCCAATGTTTGGAGTCCATGAGAAGTGATAGGAACTCGGGGTTGTACCTAACCACCGAAGACATGTGAAAGAAAAGCAGAGCAATCGGCAGTTCTTCTGGCAGTTGGATCTCTGTCGCACTGAGAGGCGTAACGAGGGGGTAATTGGGCTCGGATATCAGATAGAGCAAATGGCCCTTCAAATGAGATCGCAGGTGCCTTATCTGCTCCTCGTCGTCTGGTGGGAGTTTGCCGCTGGAGTACTCCACGGGGTCGGTCCTTACTCGTTCCCATCCGGCCCCAAGGAGCTTAAGGTGCCGTCGGTCAAACTTCCGCCCTTTGCGGAGCGGATCTGCTCTCAACAGGGCGACCTTGCCGCCGTCGCTGGCACCAGCTATCTTTACACGAATCAACGCTACGTCAGATTTCAAGCCCTCACACATTTCGTACTCAGCGCCCACGTTGTATACATATGGATAGACATGCCTCATCTCCACGGGATAGTCCGGAGGGTAACTCTCGCCCGTTAGAGTCTTGTAAAATAGCGGAATTGCGCCTTTGTCTTTGAGCGTCACTCTTTCCGTCATCAAATTGCGACTGTCCTTTGGGTGCCCCTTGTATGTAGCACCGTGGTGGCGCTGGTGGGGAAGGTCGCCATGCCACCTTCCCAGTAACACGTACACTTTCAGAAAGTTCAGTATAGCGTAATACGCTGGAAGAAACGAGATCTCCTTCTGGCCTAGTAGCGACTGCTCGACGTAAGCTAACCCCGTTTGGACGTGCGGCAGAATCCTCTTTGCTCTAGCTTTGGCTTCCGTTAGGCTTAAGCCATGCCGCGAATGTGCGAGTTCCACTAAGTACTCACGGGAAGTCAGGTAACCGACGAAGTTCAACATGTCGTCTATTGGGTCCAGAGCGGAACCTACCTCTCGCAGCTTCTTGTAGCGTCGGAGAACCATCCCCTCGTCCAATGTCTACTCCTTTTTGGAGATATAGATTAATCGCCCCAAGCAAGTAGTAGCCATGCACATCAGTATCCTAATTATACTGGATAGAACTTGTGCAGCCTAGAGCAAAATGGCACTTACGGGGCCATTCGGAAACGTGTGATTCATGGTGGAGTGCGAGCGGACATAATTAGGCGTACGCAGCAGTTCTTGCTCGAGAGACTCCCTCCATGCGAGCGGACTTCGCGAGACCCTTACCCATCGTGAGAAAGCGCGCGCAGTTTCGAGTCCTTGCCGCACAGGCAAGTCCCATCAGGATTTTGCTCGCAGGGCGCGCCAACTGGATTTGTGCTCCCAGCCGACGGCGGCTTTGAGCTTCCCGTTGGAAAGCAGGGACTGGTTCCCTTTCAATTCCCGCACCAGAGGCACAAGGTCGGGTCGGAAGCGCTCTACCAGCTCCATTGAAGGTTCCAGCGCGTTGCTGTCGTCACCATTGCAGAAGTAGTAGTCATTCAGGGGAAGCTTCGAGCCTTCATCCAGCGCCTTCTCCATCAAGAGTCTGTGCGCACGTGCAGCATCCACACTCGCTACCCAGGCCCACATCCAGTCGCTCCAGCCCGCCACCGGCTTGGCATTGTCAGCAATCGCCTGGACGCGCGGTGGTTGACAGATGCCTGCCAGGCGCAGCGCATAGGTGCGCATGCCAAAGGCGCGGGTGTACATCCTGAGCATCTCCTCGCCTACGAGCTTACTGTAGCTGTAGGAGTCCTCCACGTCGCTGGGGTGTTCTTCATCAATAGGCAGATACTTGATGGGGAAGGGGTCCTTACTGATGCGGTAGCCGTGCCCCAGCGAGCAGTTGCTGCCTGCCATCACCACCACCCTGACACCTTCCTCGGCGGCTGCCTGGAGGACGTTGTAGGTGCCTATAATGTTGGATTTCATGGTAGTATCGAAGGCTAAGCCCCGCTCCTGGACTGCTCTTTGCTGGCCGGGATGGTCGGTGGGGAAGGGTTGGGCGCCCAGATGTTGGATGGCCTCCACCCCTTTGACAGCCTTGCGTACGTCCTCGTAGTTGACCAGGTCGCCCTGAATCCAGGGATGGTCGCCCAGGGCTTCCTCGGGCGGCTTCCTGCGGGAAAAGAGGACCAGTTCGTGGTCACTTTCAAGTTCCTTGATAACGAAGGGGCCGAAACGGCCACTGGCGCCGGTGATGAGCACTTTCATAATTGCATCTCCATAATCCTGGTTTTAAGCTTGTCGTTGACCTCAGTCATTACAGCTTCTGCCAATCGAAGGTGGTCTCCAGCACCTGCGCCTGGCCGGTCTCCGCCGCGCGGTAAGCGGCATCGAAGACCTCGATGACGTGCCGCGCATGTTCGGGGGTGACGGGCGTGGGCTTGCCGTCGTTCACCAGGTCCACCAGTTGCATGATGTCCTCGAAGACGTGAGATTCGCCGATCTTTCGATGCGGACCGACGACGTGAGGGAGCGGCGCATTACGGCCCTCCTTCTCGGCCAACTCGCGCTCGGGATAGTCGATAGGTTGCCCATTGAGCTTGGTATCCAGAATACTGCCCTTAGTGCCGAAGAAGCAGGGACGATGACCGGCCAGCGGATTGCCTGCGCCGGCGCCGAAGACGAAGGCCAGCAGCGCCTCGCCGAAATCGACAATCATGAAGGTGTTGTCATCGGTCTTGCACTCGATTTTCCTGCCTCTGAACTCGCGCTCCTTTACCCGGAGTCCCGACATCGCCGTGACTTGCTTTGCCGGTCCCAGGATAGCGGTGAGCGCATGGAGACCGTAAATGGTCATGTCGTAGAGCGGCCCGCCTCCCCGTTCCTGGTAGTACCAGGAGGGGTCTATGTTGGTGCGCGCATCGTCACCCTTGCGGGTTTCTTCGCTTTCGTGATAGGTGCCGAAGGCGCCGCCGGTGGCGGCCCAGACCAGCTCTCCCAACCCGTCGTCCTCGATGAAGCGGCGGATGTAGTGCCATTCCGGCCGCAGCACCTCACCGGGGGAGGGCACCACGTGCAATCCCTGCTGGCGGGCCAATTCAATGACCTGGTCGGCTTCCGCCCTGGTGGTGGTCATGGCTTTGTTCACATAGACGTGCTTGCCTGCGTTCAGCGCCTTCATAATCTGCTCGTAGTGGATGCCTATGGGCGAGGCAATGCCCACCGCATCCAGGTCGCCTTTGGCCAGCATCTGGTCGTAGTCGCCGAACCACTGTTCGGCGCCGTAGCGTTCCGCCGACAGCCTGGCGCGTTCTGATACCAGGTCCATCACGGCTGCCAACACCACACGGTCCTGCACGTCCTCCTGGGCCAAGTGAGGCAGAAGTCCTCTCTGGGAAACGCTGCCACAACCGGCCATCCCGAAGCGTAGTGGTTTCGCCAACGCACACCCTCCTTAGAAGCTCTCAAGAAACAAGAAATATACCTTTGGGCAATGAAACACCTTCATCCCTGTCGTGATTGAGGCAAAGAAGCAGATTATATTGACGGTGACGAAAATGCAAACAGTTTCTTGGCGCAAGATGAAGTTCTTGTACGCTTGGTGCAGACCCGTGCCCATTGTGCAAATGAAACGAAGCTTGACGAAAGGGAAGAGGGCCCTTAGCATGAAGAAGAAGGTGTCGAGGGTTTCCTTGCGCTTCAGATATACGTGTGAGGGATAGGATGAAGGTGAGATTTCTCTTCTTCGTGTTGTTGGCCAGTTGCTCGCTGTGGTGGTTGGAATCACCGGCGGCAGAAGTGCAGCCGGAATCGGAACAGGAGGCACGTGTCATTTCTGCGCTGGAGCAGTCCCCAGCCACAGCTCAGCTTTCGGAAGCGCTGGAGGAGGTGCGAGAGCGGGTAGAGGCGTTGAGAGGCCTGGAGTTCATCCAGCCGATCAGATGGGGTGTGAAGACGCAAGTACAGTTCGCGCAGATGATTGCCCAGGAGTTGGCCAAGGATTGGCCGGATGAGGAGATACGGGGGACGACCAAGGCTCTGGTTAAGCTGGGGGTGTGGCCCGAGGATAAGGACCTGAAAGAGGAGCTGCTCAAACTCCTGGGCGAGGAGGTGGCAGCATTTTATCATCCGGAATCCAAACACTTCTACTTCATCGGAAGCTGCGAGGGGTTCATGCTGCGCATCACCGCGGCGCACGAGCTGACGCATGTGCTCCAGGACCAGCATTTCGACCTGGAGAAGCTCCCTCTGAAAGAGAAGCACAATAGCGACCGGGCGCTGGCCTGTCTGGCGCTCATCGAGGGGGATGCGACGGCTCTGATGCTGGACTTTTGGCTGGGAAAGGATACTTCCAAGGAGGCAGGTGTGGGACCAACGCTGGCCAGGATGATGAACCTCTCCGGTTCTTATGTGATGGGCGATGTGCCGGCGTTCTTGAGGGAGAATCTGCTTTTCCCTTACGTGTGGGGATTGCTCTTCGTTCAGCAGGCGAGACAGCAAGGCGGCTGGCAGGTAATCAACCAGGCCTTCCGGGACCTTCCCGTCTCCAGCGAGCAAATCATGCACCCGGAAAAATACTTTGAAGAGCGGGATGACCCGGTCGAGATAGAGCTTCCTGAAAAGCTTCTGGGACCGGAGTGGAAGCAGATTGAAGATGACGTGCTGGGCGAGCTGAACCTGCGGGTTGTCTTGAGCAGTTCCTTGCTGAACGAGCAGGCCTACCAGGCAGCGGAAGGATGGGATGGTGATAGACTGCGCGCCTTCGAGGACCCGTCGGGGGAGGTGCTGTTGGTGGTATTTACCACCTGGGACAGCGAGAAAGATGCCCAGGAGTTCTTCAAGGCATATCGGCAACTGGTGGAGCGCAAGTACGCTGAAGGAACGCCCCTGGAATCAGAGGACCCTTGTGAGTGCAGGTGGGTTACTGAAAAGGGTCTCGTGCTGTTGGAGACGTGGGGCTGGGATGTACTGGTGATGGAGGGTGCACCGGGAGAACTCCTGGAGGGGCTCAGGAAGAAGCTCTGGCAGACGAAGAAAATAGAAACCGGCCTGGCCTCTGCACCTGAGCCGGACGTTCCTCAAGTCCCTGTGGGCGCGGATTAACCTGTCGGACACACTGCCAGCGACACCTCCAATGGGTTAACCGACTCTCTCCCGACCTCATATTCCCTTGGGGCTGGAAGCTGCCCTCGGGAACGCCATTTCAGCTTGACAGAAATTGCGCCCGTGGATAGCCTTGCAGGGCGCTGAGGCGGGTTTCGTTAGCTGCTCCAGTAATAATTCAGGGAACATTTCCACGCTTTCGTTCGTTTCAAATACTAGAGGCGCTCCCGCTTATGACTTGTGATTCAGATGCCCAACTGGTGAAGCAATGCATCGAGGAGCGCTCCTCGGAGGCATTCAGTAAGCTATACGAGAAGTACAAGCGACCGGTGTTCAGTACTGCTTATCGCTTGCTTGGTAATCAACCCCTGGCAGTGGATGCGACGCAGGAGGTATTTCTCTTGGTCTTCCGGAAACTGGAGCAGTTTGATTTTCGGGCTGGCTTTTCCAGTTGGCTTTATCGCTGTGCCGTCAATGTCATTCTGGACGTGGGTCGTAAGGCCAGGCGGGAAAGAGCGGTGACCTTCTCGGAGTTGAGCCGTGGCAGTGAGGATATCGGTGAATCTCTGGCTCCAAGTCGGACGCCTCCGGTCGATCAGGCCCTGCTCGAAAGTGAAACCAGCCAGGCGGTACAGGAGGCGCTGCTCAAGTTGAGTCCCAAATTGCGCACTGTTCTGGTGCTGCGTTATATGGAAGGGCTGTCCTACGAGGAAATTGCCTACGTGCTGGGCCGCTCTCTGGGAACCGTGAAATCCCGCATCAGCCGCGGCCATGAGCAGCTCAAGCCCCTGTTGGCAAAGTGGGTGGAGGAAGAGCAGCACTGAAGGTGGAGGTACCGTTAGTAATAAGGAGTGCGCCATGCATTGTGCCAAGGCAAGAAAGAACTTCGTACTCCTTCTCGATAGTCGCTTGAAGGCGCGAGAGGAAGGGTTCGTGAATGACCACCTGGCTGGCTGCCCGCGCTGCCGCGCTGAGCTGGCGCGACTGAGGAAGCAGGCAGAACTGCTCCAGCGCGCGCCGCAGTTCTGCCCACCCGCGGAGCTCTGGCAGCGTATAGAGACAAGGCTTAACTACCCGGAACCTGCACACCCATTTATAGTCTGGCAATTTCCTTACAGGAAAGAGGCGCTGGCCCTGGCAGCGGGGCTGTTGATTGCGCTGTCGGCATGGGTCTTTTGGCCGGGCAGGGACTCGGAGCAGGAACCCGTCCCGCCCTCGGCGCGTGAGACGGAAGAGTTAGATATTTTGCTCACCGCCCACAAGACGCTGGAGTTTGAGAATCCACTTTCAGGTGGGGTGAGCATGGTAAGTATGCTCGCTTACGAAGATAACGGTAACGGTTCGTTTATACAGTGAGGCGGCCATGTGGGACAAGGTTATAGGCTTGTGTGCGGTGGGCTTGGTGCTGTGTCTTAACACGGGCATCCGGGCGGAGCCAGTTGAGACACAGCAGAAGGAGGTTCCTGAAGGTGCCTCGGCTCCGCAGGTGACTGAACTGTTGAAGCAGATGGTTTCCTCCGCACCGACAACTCTGGTGGGAGTGCAGGTCTTCGAGCGGCAGGGCCGTGAGGGGTTGCACACCGGCAAGGTGAGAATCTACCGCCAGGCTCCGGATAAGCTGCGGCTGGAATGGGGGGAAGGGTTCCAGGAAGTGCTGGTGATAAAGGGAGACCTCTATTTATGGTCGTCCCGCGCTCAGGGTGAACGTAGTACACCTCGTCGTCGGCCACCGCGCTACCCAAGGTTCACTCGCAAGTTGGAGTTGGACCTCGAAAGGCTGTTGCAGAACTACGTGATACGTTTGATGGGTGAGGAAAAGGTTGCCAATCGTGCTGCCTATGTGGTGAGTATAAGCGGCAAGCATGCGCAGCGGCCCTCGCTCAGGCTCTGGCTGGACCGGGAGAATCACTTTCAATTGAAGATGGAGAAGTCGGACCGGGAAGGGAAGCTCGTATTTCGCTCCACTTTTGAAGAGATTACATTTCCTGAAAGCGTGCCTGGAGAGCGCTTTGTGCCACCGGATGAGGTCGAACCCAGGGAACTCCCCAAAGTGCCGCTTTCTTACAGGACTGTTGACGAGGTGCGGGGCTTGGTCAATTTCACACCTGTGCTTCCTAAGCGAGTCCCCCGGGGCTTTTCTCTGACACGGGTGCGGGTGCTGGGTCCCAGAGGGGAACAGGCCCGCGCCTTGCAGCTTGCTTATGGCGATGGCTTGAGTGACATCTCGGTGTTTGAACGGGGCCCGAGGTCGACGGAAAGCAGGGGCACTGCCGACAGAAATCGGCCTCGGCGAAGTGAGCGTTCCACCAGGTCACCTCGTCAAGGACGTCCCCATCGGGAGCGCCGATTGGAAACTATAACTCACAAAGGCGTGACTCTGCAAGTGGGTTCCCGGGGAGGCTTCTCCATCGTGATGCGGATGCTTCCCGGGGTGCGGGCCACCGTCATGGGTGAGATTAGTATAGAGGAACTTAAGGATATGGCGGCTTCACTGGAGGTCGCCGGGAAGGGCAAGGTTTCTTCAGCGAGAGAGGAAGTCGCGCCCTAGGCTAGTTTTGTTTTTGGGAGGAGGTTGGAAATGGGAAAGTGGTTATGGTTGGTGGCCATAGTAGCGCTGGTAGTCAGCATTGGTTGGCAGGTTGCCTCGCAGGAGGGTGCCGAACCCCGAGCGCGAGGGGAGCGCGTGCGCCGAGCAAGGCTGAGCCCTGAGGAAATGCGCCAGCGCATGGAGCAAAGGCAGCGGGAGAGAATAGAGCGGATGCGGGAGGAGCTCAAGGCCAGCGCCGAGGATTGGCAGGTCCTGGGCCCCGCCATCCAAAAGGTCTTGGACGCACAGCAGGAGATCAGGCGCTACACCGGCCGGGGAATGATGATGGGCTTCGGCGGCCGAGCCCGCGGCGCGCCAGCAGCCGGTTCTGGAGCTGGAGCACCGACCGGGCGCACAGGCGCTCGGGTGCGTGAAGTGGCTGAGGATTCTCCCCTGAGGTCCCTGTCGGAGCTTACGCGGCAGGAGGGGGCTTCGCCGGCGCAGCTCAAGGCGGCGCTGGCCAAGTTGCGCAAGGACCGTGAAGCCAAGCGGGCTGCGCTCAAGAAGCTCCAGAAGTCCCTCCAGGAGCTCGTCACCCCCAGGCAGGAAGCCCTGCTGGTACTGAGTGGGATACTGGAATAATCGGCACGAGGAAGGCGTATTATGACGTTGGGGGAAGTCCTCCTTGAGAAGGAGGCAATTTCTGAAGCACAACTTGCTGAAGCTCTGCGACAGCAGGAAAGGAGCCAGGAGCGACTGGGAAGCATCCTGGTCGCTCTTGGCTACCTCGAAGAGCGTCAGTTGCTGGAAGTCCTCTCCGAGCAGACGGGTGTGCCCTCGATGGAACTCTCGGAGTTCACACCTGACCCGGTCCTGATGAACCAGGTGCCGGCACAGGTTATCTTCCGCTACGGGGTTATCCCCGTGAGTCTGGAGGACAGCAAGCTCACGGTCGCTGCCTCCGACCCTTTCCAACTGAGGGCCTTTGATGAGATAAGAACCCTCACCGGCTACGAGGTGCAGCCCGTGCTGGCCCCCTCCGAGGAGATCAGAAAAATCATCAACAGCTACTTTGGCGTAGGTGCTGACACCGTGGACCGCATGCGTCTGCAAAATGGTGAGGTGCAGGTAATTGAGGAGGGCATGAGCGAGAACGGTGACCTCAGCGAGATGGCCGAGGATGCCACCCTCATCCGCCTGGTCAACCAGATTCTCATGGAGGCGCTTTCACTTCGGGCCAGCGACGTGCACATCGAACCCTACGAGAAGAAACTGGTGATTCGCTACCGGGTTGACGGCGTGCTGCAGGAAGTGACCATGCCCGCTCAGATGAAGCAGTTTCAGTCTGCCATCATCTCGCGCATCAAAATCATGGCAGACCTGAACATTGCCGAGAAGAGGCTGCCCCAGGACGGCCGCATGAGGCTGCGGGTCTCCGGCCGCGAGATTGACGTCAGGGTGTCGGTCATTCCCACCCTCTATGGTGAGGGAGTGGTCTTGCGCATCCTGGACCGGACCAGCATGTTTCTTAGCCTGGAAGAGCTGGGGATGGAAAAGGATACGCTCACCAAGTTCCTCAGCATTATCAATCAGCCCCATGGCATATTCCTGGTCTGTGGTCCCACAGGCTGCGGTAAGACCACCACGCTGTATGCAGCATTGGAAAAGGTCAGGTCTCCTGAGAAGAAGGTGCTCACCATCGAGGACCCGGTGGAGTATCAACTCGATGGTGTCAACCAGATTCAGGTCAAGCCCAGCATCGGACTGGCCTTTGCCACTGGTCTCAGGTACATGGTTCGTCATGACCCCGATGTGATTATGGTGGGGGAGATTAGAGATAAGGAGACGGCTGATATTGCGGTGCAGGCAGCGCTGACCGGGCACCTGGTCTTCAGCACCCTGCACACCAACGATGCTGCCGGCGCCATTACCCGACTTCTGGACATGGGGGTGGAGCCTTTTCTCGTGGCCTCCAGCTTGGAAGGTGTGCTGGCCGAGAGACTGGTTCGGCTAATCTGTCCCCACTGCAAAGAGGAGGACCCGCACGCCGACCGGGAGATGCTGGCCGCCGTGGTGCAGGATGAGCAAGTGGTGGCCTATCGCGGTCGCGGCTGTCCCCGGTGCAGGAACACCGGCTACTACGGTCGGCAGGGATTGTTTGAGCTGCTGCGGATTGATGAGCAAATTAAGGACATGATTCTGGAGCATACCTCCACCAGTCACATCAAACGCCGCGCGCTAGAAGCGGGCATGCGCACGCTCAGGCAGGACGGCTGGCTGAAGGTAGCCCGAGGGGTGACCAGCATGGACGAGGTCTATCGGGTGACTCAGGACGACAGTTTCAGCGACGACTTCTATGCTCAGTTGCCTCTGCAAAGCTCACCGCCCGAAGCAAATGGTGGCCACTGATTCACTATTGGACTGAGGTGAGGATTTGCCTACTTTTCTCTACAAAGCGAAAAAGGCCGATGGTGAAGTCGTGGGTGGCGCGCTGTCGGCGGAGAGCCTTCAGGGGGCCATTTCGCGCCTGGATGGGATGAGCCTCTATCCCCTGGACATCCGGGAAGAATCGCGGGGCCGCGAGACTACTTCCCGGCCGACCTGGTGGGCTCGACGAAGGGTCACCTCCGACGACTTGGTCAACCTGTTCCGTCAGTTGTCCGACCTCTTGGGGGCAGGCGTGCCCCTGTTGAGTTCGCTTACCCTGATCGAGAATCAAGCCGCCAACCCGCGCCTGGCAGGGGCGATATCGAGTATCAAAGGGGATGTGGCAGAGGGAAGTCATCTGGCTGAGGCCCTGGGCAGGCATGATGAGATCTTCACGACCCTGCAGGTGAACATGATTCGCGCCGGGGAAGCCGGGGGCTTCCTGGAGTCCAGCCTGTCCCGCATTGCTGAGTTCGGCGAGAAGCGGGCGGCGCTGCGCAGCCGCATCGTGTCAGCGCTGATTTATCCGGCGGTGCTCGCCTGTGCCGGATTTGCCTCCGTGGTTTTCCTCATTACCTATGTGGTGCCCAAGATTATCACCGTCTTTAACGAAGCAGGTGGCGCCCTGCCTATGCCTACGCGAATCCTTCTGGGGATAGATAGCTTTCTGAAGCGGTATTGGCTCCTGCTTGCTGGGGGCATCATGTTGGTGACCTATTTGTTGAAACGGTTCCTTGCCAGTGAGCGTGGCAGGTTGGCAAGAGACCGCGCGGTGTTGGTCTTTCCGGTGATGGGAGACCTGTTCCAGAAGCTGATTCTGTCGCGCTTCTCCCGCACCCTGGGCACACTGCTGCGTAATGGTGTACCCATGTTGGAATCGCTCGCTATCGCTCGGGAGGCGACGGGCAGCGAGGTGCTGAGGCGAGAGGTGGCGCTCTCCGCGGATAGCGTCAGGGAAGGACAGGGACTTGCCGACCCCCTGAGACAGAGCTTCCTTTTTCCCGCGGTAATGGTGGAGATGGTGGCGGTCAGTGAACAGAGTGGGAATCTTTCCGAGGTGCTTCTGAGGATTGCGGACAAGTTCGAAACGGAGCTCGACCACTCGCTTGACCGTCTGGTGGCACTCTTGGAAGCGGTGGTCATCATGTTGATGGCCGGGGTGGTGGGTTTCGTCGTCATCGCGGTGCTTTTGCCTGTGTTTACGGCGAGCAGTATGATTGGCTAAGGCTTTCCTTGACCACAAGCAATGGAGGTGGCTGATGAAAAGACGTGCGCAAGCAGCATTCACGTTGCTGGAACTTATCATGGTGATGGTCATCATCGGGCTCTTGGCCAGCCTGGTGGTCCCCCGGCTTGCCGGCAGGCAGAAACAGGCCAAGCTGATTGCGGCGCAGGCTCAAATCAAGATATTCGACGGCGCTCTGGAGCTGTACAACATGGACAACGATATGTACCCCACCACCGAGCAGGGACTGGACGCGCTTGTCTACGAACCCATCTCCTCTCCCGTGCCGGAGAACTGGGGTGGTGTCGGTAACCTTTCCTATCTTAAGGCGGATATGATTCCTCCGGACCCCTGGGGCAACGAGTACGTCTATATTTATCCCGGCGAATATAACACCGACAGTTACGACATCCTCTCCTTCGGTCCCGACCGCGAGGAAGGTGGCGGGGACGATATTGCAAATTATACTACAGAGACGTAGCAGAGGCCTGACAATGGGGACAGACCATAGACGAGCTTTCACGCTCTTGGAGTTGATTCTGGTGATGGTGATACTATCCACCAGCCTGGCGCTGGTACTTCCCCGCTTCGGGGGCGTTGTGTCCAGGCAGAGGCTTAGAGCTTCAGCCCGCCGGATACTGGCGGTGTGCGGGCGCGCCAGGCAGGAAGCCTGTGCCTTTGCGCTGCGCTACCGGGTCGTGTTTGACCAGGAAGAGGAGCAGTACTGGGTGGAGGTGGAAGCGGAGCCTCTGGAGGAACCGGGTGGTTTCCGGGTGGTGGCCAGCGCCTGGGGCGCGCACACCCAACTTTCCCAGGGAATAGGTATCGAAAGCGTAGAGTTCGAGGAAGAGGAGCTTACCGAGGCGCGCGCGGATGCCTCGCCTCCGTACATCGAGTTTCGTCCCGATGGCACGGCGGATGCGGCGACTGTCGAGTTAGTGACTGAAAAGAACGACCGGCTTTTGGTCCAGGTCGATGGGGTGGTAGGCCGGGCGCGCATCGCCCAGGCGCCATGACCGATTTGTCCAGAGGGACCCTTGATTCCTGACGAGCGTTTATGATGCCAAAAGAGAAGGGCTTTACCTTACTGGAAGTGCTCCTGGCGACGGTGATTCTGGCGGGGGGACTGCTTATTGTCCTGCAGGCGATCAACCGTAGTATCCGGGGGGTGGCGCTGTCCCGTCAATATACCATTGCCAGCCTCCTGGCGCAGCAGAAGCTTGCCGAGCTTGAAGCCGGGCTCCTTTCTGCCGGCGAAACCGAGGGCGACTTCGGCGAGGAGTACCCCGATTATTTGTGGGAGATAAGTGTCATGGGTAGGGGTGAGCTGGATGTTGATCTGGAGGAGGTGACACTCGTGGTGAGCTGGGCGGGACGTTCGCTATCTGTCACCACCTATCAGGAACCACACCAGGCGGAGACGGGATTATGAACGGCGCAGGCACGAGAGCCAGAGCGGTCGGTTTTACCTTGCTGGAGGTGATCTTAAGCCTTTCCGTCTTTGCGCTGGTGGCGACCGCAGTGGTGGGAACCTTGCACAGCACCTTCAGAACCTGTGAAGGGGGTAGAGAGGCCCTGGAAAGCCTGCAGGTGACGCGCCTCGCGCTGGAAAGATTTGCTGCTGACCTGCGCGCCAGCTTCTACTCGGAATCGGCCCTCTGTTCGGGATTTGTCGGTGAAGATGAGACCAATGGCGCTTTTGATACCGACCGGCTGACATTCGTGACCACGGCCAGCTCCGCGCGCCCGACAGGCGTGGGCGTGTGCGACCTGACGGAGGTGGAGTACTTTATTGGCGACGATGAGGAGGCGGGGGAGCGGGGTCTTTGCCGGCGCCCGAAGGTGCTGCTGGCGGCAGTGGCAGAGGATGAGGAGGCGGCAGCCTCGCTGGCGGAGCAGATTGTGGGCTTGAACCTGCGCTATTTTGGTGGCCTGGACTGGGAGGACTCCTGGGACGCTTCTGCCAAGGGAGGGCTGCCCCAGGCCATCGAAATCACTGTTTGGGTGCGCGAGGGTAGCAAATCGTCTCCTGCGGAGGGGAGTTCAGGAGAAGTGCCCACTCGAAAGTTCACCACGGTGGTAGCGCCGGAGATGGCTTCGGCTTCAGGCAAGGGCGCGCATGGGACTGAGAGCTTGTGAGGTTATGTGTATCGATGAAGCTCAGCAAGGGACAAACCAATTTTTCGATGAGGTGTGAGGGAGGCTCTGCCCTGATCCTTGCCCTCTGGACATTAGTGCTGATTGGAGTGGTGGGGTTGGCTTTTGTAGATTCTGTGAATGTGGAGCTCGCCATCAGCAAGTATGCGGTGAGCACGCTCCAGGCGCGGGAGCTGGCGCGCGCCGGGGTCTTGCGCGCCAGAGCAGCGCTAAGACAGGATACGGATGCGCGCGACACCCTCGAAGACACCTGGAATGATGATGAGGGCCTCAGGGAGTTTGAGCTGGGCAAGGGCTGGGTCAGTGTAATCGGAGAGCCTGAAGCGGATACGGATGAGCCCAGGTACGGTCTTGTGGATGAAGCGCGCAAGCTCAATATCAATACCGCAACTGACGAGATGCTCTTGAGGCTGCCGCTGCCTGAGATGACCGAGGAACTGGTGGATGCGCTCATCGATTGGCGGGATGGGGACGACACCCCGCGACCGCAGGGCGCGGAGAACGATTATTACGAATCGCTGGACCCCCCGTACCATGCTAAGAATGAGGCCTTTGAGACCTTGGAGGAACTGCTGCTGGTCAAGGGGTTCACACGGGAAGTCCTATATGGGGAGGATTGGAACCTGAACGGGATGCTGGACCGGGCAGAGGACGATGGTGAGATGAGCGACCCCTCCGATAATGCGGACGGCGTGTTGGACCGGGGATTGGCGCCCTTCCTGACCGTCTATTCCGAGGACCTTAACGTGACCAGCGAGGGGGTCGAGAGAATCAACATCGTTTCTGCTTCCGATGAAGAGCTAGAAAGCGCGCTGGGGAGTGTTCTTTCGCCAGAACAGTTGCAGGCGCTTATTGCTTTCCGTCAGAACCGTCAGTTCCAGAGGGTCGGCATGCTCCTGGATGTTCCTGGATTTCAGGAGGATGGTTTCCAGGCCTTCAAGGCAGTAGTGGACCTGGTGACCGTGTCGGAGGAGAAATATGTGCGGGGGTTGGTGAACGTCCTGACGGCGCCGACTGAAGTGTTGGCAGCGCTGCCCGGGTTAGACGAGGATAAGGCGCTGGCGGTCGTCGATTACCGTAAGTCGGTGGAGACCGATTATGGGAACAGCGGCTGGCTTCTGGACGTAGAAGGAATTACGGTGGGAGATTTCCAGCAACTTGTCCCCTTCGTGACCGTGCGCAGTTATCAGTTCTCGGTCGATGCCATCGGTGCTAAGGGCAAGGTGTTTCGAAGGGTGCACGCGGTGCTGGACCGCAGTGACCCGGAGGTCCGCGTGCTCTATTGGCGGGATGTGACGTCCCTGGGACCGCCCTTTGCTTTTAAGAAGGAGTGACAGGAATCTTGAAGCTGAGAGACCCCAAATTCTGGTTCACTACCGTCACTCGTCCTGCCAGGAGGGGCTTGGTGCGCCTTCGCACCTCGCTCAAGGAGCTTCTGGGCAACCTCAAGCCCCGGGCGCGCAAGGGGCCCGAGCAGCTCAAGACATGGCTGCAGAGACTTGTTGCCAGGCTGAAGCCATATATTACAAAGGGCTTCCGACAAGTTCAGACGTGGGTTCGCGAGCTTGTTGCTAGGCTTAAACCCAGAACTGCCCTCGGCATTGATATGGGAGCAGAGCGGGTGCGATTGGTGGAGCTGGCTGAGACCAAGGACGGCTTGAGGGTGAAACGTGCCGAGGTTCTCAACATCCCTGACGAAGTGGACCGTCAAGACCCGCATCGGTTCGTGAGTTGGTTGGTTCGAGAGCTTCGCGAGCGCGGGTATCGTGACCGACGGCTGGGGTGCGAGGTCCCCATCGACCGCGTGATTCAGCGGTTTATGTCGCTGCCGACAGGCACTGACGAGGAACTGGCTCAGATGGTCAAGTTCCAAGTGGAAAGGGAGCTGCCCTTACCCAGAAGTTCCTCACATCTTGATTACATGGTTCTCGACACCAGACGTGAGGGGCTGACAACAGTGCTGCTGGTGGCGGTGCAGAAGGAGGCGCTGCGGGACCGCGACACACTGCTGGAAAGTGGGGGATTCAGCCAGGGGGCCTGTGTCATCGGCGCCGAGGCAGCATTGCTTTCTTGTCGTGATGTGTTTATGACGGACCCTGGGCAGGTCAAGTGCCTTCTGGTGTTCAGGCATGGGACCGCGGAGGTCATCTTTGGCAAGGGTGGCGATATCCTCTTTGCGCGGAGTCTCACGCCGAAAGCTGCTGATGCAGGCGCGGCAGACGAGCTGCCCGGACTGAGGCAACTGGTCGCGGAGCTGGGGCGCACTATCAGCGCCTTCCGCGCCGAGTGGCGGAACCTGCAGGTGAGTGGGCTGGTGCTTTCCGGAAGTGTCGGAACTGCGCACGCTGATGCTGACCTTGCCAACAAGCTCGCGCAGGCGCTGGGGATGCCCGTGGAGGTCTATGACCCTTTCCGGCGAAAAGACCTGCTCTTTGAGGACCGACTCCAGGAGCAGAGCGGCTCTGAGTTTTGCGTGGCTTTGGGGGTGGCGCTGGCGGCGCTGGACTCCGATTGGCAGGGGATAGATTTTTGGCACCCGAAGACGGCCAGGCGCCCCATCTCTTTGCTTGCCCAGCAGCGGAAGTTTGCCCTGGTAGGGGCAGCGCTGGCAGCCTTAGTCGTGCTGGTGTCGGTGCTGGCGCTCGGGTGGCACAAAGGGAAGCTCAGGACTCTTGAAAAAGAGCTCGAGAGACTCGCTCCCACAGTGGCGCAGGTGGATTTGCATCAAGAAAAGCTGCTGGCGGTGAAGTCCTGGACGAATCCAGGCACCACGCCTCTGGATGTGTTGCGGGAGGTCACGCGCGTCTTTCCGCCACTGGGGTCGGCTTACGTGACCGGATTAACCATCTCGGAATCGGGTATGCTGCGTTTGGATGGACGAGCCAAACGCAGCGCCGATGTCTATCGACTGGTAGAGAGAATGAATACTTCCGGTTATTTCCGGAATGCGCTGCAGCTCTCAGGCCGAGACGATTTCAAACACAGCTTTCCATACGAGTTCGTTCTCGCCAGTGAAATCCCTCATTTGCAAGAGGTTAAGTGATGTTGTCCCAACGAGAGCGAATCTTAGGTTTGGCTTCCGGCTCTCTGGTGGGGCTGGTGATTGTCATCAACTTTATTGTTTCCCCTTATCTGAAGAGTTGGCAGGATACCGGTCGGAACATTGAGGACGCCCGGCAGGAGCTTTCGGTTGCGGAGCAAAAGGTGTCCCGCGGCGTGGGCGCTTTGCAGCGCTGGGACGTGGTGTCCCAGAAGGCGTGGGCTACTTCGGTAGGCACGCGGGAAGCCGCCTTCCGCTCTTATCTGGATATGCAGTCACAGGCCCGGGGACTGCTCATCACGACCGGCGTGCGGCGCCGGCGTCCGTATAAGAAGGGTGAGGTCGAGTACACGGAGAGCCTCTTTGACCTGCAGTTCACCTCGTCCCTGGCGAGCCCTTTAAGACTTCTGGCGGACCTGCAATCCGGCGAGGAGTTGGTGCGTGTCAGCGCGCTAACTATCACCAATCAGGCTGAGGCGCCGGGTCGGGAGCTGGAGTTCAAATTGACCTTATCCACCATTGCTTTCCTGGAAGAGCATGAGCCAGGTAAGACTTCTACCGGCACTGATGAGGGTGCTAACCCTGGAGGGTCATCCGGGTCTGGTAGCGAGGCTTCAGCAGCCTCCCCCGGCCGCGGTTCTATCAGGAGTGTGGCGTTGCGGGAAGCTGATGCCGACCTGGACATCTATCAGGTCATCCTGGAGCGTAATATCTTTAGCCCTTACCCGCCCAGGATTGAACTTGAACCTGAGCCTGAACCTGGACAGATAGTCGCGGCGCCTCCTCCTATCGAGTCGCCGTTTGTGCTTACGGGTGTTATGCTCCTGGGCAAGGGTTGGGTAGCTCTTATGGAGGATAAGGAGGCGGGCGACAGGCGCGTGTTGTCCCCGGGTGAGGAGGTAGCAGGTTGGACCATAAAGAGCATCAGTCTTGTGGGTGTGGGCCTGACCCGCGCCGACCAGACTCGCTCCATAAACGTGGGAGAGACGCTCAGTGGCATTGCTTCCCCGCCACCACGCGCTTCAACCACCACCTCCACCACCAGACCCACGAGTGGGCGTGAGACCAGCAGGGAGCAAACATTTACGCCTGAGATGAGAGAGGCAATTAGGGAAAGGCTGAGGGCTGCAAGAGAAGGCTTCAGGCCGCGCAGAAGATAATGTAAACAAAGAGGCTGGAGTTTCAGGAGGAAATGATGTTAACAGGCATGCGCTACAAGGTGTTGGCTTTGCTCTTCGGTGTGTTGGCGCTGGGGGCGGTCTTGCTCGAGCAGGAATGTCCGCTCAGGGCGGATGAGGGGGAGGCTCCTGTCCAGGAGACCGAAGGCGAAATTGTTCAAGACCAGGCAGGTGGACAAGAGGTTGCCTCCGACGAACAAGTTTCTGCGGAGCAAACGGCCGAAGGGGAATCGACAACAGAGCTGCGCGAAGACTTCTCTGCGCTCGAGGTCAGGGAATCTGCGCCTCCTGTGGTGGGGACAGCTTCTGTAACTGAAATAGGTGACGCCCTGATTGATTTCAGCTTCGACCACGCCTCCCTGGATACGGTGCTGGAGGTGCTCTTCAAGGCTGGCGGCTACAGCTTCATCAGGGAGTTTGAGCCCGGTGGAGACATCACTATCTTCAATATGCGCAGGCTCACCGTCCAGGAGGCGCTGAGCGTGCTCAACTCGGCACTCAGGGGTAAGGGCGCCACTTTGGAGCGTATGGGCCGGGAGAAACTCTATCGTATTATCTCGCTGGAAGATGCCATGAGAAGCCCGGTGCCGGTTCGCCAGGGGACAGAACTCGATGAGCTCCTCGAGACGGACGAGATTATTACCCAGATTATTCCGTTGCGTTACGCTTCCGCCTCCACCCTGGTGAAAGAGCTGGCAGACCTGGTTTCCAAGAACTATGCCAACCTGACTGCCAGTGCTGACTCCAACACGCTGATTATCACCGATACCTCCTCGAATATCCGCCGCTTCTGGGACATCATCAAGGAGATTGACGTTCCCAGTATGCCTGTTGCCACGCTGAGGGTTTTTTACCTCAAGAAAGCCGATGCGCAGGAGGTGGCGGACACCTTAACCAAGCTCTTTGTCACTACCACCTCAGCCAGGCGCGGCAGCACCGCGAGCGAGCGCGTAACGCGGTTTCGCGGTCGGATGGGTGGCACCGCAGCCCCCTCGCCTGCGACTCCTTCAGCGCAGACGCAGCCAGGCCAGCGTCAGGTGGTGAAGATTGCGGCGGACGAGCGCACCAACAGTGTCATCGTGGCGGCGCCTGATGAGCTGCTGCCCATCATAGGGGACCTTATTGAGGAGCTCGATGGTGAGGACGTGGGACAGATAGTCGATGTGCGAGTGTTCTTTCTGCAGAATGCGCGCGCCAGTGATGTGGCAGCAACCGTCACCAGCATCCTCACGCCGAGCAGGGAAGAGCAGCGCGCCAGACGGACCAGGGGCTTCGCCAGGATGATGGGGGGTACAGGCTCAGGCGGCGGTGAGCAGGCTGCCTTGAGAGAAGCAGTCAGAATCTCGGTGGATGAAAGGCTCAATGCGCTGATTGTGGTGGCTTCAGCGGAGAACCTGGCCCTGGTGGACGAACTGGTCATGAGTCTGGACATTGCAGTTGAGCCCGACCGCCATCGCTTCGTCCCGCTGGAAAACCTTGACCCTCAGCAGTTGGCAGAACTGTTGGATAAGCTCTTCGAAGCGCCAAAAACGCAAGCGTCAGCCCCGGCGGGTGTTCGCACTGTCCCCCGCCAGCAGGCGCCCTCGAGGTTCAGGGGGCAGCGGGGAGGTCGGGGTTCTGGGCCTCGCAGCTCCATTGACGAGATGGATAAGGATGTGACCGGGGAGGCACTGGCAGAGGCTGGAGCGCGCGCGGACACCAGTGCCGACCTTGCTGCTCATTTGCCTCCACTCGTGCTGGCGGGCTATCCGGCCAGTGCTGAGGAAAAGGAGCAGGACACACTGGCGGTCTATGACATCAGTGAAAACGTAAGGGTTACCTACGATGAGACCACGCGCAGCATCATTCTCAGTGGTCCCAAGGAGGCGCTCGATGCGGCCGAGCAACTCATCAGGCGGCTGGATACACGTCCGGTCATTACCCAGGTCACCTTCATCGTCTCGTTGAACAATGCCAATGCTGTTGACCTGGCAGGCGTGCTGTCGCAGCTCTATGGTGGGGGCACGACCACAGCCAGGCGGACTCAAGCCCGAACAACGTCCGCGAGGGCGACCAGCACTACCCGCAGACAGACCACCTCGGAGCGTGGTAGCAGGTCTGGTGGCAGGACGGGTTTCGGCGGAGGTGGCGGGCGCTCAGAGGCACCTGCCGCCCCGGAAGAGGAAATGGTGCTGGCGACGGATGGGGGTTATGTTCCCATTGCGGTGACGCTAGGCGTTGTGGGAGAAGTGACCATTGTTCCCGACGAGAATACCAACAGCCTCATTATCACCACTGACCCGCGCAACGTGGAGCAGTTGCAGCAGATCATTGCGGAGCTGGACGAGGCGCCGGCGCAGGTGCTTATCCAGGTGCTCCTGGCCGAGCGTCGGGTGGAAGACTCCTCGGAATACGGGGTCGAATTCACCAACTTCGATACCGACCTGGCCACCGGCGGGCGCGATGCCATCTGGGGCTTCCAGTTCGGCCTGCCCGGCACCGCGGAGGGCTTGACCTACAGCCTGGTGAGTGAGAACGTGGAAATGTTCCTCCTGGCGCTGGAGCGTGAGGGGAAGCTCAACATCCTTTCCCGGCCCCAGATTCTGGTAGCGGATAACAAGGAGGCGAACATTCTGGTGGGGGAAAACGTCCCTTTCATCGTCACTAGCAGAATCACACCTGAAGGCAGCATCATCAACAGCATCTCCTACGAGAAGGTGGGCATCATGCTCTCGGTGACGCCTCACATCAATCCGGAAGGATTCGTGAATATGGAGATTGCGCCGGAGATTTCCAGTGTGGGCGAATCCACCATTGCCATCTCCGAGTTCGTCAATGCCACCACCTTCCCCACCCGCAGCGCCTATACTACGGTCTCCATCCGCGACGGACAGACCATCCTCATCGGAGGTCTCATTGCCGACAGCTTCGATGAGCGCATAGAGCGGGTGCCCATCCTCGGGCGGCTGCCATTCCTGGGTTTCCTCTTCCGTCATAAGGAAACCGTAAAGGTTAAGAACGAGCTTTTGATTGTGATTACGCCTCGGGTGGTGCGCTCGCCAGAGGAGCTTCAGGAGCTTTCCGACAATGAGCGGATGAGGTCCGAGATTGAAGCCAATCCCCGCGTCGAGCAAACTCGCCGCCCCCAGGCTGCTTCTAAAGTCGAGCCTGCTCCCTCCCACGACCCCCTGTTGCTTGAGCCTGAATAGCGGACAAGTTAATGAGTGTTTTTCCTTGACTTGCCTACCGCCGACGCTATTCTTGTGAAGAGGTAACACTGACAGGGTCGGTGGGGTCGAAGGGCAGTTCTTATCTTATGGGATACGTTGTGTGGAGGGATATCATGAAGCGGGAGCTGCATTCGGGTGGGTCGCAGGTGGTAATGGCTGTGTTATTGGGGTTTTCCCTGTTTGTGAGCGTGGCTTTAGCAGAGGAAGCTAAAGAGACCACGCCGCCACGCACCGAGGTAGACCTGGTGGAAAAGGTGGTGGTGGCGCGCGATGCTTACGAGGCCAGCCTGGTGGCGCTGGTCGATTACTACAGTCGCATCGGTAACGAGGTGAAGCGCAAGTGGGCCCAGGAGGAACTGGAAGGTTATGGCAAGCAGGTCAAGCACAAATACGTGCTGGTGGTGCACGTTGTCGATGCGCGCATAAATCCGGTGAAAGCTATCCCCGAGGCCAACGACCTTTACCAGGTGGGATTGGACCTCAAGGAAATTTTTCGCCCCCTGGGTAAGAAAAAGATACTGCACCGCGCGCTGGAGAAGTTCGAGCAGATCCTGGTCAAGTATCCTGAAAGTAATAAGTGTCCCGATGCCGCCTTCCGCATGGCACAAATCTACGACGGAAGGCATTTCAAGGACCCTTACCGCGCCGCTGAATGTTACAAGGCCTGTTTCCGCTGGGACCCCAAGACGCCTTACGAAGCCCGCTACCGTGCTGCCCGGGTTTACGACTTGAAGCTCAAGGACTATGACAAAGCCATCGAGCTCTACAAGCTGGCCGTGGAGGAGGAGCGTGAGAAGCGGACTCAGAAGAAGGCGGCCGCGCGCCTGGACGAACTGCAAGAGCACGTGGGCTCTACTGAGGAGACGGAATAGGCGCATAGCCTGCTCCTGCATGGTAGTGGTAGTTCAGGAACTAATCCTTCCATCCTGTCCACGCCTAAAGTGCGTTCTGGGCACATCGTGAGCGTTCTGAGAATTGGCATCGGTTTTGACATTCACAGGTTGGTGAAAGGGAGGAAGCTCTTTCTGGGAGGATTGGAGATTCCCCATGACCGGGGCCTGCTCGGGCATTCCGATGGTGATGTGCTGCTGCACGCGCTTGCAGATGCTTTGTTGGGCGCGGCAGCTCTGGGGGACATCGGCGAGCACTTTCCTGATAGTGACCCCCAGTGGAAAGATGTCCGGAGCGAGACTATCCTGGCGAAGGTTCTGGCCCAGCTTGCGCGCCGACGCCTCGTCCCCCAGAGTGTCGATAGCATCATCTTTGCGGAAGAACCCAAGCTCGGCTCGGCAAAAGCCGAGCTGCGGAACCGATTAGCTAAGGTCCTGGGCCTGGAGGCAAGTCGGGTCAACGTGAAGGCCAAGACCATGGAGGGGCTGACCGTGGTGGGTCATTCCCGGGCCATTGCCGCCCAGGTCATTGTCACCGTCGTGGAAAGGACGAGTGACTCGTCAGGTCAGGCTTTGACGAAGTGAACTTGTGCGAAGGCCAGGCAAGAGCTTCAGCATGTGTTTGCGGGAGCGGAGGATGAGCTTACTCATTTACAATACTTTGACCAGAAAGAGAGAAGTGTTCGAATCCGTCCATCCGGGCCGGGTGGGCATCTACCTGTGCGGGCCCACGGTGTACATGGAAAGTCACCTCGGTCATCTGGTCGGCCCCGTTATCTTCGATACTGTCAAACGCTATCTGAAGCACAAAGGTTACCAGACAACCCTGGTGGTCAACATTACCGATGTTGATGATAAGCTCATCAAGCAGGCCAATGAGGAAGGCAGGACCGTCCAGGAATTAGCACAGGAGGTGACGGCGCACTATCTGGAGATCCTTAAGCAGCTCAGAGTGACGTCCATCGATTGTTTTCCCCGGGCGACGGAGCACATACAGGATATTATTGAGATGGTCCGAGGTCTGGAAGAGAAGGGCTTTGCCTACCACGTCAATGGTGATGTCTATTTTGACATTAGCAAGGCTAAAGGGTATGGCAAGCTTTCCGGGCAGCGCCCGGAGGAGCTGGAAGCAGGCGTCCGCATCGCTCGCGACGAGAGGCTAAGGCATCCGCTGGACTTTGCCCTGTGGAAGAGCTCCAAGCCCGGGGAGCCAGGCTGGGACAGCCCCTGGGGTAAGGGTCGGCCGGGTTGGCACATCGAATGCTCGGTGATGAGCAGCAAGTACCTGGGTGACACCTTCGACATTCACGGGGGCGGGCTGGACCTGGTCTTTCCCCACCACGAGAACGAGATCGCGCAGTCGGAAAGCTACACGGGTAAGCCTTTCGTCAAGTACTGGATGCACAACGGGCTGGCCAACTTCAAGGGCGAGAAGATGTCGAAATCGACAGGCAACATCATCTCTGCCGAGGAGCTCCTCAAAAGACACAGCGCCGAGACCATACGCTTCTTCCTGCTCTCCACCCATTACCGCCGACCGCTCACCTTCAGCGAGGAGCGCCTCAAGGAAGTCAGGCAGGGATTGGATGGATTCTACCGCCTCTTTGACCGCATCGAGAGATTGACCGGAAGGTCGGTTTACGATTTACCCGCCCGCGTGGAGGGCGAGCTTCAGGGTGAACTCGATTTTGACCAGCAGACCTTCCTGACCGACATGGATGAGACCGCCACCACGTTCGATGAGGCGATGGACGACGATTTCAACACCGCCGACGCCATCGCCAGGCTCTTTGAGCTGGTCACCACGGTCAACCGCTACGTGGTTGACGGGCACCTTGAACAACACCAGCCCGCACACTTGGATAAGCAGTTGCTGGTGCGCGCCGGAGAGCGTATCAGGGAATGTGGCAAGCTCCTGGGACTGTTCGAGGAGCCCGTCGAGAGCGTGACCCCTGCCGGTCTTGAAACTGACCTGATTAACCTGCTGGTCGGGGTTCGCCAGATGGCGCGCGAGAAGAGGGACTTCGAGCTCGCCGACCGCATCCGAGACCGGCTCAGTGAGATGGGCATCGTCGTCGAAGACCGTGCCAGGGGTAGCACCTGGCGTAGAGAATAGGTGTTAAGTCCTTATCTCCTTGACTTCGGCGCTCTCCTGTGGTTGACACAATTCCAACACCAGCATTTCCAGCGCGGTTGCAGCAGACAGCGCGCTGGTCTTGACACTGAGGTCTAACTGAACGAGCTTTGTAAGGACTCCCGCAAGTTCTGGCGCGGTGAAGTATTTGCGTTGTCGCTCAAGCTTGCCAGCCACGAAGGGGGGCAGTTTGAGCTGGGCGCGAGCTTCCTCCTGAGATAGACCGGAGTGGCGAAGCGCGGCAAAGTCGTAAAGCCGGCGGAATTGTGCGGTCAGGAATCCCAGGAACCGGCTGAAATCGAATTGGCCCTGGTGCAGGATGTGTCTCAGTGCCAGCAGGGCACTCTCAAGGTTCTTTTCGAAAAGCGCATCGCTGAATCCGAAAATCCCGGAAGCAGGGCTGGCGCCGACCAACGCGGAAATGTCCTCGACATTCACCTCCCGGCGCTCTCCCACGTAGGCACAGAGCTTCTCCAGCTCGCTATTCAGGCGAAAAAGGTCGCTGCCCACATAGTCCACCAGCAGTTGGGTGGCCTCAGCCCGAAGTCTGTATCCCATATCTCTCATTTGGCTGGTGGTCCATCTGCCAAGCTGATTGTCATAGACCTTTCGGCATCTGACCAGCAGCGCCGACTTTTTCAGTGCGGTGCTGAGGTTGGGTTTGTCCTTGGCACGTGCGAGAGGGATGGTGACGACCAGGAATGTTTGTCCAGTGGGATGAGCCAAGTAGGAATCGAGGTTACTGCGTCGGTTCTGTGCTTTGGGGGCGCTGCGTCCGTGTTGTGCTTCGGAGTCGCGGCGTTGGTCGTGTGCTTCCACGAGCTTCCGTCCATGCTCGACGATGATGAGCCTTTGGGGCGAGAAGAGGTCCTCGGTGAGAAGCTCATCCAGAATCTCCGCCCGCGCTGTCTCGCGCCCATCGAACCACCGGACCGAGCCGGTCCCTTCCGGGCCCAGGAGCTTCCGCTTAAGAAGTCTCACCCCCTCGTCGAGAAAGAACTCCTCCTCGCCGAAGAGCACGTAGAGCGGATGGCTCGCGCTCTGCGCCAACGTCTCCTTGAATCTGGCATACTCTACACTGGGCATACAGACTCACTCGACACAGGTGATACCACAAGCTTGGTGTGGGTGTCCTCTTGCTAAAGTTTGCTAGGACCACTGCTCCCACACCACGACATCATCGAACGCATTACGGGGTCGCGCAGGAGGTTGTGACTGGGGATAACCTATGGGAAGCAGCTCCACCACCCGCACCTTCTCGGGGATACCGAGAATGCCCTTCACCTCGTCCTCCTTGAAGGCGCCGACCCAGCAGGTGCCCAGGCCCTCTTCGACCGCCGCCAGTGTCATGTGGTCCAGCGCAATAGCCAGGTCGATGGGGTAGGCAAGCTGTCCGCAGGCCATCACCCGCGAGGTATCAACGGCGCAGCCTACAATCACCGCTGCCGCCTGCCCTACAAAGTCCTGTCCGTGGGCTGCCTGCGCCAGTTTGGCTCGGGTTGCCTGGTCCGTAACCACCACGAACTTCCACTCCTGCTGATTGCTGGCGGAGGGCGCCAGACGACCTGCCTCCAGCACCCTCTTTAGCTTATCCTCCTCGATAGGCTGGTCCTTGTAAGCCCGAATGCTGCGTCGGGTTTGAATCGCTTCCATCACGTTCATCAACTACCTCCATTTCCAATAGTCCAAAGTGCGCTGTCGGCAAAAAGCGGGGCCCGTCCAATCGTCTCCCCTGCCCGAACTGCCTCCGATTCTAGGTCGTGGGCCGAGGCCTGTCAACCCATTTCGTGGGACAGGTGGTAGTCCTGAAGTAGGCGGGGACACCATGGTACCCTTATTGGGGGAATATGGGCTTGCCGGGGCGAGGCAACTGTCTATAATGGTAGTAGTCCAGCCGGGAATTCGGCGGAAGTGAGGGCATACCTCGCTCGAAGCTGGGGGTGTCATTCACGCGCTGAGGAGAACAAGTGAGTTCCACCAGGCACAAACGATACACGCTCGTCGTCTTGTGTCTCATTCTCCTGGCCGTCCTTGCGATGCGCGTTGTGGAGTCTCTTCCCCCAAGCGCAGGTGCCCCCCAGATCGGTCTCACCGCGCGCAAGTCCGCGCCTTTCCTGAAACGGCTGGTAGTCCGCCTGAGCAGATTCCCGGTCCCCTGGCGAAAGCGTTCCCAACGGGCGAGATGTGTTTCTGGCCTCAAGCAATTGGGAACGGCGCTGCGCATGTATGTTGCCAATCCCAAGTCGGGCTGGGTATATCTGGGACCCTCGCGCAGCCCCCGACCCGATGAGGTCATCGCCTTTGATATGAGGGGTAACCGTGGCAAACGCCGCCGCGTACTCTTCGCCGACGGGAGCCTCACCGACCTGGAGGAAGACGAATTTCAGAAGCGCTTCGGGCACCTGGAGCGCTCATGGGCAGGCAAACGGATTTGGAGCGCCCCGGTGCCATCTTCCTAAGCGTTGGCTGCCGGGCTGTCCGTTTTCCCGGGCTTGACGAAGATGGCCAGGAGCAGCGCACACACGCCCACGAAACCCCCACTCAGCAGGAAGGGGAGCCGCCAGGGCATGGAAAGTGCTATTGCGTCGCCCCAGTCCCAGAGGGCGCCGAAGATAAAGGGCGCAGGTATGGCTGCCATCCCTACCACCATGCCATAGCTTCCCAGCACCGTGGCTCTCAATCCTTCGGGAGCCAGGTCTGCTACGAAGGCATTCTGCGCCGGTTTCAGCAGTCCCTGGTAAATGCCATGCGTCCCGAACAGTATCAGAATCAGCCAGTAACGGTTGGCGAAGCCGAAGCCGATGCTGAGCGTGGCCAGGGACAATGCCAGCACGTTCGGACGCTGGTGTGTCTTCAGCTTCGGTTTTTCCTCACCTGACACTGCCGACCCCCTCCTTATTGTTGCGGGCCTAATCTGACCAGCGTGACCTCCGGGGGGCTGCCGAGCCTGATAGGCAGCCCGCAGGTGCCCAGCCCGCGGCTGACGTGCATGAGCGTGTTTCCCCGCTTGAAATCTCCCTTGACGTACTTACCCACGCCGCGCGGGAGCCAGGGCGGACGAATCCCGGGCAGCGCTACCTGCCCGCCATGGGAATGGCCCGCCAATATGAGGTCAATTTGGCGCTCACCTATGCGCTCTACAATGATGGGCTCGTGCGACAGCAAAATGGTGAAATCAGCCGGGCTATCGTGTCCCAGCGCTCTGTCCAGATTTGGTCCGCCCAGGGTGTAGTCGTCAATGCCTGCAATCTTTATGGTGGCACCGCCAAACTTCACTGTCTGATGCTCATTCAAGAGGAGCCTGACACTAACTTTGTCCAACTCGCGCATCAAGTGCCGCGCTTGCGGGATGAGCTGAATCTCCCAGTTGCCCCGCACTGCAAACTTCCCCAGCGGCGCCTTGAGCCCCTCGAGGAACTCGAGTGCAAGAGACAGCCGCTCTTTCTTTTCCACCAGGTCACCTCCGATGAGGATGAGATGGGGTGCCAGCGCACTGGTGAGTTCCAAGGCTTTCTTTTCCCGTCTTCCCAGATGGCGGATGTGCAGGTCAGTCAGGAAGACAATCTTCAGCTCTTCGTGTCCCGCGGGCAGCGCCGGCACTGTCATATCAACGATTTCCATTTGCACCCAGTTAGGCTCAATAAACCATGCGTAGGATACCAGCATGACAAGTAATGTCAGAAGAATGATAGGCAACTTCTTCCTCCGCTTCGACTTCTTTCGTTTTCGACTTCGCAATTGCTCATCCCTACAATAGACTCAAAGCGCGTCCCCTTAGACGGGTCAGGTTCAGGGAGGAGGCGGGGCTGTCTTGATGGCCCTGAGCAGACAGGTAAGTATCTCCCCCCCATTAAGGGGGAGCCTGATGTACTTGGCAACCGGCTGGTACCCGCTCTTGCGCAGGATGAGCCTGTAGGATAGCTTCTGGCCCCGGAGGCGCTTTTGCCAGTGGTGGGGACCGACTACCAGCGCGAACTTGCCATCCCTGCGGGAATAGTAGATGTCGCAGCTGACCTCCCGACCCGAGGCATTGACAAGGATAGCAGTGATTTGAACCTTGTCCAGAGGCGGAAAATGCGTGGGCAGACGACCAGCAGGGTCGATGGCAATGCTGGAGGCTGCGCCCTTGCCATCGCCAACGTAGCCGTCAGCAACGGTCAGCGTCGCACAGCCAGTGAGCGTACCGGCAAGAACCAGTAGTGTCAACAAGGCCCACTTGTGGTGCCAAGTGATAATGCTTATCAAGGTGCTTATCGTTTCCTGAGCAGAACGAGGATAATCTTTTTCGACCTTGGAGAAAGCTTGAGCGGTGCCGATATCGATTCGTAGCCCGGCGCCGTAGCCTGCAACTTGCAGTCCGGCCTGGGTGCGAACAGCCAGTCGATCAGGGGGATGGGCCAGTAGGTTCCCAGCAGCATCTCAAAATGCCCGTTGGTGTCGGTGGTGTAGCTCGCTGAGCTCGATGGCTCCAGTGCGCGCCCCGCGCTAAAGAGATAGGCGTTTACGGTTGCCGCTCTTGCCGGACTATTTACCCTGACCGCCGCGATGTCATCTGCCAGTGAGATTGAGGAGCCGGGGCCGGTTGTTTGCAGTACGTATCCTGAGATAACGTGGTGGTGCGTGCACCCCACAGAGAGCAACAGCGCCAATGCCGGCAGGACCCACCCAATCCGATTCATTTTCGCCAAAATAGGCTTTCGCCGCTCCTTTTGCGCTAGATTCCGAACCCATGAGCTGAGTCAATATAGTTCAATCTTCCCCTCAAGGCAACCGAAAAACTCTTGACGAAAGACGAAGGTGGCAGCTACCATAAGAGGCAGATGGAATAATAGCCGGAGCTCGCAGGAGAGCGCTGGGTTCTGGCGGAGAGGCCTGTATGGAAGTTGAGGACAAACTGAATGCTGCCGTCCTGGGTGTGGGCAGCACGGGTTGCCAGGATGCCCTTTACCTAAGGAAGAGCCCGGAAGTGGAGCTCAAGGCGGTGTATGACCCGCGGGCGGAGGTCGCAGAGCAGGTAGCCCGGGAATGTGGCTGCAGGCACTATATTGAGATACAGCCTCTCTTTGAGGCGGAAAGACTGGACTTCGTGGTCATAGCCATGCCCGCCCTCTTGCACAAGCAACTGGTGCTTCTGGCTGCCCAGAAGGCGCTCAAAGGGATTATCTGTGAATGCCCGCTGGCGGTCACCTCAGCGGAGGCGCGCCAGATGCTGCAGGCAGTGCAAGCCTCGGGGACGCGTTTGCTGCTGCTCAATCGGGACCGCTTCCTGCCCTTTTTCCGCGTCATCAAGTTAGCCCTGGACATGGGTGTGTTGGGTGAGCCACTCTATGCGGATGTGAAACTGGACAGCGATGCCTGTCTGGCGGTCAGCCTGGCAGATGGACAAGACCTGAACCAGGTAGAAGGCTTTTCTCCGGCGCAGTGCCTGCTGGGTCATATGCTTGACTTAATCTGCTGGTGGTTTGCGCCGGCCCGGGTAAAGCAGGTGATGGGGATTAAGCAAAGCCGAAATAGTATCGGGGAAGCCGAGCTTTACGACAGTTTCCTGCTGTTCGACAACGGTCTTAAGGCGCGGGTCAAGTCGGAATGGGCGCGCTCCGTGCCCAAGCTGAGAGAGTTCATCCTCACCATAACCGGTACCCACGGGGGCCTGACCTGCACCGAAAGCCCCGGCTTTGCTTCCATACCCGGGCTGCGTCTGGAGTTCCACAAGCAGGGCGATATGCAGAAGGCATTGGACTTCAGGGAGCTGCTCACGGAATGGGGCATCCACACCCGACTGCTGGTGGGTCGGGCAGACCCGGTGGTGGTGGCTATCGAAGTGCTGGCTGATGAGGAAGAACTTGATTCCGAGACGGTGCTCGCCCACTACGTGCGCTGCCTTAAAACCGGACAAGACGTGGTCGAGAATGTGCCTGGCGTGGGCAAGGTCTCCGAGGCCGCCCGGGAGGCCTGGCAGCCCATCAAAATCATCGAGGCCATAGAGCAATCCGCCAGGTCGCAAACCCCCCTGGAGGTTGACCAGCAGGACGTGGCCCAGATTCAGCTCTGAGTGCATGCCGCCCGGCACGCTGAAAAGGGGGAATGCGTGAAAAGAATTCTGGTCACGGGTGGGTGCGGCTTCATCGGCTCCAACTTTATCCGCCATGTCCTCTCCAGAGGTCCGGAAGTTCAAATTACCAACCTGGACAAGCTCACCTACGCGGGCAATCCCGAAAACCTGGCTGATGTGGAAGACAACCCCCACTATGCCTTCGTCCGAGGCGACATAGCAGATGCTACTCTGGTGGCGGAGCTTTTCGCCACCCGGGTTGATGCCCTCGTCAACTTCGCTGCTGAGACTCACGTTGACCGTTCCATCATGGACTGCACCCCTTTTATTCACACTAACGTGCTGGGCACGCAGGTGTTACTGGACGTGGCGCGCAAGCACGGAGTAGGTATATTCCTGCATATCTCCACCGATGAGGTCTATGGGTCAATTGGTGGTGAGGCAAGCTTCCGAGAGGACTCACCGTTGGCACCCACGAGCCCCTATGCAGCCAGCAAAGCGGCTGCTGACCTCCTGGTATGCGCCTATCACAAGACCTTTGGCATCCCTGCCATCATCACCCGTTCCTCCAATAACTACGGACCCTATCAGTTCCCGGAAAAGCTGATTCCACTGTTCATCACCAATGCGCTGGAGGACAAGCTTTTGCCTCTCTACGGAGATGGCCTGCACGTGCGGGATTGGCTTTATGTCGAGGACCATTGCCAGGCATTGCTGGCGGTGTTGGAGGCAGGCGTCCCTGGTGAGATTTACAACATCAGTGGGAGCGAGGAATCGACTAACCTCGAACTGACACACAAAATCCTCGCCGGGACGAACAAGCCCGAGTCCTTGATTACTTTTGTCCAAGATAGGCCCGCGCACGATCGCAGATATGCGCTGGATGCGAGCAAGACTGAGAATGAGCTCGGCTGGACAGCGGCACACAAGCTTGCTGATGGGCTTGCTAAGACCATCGGCTGGTATGTCTCTCACCGCGACTGGTGGGAGCGCATTAAGACGGGCACCTACCTGGAATACTATCGCAAGCAATACGGAACTTGAGCAATCGCACCTGCCTGTTCCATCACTGTACCGCGCGACCTTGACAGGCAAACTCTCTGATGTAGAATATACTATCTTCATCTTGAACGTTTCGGAGTAAAGGGGGTTTACCATCGCAGCGAACATTCCGGCACAGGCAAATCTTGATTTCGGCAGCGACCTTAAGGGCGAGGCGCTCAACCAGCTTGCCGTCAATACCATCCGGGCTCTGGCTATGGATGCAGTCGAGAAGGCCAACTCCGGTCATCCGGGCATGCCTATGGGGATGGCGGATGTGGCTTACGTGCTCTGGACAAAACACCTGAAGCACAGCCCCGCCAATCCCCGGTGGCCCGACCGCGACCGCTTTGTGCTCTCTGCCGGTCATGGCTCGATGCTGCTCTATTCGTTGCTTCACCTCTTCGGTTATGGACTCACCATGGACGACCTGAAGGCTTTCAGACAATTCGAAAGCCACACCCCGGGACATCCGGAGCACTGTATCACACGTGGCATTGAGACCACCACTGGCCCATTGGGGCAGGGCTTCGGCAACGGGGTGGGGATGGCGCTGGCGGAGCGCCTGTTGGCAGCGCGTTTCAATACGTCCGAGCACCAGGTCGTTGACCATTTCGTTTATGCCATCGTGAGTGACGGCGACTTGATGGAGGGCGTTTCCTCGGAGGCCGCGTCGCTGGCGGCACATCTGGGGCTGGGCAAGCTCATCTACATCTACGATGACAATCACATTACCATTGAGGGCAATACCGAGCTCGCTTTCAGTGAGGACGTGGGTGCCCGTTTCCAGGCTTATGGTTGGCACGTGCAGAGAATAGACGGTCACGACCGCGCCGCCGCGCACAAGGCTATCGAGGCAGCACGAGCGGAAACCAGCCGACCCTCCCTTATCATCGCCCGCACCCACATTGCTCGGGGTAGCCCCAATAAGCAAGATACTGCCGCATCACACGGCGCGCCACTGGGTGAGGACGAGGTCAGACTGACCAAAGAGAATCTCGGCTTCCCCACGGAGCCCACCTTCCTGGTGCCGAATATCGTCAGAGACATCTTCAACCAGAGGCGAGAGGCGCTCGAACCAAAAGAGGCTGTCTGGAACGAGACCTTCCAAGATTGGCGAAAGGCCAACCCCAAGCTTGCCGCCCAATGGGATGCGATGATGTCAAACTCGCTGCCTGCCGACCTGGCAGACAAGCTGCCTCAATTCGAGGTTGATAAAGAGATAGCTACCCGCAATGCCTCCAGTGAGGTAATGCAGAAAATTGCGCCGGAAGTGCCCGGTTTCGTGGGAGGGTCGGCAGACCTACATCCCTCGACCAAGACCTTGCTCAAGGAATGCGGCGATATTGCGCCAGGCAGGTTCGAGGGGCGCAACCTGCACTTCGGCGTGCGTGAACATGCTATGGGCGCTATCGTGAGCGGCCTGGCGCTGCATGGTGGATTCAGGCCCTTCGGCAGCACCTTCCTGGTCTTCTCCGACTACATGCGCCCGGCCATCCGCCTGGCCACCATGATGAAGCTCCCTGTGATTTACGTCTTCACCCACGACAGCATCTTCGTCGGTGAGGACGGACCCACACATCAGCCGGTCGAACAGATGATGGCGCTCAGAACCATCCCGCACCTGACCGTCATCAGACCCGCCGATGCCAACGAGACCCGGGAGGCCTGGCTGGCGGCGCTGGAGAACAGGGATGGCCCAACCGCGCTCATCCTCACCCGCCAGAATGTGCCCGTCCTGGACCGCCAGAAACTGGCACCGGCTCAAATGCTCAGACAGGGTGGTTACGTGATTGCCGGTGAGGACATCAAGGACCCCGACATTATCCTCATCGCCTCCGGGTCGGAGGTGCACCTGGCACTGGAGGCGGCAAAGCTTTTGGCGGAGAAAGGCAAGCAGGCGCGGGTCGTGAACCTGGCCAGCTTCGAGCTTTTCGATAAGCAACCTGCCAGCTACCGTCTGCAGGTCCTTCCTCCTGATATGCCTGTCAGGTTGGCAATCGAGGCAGGCATCACCTTTGGCTGGGAGAAATACGTGGGGGACTCTGGTGAGACTATTGGCCTCGACCACTTCGGCGCTTCCGCTCCGTACAAGGTGCTGATGGAGAAGTTCGGATTCACCGGCGGAGCCATTGCTGAGAAGGCGCTGGAATTGATTACCAGGTAACCTAACGAAGCGTAAGAGCTTCTTCAAGCGCTGAAGTGGACAGCAGACGAAGCTGGTTAGCACTTTTGCGTTTGCCAGTGAGCGCACACAATTGGGGGAAATAATATGAAGGCAGCCGTCCTGGAGAAGGTTGGGCAAATTGTGATAGAGGAGGTTCCTGACCCTAAACCGGGTCCCCGGGAAGTGCTGATTCGGGTCCGCGCCTGTGGGGTCTGTGGCACCGACCTTAAGCTCTATCACGGACAATATACTGCCAAGATACCCGTCATTCTCGGCCACGAATTTGCCGGTGATATTGTGGAAGTGGGTGCTGAGGTCAAGAGCCTCAAGCCCGGCGACAGGGTGTCGGTTGACCCCAACGAAGCCTGCGGTGAATGTGACTAGTGCCGCTCTGGGCGGACTACTTTCTGCGGCGACATGGCAGCTTACGGTGTGCTGAGGGACGGTGCCTTCGCGGAGTACTGCGTGGTGACGCCCAAGGGTGCCTGCAAGCTGCCTGAAGGCCTGGATTACCGCGTGGCTGCCTTCACCGAGCCGGTCTCCTGCGCCGTCCACTGCCTGGACCAGGCAGGCATCCGTGTGGGCGAGACCGTAGCCATCGTGGGAGGTGGGCCGATGGGGCAGATTATTGTGCAACTTGCGCGCGCTACCGGTGCAGGCAGGCTCATCATGGTCACCCGCTCCCCGGAAAAGTTGGAGCTGGCGAAACGTCTGGGCGCCAGCGACACCATCAGCGCCAGGGAATCCGACCCGGTCGGGGCACTCATGGACCTGACCGACGGGCTCGGCGCCGATGTGGTCATCGAGGCAGTCGGCAGTGTCAGGACTTTAGAGCAGTCTGCCAAAATGGTAGCTCGGGGCGGCAAGCTCGTTATTTTCGGCTTCTGTCCCGAAGGAGAAGAAGCCAGGTTTGTCCCCTTCGACCTGCTCTCCCGTGAACTGACCCTCGTGAGCTCCTGGGTCAATCCCTATACTGTCCCCAGAGCTTTGAAGCTCCTGGCTGACAAGCTGATCGACGTGGAACGCCTCATATCTAAGGAATTGAAGCTCGATGATATCATGCAGGGCTTTAGACTTATGGAGAAGAAGCCCCCCGGTTTCATGAAGGCAATCGTCATACCCTAAAGTGAGGAGAGAGGAGAAGCCTGATGAAGATTGATAAGTCGCGTGACATGTTCGAGCGGGCTAAAGAAACCCTGGCCGGTGGTGTGGGCGCCCAGGTGCGCTCGCTGGCAGAGCCTCACCCGCTCTACTTTGACCACGGCGCCGGCTCGCGCATATTCGATATCGATGGCAACGAATACATCGATTATCTCTTGGCCTATGGCCCGCTCATCCTCGGACATTGTCCCCCGCCTGTGGTTGGGGCGGTCAGGGCGCAGCTTGCCCGGGGCACCGCCTTCGGCGCCCCTCATGAGCCCATCGTCCAGTTGGCAGAAAAGCTGGTTGAGGTCGTTCCTTGCTACGACCTGGTGCGTGTCAATAATAGCGGTTCGGAAGCCGTGCATGCCGTCCAGCGCGTAGCTCGCGCCTACACAGGCAAATACAAGATTGTCAAGTTCGAGGGACACTACCACGGCTGGTACGACAACATCTACATAAGCCACCTGCCCGATTCGCAGTATCTGATCGGCCTGGAAAACGCGCCCCGCACCATCGTGGAAAGTTCAGGCCAGCCCGAAAGCGTGCGCCAGGATGTCATCGTCGCATCCTGGAACCGCCTCGACCTGATTGAAAAGACCATCAAAGCCCACAAGCACGAGATTGCCGCCGTCCTCACCGAGCCCATTATGAGTAACTGTGGCGTGATTCCTCCCAAAGAAGGCTACCTCGAAGGGCTGCGGGAGATTACCAGAGACAACGATGTGCTTCTAATCTTTGACGAGGTTATCACCGGCCATCGCATCGCGCTGGGCGGCGCTCAGGAGTATTACGGCGTGATGCCTGACCTGGCTGTCTTTGCCAAGGCGCTGGGCGGCGGTTACCCCATTGTCAGTTGGGGAGGCCGGAAGGACATCATGGACCTGGTGGCTCAAAAGAAGACCGTGCATGCGGGCACCTTCAACGCCAACCCGCTCTGCGCCTCTGCCGCGCTGGCGACGCTTACCGAACTTCAGAAGGGAGGCAAGGCGCTCTACGAGAGGCTTACCGGTATGGGACGGAAGTTGATGGCAGGCATTGCTGAGCTAGCCCGGAAGGCCGATTACCAGGTGCGCCTGCAGGGACCCGGTCCCATGTTCGGCTTGAGCTTTCGTGACCCGGGCCTGGAGATGACTAACTTCCGGGATTCCTTCGCGGTAGCGCCGGACCTCTACCCCCGCTTCAGAAGAGCGCTGCTGGAGGAGGGCGTCCACATCTTCCCCTCGGAAAAGGGGCTGTGGTACATATCCGCGGCGCACACCGACGAGGATATCGACTTGACCCTCGAGCGCGTGGAAGCTGCCTTCAAGAAAATGTGAAATAGCGGACTGGCTATCAGGTTAGGGAGATTGTATGGAGGTCTTAGTAAGGTACGAGAACGGTACACGCTTCAGCGCCACCTGCAATGGCTATACCGTGGCCACAGGGGAGGGGGAGGACGACGATGCCAGCCGCGATGGTATGTACCCGGCACAGTTATTCACGGCCTCCATAGCCATGTGCGTGGGTGGCTATGTGATGATTTACTGCCGAGAGCGCAACATTCCTTACGATGACATGGTGATCGAGGTGGACCGGCTGACGGCAAAGAACCCCTCCCGCACCACCACCGTCACGATGAACATCCATCTCGGCGCTGAACTTTCTGAGAAGGATAAAGCTGGTATCCTGCGCGCTGCCGACCGCTGCCATATCACCAACAGCATCAGAAAAGGTATTGAAATCACCTGCTCCTTGGCATCTTCCAAGGAGTGTTAGCACAGGAGAGCTCCTCACCGACTTGCTCGGCGTATGTCAAGATTGCCGGGATGCGGTGGCGGAAATTTGCCTGCATGACCTGTTGCTCAGGTGCGAGCGCCTCAGGCGCTGCCGTATTCGCGCCGCCAGAATCGTAGGGCAAGGGCTTGACCCTTGTCGCCGCAGCCTGCTCTCAAAACTCGGTCTTGCTCGAGAAGCGGAAGCGGTCGATTTTCAGAGCAGGTACCAGCGTGCCTTCCACCAGCACCCGGTCTCTGGAGATTTGGGAGACACAAGAGAGTGCTTCCAGTATCCCTTGCGTGAAGCGCAAATTTCTAACCGGCTTGGTGACCTTGCCCCCTTCAATCAGGAAGGTGCCATCGCGCGTCATCCCCGTAATGATGGTCTTCATGGGCTCCGAGACGTTGGTGTAGTGGAAGCGCGTTACCAGAAGGCCCGTATCGGTGGAGGCAATCATCTCTGGAAGCGACGACTTTCCTGGCCCGACAAACAGGTTAAGGGGATAAGGGCCGAAGGAAGAAGCGGGCGGGAGCGCATGGCCGGTCGATTCCTTGCCCTCCTTACCGGCAGTAAGCGTGTCATAAACCACGCCCCGCGCCATGCCCTTCTCAATCAGCATCACCTTGCGCTTGGGTACGCCCTCGTAATCGAAGGGCAGGGGAAAGCCAAGTCTATCCAGGCCATCGTCCCAGATGGTAATGTTATCACCCGTAATCTTTTCCCCGAGCTTGCCTGCCATGAAGCTGCGCCCTTCCTGGAACTGCCTGGCGCCAAAGCCCAGATATGCCAGGAAGTCAATCATCTCTCCCACCGCCAACGGCTCCAGCACTACCGTGTATTCACCCGGCGCAATTCCTTCAGGGTTCTCACTTGCCAATGCCTTCTCCCGGGCACGGGCAGCGACCTTGCTCACGTCGAGCTCGCTCACCTGCCTAGCTTCCTGCCTCGCCAATCCCGACCCGGTATCGCCCATCATCAGCGCTGATACTTCCGCGTCGGTAGCCCGGAAATAGCAGGCCACCCCCAACGAATTGAATACGGCCAATTCATGAGTGGAGTTCTCGAAGGTGCCTGCTGAGTTGAGATGGGCTTCCCTGGCCAGGGAGACAACCTCAGCCACCGCATGGGCGCGCTCATCGGGTGTGAGGTTGGCAGTGGCTTCGTCGAACTCATCAATTTCCGGGTAGCTCTCAGGTGAGGGCAGCGTCTTGAAGTCCGGGTTCTCCTGGGCCACGTTTGCGATTGCTCGCGCAGACTTAACGAGGTTATCCAGAGCGCCGTCCTCGAACGAGTTGCAGGAGCTGATGCCTACTCTCTTGCCCACGACGACGCGCAGCGTCACGCTGATATTGGTGATGACGTTGTTTTGGTGTATGATGTTGTTGGCGAAACGGGTGAGCGCGGTCTTAGAGGTGGTGAAGATGACTTCCGCCTGGTCGGCAGTGCATTTGCGTAGGACAAGCTTGCCAACCTTCATGAGTTTCTCTTTGCCTATCACTTGATGACTCCTACCTCGACGTTGCGGAACCGCGCCGGCGCCGTGCCATGACCCACGTGCATTGCCTGTCCCGGCTCACCCTTACCACAATTAGGCGTCCCGAACATCTTCCAATGCTTCTTTGAGCACACTGCATCGCAGGCGTTCCAGAACTCGGGTGTGATGCCTGTGTAGGTGGGGTTCTTATAGACGGTCGTGAGCTTGCCCTTTTCAATCTGCCAGGCAATCTCGGTGCCGAACTGGAAGTTCAGCCGCTTGTCGTCGATGGACCAACTGCGATTGGTCGCCAGGAATAACCCATCGTCGGTATCCGCAATCAAGTCCTCCAGCTCCCACTCGCCCGGAAGCAGGTTGATATTGGTCATGCGAATCAGGGGAATCCTCGCCCAGCCATCCGCGCGCATGGTGCCATTGGACTTTCCCTTGACGTGAGGTGCGGTCTCGCGGCTGGTCAAGTATCCTACGAAGATGCCCTCCTTGATGATGTCGGTGCGCTGCGCCCTTACCCCTTCATCGTCGTAGCCAAAGGTGCCCAGACCACCCGGCACGGTGGCATCCGCAACCACGTTGACGTGCTCGCTTCCGTATTTGAAATTGCCCAGCTTGTCGAGTGTGAGGAAGGAGGTCCCTGCGTAGCTGGCTTCGGTGCCCAGCACCCGGTCCAGTTCGATGGGGTGTCCGATGGATTCGTGCACCTGGAGTGCCAACTGGTCCGGCGCCAGGATGATGGTCATCCGTCCGCTGGGACACGAGGGCGCCTTGAGCAGCATCGCAGCTTCCTCGGCAACGCGCTCCGCATGGCGAGCCAGGTGCAGGGATGCAAAGAACTCGTAGCCACTGGTCGAGAAATTCCCGCGGAAGGAGTTGGGGTAGCTCCTTACCTGCACCTCACCATTCTCTATTGCAGTCGCTTTGATGCCTCCACCTGTCTCGATAATAGTCTGTTTGATGTGGGCGCCCTCGGTGGACGCAAAGGTCTTCTTGGTTTCAAATGCAGAGTAGAACGATTCGGCAATCTTCACGTCGGGGTTCCGGCGCAGGATTTTGTCGGCAGCCAGGAGCAGCGAGAGCTTGTCCTCGAGAGGCACCTCAAACGGATGCTTTTGATGGGGTGTCACATACTCGTCTTTGACCGGCTCAACTTCACTAAGGGTAGCATCCGTTTCCTTGACCCGCGCGCTGGCATGCGCAATCCGCACAGCTTCCTTCACCACGCGCTCGACCTCGGCCTTTTCCAATCTGAAGCTTGCCGCAAACCCCCAGCCGCCTCCCACAATCACGCGCACGCCAAAGCCGGTATCCAGGGTCGAGGTGATGCTATCAGGTATGCCATTACGCAGCGCAATGTGCTCCTGGCGCTCCTTGACCACCCGAATATCCCCGTAGCTAACCTTTGCCAACTCCAGCGCATTCAGCGCCGTCTGTATCAGTTCTTCCATTGCCTCTCCATCCTATGTCCCCGGTCATCACGGCATTGGCCAACCTTTCATCGCTCCTTCGACGCCTACCTTCCGCGCGGTGCTAACGTCAATTCCATATTTCTTGGCAATGACGTCATAAGCCTTCTCGTCACCTACCCCCTTATCTTGGGCTTCAACAAGGTCGTGGAAAATCTTCATACGTTTCGATACTGGCATACTTGTTACAACCTCAGCCTCTGGGACTTGACCAAGGGCGCTGCCTACCTTAACAAGCAGCTGGTGGCGTGAATAATCCCCCGTCTTGACAGTTCCAGCGTCTTCCCACTTGCCGTTGGGCGCCCAATCCGCTTGACCAGCGGTGAAATGCCTATCAGTATCAGACCCGGGGAGATAAAAGAAGAAAGTAATGGCGTTATGAGGCCTAACCTTTTTCTGCTGGGCAATCACAATATTGCAAATATCCCGGAGCTCGGCTTCCGTAAGCTTCTCGCTCACTCGAATCCGGTACTGGAGGCGGACGACGCCGGCGTAGCTGACGTCTTCTATCTTGGCAATCTGATAATCAAGCTGTACCTTCTTTCTTTTTGCCGGCGCACGTGCCAGCCTCTTGACCTGCGACTGCAAAGATATGACCCTGGACTCAAGAAGCTGCACGCGCCTTGCCAGGGCGTCAAATTCCTTGCGAGTGACTTCTTGTGTCGCCCCGATCGTAAGCACGCCAACAACCATTATCCCCACGAACAGCCAAGCGCTTCGCCTTGTCATCGCGCCACCTCCTTTCACTCTTTGTCCACCGTGCGGTACTTGACCGTATCCAGGAACCAGAAGTTGTCACGCTTGATGGTTCTATGCTCGAGGATTTCAATACGCTTCGCAAACAGTGGGCCGTCGGTGACCACGGTATGATACTCGCCATTTTCGCCACAGATGTCAATGCGCTCGGCTTTCAAGTAGGCAATGAAATCATCGTCCACAGCGCGACCAATCCATTCACGGTCAATCAAATCTGCCTGGGCACTGGTTATGGTAGCGACGAAGCCTGCGCCAGTAAAGTCAGAAATCACCTTTTCAGGCAGTTCACCCCAGAGGGGCTCCACTGCTTCGATACCCAGCTCGCCTGTGACCCTTTCTGCCCACTGTTTGTGCTCTTCGAGGTAGAGGTCGCCGAAGACCATACCTGTGACACCTTGAGGGAGAAGTGCGCGGACCGCTTCCTTGAACTCGGCTTCGTAGCCTTCCGGTGTAGTCTCCTTCTGGAGGAGAGGGATGCCTACCGCTTCAGCCTGCATCTGAATGAGGCGCGCTTCAGTGCCATGGAAGCTCACGCGCCTGAACTCTTTGGAGATGAAGTTGAGAAGGTGAGAGACGGGGATGCCGCGCTGGATAGCGCGGTAGCAGGCAAAGGCGCTATCCTTGCCCCCACTCCAGGATGCGATATAGGTCATGGGTTTCTTACTTCCCGCGCAGTGCTTCGATGCGCAGGTATTTCATGCGCGGGTGCTTGGGGCCGGCAACGTTGATGCTGAAGGTGGCGGGCGAGGTCGCGACCGTTTCGGTGTGAACACGGTCGCGTTCCCACTGGGCCCCTTCCTGCCAGACGTAAGTGACCTTCAAAGGCGCCTGGGAGAGTACGTCGCCATTGTCTGCTGAGACCGTTACCTTGTTGTCGCCTGGCACCAGTGCGGGCAGGGAGAACATGTTCAGTTGCATGATGCTGATGAGTTTGAGGTCTTTGAGCTTCACGCTGCCC